>OGPA01000383.1_pt1 | contig 48436 bp, 44 predicted proteins | sample 1552841 | NCBI WGS metagenome assembly OGPA01 (sample SAMEA2579916, study PRJEB22360) | human gut metagenome
TTGCTGTTCTTGAACAGTGAGAAGTATCAATATGACTTTATACCTGAGTAGTTACGAAGCCTGTTATTATCTTCCTGTGATAGTTATTTGGACATACAACCAGTAGGCCAAGTAATTCCCAATACGCTAGCTGAATACAGAGCTTTATTCACAACAGCTTACAATACAGCACTCAATGACAGAGGAATATGCGAAATCAGAACAGATATCGCAACCATATTACAGTCTGATGCCACTTCCAAAAATTCTTTAGGAGATGTTGAAAAATGGAATGATGTTAATCCGAATGCAAGTACGAGACAATTTGGATGGGCGGCCTATTATACCAATATCTATTATGCCAACGCAATCATCGATAAAAAAGATGAAATATCAGAAGGAAGCCAAGAAGATATTAATCAATTAGTTGGAGAAGCTTACCTCATGAGAGCATATATGCATTTCATATTGGTCAATCTTTATGGACAACCTTATACAGCTACCGGAGCATTAGAAACCAAAGCAGTTCCTCTAAAACTCAATACTGATTTAGAAGAAATACCATCAAGAAATACTGTAAAGGAAATATATACCTCTATTTTATCTGATATAGAAACAGCACGGAAACTGATTAATAAAAAAGAATGGGAAATTCAATATTCATACCGTTTTTCAACATTATCAGTAGATGCTATGGAATCACGGGTATATTTATACATGGGTGAATGGAGCAAATCTTATGAAGCTTCGGAACGTGTATTAGCCGGAAAATCGACATTGGTAAACCTAAATGATGAAGGAGGCAAACTTCCTAATGAATTTACATCTGTAGAAATGATCACTGCCTATGAAGTTTTTCCAAATAGCGATTATGCCGGATCACTCTTACTTTACCCTTCATTTTTACAAGAATATGAGGAAGGAAAAGATCTACGTCCAAACAAGTATTATCAAGCAAATAAAAATGGAAATTATACTTCCATCAAAAGTGGTGAATCTAAATTCAAATGTACTTTCCGCACCGGAGAGCTTTATTTAAATTCAGCAGAAGCTGCTGCACATTTAAACAAATTACCTGAAGCACGTACCCGGCTCTTGAAACTAATAGAGAATCGTTATACATCAGAAGGTTATGAGCAGAAAAAGAATGAAATAAATGCGATGAGCCAAGAAAAGCTAGTCACAGAAATTCTGAAAGAACGTGCTCGCGAGCTTGCTTTTGAAGGCCATCGCTGGTTTGATTTACGCCGAACTACCCGACCGGAAATCAAAAAAGAAATTGAAGATGTAACCTACACACTTGTACAAGATGATTCCCGTTACACATTGCGTATTCCACAAGATGCAATTGATGCTAATCCCGGACTTTTAAACTAATAACCAAGCATTTTTCATAGAAACAAACCGCCTGACATCATAGACTAAAAAGCTCCCTTTACCTAAAGCGTAAAAGGAGCTTTTTTTAATCTATCTACTAGCCATTTCTCATTTTGTACACCTACCTCATTCACCATTAAATCTTTATCCCCTAAAAGCATTGTTCTTTAACAAGAAATCCGTATCTTTGTAGCGACGTTATTACGATTAATAACGTAGAAGCGTTTAGAATATTATCTCTATTCAGAATCTGGTAAATTCTTTAATTGGGGAGATAATGGCAACTAAGCGTTCACGTCTTTGTTATATGCAAGGGCGTGGACTCTGTTGTTCATTTCCCAATAGGTTTACCAGAGCCTTGAATAGAATGAACTAACGACGTCCACGCTTCTCTTGTATATATATGGTATCCGGACGCTTACCACACAAACAATAAAGGTAATGAGCAGCACTATTACAAAGTTCTTCGCTTCTTTTTTAGCTTATGGGGTAGCTAATAAGAAAAAAGCGCTTCTCGGCCATTGGCCGTTTCTCTGAAGGATTGGCACCGGTTAAAGGAAAAATCCAATGGGGATACATTAATAAAGAGTATGACGTTGTCATTCCTCTAATGTATGAACGGGCTTTCTCGTTTAAAGAAGGATTAGGGATGGTAGTACTCAATTCTCAATACGGATTCATCGACCATACCGGACAAATCGGATTCCGCTTAAATACGCAGCCGCTCACTCGTTTGAGCAAGAATGTGCACGAGTATGTCACGATGGATTATGGGGACTGATTGACAGACAAGGAAACTACATTCTTCCACCGACTTACAGTCAAATGGAGCAATTCGCGGAAGGATTAGCCCTCGTCTCACTACACAACAAAGTAGGATTCATTAATAAGAAAGGAGAAGTTGTCATTCCGCTGGAATATGATAATGGATGCTCTTTTTCTGAAGGATTGGCTGCTGTTTGCATTGAAAGCCAGTCGTCCAAGTGGGGATACATAAACAAAGATAATGAAGAAGTACTTCCTTTTAAGTACGATATTGCAGAACCCTTTTATAACAACATAGCTCGAGTGGGTCTCTATGGAAAAAGTATGAAAATCAACAAGCAGGGCAGTGAATGTCTATAAAACAACCACTCTACGCATTTATTCATCTCAACACGCGAAGACATTCTGTTCTAAAACATCCCCTTACGAACAACAACGTAAGGGGATTTTTCGTACTTTCGAACATGTTAAATCTTTAATACGCAACATTATGATTATCGGAGTACCAAAGGAAATCAAAAACAATGAGAACCGTGTAGGCATGACACCTTCGGGAGTGGCTGAAGTGGTAAAACAAGGGCATCGGGTATTTATCCAACATACAGCGGGAATAAATAGCGGTTTTCCGGATGAAGCATATCAAGCTGTCGGCGCACATATCCTGCCAACAATAGAAGATATTTACGCCACTGCCGAGATGATCGTAAAGGTGAAAGAGCCGATAATCACTGAATATAACTTAATCAGAAAAGGACAGTTACTATTCACTTATTTCCATTTTGCTTCCGACCGGGAGTTAACCCTCGCCATGCTCTCCAACAAATCAATATGCCTGGCTTATGAAACTGTAGAAGAAGCAGACCACACATTACCTTTATTAATTCCGATGAGCGAAGTTGCCGGACGTATGTCTATTCAGGAAGGCGCCCGTTTTCTGGAAAAACCGCAAGGCGGAAAAGGTATCCTTTTGGGAGGTGTACCAGGTGTTAAACCAGCTAAAGTATTAATTTTAGGAGGTGGAGTTGTAGGTAGCAATGCTGCACAAATGGCTGCTGGAATGGGGGCAGATGTCACTATTACAGATATAAATCTGGCACGTCTGCGCTATTTGAGCGAGACACTGCCGAAGAATGTAAAGACATTGTACGCATCCGAACTAAGAATCAGAAAAGAATTGCCGGATGTTGATTTAGTTGTCGGCTCTGTACTGATTCCCGGTGATAAAGCACCACATTTGATTACCAAAGAAATGCTTTCAATAATGCAGCCCGGCACAGTATTAGTAGATGTAGCAATCGATCAGGGAGGATGTTTCGAGACCTCTCACCCGACCACTCACAGTGCACCGACCTATATTGTAGATGGAATCGTGCATTATGCAGTAGCTAATATTCCGGGAGCTGTACCTTACACTTCCACCCTTGCACTGACCAATGCTACCCTCCCCTATGTGATCGCTTTAGCAAATAAGGGATGGAAAAAAGCCTGCAAAGAGAATCCAGCATTAGCACTCGGATTAAATATCGTAGAAGGAAAAATCGTTTATAAGGCCGTAGCCGACGTATTTGGTTTAAAGTACGATCCTATCAGCCTATAACTATGCATTTTCACCATACAGTAACACAAAGTCTTACAGAGTTTTTTCTTTTTTCCAAATAAGACCATCTCAATGTCTTACGCCTTCGATTGATGATCTTTTAAAAAAACTCTGCAAGACTTTGTATTACTCTGTGGTGAGCTATATCTTTAAAATAAATAATCTTTCTTTGCTGCCCGTTGATAAGCCGCTACCAATTCGTCCATTACTTCTGCCACAGACTGCCGACGGGATATGATTGCCGAAACTTGTCCGATCTCCAATTCCCCTTCTTCCAGATTACCTTCGAAGATTCCTTTTTTAGCACGCCCCCGTCCTAATAAAGTTCTCAAATCTTCTGCACTAGCACCACTATCTTCAGCCTTCTCCACTGCTTCGCGGAAAGCATTCTTTACCAAACGCGTCGGAGCCAGCTTTTTCAACAACAACTTAGTATCCCCTTCACCGAGACTCAAGCAATAATCTTTAAATACCGGACTCGCTGAACTCTCTTCAGTAAGAGCAAAACGGGTTCCTATCTGTACACCTTCGGCTCCCAACACCATAGCAGCCAGTATTCCTTCTCCTGTGCCGACACCTCCTGCGGCTATCAAAGGTAATGTTGTAGCCTCACGTACAGCGGGAATCAAACAGAAAGTCGTTGTTTCTTCGCGTCCATTATGCCCTCCGGCTTCGAACCCTTCTGCCACTACCGCATCTACTCCAGCCTCCTCACATTTTACAGCAAAACGGGAAGAAGAAACAACATGAACAACCGTTATTCCACGCTCTTTCAACCATCCGGTCCACGTTTTCGGATTTCCGGCAGAGGTAAAAACAATCTTCACTCCCTCTTCCACCACAATATTCATAATCTCTTCTATCTGGGGATACATCAAAGGAATGTTTACACCAAAAGGCAGTTTCGTGGCCGCATTACATTTACGGATATGCTCGCGTAAAGTCTCCGGATGCATAGAACCGGCACCGATCAATCCCAGTCCACCGGCATTGCTCACAGCAGAAGCAAGACGCCAACCGCTGCACCACACCATACCACCTTGAATAATAGGATACTGAATACCCAGAAGAGAAGTAATTCTATTCATAACCAATAATTTATCTATGTGTTAATATACTAAGATACCAATAATAGTGACAGAGCTATATAACAATGCGCCAACATAACAACACACAAATATACTAATTATTCAATTACAAACATTCTCTAGTCAGCACATTAGCGCATTGCTACATCAACACATCATTATAACGCCTTCAACGGGCAATCTGTTCAATTGGTTTATTTATCAACACAGTGGTAGAATCTCCATAAGTTCTCAACACTTCCAATGTGCGGGCACGGTTATCTCGTCCCGTCTTATTCCAGAAATCTTTTGTAAAGACAGCCATCAGGTCAAGTCCGCCGATAGTTCCACCATTGATATACACTCCACTCCCACCAAACAAGGGAATAGGTGCATCCATCACTACCGTGTTCACCATCATTCCGTTAGCACGTTCACCCAACTGACGGAAACGTACCCCACTCGCCTGTATCTCATCCAACGACTTACGCATTCCCTTTGCCATCGGATTGCGTGCCCAGTTTGAATAAGATCTTTGATGGCGTATCTCGTAGAAAGGATCACCCCGCCAGGTATTTTTATCGATCTTTATCTTCTTCTGATAGATGGGATCCCAGTTATAGCGGGTATTCGCTTTATATGGCATCAGAGTCAACATCACTTTCGGTTTAGGCAACGCTTCAGGAAGCGATTCGTCAGGCATGATCCAGCTTTTCTCCTCCGACATCCGGGGAGTACCCACTGCGCTTCCGAAATCAATCGACTTCACAGCATCCATATTTAAATGCAACTCCTGGTCACTCTCCAGCAATTTCTTCAAATGCAAAGAATCTTGCGCCGTCCATACTTGCGAATATGCAAATACAGCGGTCAGGCACAGTGCCATCGTTGTTATAACCCGTTTTAATCCATCCATTCTTTTTACTCTTTCATTACCTATATTTCGGAGCACTTCATATACATTTGCACGTATAAGAGGCTATCTTTTGAGCGTAATAATCCCCCTGTCAGCAGCAAAAGACTACTGATACAAACAAATATTCCCACATGAATGTTTCCTATTTTTTACTTTCCGAAGGCTCCTCCCCCTTTATTACCACCAACGATAACCCGATCCACAAAGCGGCTCATCGTAACACGGATCAATTGTCCATCTCGTTTTCGGATATTGGCGTTCTTCCCACCAACTACGATAACAAGCGGCTGCATCGAGTACTTCCTCATCGGTCAGGAAATAGATTGCTTCATAATTTTCAGCATTCGCCAATACCATTTTGCAACCTAATGACGGAGGTGTGCCCTGACGGATAGATTCAATCACCCAAAGCATACACTCACCCAACCGAATCTTACCGTTGTTCATATTATAAACCGACGGAAAAGAAGGGATAATAGTCAGATCTTCTGCATATTTTAAAAGTTCGGGGATATCCTCTTCCGTGAAATGAGGAACCTCCACCACCCCTTTTTCATTCTTCATCTTGTACGTACCCGACTTCAATTGCTTCACAAAAAGAGCAACATCCGGATTGTTATAATCCATTTCTTCGCTGGTGCATCCTGTAAAGGATACGATCAGGCAAACAGCCATCCACAGCATTAGTAGTGTTTTTTTCATTTTCATAAGGATTAATACGTCATGCGAAGTCCGCAAAGTAAATTAAAATTAGTCGGCCGTTTCGTTCGTACCGTAGCCAATTTCGAATCTGTCTTGAAATGATGCGAAACTCCGGGTTCGGCAAAAACAGCAAGTCGGTCATTAATCTTATAGTTGATTCCAATACCGGCAGTCACTGCCAGCTGGATAGGTTCTTCTTTAAAACTGTTGTCCGGTGCACCGGCAATACATTTATCGGCTATTCCTCCCACAGTAGCGTAAAGGTCGATTTTCTTCGTATCTACCAACGTCACGTTCACTTTAACGGGGATTCCCAGATAGTGCAAGTGTTGCCCTGCAGAACGGAGGTTCGAATAGAGCAGTCCGGTTTCTATGCCGAGAAAATCGTTCAACTTACGTTCTACCGTCACCCCTGTGGAAACCGGCATTTTATAAGTACCGTTATCTGCCGGAAGTGCTGTACCCACTTGAACTTTCATCGCCCAACGATGCTTTTTCACTGCTTTGGGTTGAACCATATTGACATTCGACTGTTCTTCCGGAGCGACAGCTGATTCTGTATGACCGTTTGTTGCCTGCCAATAGCCATTATGCCCCTGATTGCCGTATCGGTTGCCATTTCCCGTAGAAGTAGTGGAAGAAAAAGAAAACGACATGGAGAAAGTGATAGAAAGAGAATCTTCTTCCTCTGTATATTGCGACAGCATACCGTAAGATTTCGGAGCCGGTTTCGGCAACACCGGTTCTACCGGCAACGGCAACTGATTGACGCGTATTCCATCTCCATCCATCTGTCCTCCATTCGTCACGGCTATCTTTGTAAATGCTTCTTCCATTTCCTCCTTTGGAGAGAAATACAAGAAAGTAGCCGACGAGGCTGCCAAAACAAGCAATACAGATGCCGCAGCCGCTACACGGAAGAGCAGAATCCGACGACGATGCTGGCAAGCCACAGGAATTTCCTGCGAGAGCTCTTCCCAAAAGCCATCCCGTACACTCATCCCGGCATCAGCGAGACGCGTGCGAAACAGATCGGTTATTTCATCATTTTCTTTCTTCATGATTTCTATACTCTTTAATTCTTTTTGCTAACAAATATTTGGCCCGGTGCAACTGCGAAGTAGATGAATGCTCTTTAATATGAAGCATCTTGGCTATCTCCTTGTGCGATTTCTCTTCAAACACATAAAGGTTGAAAACGGTTCGGCAACCATCCGGCAATTCGGCAATAAAAGCCATCAACTGCTCTTCGGAGATTCCAGCCCCTCCTCCCGAATCCGATATATCCGGTATATCGGGAAGCTGCTCTTCATGCACTACCAACTGGCTGACTCGCTTCTCCCGTCGCAGGAAATCGAGTGATTGAGTAACCATCACCCGGGTAATCCATGTACAAAGTGAAGACTCACCCCGGAACGAAAAGTTGGTAAAAATCTTGATGAAACCGTCATGCAGTACATCGTGCGCCGCATCCATATCGCCCGTATAGCGGAAACATACCGCCAGCATCTGCTTGGAATAGAGAGTGTAAAGTTCCTTTCGGGCTGAATCCTTTCCTGCCCGACAGCCCTTTATAAGTTCTATCTCGTTTTCCAAAGTCAATTACTTTTTTTAAAATCGAACGTATGTCTGCGTCGTTTGCTCATTAGACGCGAGAGTTTGAGGAATGCTGCAAGGAATATTGCTAAAAGAAGTTAAAGGATAGATAATAATAAACGGGAAAGAAAAAAACGATGAACGATAAACGGTAAATGATGAACAAAGCTGCGCATAATCATGCTACAAAATATCCACCGTTTACTGTTTATCGTTCACCGCTTACAGTTCACCGCTTATTATACTATCAGCATGCTTTGAAACTCATGTCCAGCCCTTTCACTGAATGAGTCAAAGCTCCTACCGAGATGAAGTCTACGCCACATTCGGCATAGTCACGGAGGGTATCAAAGGTAATGCCGCCCGAAGATTCGGTTTCGTATTTGCCTGCTACCATCTCTACTGCTTTCTTTGTCATTTCGGGAGTGAAGTTATCAAACATGATACGGTCTACTCCGCCGAGATCAAGAACTTGTTGCAGTTCGTCGAAGCTGCGGACTTCTATTTCTATTTTCAGGTCTTTACCTTTTTCCTTGCAATATTCTTTGGCACGAGTGATTCCTTTGTCGATACCTCCGGCAAAGTCCACATGATTGTCTTTCAGAAGAATCATGTCGAACAGACCAATACGATGGTTTACTCCGCCACCGATTTTCACTGCCATTTTTTCGAGGATACGCATACCGGGAGTTGTTTTGCGGGTATCAAGCACACGGGTATTTGTACCTTCCAATACCTTTGCATATTTACGGGTCATTGTTGCAATGCCGCTCATACGCTGCATCACGTTCAACATCAGGCGTTCGGTTTGAAGTAAAGATTGCACTTTTCCTTCCACTACCATTGCTACATCACCCGGTTTCACTTCTGTTCCGTCATTGATAAACACTTCCACTTTCATGGTAGGATCAAAACGGTTGAAGATTTCTTTAGCTACTTCGATGCCAGCCAACACACCGGCTTCTTTGATAAGCAATTTTGATTTTCCCATTGCCGTAGCGGGAATACATGAAAGGGTGGTATGATCGCCATCACCTATATCTTCTGCAAAAGCAAGATCGATCAACTTGTCGATCAGTTCTTTTTCCTTATTCATTGATCTTGTCAATTCTTATTTGATGTATTAAATATTGATTCTGCACTTTCTTCAGGAAGCAGTTCACACGAAAGTTCCCATTAGTAGTAGCCAACGTACCGATAACGAAACTTGATTCGTCCCGTTTTCCCTGATGGTTCACGTTAAATCCGCTGACTTTATTCTCCGTAAAGAATTCCTGCATCATAGCTGTTGCTTTCTGCTTGTCAACGCTTGTCGAGCGACCTTGGAGCACCAGATTTACCTTGTCCCCCATATACTTACTTAGCTCTTGCGAGCTTCCTCTTTTAAATGCCGTTATCACTCCTGCCGGTATCTCTTGTGCCATCAGCAACGAGAGAGAAAGAAGCAAAGTGGCCATTCCTACGAGCACTCGTTTTTTCATAAATACAAGCTTTTAAGTTGTAGTTTAAAGGCTTAAACTTTCAACTAATGATAGGCAAAGGTAAGCATTAATTGCAGAATAACATAAAAAATGCCTATTTTTGTGCAATAATCAGAATTGTAAACGTATGAAAACAACCCTGCTCGTCGTAGGACGAACCGTAGAACAACACTATATAACTGCCATCAATGACTATATCCAGCGCACCAAACGCTATATCACTTTTGATATGGAAGTGATTCCCGAACTGAAAAACACCAAGAGTCTTTCAATGGAAGTGCAGAAAGAAAAGGAAGGGGAACTGATATTGAAAGCTCTCCAACCGGGCGACGTGGTGGTATTGCTCGATGAGCACGGAAAAGAAATGCGTTCTCTGGAGTTTGCCGAATATATGAAGCGAAAAACGAACACGGTCAACAAACGACTGGTATTCATTATCGGAGGGCCTTATGGCTTTTCTGAAAAAGTTTATCAAGTGGCACACGAAAAGATTTCAATGTCCAAGATGACTTTCTCACATCAGATGATCCGGCTGATATTCGTTGAGCAGATTTATCGGGCGATGACTATATTGAATGGAGGGCCATATCATCATGAATAAACTACATCCACAGAAATGCACCGTGAAAAATGAATTATACAATTAAAGAAGATGGATGTCATTATCCATTCTTCTCTTCTATATATAGTTTATTAAATACCTGCCGGAGTTCGTCTTCATTAGTAATCAAATTCCGAAGTTCTGCCAACCGTCCGGCATTATCCGATTGGGGTATCCACAACTTCAGATACCCTCCTTCTGCATATTTTTCAGTTAGATGTTTCCGAAAACGGGCATATTGCTCTTCTTTATCCATCTCCGGATAATGAGACAGCCCATATTGTACGGTACGACGCAAAGTAACTTCGGGATCAATAATTCGGTCAGCCTCGGCAACAATCATTCCATAGATCGTTCTGGGAGCCTGTTTATTAGAAGCCCGATGATCTTCTATCGCCTCTTTCATCTGCAACAGCTGTTCATCCGTAAACCAACGCCGTAAAGTTTCGTCGGCTAGCAACACTTTGCCGGAGGTTATATGATGAAATTCACGTCCTTCATACAACCCCAAGTCATGATAAGCAGCGATGACATAAACCATCGAATAATCGACTTCATAATGCGTCGCTAATTTCAGACTTTCCTCAATAACCTTTTCTACATGGTCAATTTGATGCGCTTTATCAAAGTTAGCGTATTGAGGAATAATACTTTGCCGAACATAGTTTTGCAATTCAGCAGGCACATGATGAGTCATATTCGATCTTTTTAGCTAGTGAATTCTTTTATTTATATTATTCCCGATTCATCAAACGATGTTCTGCCATCTGTTCGAACTTTGTTCCCGGACGACCATAATTAGCATACGGATAAATGGAAATACCACCACGAGGAGTAAATATTCCCGTTACTTCTATGTATTTGGGACTCATCAATCGGATAAGATCTTTCATTATGATATTCACACAATCTTCATGAAAGGCTCCATGACTGCGGAAACTGAAAAGATAGAGTTTCAAACTCTTACTTTCTACCATTTTTATATCAGGAATGTAGCTGATACGTATTTCGGCAAAGTCCGGCTGTCCGGTAATAGGACACAGACTTGTGAACTCCGGGCAGTTGAAACGTACCCAGTAATCATTTTCAGGATGCTTATTATCAAAGGCTTCCAGTACTTCAGGAGCATAATCTTGTTTATACTCGGTTTTTCTTCCTAACAAGGAAAGTTGGTCTTTTAATTCTGTCATTGCACTCATTAACTACAACCTCTACTCTAAACAAAAAAACGCATTTCTTCTTTCACCTATCACCGTCCTGCCTCAAACGCCTTATTCATCAAGGTTTCAGTGGTGAAGGATTCATTTTACAACCTATCACCACATCTATCACCTATCACCATCAACTCTTAGCCCACGTTTGCTTTCTCCTCATCTTACTTGTTACGGTGGGTTTCATTGCCTGAAACAAGGTGTTTCCCGCCTTGAAACAAAGTGTTTCATTACTTGGAACAAACTGTTTCAAGCCTTGAAACTAATAGTTTCAAGCGTTAGAAACTTTAGTTTCTCACCGATGAAACAACAGTTTCAAGCTGTTGAAACTAATCTAAGCCAATACATTCCGGATAGAAGCTACTATCATTTATTAATTAGAACGTACCGGTGACAATAGATGTGACGGCAAAATGTCAAATTTAGCTGCTGTCACTACTTGCTGTCACAAATTAGATATCTTATAATCAAATATTTATCTACAACAATGTGACAGATGACAACAAAAAATACATTTTAATCTCTATGTAGAGATATTATTGATTCTTACTTTTTAAATACTTCTCCAGTCCCTCCCGACGTAATGTACAAGCCGGACAGTGTCCACAACCATCTCCCTGAACGCCATTATAGCAGGTCAGTGTCTCGGTGCGAATCAGCTCCAGCACTCCCAGTTCGTCGGCCAATGCCCATGTTTCTGCCTTATCAATCCACATCAAAGGGGTATGAACCACAAATTGTTCATCCATAGCCAGATTGAGAGTTACATTAAGAGACTTGATAAAGGCATCACGGCAATCGGGATAACCGCTGAAATCTGTTTGGGAAACTCCCGTTACCAAATGATTAATACCACGTTCACGGGCATATACTGCCGCGATACTTAGAAAAAACAGATTACGTCCCGGAACAAAGGTATTGGGAACGCTATCTGCTGGTTTTTCCTGATCCATCACCATCGTAGTATCGGTCAATGAATTATGACCTAACTGTCCGATAAAGGAAACATCCATCACATCAAATTCCACTTCTGCTTTCCGGGCTATCTCCCGTGCAAGCTCCACCTCTTTCTGATGCTTCTGACCATACAGGAAACTCAAGGCATATACTTTCTTAAAGTTGCGTTTTGCCCAAAACAAACAAGTAGTAGAGTCCTGTCCACCACTAAACACAACCAATGCTGCTTCTCTATTCATATTCTATCTTAAATATCTTTGACTTTCAATACATTATAGGAGATATCGGTATCATACACATCGCTACCGTCTATCTTCTTAATGGCTTTCACTACACGAATTGTCACCGGAAGGATAATAACTTCATACATGGATTTCAGCACAATCTGAATCCCCATCATGATAAGCAGTTCTTTCCAGGCAATAACTCCACCAAAAGCTACCGGGAAGAAAATCAATGAATCGGCAGTCTCACCTACAACAGTCGACCAGATGGCACGGGCCGAAAAGTTACGTCCCTGACTGGCTACTTTCATCTTACTCATCACATACGCATTGAGAAATGAACCTACCAGAAAAGCCATCAGACTGGCAGCCACAATACGGGGAGCCATACCGAACACAAAATTGAAATGTTCCTCGCCCTCCCAGAAAGGAGCAGCCGGAATGGCAACAGCGATCAACCCAAGAGCAACCACGAAGAAATTCATCGCAAAACCACTCCAAATGATGAGCCGCGCTTTCTTGAATCCCCAAACTTCGGCGATACAATCATTAATAATATAAGAAATAGGAAAAACCAATAATCCGGCTGTCACGGTCAGACTACCTACCTGGATTACTTTTGTTTCAAGAAGATTGGCTGCAATGAGACAGACATTAAACAGAATGCCCAGCAGCATAAAGGGTACAGATACTTTTTCTTTCATAATTCCTGTTTTTTACGTGGTGTTCTAGAATACACGACCGCTATTCACGGCATCATACATTTTTTATTCTTTCGGGGTGCAAAGGTAAAAAATAAAACTGGAATTATCACATTCATCTTACCAGAATCTGTCTTCCCGATAATTGAAGAAAAAATAAGCCTCCTTGTCAGTCGTCGTATTCTGACAGGAAGGCTCATCACTTTGACCTTAAAAACACATCACTCAATCAGGCATCCGCATCAGGAGGAGAAATCTTTCAATTCCTCTTTCAACCGCTTACGGATGAAAAACAAACGGCTCTTTACCGTTCCCATCGGCAATCCTAATTTTTCGGCAATTTCTCTATACTTAAATCCGGCTACAAACATCTGAAAAGGCACTTTCATCTCTTCCGGTATGGAATGTATCACCCTGTACAACTGTTTCATATCATACGTAAACTCGAATCTATCAGCATCTTCATCTTCTATCAGATGTTGTTGATTGATGGAGTAACTATCATCAATCAGGTTCATTTCGCGAACTGTGCGACGGTAGTTGTTCACGAAAATATTACGCATAAGCGTATACATCCATCCCTTCAGATTTTTGCTATACGTAAACTTCTCCTGATTATCTAATGCCTGCAACAAACAATCCTGAACCAAATCATTAGCAGATTCGCGGTCTGCCGTCAATTTATATGCGAAGCGATGCAAATCCGGTTGTATCGCTAATATTCCTTGAGTAAAATCAACTTTTTCCATCGTCGTATTTCCTTTATCTAATTAGTACGATACAAAGGTCAGTTTTTTTAGAATCATTATAAATAGCAATTCTTCCGATTAGTTTGGCAATTTTTCCTTTGCCCCTCTCAACCATTTCTTTTTTTAGTTGTTCATTGGGCATTCACCTAAAACTTAACTGATAATGAAAACAAGCTTTAAAATGGTAGCTATGCTACTGGGGATAGGAATTTTCCCCCTCTGTGCCTATGCACAACAGAAGGTAGTCATCGAAGATGAAGAACCGAACTCTATCATGTTTGTTTCGAAAAACAAAGCAGGAGATGAAATCATCCGAATCATGAACGACCGTTCGCAGATGCGTTTCCACGACCCGAATGCTCCCCGTTTCCTGCTAACCGACCAGAAAGGGAAATTTGCCCTGGGTATCGGAGGATATGTTCGTGCAACAGCAGAGTATGACTTTAACGGTATCGTAAATGATGTCGATTTCTATCCGGCATTGATTCCACAACGCGGAAGCGGCAATTTTGCCAAGAATCAATTCCAGATGGACATCACCACTTCTACCCTATTCCTCAAACTGGTAGGACGTACGAAACATCTGGGAGACTTCGTTGTCTACACAGCCGGAAACTTCCGGGGTGACGGAAAAACCTTTGAATTGCAGAATGCTTATGCGCAATTCCTCGGTTTCACGATCGGATACAGCTACGGTTCGTTCATGGACCTCTCCGCACTGCCTCCTACCATCGACTTTGCAGGTCCTAACGGATCAGCCTTTTACCGCACTACGCAATTGAGCTATATGTGCGATAAGTTGAAAAACTGGAAATTCGGTGTTTCAATGGAAATGCCTTCAGTAGACGGTACAACCAACAATGACTTGTCTATCAACACCCAACGAATGCCGGACTTTGCCACTTCCGTACAGTATAACTGGAATAGTAGCAGTCACGTTAAATTAGGTGCTATTGTCCGTAGTATGACTTACTCAAGTAACGTTCATGAGAAAGCCTATTCCGCCACCGGCTTCGGTCTGCAAGCATCTACAACTTTCAATATTACGAAGAAATTACAGGCATTCGGACAGTTTAATTATGGAAAAGGTATCGGATCTTACCTGAACGATTTAAGTAATCTGAACGTAGATATCGTTCCCGATCCTGATAATGAGGGAAAAATGCAGGTTCTCCCAATGCTGGGATGGTATGCAGGGCTGCAATACAACCTTTGTCCGAGCATCTTTATATCCGGTACATATAGTTTATCCAGACTTTATTCTGAAAACGGATATCCAAGTGAAAATCCGGAATCCTATCGTAAAGGACAGTATTTAGTGGCTAATGCTTTCTGGAATGTAAGCAGTAATTTGCAAGTGGGCGTAGAATATTTAAGAGGATGGCGTACTGATTTCAGTTCCGCAACCCGCCACGCCAACCGGTTGAATATGCTGGTACAGTATTCTTTCTAAATAAACATAGAACAGTAAAACAAAAAAGCCGTCTCAACATCATGTCCGAGACGGCTTTTCTATACATATAAAGGATTAGAAATTTAGAACTTGTAGTTCACACTCACGCCAAATACTTTATTGGTACGGCTATAAACGTCTTTATCTACTAATGATGCCATTGATTCAGGCAAACCACCCCGTCGTGGATTTTCTTTGGTATAATCACTGTATGTAGTCCAAAAATAAGCAACATCAAGGCTCAATGCCTGTGTGAAATTAATGCGACCTCCGAAACCTACAGAATAAGAATCACAAGAGAAACTTGTATCTGATTGAAAAGCATCGCTCAATCCGTAGTCTGTTTTCTGATAACCTCCACTGACTGTGAACAGTTTATTGATATCCCATTCAACACCGGCCAAGTACTCGTGTGTACCATGTTTCAGTGTCTTCTGTTTGCCATCCGCCATACCGGCATTCTTATCATCAAAGAAATGGTATTCTACCGACGCTCTCAACGATGGCAAAAATTCATAACTTGCTGCTACAGAAAGCATAGAAGGAAGGTCGCTCGGCGTGTTCACACCATTCGCATAAGGTGCCATAAAATCCGCAGCTGCATCCGGAAACTCACGCGTATGCGTATCATTTTCAATATTCATATTAGCCTTAAATTCGTACTTCGCTGCCAAATTCAACTTTCCGAATTTAGCATCTACACCGATAATAGGCGTCAATCCCCAACCTGTCTGGTCACAATCAAGCTCAATCTTTGTATCATCCAGTTTTTGAAGCAAAGGACCCGATTGTGCCTGAGCTGCCAGAGTTGCTTGTTCCAAACTCATACCAGGATTAGCAGCCATGATTTGTTGTACTATAGCAGCACCCAACTGTTGAGCCACACCCTCTTTCAGACTAATATTTAAGTGCCCCTTATATCCACCAGTAAAATAATTCATACGCGCACCAGCAAAAACAGAGAAGTGTTCATTAATCTTATAACTTGCTCCTAACTGAAAACCATAGATGTACTGACGACCTTCCATAGCCGAATTAATATTGTACATATTAGGTTTCAGCATCCCTCCACTCGCAGAATTTGCCAAACTAATAGCAGCCGCATCAAACATAGGCAATCCTGTGTTGAAAGAAGCTTTTCCACCACCACCTACAATGGCAAAGCTACCGGAAAACGCCCAATCACCTTTTTTATAGACAGCATGTATGGAAGGAATAACGGGAGCAGAAGCCGTCCCTTCATAATTACGCACAGTAGTCTGTCCGTCCATGGTCCATAAAGGACTTGTTGCAGCAATATCACGGGTCTGATATGCACTTTGAATAGTAAGTGCTACTTGAAGACCATCTTTGGGAAGAAATGCCAGTCCGGCAGGATTACTATAAACTCCATCAACATCGATGGAAGCGCCGCGGGCTATCATGCGTAAGAAAGCAGCATTCTGATTCGTATTGGTTAGATAATCTCCGGCAAAAGTTGGAATTGAAACGATCAACATTGCAAGACCAATCAACGAAATTTTTCTCATCTAAATCTTTTTTAAAATTATTTCGGCGCAAAGATATAACAATATTGCACAGGGAGCACATATTTGTGCACTTATTTTCATTTATCCGCCATTTTAATTGAAAAATCAAACTGTTTCTAATGAAACAATTTATTTTTCGAATGATGGATTGATTAAACAAATTCACCTGCTCCAACGTTTAATATTATATAATTTATAGAATAATATTATGGCCTATACAATTGCATTTTTCGGCACAAAGCCTTATGATGAGTCCTCTTTCAATGACAAAAACAAAGAGTTCGGATTTGAGATACGCTACTACAAAGGGCATCTGAATAAGAACAACGTACTACTGACACAAGGAGTGGATGCTGTCTGCATCTTTGTGAACGACGTTGCCGACGCAGAAGTAATCCGTGTGATGGCAGCCAACGGAGTAAAACTATTGGCACTACGCTGTGCCGGATTTAATAATGTAGATTTAGATGCTGCCGCCGCTGCCGGAATTACCGTAGTACGGGTTCCTGCCTACTCTCCTTATGCCGTTGCAGAGTACACCGTAGCTCTTATGCTATCGCTAAACCGGAAAATTCCCCGTGCTTCCTGGCGTACCAAAGATGGTAATTTCTCCCTGCACGGTCTGATGGGATTCGATATGCACGGAAAAACAGCAGGCATCATCGGTACAGGAAAAATCGCGAAAATACTGATTCACATCTTAAAAGGGTTTGGAATGAACATATTGGCTTACGACCTCTATCCGGACCATAACTTCGCCCGTGAAGAACAAATAGTTTATACTTCACTGGACGAACTATATCACAATTCGGATATCATCTCTTTGCATTGCCCGCTCACCGAAGCGACCAAGTATCTGATTAACGACTACTCTATCAGCAAAATGAAAGACGGAGTTATGATTATCAATACCGGCCGTGGACAGCTGATTCATACCAATGCATTGATTGAAGGGTTGAAGAACAAGAAAATAGGTTCCGCAGGACTGGACGTATATGAGGAAGAAAGCGAATACTTTTATGAAGATCAATCCGACCGCATCATCGACGATGATGTACTCGCCCGCTTACTTTCATTCAACAATGTGATAGTCACTTCTCATCAAGCTTTTTTCACACATGAAGCGATGGAGAATATTGCGGTGACCACCCTGCAAAACATAAAAGATTTTATCAATCATAAGCCTTTGCTAAATGAAGTGAAGAAATAAAACTTTTAAGCTCCTTTCTTTGTTTACAAAACATATAAACAAATAAGAGAAAGGACAGATTTTATGAAAAAAGTAATACATAAAGCAGATACAAGAGGACATTCCCAGTACGATTGGTTGGATAGTTACCATACTTTTAGTTTTGACGAATACTTCGACTCCAATCGTATCAACTTTGGTGCCCTTCGCGTATTGAATGATGACAAAGTTGCACCCGGAGAAGGTTTTCAGACTCACCCGCATAAGAATATGGAAATCATCTCCATCCCTCTGAAAGGACATCTGCAACATGGAGACAGCAAGAAGAACAGCCGCATCATTACTGTTGGAGAAATTCAGACAATGAGTGCCGGAACGGGAATCTTCCACAGTGAAGTGAATGCAAGCCCTGTAGAACCGGTAGAATTCCTGCAAATCTGGATTATGCCAAGAGAACGGAACACCCGTCCCGTTTATCAGGATTTCAGTATCACAGAGTTGGAACGTCCGAATGAACTGGCAGTCATCGTATCTCCCGACGGCAGTACACCTGCTTCCCTTTTGCAAGACACCTGGTTCTCAATCGGTAAAGTAGAAGCCGGAAAGAAACTGGGTTATCACATGCATCAAAGTCATGCAGGCGTCTATATTTTCCTCATTGAAGGAGAAATTGTAGTAGATGGCGAAGTGTTGAAACGCCGGGACGGTATGGGTGTTTACGATACCAACAGTTTCGAACTGGAGACACTGAAAGATTCACATATTCTATTAATAGAAGTACCTATGTGATTCCATCATTAGAAATTAAGAACTAAAACTGCCAGATAATCTTATGGCGAAATTAAACATAGCAGATATCCGACAGGAATATACGAAAGGCGGGTTGCGGGAAAATGAACTTCCGGGCGACCCGCTTTCGCTTTTCAACCGTTGGCTACAAGAAGCAATTGACGCAGAGGTGGATGAACCAACTGCTGTCATTGTAGGAACCGTATCCCCTGAAGGGAGACCGTCCACGCGTACCGTATTATTAAAAGGGCTCCATGATGGAAAATTTGTCTTCTATACCAATTATGAAAGCCGTAAAGGCAGGCAATTGGCACAAAATCCGTATATCTCCCTCTCTTTTGTGTGGCACGCCCTCGAAAGACAAATACATATAGAGGGAATAGCGACGAAAGTTCCTCCGGAAGAATCGGATGAATATTTCCGGAAACGTCCTTATAAAAGTCGGGTCGGTGCACGAATTTCTCCCCAAAGTCAACCTATAACAAGCCGAATGCAATTAATACGGTCTTTTGTCAGGGAGGCAGCCCGGTGGATCGGAAAAGAAGTGGAGAGGCCCGATAATTGGGGCGGATATGCCGTTACCCCTACAAGGATTGAATTCTGGCAAGGACGCCCCAACCGTCTGCATGACCGTTTTTTATATACCCTGCAACCGGACGGGGAATGGAAAATCAGTCGTCTTGCTCCTTGATTTCGTCGATTTTTCTTGGCAACTCCAACTAGAATACGTAATATTGCAACTATAAAATAGTCAGCTTATGACACTGGATTATATTTATCACAGCGGTTTCGCCATCGAAATGGAAGGTGTAACCGTTATCATCGATTACTACAAAGATTCTTCCGAAACGGAACATAACCGGGGAATCGTACATGATTATCTCCTGCAAAGGCCGGGTAAACTATATGTATTGGCCACCCATTTCCATCCCGACCACTTTAACCGTGAGATATTGACCTGGAAAGAACAACGCCCCGACATTCAATATATTTTCTCCAAAGATATCTTGAAATCCCATCGTGCCAAAGCCGAAGATGCTTTCTATATTAAAAAAGGAGAAACATACGAAGACGAGACAATTCGTATCGATGCTTTCGGCTCAACGGATGTCGGCAGTTCGTTCCTGCTTCACCTGCAAGATTGGAGTATTTTCCATGCCGGCGACTTGAACAACTGGCATTGGAGTGAGGAATCTACTGAAGAAGAGATCCGAAAAGCCAATGGTGATTTCCTTGCAGAAGTTAAATATTTAAAAGAAAAAGCGCCAAACATCGATTTAATACTATTCCCGGTGGATCGGAGAATGGGAAAAGATTACATGAAAGGGGCAAAACAGTTCATCGAACAAATAAAAACTACTATATTTGCGCCCATGCACTTCAGTGAAGATTATGAGGGGGGAAATGCGCTTCGTAGTTTTGCTGAAAATGCCGGATGCCGTTTTATCAGCATCACCCATCGGGGCGAAAGTTTTGAGATTACCAAATAAACACATGATAATTATGAATAAATTTACGATTCTGTTTCTTACCCTGTTCCTTGCATTGCCGATGGCGATGAAGGCAGATTCTGCAAAAGAGAAGAAAGATGACACCAGGTACCTTGTAAGAGCTGTTCCTGAAGTAGATGGTAAAGTAGTATTTTCCAAAGAGTTCCAGATTCCCGGAATGAGTCAGGCACAAATCTACGACACAATGACAAAGTGGATGGACGAACGTCTGAAAGAAAATAAAAATATTGATAGCCGCATTGTTTTCTCTGACGAAGCAAAGGGAACAATTGCCGGTGTTGGAGAAGAATGGATTGTTTTCAGTTCCAGTGCTCTGTCATTAGACCGTACACTGGTCAACTATCAGATTACCGTTACCTGTAAACCCGGCAACTGCCTAGTAGAGCTTGAGAAAATCCGTTTCACTTATCGCGAAACAGAGAAATACAAAGCGGAAGAATGGATTACTGATAAATATGCGCTCAATAAAGCAAAGACCAAATTAGTGCGCGGCCTGGCTAAATGGCGTAGAAAAACTGTAGACTTCGCAGATGATATGTTTATGGATGTAGCAGTAGCTTTCGGAGCACCTGATACTCGTCCGAAGACAGAGAAAAAGAAGAAAGAAGAAGAGCAACAAACTCCATCAATCGTTGCAGCCGCAGGCCCGATTATCATTGGTGGCACAGATAAAAAGACTGATATTAAAGTGACGACCGCCGAACCCGTTCAAACTACAGTTCCTGCTGCGACTCTCACTCCTGCTACTCCAGTAGGCAAAGCTTCCACAGATATGCCGGGTTATACAGAAATTGATTTGAAACAAATTCCGGGCGAAGTATATGCCTTAATGGGAAGTGGTAAATTAGTAATCAGTATTGGAAAAGATGAGTTCAACATGACCAATATGACTGCAAATGCAGGTGGTGCATTAGGTTATCAATCAGGAAAAGCTGTTGCATATTGCACACTTTCACCCGACCAACCTTATGAGGCAATAGAAAAGGCAGACAGCTATACACTGAAATTGTATGCCCCGAACCAGACAACTCCTTCAGCTGTTATCGAATGTAAGAAAATGCCTTCACAGACAACTCCGCAAGCCGGACAACCCCGTACCTATGTTGGAGAAATTGTGAAACTCTTAATGAAAAAATAAGGAAAATTGCAACAATGGAAATAAAAAGTAAATTTGACCATTTTAATATCAACGTTACAAATCTGGAGCGGAGTATCGCTTTTTATGAGAAAGCACTCGGCTTAAAAGAACATCATCGGAAAGAAGCATCCGACGGTTCATTCACACTGGTTTACCTGACAGATAATGAAACTGGTTTCCTATTGGAATTGACATGGCTCAAAGATCATACTGCTCCATACGAACTGGGGGAAAACGAAAGTCACCTATGTTTTCGTGTAGCCGGTGATTACGATGCAATCAGGGCTTATCACAAAGAAATGAATTGTGTATGTTTTGAGAACACTGCCATGGGGCTTTATTTCATTAATGACCCGGATGATTACTGGATTGAAATACTTCCACAGAAGTGATTTTATATAAAAAGTGGGGGCAGGATAATTATCCTGCCCCCACTTTTTATATCAGAATATGATCCGTTTATTGCTACGATCTTTATTTTTTATGTCGGCTAGCTCTTTTCTTCCGGATATCTGCTTTCATCTTCGCTGCACCCGAACCATGCTGTCCACGAATATACGTCGCTTTTTTCGCTTTCGTTTTCACCTTTTCCCCTTCTTTTGGCTTATCTTTCTTACCTTTAAAAACGATGCCACCCATGATTGCTTCTTCTATACTCATATAATCATTTATTAGTATTCAACATTTCCGATGGCAAAGATAACCCTTTTCTACGGATTTATTTATCTTTGCAAAGTTAACAATCGTAACCACCAATGGCAACAACAATTCTTTCTGCAGAAAAGGACCCGATGGGAGCCGCTATTTCTGACTATTTCAACCATCATAGAGCTGATCGTTTGCGGGTATTTTCTTCTCAATTCGAAGAAGATGAAATTCCCGTCAAAGAACTGTTTCGTAGTATACAGTCTATGCCTATACTAGAGCGTACCGCCCTGCAAATGGCTACTGGACGGATTTTGGATGTAGGTGCCGGAAGTGGTTGCCATGCGCTGGCACTTCAGGAAATGGGAAAAGACGTATGCGCCATTGATATTTCTCCCTTATCTGTCGAAGTAATGAAACAACGCGGAGTGAACGATCCCCGTCTCATCAACCTTTTTGATGAAACATTTTCCGAAACATTCGATACGATCCTAATGCTCATGAATGGTTCCGGAATCATCGGACGGCTGAATTATATGCCCGGATTTTTCCAACGGATGAAACGTATTCTCCGCCCCGGTGGATGCATATTTATGGATTCCAGTGATTTGCGTTATCTTTTTGAAGAGGAAGACGGTAGCATAGTCATCGATCTGGCCGGAGATTACTACGGAGAGATCGACTTCCAAATGCAATATAAAGATGTAAAAGGAGACACATTCGACTGGTTATATGTAGATTTCCAGACTCTTAGCTTATATGCTTCCGAATGTGGTTTTAAGGCAGAATTGATAAAAGGAGGAAAGCATTACGATTACCTGGTCAAACTTAGCATTGCTTGAAAATGCGTCATCATATAGTGACGGTATGTACTCCGGATAGCGTCACTATATAACCAAAATAGTAACGCCATCACATCAGGATAGCGTTACTATTTTTATATACTCATATATGTTCCGTTGGAAACATCTGATGAAGGTTCTCTTTTATTTCAGCATTTCATTAATTGCCTGCACAAGAGAAGCAAACTCTTCCTCATTATATAAACGAGTCAGCTTTACAATTTTCCCTTCCTTATCAATCAACACGTTTCTCGTTATTCCGGATTCACGTAATGCATACTTCGCAAAGATATCAGCTCCCGGATCCAGTCCTAACGGATAAGTGACTCCGGTAGATTTTGCAAAAGCCAGTACTTTGTCAAGCGGTTCGTCACGGTCAATGCCAATCAGAGCAAAGTCTGCATTATTTTTATGCTTCAACCAAATATCCTTCTCGATAAACGGCATTTCTTTACGGCAAACCCCACACCAGCTTGCAGTGAACTGCAACATGACAACTTTACCACGAAGGGAAGATAAACTCACTTGCTTCCCATCTGTCAAGGTAATTGTGAAATCCGGAGCCATCTCTCCTACCCGAACAATATATCCTGTACTATCTGCCTGAACTGATTTTGCATCCGCAGTTACTTCTACACTATCTGTTGCAACTTCAACATTCCTCGTTCCTTTCTTCTGTCCGGAACAAGCCCATATACCTATGGCTAAAAGCGCCACACTACATACATTCATAATTTTCATTTTCATCTAATCATTGGTAACTTTGCAAATATAAAAAAAGTATGCGATGTATTTGCATTTTTAAAAGAAATTCATACCTTTGCACCCGCAAAAGAAAAACGCCTCTTTAGCTCAGTTGGCCAGAGCACGTGATTTGTAATCTCGGGGTCGTTGGTTCGAATCCGACAAGAGGCTCTCCAGAATGAATGCTGTTTATCACATCAGATAAGCAGCATTTTTTATTAATATCTTCTTTAAGATTTTTGCTTACGAAATACTACCATACCCACAGCCAACAAAATCAAAAGAATTCCAATAGCACTATTCAGGGTAAACAGTTCTTTAAAAACAAAGACACCGATCACAACGGCTGTCAGTGGTTCCATCGCACCTAAAATAGAAGTCAGTGTAGGTCCCGCATACTTAATTGCCCGTACCAAAGTTATATTGGAAATAGCCGTAGCCGGCAATGCAAGTCCTAAAATAATCAGCCATATATAACCGTCTGTCACCAGATGAAGCCCGAAAGTTGCCATAGCTCCTATCAGATAGAGAACAGCTCCCATCCCCATAACATAACATGTCAGTACAGTGGAATTGATTTGAGCGGCTCGTGTTGTTCGAACCCCAATGATGTATCCTCCGTAAGAAAAGACAGAAATACAAGCCGCCACCAATCCTACTATTGTATCACCACTTTTCGCCTCCAACTCTCCCGATGACAGTAAAGCAGCACCAAACAAAGACATTAAAACAGCAAACATCACCAAAAGAGATTTCTTTTCATGAAAGAAAAACATCATTGCCAATGATACAGCCAACGGATACATAAAATGAATAGTCGATGCTACGGCTATATTCTGATAGGCAATGAGCAAACTGAATGAGGTGGTTGCCCGCAACAAACTTAATAAAAAAACGACTAACAAATCTTTCTTTGCCAGCCGGAAATTACATCCCGAACACCATCCAAACAGTGTCAATACAATAGCAGCCACTCCCCAACGATAAGAAAGCACCTCGAAAGCCGAAAAACCAGCTAACAACAGAGTTATAGAAAAAAACGGAGCCAGCCCAAAAGTGGAGGAGGATACCGCCGCATAAAGTATACCTTTAATACGATTCATCGATATATTCAACTAATTCCAGATATTCACAATGCAAAGATTATAAATATTTTAATGCCACCATTAATTTCATTTTTTCAATCGGCTTAACCAGATATTCATTACAGCCGACCTTTATTGCAGCAATCCGGTCAGAATCGAAAGCATGGGCGGTAAGTGCGACGATAGGTAAGCTAGCATTAAACTTACGTATTTCAGCTGTAGCCTTCAATCCATCCAGTACTGGCATTTTCATATCCATCAACAACAAATCGACATGTTGGCTACACGCTATTTCCACTGCCTTTTGCCCATTCTCCGCATGGGAGCATCGTTCAAAGTTGTGGTTTCAACAAGGCCACGCGTTTCCCACCATTGATACATGCCATCTCCTTTAAAGTCAATGCGATATTCCACATCCCATACACCGCTTCCTAGTTCTACCGCCTTTTGCAAAGTTTCAGCAAACTTTTGTCGGTCATCAGGATGTACGAGAGTCAGATATTTCTCGACCGAATTAATTTCTGATGCCTTTTTCCCATTTTTATCAAAACCTTCACCGAAACTCACCCTGTTCTTAGCCGGCTCAAAAAACCAGGTGAAGGCATTCATCGCTTCCATAGTGACAGTTAACAGCTGTGCACGACGCTTCAGTTCATTTTGTAAACTCTGATCCCAGCGGGTATTTAACAGAAAGCGTTTGCCATCATCTTCAATTATACTTTTGCGAACAATAGTATCATAGCTGCGTCCATCCTTCAGTATAATACGTTCCATGCCGAAATAAGGGTTCCCAGTATTGTATACCTCTAAATCAGTCTTCTGAATACGCTCTACTTCTTCTTCACTCAGCACATCATAAGTAGTTTTATCTTCGCTGGTACCAAACATGAGCTTACTCTCTTCATTGCAAAAAACATAGCGGAAATCATTCTCTACATCTTTGATATGAACAGATAACGGAAGATTATTTAATATATTATAGAAGAACTGCTCCTTTTTCTGCACCTCCGTATTATTCTTTCGGGTACCAACATATTTCAATACCTTCTTATTAGAATCAAATTCATAAGGAGCACCGCTTATCGTACAAAATTGCCAGGTTGAGCTATCCGGTAACATAACCCTGCTATCAAAAGAAAAAGAAAAATCTTCCCCATTGCTCATTCTTTCCATTACTTCAGTAACCTGACTACGGTCATCCGGATGCAAAGTCTCCAGATATAGTGCCATACTAACTGGCTTAGACTGATCGTATCCATTCAGCGGTTCATTATCACTATAAAATAATTTGGCCACTGCATCAAATTCCCAAAACATGATGTTGGCTGCCTTTATAGCAAGCTCCGTTTTCCGGCGACTTTGACGGAGTACCTCTTCACTTTTCACCGTTTCTGTAATATCTTCAAAGATAAAAATGTAATTAACAAACTTGCCATCATTGTCATAAAGAGGATTACCATTACATTTCAAATAGCAGGTCCGGGTACGCGTAGAGAAAAAGCGTTTATCGGTTCTCTGTTTATCGAAATCATACAAAAAACTCATCTGTACCGGAACACAACGACGAACTGCTTCCTTCACCACGTCAGGAACCACAGAATTTTCATTTATGTTGAGTTTATTACCAAGAAGCGTTTGCGAGTCAGCGCCAAAAATTCGGCAGAAGCTTTCATTGCATCTTACCAGAGTGCCATCGGCTGTGAAGAAACCTATTCCAACAGGAAGTGAATTAAATACAGTTAGTAATTGTTTGTGTTCCATTTCTTTATCCTTGAATAACTTAGAAATAAATATTTTATCTCCGCACTATGCAAATATATACACTTTTACGATTATAATATGATTTTATAGCGAAAATATTATTGCCAGGTTATAACATACAATAAGGGGCTATCCACGATATTGTGAATAACCCCTATCTCAAATGACATCCCGTATATTATCATTTTAAAAAGTACATTTTAATACTCCTCAATGACTGTATTTCCAAAAATATCCTTTTTAATAATTTTCCCATGACCGTTACCATATTCAATTATTTCGTTTCCAAAAATATCTTTTTTAATGGTTGTTCTATTCCCCTTATCATCCTCGATAATAGTATTCCCAAAGATATCTTTTGTAATCGTCTTTCTATTCCCTTTGTCATCGCGAATAATAGTATTTCCCAGAATATCTTTCTCTATAGTTTTTCTATTACCCTTATCGTCCCGGATAATGGTATTTCCTAGAATATCTTCTTCAATAGTCTTTCTATTGCCTTTATCATCACGAATAATGGTATTTCCTAGAATATCCTTTTCAATAGTCGTTCTATTACCTTTATCATCACGAACAATGAAATTTCCTAAAATATCCTCTTCGATAGTCGTTCTATTGCCTCTATCATCACGGATAATGATGTTCCCCAAAATATCCTTTTCAATAGTCTTTCTATTGCCTTTATCATCACGAATGATGATATTCCCTAAGATATCCTTTTCAATAGTCTTTCTATTACCATTATCATCACGGATAATGATATTACCTAAAATATCCTTTTCAACAGTCTCTCTCCCTTGGTCAACTCCCGAATACTCATAATTATCTTCAACAAGATTTGCACCATAGCCCTTTATTATATAAGGAGCCAAAATAAACTGGGCAACAAACAGGATAAATAAAATCTTTTTCATGGCGTTTTTCTTTTGGTTTAGAACAAAAGTAACGCAGGAAAATCAGAATAAATAAGTGAATTCCATAATTGTCAGTAGGGAAAAACCTAAAATAAAGAATGGCTATCTACTGATATTAGCAAGACAAAGATTTATCTATATGACATTGAATTCTACTATCATAAAGGACCCTAGTAGTATAGAATAAAAATAACATAGAAAATCAAAAGAAACTATTCTATTTCTTTGATGCGTTCAACCTGCCTATTCAGAAAGTAATCGGCATATTCATTATAATTTCCTGTTTCATAAAACGCTATCAAGCCTTTTCGGTAGTTCAGAATATCGGAATCCTTGGCTGAATACACAGGAATAATACCTGCATTCATCAAAGCAATACTTTCTATCATTCTTGCAGTCCGTTTATTCCCGTCAATAAAAGGTTGCAGACGGGCAAGATTACAATGCAGATATACGGCTTTCTCTAATGGGTTAGTAAATTCTTCCTGCTGAAAAAGTATCTCATTCAATTTACTTTTTATCTCCTGTTGATTCTTAGGTGGAATATATTCCGTACCACTGATACGAACACCACATGTTCGCAATGATTTTTAAACCACCAAGACAATACCTTTATTTCCAATTGATTAAAACTCCCTTAGCTTCGCTACTGTAAAACAATTGTAAAACAAATATTCTGTTAAATCGTTTATTAATAGTCACAAAGACTAAACTGATAATTTTAATTTTCAAAGAAAAAAATGGAAAGATTGATTCTATTTCTTCTTTAAACCATGATAGATAAATACTTCTGCAAAGCAGCTATCTCCGCTTCAACAACCAACTGCTGAAAATCTTCCGCCAGATGTTCCGTGTGTGACTTTTCCAATGCTTTGTAATAGTTGATTTTAGCATCATTACTACCTTTCAGGGTAATAATAACGTAGCCATTGCGAAGAAGGTATAAGTTCATCAACAGTCGAGAAGTACGACCATTACCATCAATGAATGGATGAATACGCACCAGTTCATCATGCAAGTAAGCTGCTACGAGTACAGGATGCACCTTTCCTTTTTCCATTTGTCGAAAACGGAGCATAAAATCTTCCATCTGCTTCTCTATCAGATAAGGCTGTGGTGGCATATGTGTACTACCTGAAATCATAACGGGAACGGTACGATACCTTCCGGCATTCTCACGGTCTATGCCATGAAGGATAAGAGCGTGTATCTCTTTGATGGTACGTTCGCTTATCTCTATGTCTTGTTTGGCGATATCCTTAATATAATTGATGGCTTCGGTATGATTAATAGCTTCCAAGTGTTCACGCATCGACTTTCCCGAAATCGTAACACCTTCGTTCACTACAAGGGCAGTTTCCTGCAAAGTAAGCGTATTCCCTTCTATACGGTTACTCTCGTAAGTATATTCAATGTCCAAAGCATCTTGAATCTTCTTCAAGGCTTCTTCGGGAAGTGGACGCAAAGTAGATAGTTGTTCTTTGAGAACATCTACTTCACTCAGTAATTCTTTAATATCTTCATTCATGGTTACTCTATTTCTTTAATTCGTTCCACTTGCTTATTCAGAAAGTAATCAGCATAAGGAGAATAATCACCCGTTTCGTAAAAGGCGATCAATCCCTTCCTGTAGTTCAGTATATCGGCATCTTTGAAGGAATAGACAGGGATAATGTCGGCATTCATCAAAGCAATGCTTTCCACCATTCGGGAAGTACGTTTGTTCCCATCAATGAAAGGTTGCAACTTAGCTATGTTACAATGAAGATAAACAGCCCGTTCCAATGGGTTGATATATTGCTCCTGCTGACAAAGTATTGCATTCAACTTAGCCCGAATATCGCGCAAGTCCTTCGGGGGAATATATTCCGTACCACTGATACGAACACCACGTGTTCGCAATGAACCTGATTCTTCATTTGAAACCAGTCCAGTCGAAATAGATTGATGTATCCTAAACAGAGTGCGTTCATCTATGGTTTCTTTGTTGTTTCCTTTATTAATACATTCCAGTTCAGAAATGAATGTGTTATAAAGGTTTTTAAGCATCTTGGCATCCTCATACTTCTTTTCAGAAGTAATGCCATCTTTCAATAACACTTCCGTTTCAACGTAGGTATAAGTATTGCCCTCTATCTTTCCAGAGTAATAACACCATACCACTGCCAAGTCCTTTATTTCATTAGAATAAAGTTCGGATAACTTAGCCAAAGGACTTTCTAAGATAAATACAGCCTTCTTCTGTTGCTCTTCGTTGAATATTGATTCCATACTTTCGGAGTTTTCTTGATTTGCTTAAAAATAAACTTACCCAAAGCTTGCGCCCCTATTTGCGTCCCCTCAAAAACAAAAAACTCCGAAACCCTTTATTATAAGTAGTTTCGGAGCTTTGTCTGAGGTTCCTGGCGGATTCGAACCGCCGTACACGGTTTTGCAGACCGCTGACTAAGCCACTCATCCAAGGAACCTTATTTCTCGTTTGCGGTTGCAAAGGTAGTACAAATTTTGAAACTACCAACTATCCGCAGCAATTTTTCTTTGTACTTTTTTTCTTTACATCACACTCTCCGCGTTTCTTGTCCATCATATCCTTTAGTTCACAGCCACTTACACAGCTGTCACAAGGATTCTGATTTTCTCGCGTACGACGAAAAAAACGAAATATTCCATATATGACGCGGGCAATGCAGAGTACAACCAGTACTCCGACTACCCAATCTTGCCAATTATTCATACAAACAATCCTCCAATCTGATAAACAGCAAATGATACAAGCCAAGCCAATCCCGTTGTGTAACAAGCAGCAAAAAGCGCCCATTTCCAACTACCCGATTCCTGTTTTATAGCCGCTATCGCCGCAATACACGGGAAGTAAATCAATACAAACAACATATAACAGAAAGCAACCAATGGAGTAATCGGAATTCGTTCTGCCAAACTTACTGAATCAGCATCCGGATCATCTGCATATAAGACACCTAATGTACTTACTACCAATTCTTTCGCTCCCACACCGGAAAGCAAGCCAATACCTAGTTTCCAATCAAATCCCAGTGGTTTTATAACTGGCTCTATACCACGTCCCAACTGGCCGATATAGGAATTTTCCTGCTGCTCGGCAACTGTTTCATAAGCATCATGATTCGGATAATACCCCAAGAACCAGATTATAATAGAAGCAATCATAATAATTCCTCCCATCTTTTTCAAATACTGCGCTCCCTTTTCCCATGTGTGACGGAAGATCGATTTTGCTGTCGGCATCCGGTAAGGTGGAAGTTCCATCACAAATGGAGTATCATCACCCTTCACCAGAAACTTGCTAAACAAGCGGGCCATTACCACAGCCAGTACAATACCAATCACATAAATACTTAACAACACCAGACTTGCATTGTTCGGGAAGAAAGCACCCACCAACAATAAATAAATTGGCAGACGCGCACTGCAAGACATCAAAGGATTTACCAACATTGTAATAAGACGGCTCTTCCGGTTCTCAATAGTACGAGAAGCTATAATAGCAGGTACATTGCATCCAAATCCCATAATCAAAGGAATGAATGATTTTCCGTGCAATCCCATTTTATGCATGATTTTATCCATGATAAAAGCTGCACGAGCCATATAACCCGAATCTTCCATAAGAGAAATGCAGAAATACAAAATCAAGATATTCGGCAAAAAGACAATAACCGCTCCTACCCCACCAATAATTCCATCAATCAGCAAATCTTTAAATGGACCTTCCGTCATATTATTGCGCAACAAGTCACCAATCTGCTCAACAAGCCATTCAATCCCCATCATCGGATATTCTCCAATGACAAACGTACCTTCAAACATCAGATACATAAAAAGGAAGAAAATAGGAAATCCCCAGACACGGTGAGTTACGATCGAATCCAACACTTTTGTTGTCTGTGCCTGCTCCAAGTGATTATCTGTGAATGTCTCTTTCAGTGCACCACTGATAAATCCATATTTAGCATCCGTAATAGCCGATTCACAATCCTCATTCATTGTATCCTGAACACGCTTCGACATCTTGTCACGGACATGGAATATCTCATCCGCATTTGGCAATGTGCGCACAATGCGCTCAATGTCAGGATCATTCTCCAACAATTTAATGGAGAGGAAACGGGTAGAATATTTATGACGGATAAATTCGTTTTTGGACACTTCACTTTTTACAGCTTCAATCGCTTTTTCGATATCAGGACCATGATTGATATGAATATGCCGGAAGACACGCCCCGTCTTTTTATGTTCACGTACATAATCTTCCAAATGCTCTTCCTCGTGGTTCTTACGATCTTCCAGAGAATCATGCCATTCGGTCAAATCCTTAAGAACTTCCGGATTCATATTTCCCTGTTTATCGAAGAAGTCTACTCCTTCATACAGATTGATAACAACATGAAACAAGGTATCCAATCCACGATTTTTCTTACTGACAGTAGGCAACATCGGCACCCCGAACAACTTACTCAACAGATGATAATCCAATGTATTTCCACTGGCTTCCAACTCATCATAAATATTCAGAGCTACCACCATGCGGACATTCATATCTATCAATTGAGTAGTCAGATATAAGTTTCGCTCCAGATTAGAGGAATCGACTACATTAATAATCACGTCCGGAGTTTCATCGATAATATGACGACGGACATAGATTTCTTCCGGCGTATAAGCAGACAAAGAATAAGTTCCCGGCAAATCGACAATACGGAAATGATAGCCTTCGAAATCAAAATAACCTTCTTTGGCATCCACGGTTACGCCGCTGTAGTTTCCAACATGCTCATGAGCACCGGATGCAAGATTAAATAAAGAAGTCTTGCCACTGTTCGGGTTTCCGACCAAAGCAACATTAATGGTACGGCGTTTACCTAACGCCAACCGTTTCATATCTTCTTCTTTTACTGAAAGGTCTTCAGGCAATCCTTCATGATAAACGGTCTTCTCGGCCAGTTTCTTTGCTTCCTCTTCGCTGATAACTTCGATCATTTCAGCTTCCTGACGACGAAGAGAAATTTCATAACCTAAAACTTTATATTTTATGGGATCTTTTAGCGGAGCATTCAACAGCACTTCAACCGTTTTACCTTTAATGAAGCCCATCTCCACAATACGTTTACGAAAACCACCGTGCCCCAATACCTTTACAATAACACCTTTTTCTCCTGTTTTTAATTCGGACAAACGCATAACTCTCAAAATTTTTGGCAAAGATAATTCATAACTTCGGAGCATGCAAATTATTTAGAATGTTTTTAAATAGCAGCTTTTTTCATCCTCTAAAAGATTCAGAAAAAATAAAAAAACTTATTGATAAACTCGTATCTTTGCAGGTATGATACAACAACGCGTTACAAAATATATAGAAAAGGAACATTTATTCTCACCAGATGATAAAATCCTGGTCGCATTGAGTGGTGGTGCCGACTCGGTGGCATTACTATATATTCTGCATACAGCAGGCTATCATTGCGAAGCCGCACATTGTAATTTCCACCTGCGAGGCAAAGAGTCAGACCGGGACGAGTTATTTGTCCGCCAACTTTGCGAAAGAATGGAAATCCATTTACATACCATTGATTTCAACACGACCCAATATGCAACGGAAAAACATATTTCGATTGAAATGGCCGCACGGGAACTCCGCTACCAATGGTTCGAGAAAATTAGAAAAGAATATCAGGCAGATGTTGTCGCTGTGGCCCATCACCAGGATGATAGCATAGAAACTATACTACTTAACCTGATTCGGGGAACAGGAATTATCGGTCTGTTAGGAATCCGCCCCCGCAATGGAGCCATCGTACGCCCTCTGCTTTGTATCAACCGCGAAGAAATAATTCGTTACCTGCAAAACATCGGACAAGATTATGTGACAGACAGTACCAATCTGGAAGACGAATATACCCGCAATAAAATTCGGCTCAACCTCCTTCCCCTCATGCAGGAAATTAATCCGTCAGTCAAAAACACTCTGACAGATACGAGTAATTATCTGAATGATGTAGCTACTATATATAATAAATGTATAGAGGAAACTAAAAAGAAAGTCATTACAGCAGAAGGTATCCGAATCAGTGATTTAGTAAAGGAACCGGCACCCGAAGCCATCTTATTCGAAGTCCTGCATCCTCTAGGATTCAATTCCGCACAGATCAAAGATATCACCCATTCGCTTCATAGCCAACCGGGCAAGCAATTCTGTAGCAAAGAATGGAGAGTGATAAAAGACAGAGAATTCCTATTAATAGAAACAGTTGAATCTGAAAATGAGACTCTTCCTCCTTTTCAAATTATCAAAGAAGAAAAAGAATACACCCCGGATTTTCTCATTCCACGTGAAAAGGAAATTGCCTGTTTTGATGCCGACAAACTGAATGGAGAAATTCATTACCGGAAATGGCAGCCGGGAGACACTTTTATTCCTTTTGGAATGAAAGGAAAGAAAAAAATAAGCGATTATCTGACCGACCGCAAATTTTCTATCAGCCAAAAAGAACGCCAATGGGTACTCTGCTGCGGAGAACACATCGCATGGCTGATAGGCGAACGAACAGACAACCGCTTTCGTATTGATGAAACGACTAAGCGCGTCGTGATTTACAAAATAGTCTGAGGCAACTTCTGTTTCTTGAAGCAATCTGATAACAAAGCTGCAAAAGGAGTTTCATACACCCTTGCTTTCCTAACGCAAGCTTTTACACAAGCGCAACATTTGATACATTTAGCCTCATCCGTATGTAGCTCGTCCCCTTTCGTTATAGCCCCTGCCGGACAACGGACCACACATAACCCGCAATGGGTACACAAATCCTCATCTTCCACCCAAGGAACGCGGGGAAGCGGTGTACCACTTTTACGTAACTTGATGACTTTCCTCAAAAAACGGAACAAAGGAAAGAATGGTTGACTCGGACGTTTGATAGCACGTACATCCACCGGATAAAGGGTATCCATACTATCAGCTGTCTGTATTTTTTCCATGATTTTCTTCCCAAACTCCGCAGCAAAGGCTAAATCCGATTCATCAGGACATCCCACTGCAATCGGGTATTTGTCGGTACTATATGAATGTTCTCCAATAAAAGTTGCCCCGGCAATTACTTTAAATCCGTGAGGAATAGCAAAAGCATCCAGTTCCATTAAAGCTTTTTCATAAGCGCGATTTCCGTAAACCACTACCAAAACGGTAGGAGTATCCACTCCACGGATATACTGCAAACGTTCCATTGCCAAAGGAGCGACATGTCCTCCATACACAGGCACTACAATAATAGCCAAAGAAGATGTAGGAATCACAATTTCATCCGCAATCTGCTGCGTTACATTAATAGGAAAAATATTTTTTATGCCCGTCCCGTGAACAATCGCCTCCGCAACTTGTTTAGATGTGTGTGTAGGCGAAAAATAAATTAAATGAGCTTCATTTACTGTCATACTATTTTCTTTTATGTAGCAAAGATACACTTTTACGTGGAAAAAAATGTTTGATTGTTCATGAAACCAAAAAAAATTATTATCTTTGCCCCGTTGAAACATTCTACGATTCAACATATACATCCCTAATTCAGAATAAAAAACAAAACGTATGCTCGCATATCTGTAGCCATGAGCTGTAGTAATGCTGTCCATAATTCAGCAAAAAAAGAAATATTAATAACTTACCATACTATATGTATAACATTATCCAATTAAACGACAAAAATCTGTCGGAACTTCAAGTTATTGCCAAAGAGTTAGGCATAAAAAAAGCAGACTCATACAAAAAAGAAGACCTTGTTTATAAAATACTCGACGAACAGGCCATTGTAGGAGCTACAAAGAAAGTTGCCGCAGATAAGCTAAAAGAAGAACGCAAAAATGAAGAACAAAAGAAAAAGCGTTCACGGGTAGCTCCTACCAAAAAAGAAGACAAAGTGGTTTCCGCAACAAAGAGTGGAGAGGCTAACAAGACAAAAGAGGCCGCTCCTGTAAAAGCTGCACCACAACCTTCCAAGAAAGAAGAAAGTACAAACAAAGAAAAAGAAACTGTTGTTGTAGAAGCTAAAGCAGAAAACACTGCTACTCCCAAGCGTAAAGTAGGCCGTCCCCGTAAGAGCTCTGACGCAGAAGAGAAAAAAGAAGTAGAAAATGCAAAACCGGCAGCACCCAAAGTAGTGGAACCTAAACCTGTTGTTGCAGAGAAAGCTACTGGTACTACGGAAAAGCCAGCTCCGGTACAACAGCAAACAGCTGAGAAGAAAGCAAAAAACAAACCAGCTGCAGAAGCAAATAAGCCTGTTGCAGAAACAAATAAACCGGCTACTGAACCTAACAAACCTGTTGTAGAGAAAAAGGTAATAGATAAACCACAAAAGAAAGCTGCACCCGTTATCGACGAGGAAAGCAATATCTTATCCAGCGTTGACGACGATGATTTTATTCCAATCGAAGATCTGCCTTCTGAAAAAATAGAGCTTCCTACCGAATTATTCGGAAAATTCGAAGCTACTAAAACAGAATCAGCACAGACAGCACCGGAACAGCCATCTCATCCTCAACAGCAACAACAATCTCAACAGCAGCAATCCCAGCAGCAACGTCCGCGTATTGTTCGCTCACGCGACAATAACAACGGCAACAACAATGGCAATAACGCCAATAATAACAATAGCAACAATAATAATTTCCAGCGTAACAACAATAACCAGAATCAGGTTCAGAACCCAAATCAAAATCAAAATCAGAACCCGAATCAGAACCAGAACCAAAACCAACAACGCTTACCGATGCCACGTGCCGCTCAGCAGAACAATGCGGGTGAGAACCTTCCGGTACAACAGCAGCAGGAACGCAAGGTTATTGAGCGCGAAAAGCCTTATGAATTCGACGATATTCTCAACGGAGTAGGTGTTTTGGAAATTATGCAGGACGGATACGGATTCCTCCGTTCTTCCGACTATAACTACCTCTCTTCTCCGGACGATATTTATGTATCACAGTCTCAAATCAAACTATTTGGTCTGAAAACCGGTGATGTAGTAGAAGGAGTTATCCGTCCACCCAAAGAAGGAGAAAAATATTTCCCATTGGTAAAGGTTTCGAAGATCAACGGACGTGACGCAGCTTTCGTTCGCGACCGTGTTCCTTTCGAACATCTGACACCTCTCTTCCCGGATGAAAAGTTCAAACTTTGCAAAGGCGGTTATTCAGACTCTATGTCTGCCCGTGTCGTCGATCTTTTCGCTCCTATCGGTAAAGGCCAACGTGCATTGATTGTTGCCCAACCAAAGACAGGTAAGACCATCTTAATGAAAGATATCGCCAACGCTATCGCAGCCAACCACCCGGAAGTTTACATGATTATGTTGCTGATTGACGAACGCCCGGAAGAAGTAACAGACATGGCACGCAGCGTTAATGCAGAAGTAATCGCTTCTACTTTCGACGAACCGGCAGAACGCCACGTAAAAATTGCAGGTATCGTATTGGAAAAGGCAAAACGTCTGGTAGAATGTGGTCACGACGTAGTTATCTTCCTTGATTCTATCACTCGTCTGGCTCGTGCATACAATACAGTATCTCCTGCATCCGGTAAAGTTCTTTCCGGTGGTGTGGATGCAAATGCACTTCATAAACCTAAACGCTTCTTCGGTGCTGCCCGTAATATTGAAAACGGTGGTTCACTGACTATTATTGCTACCGCATTGATCGATACCGGTTCTAAAATGGACGAAGTTATCTTCGAAGAATTCAAGGGTACAGGTAACATGGAGTTGCAGCTCGACCGCAACCTATCAAACAAACGCATCTTCCCGGCAGTCAACATTACTGTATCCAGCACTCGTCGCGACGACCTGTTGCTTGATAAAACAACTCTTGACCGCATGTGGATATTACGCAAATATCTTGCCGACATGAATCCGATCGAAGCAATGGACTTCGTTAAAGACCGTCTGGAAAAAACCAGAGACAACGACGAATTCCTGATGAGCATGAACAGCTAATCAACAGCAAACTTATAAATAAACGGTGAACAAACTGCGCCATAACAAGTGCAGTTTATTCACCGTTTTCTTTTTCTGTAACCCATTTTATGACTTATCACCTGCCGTTTATCACTTATCATTCAACTCCCATCACCGATAGTTACCCCTAACCGCTTGCCACACCTTTCATTTTTGTACAAAATACTTTCATTTGCGTCCAAAACTACTACCTCGCCCTTTTTTACGTTTCCTTTTTTCCTACTTTTGCTTCCAAATCAAATATTACTTAATTCTAACCAGTAATGAAAACTATTTATCCATTCATGGGATTAGCCCTGTGCAGCGTGACAGCGCAGGCCCAAGAAAAGCCCAATTTCCTGATTATCCAGTGCGACCATCTGACACAACGCGTTGTGGGAGCTTACGGACAAACACAAGGCTGCACCCTCCCTATTGACGAAGTCGCTTCACGAGGAGTTATCTTCTCCAATGCTTATGTAGGCTGCCCTCTCAGCCAACCCTCACGCGCTGCTTTATGGAGTGGCATGATGCCTCATCAAACCAATGTACGTTCCAACTCCAGCGAATCTATCAACCCACGTATTCCCGAAAATGTACCGACATTAGGAAGTCTTTTTTCTGAAAACGGTTACGAAGCCGTACACTTCGGAAAAACACACGACATGGGTTCACTTAGAGGATTCAAGCATAAAGAACCGGTAGCCAAGCCATTCACCGATCCGGAATTCCCGGTTAATAACGACAGCTTCCTAGACGTAGGAACATGTGAAGACGCTGTTGCTTATCTAAGTAATCCGCCGGAAGAACCATTCATCTGTATCGCTGATTTTCAGAACCCTCACAATATCTGTGGATTTGTAGGAGCGAACGAAGGAGTACATACCGACCGCCCCATCAGCGGAACCCTTCCGGAACTACCGGCCAATTTCGATGTAGAAGACTGGAGCAATATCCCTAAACCTGTGCAATACATCTGCTGCAGTCATCGCCGCATGACCCAAGCCTCTCATTGGAATGAAGAGAATTACCGTCATTACATTGCTGCTTTCCAACACTATACCAAGATGGTTTCCAAGCAAGTAGACAGTGTATTGAAAGCCCTCTACTCCACTCCTGCCGGAAAAAACACAATCGTTATTATCATGGCTGACCATGGTGATGGAATGGCTTCACACCGCATGGTGACCAAACACATCAGCTTCTACGATGAAATGACCAACGTACCGTTTATCTTTGCAGGCCCCGGCATCAAACAACAGAAAAAGCCCATAGACCAAGTATTGACACAACCTACACTGGATCTTCTGCCTACCCTTTGTGATTTGGCAGGAATTCCTGTTCCGGCCGAAAAACCGGGAATCAGCCTTGCACCTATATTAAAAGGAGAAAAACAGAAAAAAACTCACCCCTATGTAGTTTCTGAATGGCATAGCGAATATGAATATGTCGTTACTCCCGGACGTATGGTACGCGGACCGAGATACAAGTACACTCACTATCTGGAAGGTAACGGTGAAGAGCTATATGATATGAAAAAGGATCCGGGAGAACGTAAGAATCTCTCCAAAGACCCCAAATACAGTAAAATTCTCGCCGAACACCGTGCCATGCTTGATGATTACATCGCCCGCACCAAAGACGATTACCGGAGTTTGAAAGTAGATGCCGATCCACGATGCAGAAACCATACTCCCGGCTACCCCAACCACGAGGGCCCTGGAGTACGAGAGATACTCAAAAGAAAATAAATTATAAAAAAGAGTGAAGATTTCTTTGTAATCTTCACTCTTTTTAGTTCTTTTGCAGATAAACTTACAAGCAAGCAATTCTTATATCAAGTGAAAAACACAGACGTCATATAATTGCAATAGTCGTAACCGCATTAATATCGGTCACCTTATATGCTGCACGCACAAATTCAGAGCGTCTTTCTTTATTACAACCTTTACTTGAATACAATCATCCATTCAGTCCGGACACCCCTGTCGACAGCATCATTGCCTGGGAAAAACTTTTAGAACCGGAATTACAAAAGGAACAACAATACCCACTCCTATTCCAGATAAATCTGCTGACCGTTCAAGCCTTAATCACAGAAGGCAACATCAGTCTCGCCATCAACCAGGCCAATCAGATGTACCAGAAAGCCAGAGAAATGGACTATCCTTTGGGAACAGCACTCGCATTACACGCCATTGGAAATACTTATTTAAGTTCGTCAACACCACAAGTTGCCATCGAATCGTATAAGGAAGCATTAGAAATCATTCAGAAACTCCCTCATGCCAACCAATATATAAAAACGATCTTGTCTCAATTTATCCTGACGAAGCTCAACTATCACCAAATGACAGATATAGAAGACAATATCCGGGAACTCGAATCTGTTATTGACAAGGATACGAATCCCCAAGACGATTTTCACCTTGTTTATTGTCAGGCATTCTATCGCATCCAGACGCATCATCTTCCGGAAGCATTAAACTATATACGACAAACCGAACAAATCAGTCGGCAACATCAGTACCCATATTTTCATTTAATGATTAAATACCTGTATTCACGCTACTACACTGAATCCAAAGAATACACTCAGGCACTAAGCACACTTGACGAATTACTTTCGCATACCAAAGCAGCCAACTCATATAGATCCCTGCAAGTGCTGAAAGATCGTGCACACATACTTACACTAATGGGAAACAACAAGGAAGCATGTGAAGTTTATGAAATATTCAATACGTGCAAAGACTCTTTGGACGCAATGAATTATATTCGCCAAATCAATGAATTACACACCCTCTACCAAATAGATAAAAACGAACTGGACAACTTAAACAGACAGAAGACAATCCTCTACTGGAGCTGGTTCACCATCCTATTCATAGTCATACTGATTGTATTTTTCATCCTTTTGGTCAGACGAGGAAATAAAAAACTGCGCCAATCGCAGCAGGAACTGGAAAAAGTGAAAAAGCAAGAAGAAAATTCCATCCGGACAAAGAGCCTTTTCCTTTCCAACATGAGCCATGAAATTCGCACGCCGCTCAATGCGTTGTCCGGCTTCTCCTCCATCCTGACGGAAGAATCCATCGACAACGAGACCCGGAAACAGTGTAGCGATATTATTCAGCAAAATTCAGAACTGTTACTCAAGCTGATTAACGACGTAATCGACTTGTCCAGTCTCGAAGTGGGCAAGATGAAATTCAAATATGAGCGATGTGATGCAGTAACAATATGCAGAAACGTTATCGACATGGTTGAGAAAATAAAACAAACGAATGCAAACGTCCGTTTTTCAACCTCTCTCCATTCATTAGAATTGACGACAGACAATGCAAGGTTGCAACAATTATTAATCAACCTTCTCATCAATGCAACCAAATTTACTCCACAAGGTTCCATCACCATGAAACTGGAAAAACAGACAGAAGACACAGCACTGTTTTCTGTGACCGACACCGGCTGCGGTATCTCTCCGGAGAATCAGAATAAAATATTCAACCGTTTTGAGAAACTGAATGAAAATGCTCAAGGCACAGGACTCGGTTTGTCTATCTGCCAACTCATTATCGAGCAGCTGGGTGGTAAAATATGGATTGACTCCAATTATAAGGAAGGAGCCCGTTTCCTGTTCACACACCCTATTTGTCATGAGCAACCAGGAAAGGAGGAAGCCGAATGAAACAAGTCCTGCTCCTGTTCCTTCTATTATGCTGCACCCTCACCGGAAAAGCCAGCACCGAGATTGTTTTGGAATCCGATAGCCTGATAAAGGTGTTGCAAACATTACCGTACGATACGACACAGCTGAATGTTCTCAATCAAATCATCAGAATAGAACAAAACAACCAGCAATGTATCCAATATTCAGATGCATTAATGAAAGAAGCATTGCAACTGGAAAATGACAAATATGCCGGTCTGGCTGCTTACTACCATATCTTATACTATTACAATCGTAATAATCAAGACAGTGTAACGAAATGGCTCACCATAATGGAGCCTCATGCCCGGAAATCAGATTTATGGAACTACTTCTTTGATGCCAAACGTTTCCAGATAGACCTGTACACATTCAACGAACAATACGAACTTGCTATCAACGAATCTCAAAAGATGCAACAGCAAGCCTCCCAAATGAATAGTAACCGGGGCAGTATAGCCGCCTATCAATGCCTGAATAATGCATATATCGGCAGTCAACGCTGGGATAAAGGAATAGAAGCACTGGAGGCTGCCTACCAGCTACTCACTCCAACAGAAAATCCGGTGGTCCGTATCTCGGTATTATCACAGTTAGTATCCGTTGTCAAAGAAAAGAAAGATAATAAAAAACTACTCAAATACCTGCAGGAACTGGAAAACACTCTTCATAACCACATCAGCGCGAACCCATCCTTAAAAGCGGGATTTTCCGATGTATACCTGTTCAATGAACTGTTCTACAGCTATTATTACCTGAATACCCATCAGCCGCAACAAGCTTATGAACATCTCGTAAAATCTAAAGAATATCTGGACGAGAATACTTATTTCATGTATAAAGTACTCTATTTCGACACATTTGCCAAATATTACCAGGTAATTGGAGCCTATCAACAGGCATCGGATTATATCGACACGACACTGACGATGTTGAAGAAAGACTTCACAAGCGACTATGCCGAACAACTACTCGAAAAGGCCAGAATATGGAAACAGGCAGGGCAAAGCGGAAAAGCCATCCCTCTGTATGAGCAGGCACTCGCCATCAAAGACTCGACAGCCACTGTACTCTCAAACAATCAGATGGCACAGATACAAAGCAAATACAATATCGAAAAAACAGAACTGGAGCAAAAAGGGAAAACAACCGGATCCAGCTCACCTATCTGATTTTTATATTTGTCATCCTGATTCTGCTTTTTATCTTTATGGCGCGACTCTTTATGGTACGGAAAGCACTCAAATACGCGGAAAACGAAATCCGGAAAACAACAGAAAACGTGCGGAAGACCAATGAAATAAAAAATCGCTTCCTGTCCAATATGAGCTATAACATCCGTACCCCACTCAACAATGTGGTCGGTTTCTCACAACTCATAGCCAGCGAACCCAACATAGACAAGGAAATAAGGCAAGAATACTCAAACATCATCCACAAAAGTTCGGAGAAGTTAATGAGACTTGTCAATGACGTTCTCGACTTATCCCGTTTGGAAGCTCAAATGATGAAGTTCCAGTTGCAAGACTATGATGCCACTACCCTATGCAAGGAAGCATGTAGCATGGCGCAGATGAGGAACGAAGAAACAGGTATCCAGATTGAATTTTCCAGTGAAACGGACGCCCAAATCCATACCGATATAATGCGACTGACGCAGGCCTTGATTAGCGCACTGGTGTACCCGCAAGAACACCGGCAAGCACGAATCATCCGGTTCACATTAAGCCAGAATGAAGACATGCTCCGTTTCCGGATCACTAATTCACCTTTGGCAGACCATGCATTCGTATCACAGGAAACCATCATCCGGCATGATATCAACCTGTTGTTACTAAAACATTTCGGAGGAAACTATCTCGTCAATGATAAAACTCCCGAAGGTCCGGAAATTGTTTTCATCTACCCCATCGTTTCCGAATCGAAATAAAGCACTATCTTTGCAAAGTGTAAACTTAAACACTTAATTATGTACACCAACAAACAGATTTGGAGTGTCAGTTATCCGATACTACTAAGCTTGCTGGCACAAAATGTCATCAATGTCACCGACACAGCATTCCTCGGACACGTGAGTGAGGTAGCCCTTGGAGCATCAGCTATGGGCGGGTTATTTTATATATGCGTATTCACCATCGCATTCGGATTCAGTACCGGTTCGCAGATAGTCATCGCACGACGCAACGGCGAAGGGCGCTATTCGGATGTCGGTCCCGTCATGATTCAAGGAGTCATGTTCCTGTTCGTGATGGCACTGCTGCTATTCGGATTCACCAAAGCATTCGGCGGAAACATCATGCGTTTGCTGGTTTCTTCAGAATCCATCTACGAAGGAACGATGGAATTTCTGGACTGGCGTATTTACGGATTCTTTTTCTCGTTCATCAATGTCATGTTCCGTGCATTGTATATCGGCATTACACGTACCAAAGTACTAACCGTCAATGCCATCGTCATGGCATTAACCAATGTCGTACTGGATTACGCATTAATTTTCGGAAAGTTCGGTTTGCCGGAAATGGGCATCAAGGGAGCAGCTATCGCCTCCGTACTGGCAGAAGCTTCCTCCATTCTCTTTTTCGTCATTTACACATACCTCACCGTCGATTTGAAGAAATACGGCCTGAACCGCCTGCGCACATTCGACCCGGCATTACTGATGCGAATACTTAGTATCTCCTGTTTCACCATGCTGCAATATTTCCTGTCAATGGCTACCTGGTTCGTATTCTTTGTAGCCGTAGAACGGTTGGGACAACGGGAACTGGCGATTGCCAATATCGTCCGGAGTATCTACGTCGTACTGCTAATTCCGGTCAATGCACTGGCTACAACCACCAACAGCCTTGTCAGCAACGCCATTGGTGCAGGAGGTATCCAGCACGTGATGCCGCTCATCAATAAAATTGCCCGGTTCTCCTTTTTCATCATGCTGGGACTAGTAGCGGTGTCAGCACTATTTCCGCAGTTCCTACTCTCCATCTACACCAGTGAGGCGGCACTCATTACAGAATCCGTACCCTCGGTATACGTTATTTGCTTCGCCATGCTTATCGCATCCGTAGCCAACGTGGTGTTCAACGGCATCTCCGGAACAGGAAATACACAAGCAGCCCTGTTGCTCGAAACAATTACAATCATCATCTACGGATCTTACATTGTTTTCATCGGAATGTGGCTGAAAGCACCAATCGAAATCTGCTTTACAATTGAGATTGTGTATTATAGCTTACTGTTGATAACAAGTTATATTTATCTCAAAAAAGCAAAATGGCAGAATAAAAAGATATAAATACAAGAGATTTTTGTACATTTGCAAGCTCAAATAAAGAGCAGACGGAAAAGTCTCTCTTTCGGCCAAGTAAATTGTAATTAGTAATTCGTAATTAAATAACTATGTTCGATAATTTAAGTGAAAGACTAGAACGGTCATTCAAGATTCTGAAAGGTGAAGGCAAAATCACCGAAATCAACGTGGCGGAGACGCTGAAAGACGTACGTAAAGCACTTCTCGACGCCGACGTAAACTACAAGGTTGCAAAGAATTTCACGGATACGGTGAAAGAAAAAGCGCTTGGCCAGAACGTTCTTACGGCTGTGAAGCCAAGCCAGTTGATGGTGAAGATCGTGCATGATGAACTTACACAATTGATGGGTGGAGAGACAGCCGAGATCAACATCGACGCCCGTCCGGCAGTTATCCTGATGTCAGGTTTGCAGGGTTCGGGTAAGACCACCTTCTCCGGTAAACTGGCACGGATGCTGAAAACCAAGAAGAACCGTAAGCCATTATTGGTGGCTTGTGACGTTTACCGTCCGGCAGCTATCGAACAGTTGCGTGTATTGGCAGAACAGATTGAAGTACCGATGTACTGCGAACTGGACAGCAAGAATCCGGTAGAAATTGCACAACACGCCATTCAGGAAGCCAAAGCCAAAGGATACGACCTCGTTATCGTCGATACAGCCGGACGTCTGGCAGTAGACGAGCAGATGATGAACGAGATCGCCGCTATCAAAAAAGCAATCAACCCGGACGAAATTCTGTTCGTGGTAGACTCCATGACCGGTCAGGACGCTGTAAACACAGCTAAAGAATTCAACGAACGTCTGGACTTCAACGGTGTGGTACTGACCAAACTCGATGGTGATACCCGCGGTGGTGCGGCTCTTTCTATCCGTTCGGTAGTGAACAAACCGATTAAATTCGTAGGTACAGGTGAAAAGCTGGAAGCAATCGATCAGTTCCACCCTGCTCGTATGGCCGACCGTATTCTCGGTATGGGTGACATCGTTTCATTGGTAGAACGCGCACAGGAACAATACGATGAAGAAGAAGCCAAACGCTTACAGAAGAAAATAGCCAAAAACCAATTCGACTTCAACGACTTCCTTAGCCAGATTGCACAAATCAAGAAAATGGGTAATCTGAAAGACCTCGCTTCCATGATTCCGGGAGTAGGAAAAGCAATCAAAGATATTGATATTGACGACAATGCTTTCAAGAGCATCGAAGCCATCATCTATTCCATGACTCCGGCAGAACGTTCCAATCCGGAAATACTGAACGGTTCACGCCGTACGCGTATCGCCAAAGGTAGCGGAACGACTATCCAGGAAGTGAATCGCCTATTGAAACAGTTCGACCAGACACGCAAAATGATGAAAATGGTGACTAGCAGCAAAATGGGTAAGATGATGCCTAAGATGAAAAAGTAATCATTCTGTAGATCCAAATCTAATGATAAGTAAAAAGAGGGAGTTTCGGCTCCCTCTTTTTTTTATACCACCCATCTCTTGACAAAAATTCCAATCCCTTTGGAGAGTTCAGTTATTTATTTTACTTTTGTCCATCACCAATAAATACTCTGAAAATATGACTCTGATAGACGGAAAAGCAATTTCCGAACAAGTAAAACAAGAGATTGCAGCCGAAGTAGCCGAAATGGTGGCTCATGGCGAAAAACGCCCGCACCTGGCCGCTATTCTTGTAGGACACGATGGTGGTAGCGAGACTTATGTAGCTGCCAAAGTAAAAGCCTGTGAAGTATGTGGGTTCAAGTCTTCCCTCATCCGTTATGAAAGTGACGTGACCGAAGAAGAACTGCTTGCCAAAGTACGTGAACTAAACGAAGACAACGACGTGGACGGCTTTATCGTACAACTTCCCTTACCCAAGCATATCTCCGAACAGAAAGTAATCGAAACAATTAATTACCGTAAAGACGTAGACGGTTTCCACCCGATCAACGTAGGCCGTATGTCCATCGGGCTTCCGTGTTACGTATCCGCTACTCCCAACGGCATCCTCGAATTGTTGAAACGTTATAACATAGAAACTTCCGGAAAAAAGTGCGTCGTACTCGGACGCAGCAATATTGTCGGCAAACCGATGGCTGCCCTGATGATGCAGAAAGCCTATCCGGGCGATGCCACAGTAACCGTATGCCACAGCCGTAGCAGAGACCTGGTAAAAGAATGTCAGGAAGCTGATATTATTATCGCTGCCTTGGGACAACCGAACTTTGTAAAAGCCGAAATGGTGAAAGAAGGCGCGGTAGTTATTGACGTAGGTACTACCCGTGTGCCGGATGCAACCAAGAAATCAGGTTTTAAACTGACCGGCGACGTAAAGTTTGACGAAGTTGCACCGAAATGCTCATTCATCACTCCCGTACCGGGCGGTGTTGGACCAATGACGATTGTATCGTTAATGAAAAATACACTCTTAGCTGGTAAGAAAGCTATTTATCAATGAGACATACCCTGTTTCTGATGATTTTGCTTCTCTCTTTGTCCTGCACCTCCCGGTCGCAGGCAAAGAGAGATTCTATCATTGACACCCTGTCGGACAGCCTTTCCGACAGCATCTTCCCCACTGACACCCTACGCCTCCTTTTCGTAGGTGACCTCATGCAACATCAGGGACAAATCAACGCTGCACGAACATCAACCGGCTATGATTACTCCACATGTTTCGCGTATGTCAAAGAAGAAATAAAGAAAGCCGACCTCTCCATCGCCAACCTGGAAGTGACATTAGGAGGCAAACCTTACAAAGGTTATCCTGCTTTCAGCGCGCCGGACGAATTTCTGACCGCAATTCACGATGCAGGTTTCAATATTTTAGTGACTGCCAACAACCACAGTCTCGATCGTGGTAAATCCGGACTGGAGAGAACCATTCAATTAATAGACTCTTTAAAGGTTCCACATGCAGGCACGTATATCAACGCTGATGAACGCGAAAAGAAATATCCTCTTTTATTAGAAAAGAACGGATTCCGCATCGCCCTGCTCAACTACACGTATGGAACAAACGGCATCCCCGTTACCCCTCCTAATATCGTGAACTATATCGATACAGCCATCATCGCCAAAGATATTGAAGAGAGTAAAGCAATGAAGCCGGATGCCATCATAGCTTGTATGCATTGGGGAATCGAATACCAGTCACTCCCGGACAAAGAGCAAAAATTCCTCGCCGACTGGCTGATTGAAAAAGGAGTAAACCATATCATCGGCTCCCATCCTCACGTAGTTCAGCCCATCGAAGTTCGCACAGACAGCCTGACGAATGACAAACATCTCGTAGTCTATTCGCTGGGAAATTATATTTCCAATATGTCCGCCCGCCGCACTGACGGAGGACTGATGGTAAGAATGGAATTAGTAAAAGACAGCACTGTCCGCCTCAATAATTGTGATTATAGTTTGGTATGGACAGCCCGTCCCATTCAATCAGGAAAAAAAAATTATCAATTGCTCCCAGTCAATTTGCCGATTGATTCAATTCCTTTACAAGCACGTAACTCTCTGAAAATCTTTGTAAATGATGCGCGAACCCTTTTCAGCAAGCACAATCGGGGAATAAAAGAATATACTTTTTTCGAAAAAAAATAGCAGAATCTTTTGGAGATTAGAAGATAATATCTATCTTTGCACCGCGTTAGAGAAACGCAAACATGGTGGATGTAGTTCAGTTGGTTAGAGCGTCAGATTGTGGTTCTGAATGTCGCCGGTTCGAGTCCGGTCTTCCACCCCAACAAAAACCCTTGTAAGTTAAATACTTATGAGGGTTTTCTGCTTTCAGGAAATAGGCATCTTAGAGAGCAAATCATGCTAAATCCTACGGCTCAGTCTGAAAACTTGGGGGATTGCGTTAAAATTCTTATTTTTGCATCATGA
>OGPA01000389.1_pt1 | contig 47969 bp, 58 predicted proteins | sample 1552841 | NCBI WGS metagenome assembly OGPA01 (sample SAMEA2579916, study PRJEB22360) | human gut metagenome
TTCAATTTATGGGGATGGAAGATATGACGACACTGATTATTTCCAGAATTGAAAAGAACCAGCGGCATGTCTGCGATGCCGAACTTCGGATGCTTGCCAAAGCACTGGGGGTTACGATGGAATGGTTAGTCGGGGGCAGCGGTGACATTAAACTGAAATAAGCAAAAGAAGCGATGCAGCCGTTAGGCCGCACCGCTTCTTTTTATTATACTTTAGAACATGGGATCCGAAGCGTACTCCGGCTCATAGCTGTTCTCCTGATACTGGGAGTTTGCCTGCCGCTGGTTCTGCTCAGGTTTCCCGGAATGGTTTTTTTGCATGTACCATGCGGATAGCCACGCCTCGAAATGCGCTTTTGTGATCAGCAGCAATTCGCTGAAAGTCTCAAATGTCATACTGATCGCCACATGGTTTTCCGGTTTGTTTCCAAACCTGGGAACAATCAGACCTTTGGCATCTGTCTGACCGGGTCCGCTGTCCGCAACAAAAAGGAAATCCGATTTGCTGCCGCATAAGAGCTGGGCAGTCCTTGACAGGCTCATCCCATCCTTACGGCTGCGTCCCTGTTTTGCAAGCTTTTCAGCGGAAGTTCCGCCGAGGCACTGATACAGTGGGGATTTGTCCCCGCTTTTCTTTTTGTTCTGCAGCATATACCGCAGCTCCCCGCATGTAATCTTACGGCAAAGCTCCAAAAATTCATCCACAGCAATATAGATATGGATATTATTCGTCTGCCGCTGACCGGCGGGCTTGCTGAGGTCATATGTAGCAAACGCCAAGTGGATCCTCCCAATCTCAAAGGAATCATTTAGGCTCTCTACAAAGCAGTTGCGTGCATCCTTACGGATAATCTGATTTTGATTACGGTTTTCCGCCATTTTATTTTCCGCCTTTCTTCTTATCTTTTTTCGTAGGCATTGTGCGCATAACAGCAAGAACCTCCGCAGCGTTTTCTTTAAACTGAGGCAGGAATTCCTTAGTCATATCATAATCAAGATATATTTTTACAAAGGTCAGGTTCCACGCGGTCATCATGCCCTCTTCACTTAAAACCTTCTCACCTTTATGGAATATTGCACCCAGCTCAGAAATCATCCGGTTCCACGCCAAAAAGAATTCGTCCTCCAACGGAATTCCAAATTCACCCAGCCATTCCCGTACTGTATGCGTTTCAGAATTGTCTCCACATCCGGGATCGGTAAAAATATACCGGATATCACTGGTGTTTATCTCGACATTCTGATCGGATGCATCCATCTTTATGCATCTACCTATCGGGAACATTGCGCAGACGGTCGGTTTTGCCTTATGCACGGAGCATTTATGCTCTTTCATCAGCGGGCATCTCTTAATAGAACCGCGCGGCTTGATCCTGACAATAGGTATCCTGGAAGACTCCCCAATATAGGTTTCACAATACTTTTTGAACATGTCTACTGGTTCCATCTGAAGCTCTTTTGCCATATTGTAGATATCCTTTGCATTCAGCAGGATATCCTCTCTGTTAATGCAGCATTTCCCGCACATATCACAATGGAATTTGAATGGTTCATCCACACCGACTGTCATTGCGTCAAGGTTCTCTGCAATATACTGTAATCTCTTATCCATAGTATTTTCCTCCTAAAATAATTAGAGGCGCCGGATTTGGCGCCTCATTGGTTGTGTCATATTGACATGATAATTGTTGATAGTAACTTAGTTTTCCAGTGTGCTATTCTTCATCTCTTTTCTGCACCAGGCTTCTCAGAGCCTCTAAAAGCTTCTGATTATTGTTCCTGAACTGTTCCGTAAAGGACTTGTCCAGATCAAAATCAGAATATTTATAGCGGAGAAACTGAAAGAGTGCCCTCTTTTTCTGTACAAGGGAAAGCTGATCCAAAAGTCTTGCAATCTCCTGCACAGAACCGATATCCGTTTCCCAGAAATCATAGTCCTGCCGTGAGCATCGCTTCTGAACCCACTTTTTGACCGATTGCTGCGGTCCTTTAAAGTGATGCGGCTGCTCCATACTGAGATATGCTTCATAGCCTCCGTGCTCAGCAGGCCCCACGGAAATGGGATATGTACGGCACGCTCTCGGCTTTGCGGCATGTATGGTGCATTTATTATCTTTCAGAAAAATGCACGCATCATCAGGCCCAACTGTACTCAGCATAAAAACCATATATCCGGACTCATGCAGCAAAACCGGTATGGCATACTTTGCCAGCACGTCATCCATACATTGAATGGGTTCTCCTCTGTCCCGCAGATACTTTGCAAGCCGAAATGCATCCAGACTTTCCAACGGAACACTCTCTTTTACATGCCGACAGCACTCACCGCATTGCCTGCACTGAAAAGGAAAATGCTCTTTTGGACCGACCGAAACCATCTTCATAAGGAATTCTTTCATGAATATCATGCCTCCCTTAGTCCCATGTATCACGGCATGGTATAAACTCAATCTGAATATTCTCCGAAATCGGCATGTCCGGCTCACCGTCAAACTCATTGTTATACTTGGTATGGATATTGGGTTTCCAGCCTTTACGCGGATCAACATCCACATACAGATTTCCGTTTGCCTCGTATACCGGCCTGCTCCAACTGTCTCGTCCTTTATAGTTCAATGTCAATTTTTTCATTGTAAATTCCTTTCTGTATCTCACAGATACTTGTATTCTATGTGATGCTCTCTGCACCAAGTTTCGATTGCCTTAAAATTCTCATCACTGCAGCTTCCATATCTCCTTTTGCGCAGGCCGCTTTCTGTATGCTCATAAAGCACAGAATCCGGGATGGCACAAAAACCAGTATGGGTAAGCAAAATCTTTGGACGGTTTGGGAATTCTTTTTCCCTTTTGCGGTCTTCACCAAAATTCCAATAAGTCAGCTTGTACACTAACTGGCATTGGCTGTACCGGCAGCGTGTCAAAACAATTTTAGAGCACCAGATCATCTGGATTCCAAGACCATCATAAATGACAGCATGAAAATTACCGCAGTGTATGGTTTCTTCCTGCTGAAAATCGTGATTCACAATCGGCAGCATGGCGCGTGCCTTTTCAAACTCTATTTCCGGGAACCCACATGGGCTGTCACAAAAATAGAATTTGCTGTCATCAGGTGAGTGTGCCATTTCTACCACATCCGATACTGACATGGACCGTCCTCGATAACCTTCGAGAAACACTGTATTGAAAATAACAAACGCAGCATCCGGAGAGTCGATATCCAATTCACCGCTGTAAACTGCCTCATAAATCTCAGCAGGCACTTTATGCTTGCTGGCTGTTTTTATGTACCGCAGCCCCTGGAACATCAGATGGTCGTTATCCAGTTCCGGAACAATCTGATATACTGTGATTTTCATGAGCGCCACCCGCTTTCACTGTACAAGTCCTCCGTGTCCAGCAGCTGCAAACGGTAAACCGGCATACAGCGTTCCTCCTCCGGAAAGACATTGTATTTATCAGGAATAATCACACGCAGCACAGTTCTGCCAGTTTCCTCAAACTCATTCAGACGGATATCGCAATCCTCATAGATACCTGAAACTAAGTCTCCATCCTGAAACCGCTCACCGGCCTGAACACGAAGCCCTAATGTATTCAGTATGCGTCCGATTTCTTCCGGCGGCAGGAAAAGCACCATCTGAAAATCCAAATGGTGATACTTTTCCATGCCATGCGTATGGGCATTGCAGGTGTTTTGCAGAAACCCAGTTTCAACCTTGTTACACCCATCACATACCACGCCGTTGGCACAGCAATGAATGATCCAATCAATTTTTGCCATCTTCAGCCACCTCCTCGTTGTAAAGATAATCCCGCATAGCTTTCATTGCCTGCAGCAGATCGGTATGGAACATATTCCAGTCATCTATGAAAATATCCATGTCCGCATAGTCCTCGAACATTACTGCATCATCTACGCAAAACAGCTCATAGCCTACTTTATCCGCATCGTCATAGGGGAGACTCAAAATGCCTTCCTTTACCAGAACCAAAAAGGTTCCAAGATGCTTTCCGTCCGAAATCGGATAGCTCCAGCAAAGCTCATTGCCGTACTTCCCACGATATTCTTCACAGAAATCCATCAGTGCGGAATGGGTAGGTCCGTTTTCATTGAAGTATGCCATCAGCTCCTGACGGCTCCTCAATTCTTCCATATCCAGCTCTGTGCCGTTTATTTTAATCGTCTTCATTTGAATCCCTTTCTGCCATATATGGCTTATAATAAGTTGTGTCGTCTTTGTCAGACCGGTATGCTCCGATACAGACCTCGTGGCAGGGACTGCGTTCCGGATTGTATTCTGCAAAGCAGATTGGTCCGTCAATGTCGTGCAAACCAGTATCCCAGTAGATATTGATCGCCGGGAAGCTTTCGCCCCCATAGGCTACCGCCCTGAGTCTGGAACCATCCGGCAGAGGCAATACAATCGTAGGAAGCTCTGTCAGGGCAGCTGACTGCTTCTCTGACAGAGAAAACCGTTCCTTATACGACTGTGTATACCTTTTCTGTGCCTTATCCATCTCATCCCTCAGTGTGACAAAAATCTGCTGTACCTGTTCACCTGTAAAGGCATACACTGCAGGGTTGGAGCAGTTTCCAAGCAGACGCACCATTTTGATAATCTTATTGACCCTTGCTTCTGCCACCCGGCAAAAACGGTCTGATTTTGATTCCTTTTCACCGTCATCCGCTTTGCTTTTTTGGGAAGGCAAATCCGTAGACAAGGAAAACCCACAGTGACAGTATCCGGTCAATTCGGATAAATAATCGCTTATTTCTTCCTCAACTGTCAATTCAACCGGAATATCAACCTCTTTCGGCAGTGATCCCAATTCCTCCTCATTATCAACATCCCAAAGAATGTCGGTAGCTTTCATGCAGGAACACCTCCGTTCTGCACGCATTCAATCTGAAATGCGTATTTTGAAAAGATCTCTTGATTGTCATCCAGATATTTTTGTGCTGCTTTTTCCGTTTTAAATTTGCGGATGCCTGGATTCGTCGGCTTTTGATTCCGTGCAAACCAAATATGACGGCTACTCCGCTTTACGAAATAGCCCTGCATGGCAGACAGTACATAGAATTCCGATAATGCGCTGAAATCCGTTGGCTGCCCCTTGCGCCGCATAGGTGGATAGGTTACATGACGGTCATCCCAGAAGGATACAGAAATACTGCGGCCTTCCAGTTCCTTCAGCTTTTCCATCAATTCCTCGGTCGTGAAAACCGAATGCTTCCGCCAATAGGAATCGCTGTAATCAATTACAACTACCGTATTGCCATATTCTTTGTACTCCTCCACTGTATGAGCAGATTTCATGCCGGCAAGAATCCAACGGCCAAACTCACCCTCTTCAAAAGAACGGTTTCGGCTTTTCCTGGTTCCACCGCGGTTGCCCATACTGGCAGCTTCATAGACTTCTGCAATATGCTGCATCTCATCCGCAGTGAAGATTTGACTGTCACGACGGGTATAATTTAGGACAGACCAGTGTTTTTCCGGAATCTCCCGGCCACGGCTGTCGAAATCAAAGCAGTTGAACGATCCATGATTGACAACTGGGATATACCTGTCATCCACACGGATAAATGCTTTGTCATAAAAAATTTCACTGCTCATACCGCACCCGCCTCCATTCCTGAAGACATATGCAGCAAATACTTCGTATTCCGCGTTTCAAAGCACACCTCAGACTGGGACATTTTCTCCATACTCAGTACAGTGCTTGTCCTGCGGATACCTTCTGCTTCATGGATAAATGCCGATTCGCCAACCGTAATCGGATAAATCAAGCTTCCAGTAATCTCCAGCATCTTTTTTGTTTTATTCATACCGTTGCCTCCTTCATATAAATCTGATTTCCAATGCGACAATTTCGCCGTTTTGTTCCTGTGCATACACGCCATAGCCGCCGTCTCCATACCCGGATGAACTGTAAAATCCATCTTCGGTAATCCACGCATCGCCATGACGGATTCTGTCGCAGAAAGCGTTCCAGGCTTCATAATCGTAATCGGGTTTGCTGTGAAAGAATCCTGCCAGACCGGCATCCACGCCAATACTGCCAATTTCTTTCATTGCTTTCTGAACGGGTATCTTTCCATCAAGGTAAATACCGATGATTCCGACAACCTTATAAGCATAAGGCTCTCCGTTATAATTTCCTTTGTCAGTGTGATACCAGACGAGGCAGGTATATTCACCTTCCTTGATCTTCACATCATTCATCCGGCACCAGACATCCTTGTTGTAGCAGGGATCTGTAATATCCACGCTGCCATGAAAATCCTTAATACCGATTTTCTTTTTTCTCATAAGACACCTCCAAAAAGAAAAGGCGGAGCAGTTTCCCGCTCCGCCACTGTTATTCCGGCATTACTGTGCCAGCATGTCCTCAAATTCTGCTTCCGTCAAAGTCCTGATACCCAACTGCTGCGCTTTTGTAAGCTTGCTGCCGGCCTTTTCTCCGACGATCAGATAATCCGTTTTCTTCGTAACCGAGCTGGAAGGCTTCGCGCCAAGCTCCAACAGCTTCGCCTGGATTCCGTCACGGGTATAGTTCTCCAGCTTACCGGTAGCAACAACAGTTTTTCCATAGAACGGTGTATTATAATTTGTATTCATAGTTGAACTCTCCTTTATAAAATTGATTTTAGATAACAGTGGACGCCAAAGCTTTGCTTCCTCCGCATCCTGATACCACTGATATATGTTTTTGTGCATCGTTTCTCCAAAATCGGGCAATTGTGTAAAGTCAAAACCGCTTATAATGGCGTTCTCAAACTCATCCCATGAACCGTGGAAATACGCATCAAGGTCACGGCCGGCATGTCTTCCTACCATAGGAATACCTAAGCCTGCAATAAACTTTGCCAGCGTACAGTTACGGCTCTTTTCGATAGATGCCTGCAGACGCTCAAACGATTTCTCGCCAAAGCCCTCCGTACTCACAATCTCCTTACGGTGCTGCTCCAGGTCATACAAATCCCCAAAATTGCGGATCCACCCATGGCCGATGAATTTCTCCAGCGTAGTTGCCGAGAGACCTTCAATGTCCATACGGGTTTTCTCACAGAAATGGTCGAATTTCTGAACCAGTCTGGCAGTACAGTGTGGATTTTCACAGAAGAGCTGTCGGGTGCCTCCAGATGTTGTCCTGACCGCAAGCGGTCCACCACAACAGGGGCAATTCATCGGCAGTGAAAACGTGTTGCTCTGCGTATCATTTTGGGCAATCTGCGGGATGATCATATTGGCCTTATAAACCCGAATCGTGTCCCCGACGCCAAACTGAAACTCATCAAAGATGTCCAGATTATGCAGATATGCACGGCTGACTGCCGTTCCATCGATCTCCACCGGTTCAAACAGGCCGGTAAGACTCACCATACCGGTACGTGTTGTTGCCAGCTCCACTCCGAGAAATTTTGTCTCAAACAGCTCATCCTGCCATTTCAGGGCAATCAGGCGGTTCTCATGGTGTCCGGTAGCTCCCAGGCTTTTCCCGTAACTGACATCATCATATTCCATAATAAGTCCGTCTACCGGGTAGTCATAATGCTTCGGATCCATCAGTTCCACTGTTGCCTTGATATAAGAGGCGTCCATGCCAGACAGCTCTGCATGCGGCACTACCGAAAAACCGTTAGCCTCCATAAAATCCATCTGCAGGTATTTTGTCGGTATCTTCAGATCTGTTACCAGGTCGAATGCAAAGAATTCCAGGAATCGCTTCCCAGACTCAGATGCATCCAACTTCCGCACGCTGCCGGCAGCCAAATTTCTGGGATGGCTGTACGGTTCCTCCAGACTCAGATTGATTTTTTCAAAATTAGCCCATGAGATAACGCCTTCGCCGCGGACCTCAAACGGCTCCCTGACAGGGACCGTCAGCGGCACATTCAGAAAAGTACGGACAGTATGCGTGACATCCTCCCCGATGATTCCTTCCCGGCCGCGAGTAATTGCCTGCTGTAGTTCACCCTTATCATAGCGCAGCACCAGCGTCAAGCCGTCCAACTTCCATGACAGCACAACATCCCTCGTACCTGCAAACTTGACCAGGTCATTAACGGACTTCGTTTTATCCGCAGATAACATCGGTCTGGTATGACGTACCGGTGTCAGTTCCTCCAGGATTTCACCGGACACGGTTTGCGTCGGTGAACCCGAAAGGGTTAAACCCGTATTTTGTTCGAGACTCTTCAGTTCATCTGTCAGCACATCGTAATCCCGGTCTGACATAATGGGCTTGTCATCTCTGTAATAGGCAATATCCGCCTCTTTGAGCTGAGCAATCAGCTCCTTCATTCTTTTGATATTTGCTTTGTGTTCTTTTGCACCCATGTATAAGCTCCTTTCCTGCAATCATTTGCCGTCTATTCATCCGGCCATTCTACTTTTGCTTCAATTTCTTTGCATACCCCGGACTGGAACACCCAGCGCCACTGGTCGCCATCTTCGCCAATCATCCAGATATAACTGCCATCCTGCACATAAGGTGCAATCGACTGAAACATCTCAAAATCACTGCCAAGCTTTTCACCTATAAATTCCAGCTCCGTAATATTTCCATCCGAATCCAGCTGAAAATCGTAAGGCTGATCTTGCGTCATGGCAAAAACACGCCCGGTATGCTCTGTCGGCACAAAAAATTTGCTGCTTTTCATTTCAATGCAATAGCCCATTTTTAAGTCTCCTCTTCATTTTGAATATTTTCTGGATTGCAGATATGGAAGTCGGAATACCTGCCGCAATGCGGACAGCGTATTTTGTTATCCATACATACTGCCTTATCCAGCTGCTCTTTCGTTACTTGCCCTGCCTCTTGACAACAAGAGGTTCTAATCCAGACCAGTTTTGTTGTTTCTAATACATTTGGCCGATACTGACGGTTGAAGGAAATATAGCCTGCCCATGCCGGGTTGTCGAATATTCTGGCTGCGTGCAGCCTTAACGCATATTCCTCGACATCATCATTGCTGTGAAGCCAAGGGCATTCTGCTTCACTCCATTGCCGGAGCTGCTGCTGAATTTCCTGCTCCCCATGATGCTCGATCAACGCATTCAGCAAAGACTTCCATTCCGCAATCTCCAAATCTCCCAGATCCGTCATTGCACCATACCAATACCGGAATTTCTTATCGCGGCCTGTACCTGAAACATGAATAGACCTGCCGGTTCCGTAATGAACCCGCAGATCTGAAAACTTCAGTTCTTCAATTGGTTTTTGTGTCAGACTCATATCGCAGCTCCTCTCAGAAGGGCAAAAGCTTGCTCTCTTCAGGAAGCACCTGCTTAAAGAGTTCCAAATATCGTTTACAGGCTTCCGAATTTAACGGTGCCTTCAGGGATGTTTCACTCCAGCAGATCATCTCCTCTTCAGGAACGCTGTACTGACCCGGAATAAACCCGTTGCCATCGTAATGCGGACAGCACGGCTTGACAATCTGCTCTGCATCCGCTTTCGTGGTGACTGCCATAATGTATTCGCATTTCTTTTCTGCAATGGCACATAAGAGCTTAGGCATATAACCAAGCTTCTCATAATGACTCAAATAGCTTTGCACCCGTTTCATTGCATCAAAGCGCAGCATCCTGATAGAATCAGAAATATCCGCGGCAATTACCTCCGCAAAATACGGAATCATAACAACCGTAAAATCCGGTTCTTCCAAATATTTGTTATTCATGACATCTCACACTCCTTCATACTTGTGACATAAGGAAGGAGATGTTCCAGGTCATACTGCTCTCCGCCATCTTCAAAAATCATTTCAGTTATGACGATATCCGAATAACTTCCGGATTCAGCATAGATACCAATCTTGTCAATCTGCATCTCGCGGAGACTGGATAACTTCCCGTTCGCGTATTCCTCATCGAAATAAACGCCTTTATAACGGGCATTAAAACCGTTATCTAACCGTTCGATATCGCTCTCATCCCAGTTCAGGGACACTGTTTCGCCAGTGACCAATTTAATCTCAATATAATCAATCACGAGATCTTCTAAATCGGTACTGACACTCAAATAAAGAATCATACTGTCATTTCCTTTCTGCATATTTGCGTAAAATATTTATCTATACGGGTAAGCCAAAGGCCCCCGGAACAAAGAGTAAGGGGAACCTTTCGGCTCCAAATCTATATAAAAAAAGCACCCAAAGAATGAATTTATTCTCTGAGTGCTTTTGTTGCCCAAGGGCCAATATGAAATTTTCAGAATGAAATGGCAGGGAATATCTCCCCGTTTTTCTCAATCTGTGCCTCTTAAAGAAAGAAGCATAAGAAACAAAAAAAGTGCCTGAAAGCGTAAACTCTCAGACACTGTATAACCGGAAAACTATAATCGCTGTGAAGCAATTACTGAAACTGATATGGATAGTATAGCAGATTTTTTAGCGAAATGCAAGATATACATCATTTTCTTGTTTTCTCAGAAAAATCTTTTTACATAACCTGTCATTCCATTTGTCATGTTTATGTGTTATAATATGATTTGGAGGGACGTTATATGGAACAGAGCAGATTATTTGGGATCGTATATCACTTATTGGAAAAAGGAAAATCCACAGCCCCCGAACTGGCCGAAAAATTTGAGGTTTCAATCAGAACAATCTACCGGGATTTGGACGCGATCAGCGCCGCCGGCATTCCTGTTTATGCTACACAGGGAAAAGGCGGCGGCATATTTATCATGCAGGACTTTGTGTTAAATAAATCCTTATTGTCAGAGCAGGAAAAAGAACAGATTTTAACAGCATTACAGGGTATTTCTGTTACGGAAAATAATCAATCAGATGAATTGCTCATAAAATTAAGCGGGCTTTTCCAATCCAAAGTTACGAATTGGATTGAAGTCGATTTTTCAGAGTGGTACAGGAACACTCCCAAATCAGATGTATTCAATGAAATCAAAAGTGCCATTTTTAACCGTAATACAATCCGCTTTTCTTATTTTGCAAGGGAAGGAAATTATTCAGGCCGCACTGTCGAACCTGTAAAATTGATATTTAAGAATAAAGATTGGTATTTATATGGATTTTGCCTTTTGAGAAATGATTTCCGATTTTTTAAGCTGACCCGCATCAAAGACCTGGAAATTTCATCAGACACATTCCTGCGCGATGTAGGGAATATCCCTAAAATAGAAACAGCAATTAAGAACAAGAATATGATCCAGGCAACATTGAAGTTTTCTCCAAAGGCTGCATTCCGTGTTTATGATGAATTTACTGACAAAGTATCGGAAGATTGCCAAGGAAACCTCTATGTGAACATTGATCTGCCGGATCATGAAACATTGTTTAGCTATCTGCTCTCTTTTGGGGAGCATGTTGAAATTTTGGAGCCCGATCATTTGCGGAGCAGTATGAAAGAAAAATTAGCCCTTATGTTAGAAAAATATATAACATGACATAGGGTGTCATGTTCCTTGTGATATTCTATTCTTATCAATCATAAGGAGGCGCTTTTATGAAGTATGAATGGAAAAAGCAGGAGAAAGAATTTTACGGAGCCAAAAAATCTCCGGTATTGGTGACCGTCCCGGCTCAAAATTATATTATGATAAGCGGAAAAGGCAATCCAAACGACATCGATTTTTCAAACCGTGTTTCTGCATTGTATTCTTTGGCGTATGCAGTCAAAATGGCATATAAGGCTACTGCCATACAAAATAAATTTCATGATTTTGCCGTTTACCCGTTAGAGGGAATCTGGCAAAAAGCCGAAGGAACAGAACTTATTAAAGAGAATTTGGAATATACCATTATGATACGGCAGCCGGATTTTATTTGCGAGGATATGGTAAAATCCGCATTGGAGCGGGTAATAGTCAAAAAGCCCAATCCCCTGTTTGATGAAGTGCGCTTTGGGACAATGCAGGATGGAACATGTGTGGAAATACTGCATATCGGCCCATTTGACGACGAACCCATTTCTTTTGCGAAAATGGAGCAATTTGCCTTATCTAATGGCTTAGAACGCGCAAAAAGCTGCCATAGGGAAATATATCTGAACAATGCGAATCGGGTAGAAAAAAGCAAGCTCAAAACCATTTTACGCTATACGGTCAAATGATTTTGAGACGAGGATAGAATTATGCACTTTGTAAATGCGAAAAGCATCTTATCAGCTAAAAACGGAATGAACTTATATCGCGGATGCTCTCATGGCTGTATCTACTGCGACTCACGAAGCAGGTGCTATCACATCGACCACGATTTTGAGGACATTGAAATTAAGGCAAATGCGATTGAACTGTTAGAAAATTCTCTGAAACGGAAACGGGCAAAATGTATGCTGGGTACAGGCTCTATGACAGACCCCTATATCCCCCTTGAAAGTAAAATCGGACATGTCCGCAAAGCATTGGCTTTGGCAGATCAATATGGTTTCGGATTCACATTGATCACCAAATCCGACCGGGTATTGCGAGATTTGGATTTGTTGAAAGCGATCAATGAGAAAACAAAATGTGTCGTGCAAATGACGCTGACCACCTACGATGAAGATTTGTGCAGAAAAATTGAGCCAAACGTAAGTACAACAAAAGAGCGGGCCAACACTTTAAAAAAGCTGAATGAAGCAGGTATCCCAACGGTTGTTTGGCTTTGTCCAATACTTCCTTTCATCAATGATACAGAGGAAAACATCCACGGGATTTTAGAATATTGCGTGGAAGCAAAGGTTTATGGCGTTATCTGCTTTGGGATGGGTCTGACGCTCCGCGAGGGAAACCGGGAATATTTTTATAACCAGTTAGACCGATTGTTTCCACATATGAAAGAGAAGTATATGAATACTTACGGTACGCAATATCAAATCAGCAGTCCAAAGAGCAACGAACTTATGAAATTATTTCATCAAATATGCGGGGACAATGGTATCCTGCATGATAACTTTAAAATCTTCGAGTACCTATATCGCTTTGAAGAGAAGAACAGCCCTATCCAATTGAATCTGTTTGATTAACTTACGGACAAAATGGGGCTATATCTGCCTTTGCGCTTTTGAGAAAATTTATTCTTCCTGTCACACGGCGGCCTTTCCATTGTCTAATGAAATATAGGAGGTAAAAAGCCATGAAAAATATGACGAACGAAGAACTGTTGGGGTTGATTGGAAAGGCCACTGCCGGAGATAAAGAATCTCTGGAAACCGTCATTCTCAGCGTACAGGATCTGGTGTTTAACCTGTCCCTGCGAATGCTCGGCACTTTCCCTGACGCAGAGGACGCCACACAGGATATCCTGTTAAAGATTATGACGCACCTGTCCTCTTTTAAGGGGGAAAGCGCATTTTCCACATGGGTATTTCGCATTGCCACGAACCATCTGAAAAACTACCAGAAGCATATGTTCGCAAAATATCCCCTTAGCTTTGAATTCTATGGGGATGATATTAAAAACGGAAAAATCAGCAACGTACCCGATCTTTCGCAGAATGTAGAAAAATCTATTCTGGCAGAAGAACTGAAACTGTCCTGCACGAATGTCATGCTGCAGTGTCTTGATACTGAAAGCCGGTGCATCTTTATATTAGGGACGATGTTCAAAGTGGACAGCCGGATTGCGGGCGACATTTTGGGGATCACGCCGGAAGCTTACCGGAAGCGGCTTTCCAGAATCCGTGCAAAAATGGCAGATTTCTTAAAGGAATACTGTGGCGAGTATGGAAACGGAAAGTGCCGCTGTGCAGACAGAGTCAATTATGCCATCCAAAATCACAGGATCCACCCTGCACAGCTTCATTTCACTTCTGCTGTCCCCAAAAGTACCATGCTCGAAGTAAAACAGGCTATGGAAAGCATTGATGATCTTTCACAGGAGTTTGCCTTTTGCAAAACCTATCAGTCCCCGGCAAGTCTGAAAGAGTTTATCCAAAAATTCTTAGACGGAACTTCCTTTTCCGTTGTCACGAATGCGTAGGAGGAACGGAAAAATGAATACACAGCTTATTTTGAATTACCTTTCCGATTTAAGTGTAAACAATAACCGGGAATGGTACCATGAACATAAAGCAGAAAACAAGGCGGCAAACACAGAATTTGAAGCATTGGTGGGGGCTCTGATCCTCCGGATTGGTGAATTTGACAGCAGCGTACTACATAATGAACCAAAAAATCTTACCTTTAAGCTGGTGAGGGATACCCGGTTCAGCCACGATAAGTCGCCTTATCATCCGGCGTTCCGTGCCCATATTTCCTCACAGGGAAAGCTGCCGGTTCCTGTTGGCTATTATCTTATGATAAAGCCCGGCGGCCAGTCCTTTTTAGGTGGCGGCCTGTTTGCAGATATGTTCAAAGATGCAACGGCAATGGTCCGGGACTATATTGTCGGGAACGGCAGGGAATTTGAAAACATCATCCATGATCCGGAATTTGAAAAATATTTCTCGGTACAGGGATCTGCACTTAAAAATGTCCCGGCCGGATATGATAAGGAACATCCACAGGCAGAATATTTGAAATATAAAAGCTGGTATCTGGAATATCCGCTCAAAGATGAAGAGCTGCAGGATGCCGAAGCATTTCTCTCAAAGGCAGCCCAACTTTTCCACATTATGAAACCGTTTAACGATTATCTGAACAAGGCCCTTGCAAACTTTCAGATGCCTGCAAGGCGATAAAAAACCAAATTGCGTTTCATAACAAGCCCTGAAACTCCACAATTTAATGCGGATATCGGGGCTTTTACATATTCCACTTGTATTCTTCGGACAAACGAAGTATAATAAGCATATCATATTTTTTTCAGAGGTACGGTATGGATTACATGACAACCAAAGAAGCCGCCGATATATGGGGCATATCGGACAGGCGGGTATTACAGTATTGCAATGCCGGACGGATCGGCGGTGCTGTTAAAATGGGAAACACCTGGCTGATTCCCAAAAGTGCCAAAAAGCCTGCAGACGGAAGATTAAAAAGCGGAAAAAACAAAGAAAACAGCCCCAAGGAGAATACTTGTAATGAATGAATATAAAATTATGGTCGTGGACGACGAGCCGGATATTCTGGACCTGCTTGGAAAGTCTTTGAATATGGAGGGATTTCCTGCCGTCATAAAAGTTGATACAGGAATAAAAGCGGTAAACACCTGCAAAGAAATACAGCCGGATATCATTATTTTAGATGTTATGCTGCCGGATATTGACGGCTATGAGGTATGTAAACAGATCCGGCAGTTCTCCCACTGCCCCATTCTGTTCCTTTCCTCCAAAAATGATGAATTAGATAAAATCCTGGGCCTGGCTGTGGGCGGCGACGATTATGTTACCAAGCCTTTCAGCCCCAAAGAAATTGCTTACAGGGTGAAAGCGCAGCTGCGCCGCATGGAATATAAGAGAAACCCTCCAGGTAACCAGACAATAGAAATCGGTGCGTTGACGATTGATACGGATGGCTGCAGGGCGCTCAAAGACGGCAGGGACCTGGAACTGACTGCCAGGGAATTTGAAATACTGCAATACTTAGCGGAAAATAAAGGACGGGTTATCAGCCGCGAGCGTTTATATGAAGCGATCTGGAACGAGGACAGCTTCGGCTGCGATAATACGGTCATGGTCCATATCCGGCACCTGCGCGAGAAAATGGAAAGCGACCCTACCACGCCGCAATATCTTATCACAATGAAAGGCTTAGGCTATAAGCTGGTAAATCCTTATGAAAAATAAAAAGAATTTCAACCCGTTCTTCCGGATGGTCCTGCTCCTGTCAATGACATTATTGATTGGTGTTATCACGGCAATCGGCCTGTTCTATTATATGTTCTCGATCCCGGAACCGGAAGGGATGAGCCTCGCCCATTGGCCGCAGACTTTTACAGACAATTTTTCTTCCTGGACAAGCTATGAGGGCGGAGAACTCTCCATAGAACAGATCGGGCTTGACCGTCTGGACGAATATGGTTTATGGATCCAGTTTGTGGATGAATCCGGGCAGGAAATTTTCTCCCATAACAAACCTGCCGGGTATCCTTTAAAATATTCTGCTTCCGAACTGCTGAGCCTTGGCGCCAGCGACTATCAAAACGGATATACGGTATTTGTAAACAGTCTGGAGGGCTCCGATGAAGTCTGTAGCTATATCATAGGATTTCCTTATGATATAGGAAAGTATATGCTACATTACAACGGCGGCAGAGTTGCAAGGCTCTCCCCCATAGCAAGAATAATTATTCTTGCTGCTTTAAGCTCCCTTATTATTGTCGTGCTTGTTTACGGTTTTTGGCTCTCACGGAAATTGTCAGGCATTACAAAGGGCATCAAAAATATCTCCCTCCGTACCTACCAGCCATTGAAAGAAAACGGAATGTTTAGCGAAATCTACGGCGCCCTGAACGAAATGGACAGGGACATACACCGCGCCGACCAAATAAGCGAAGAAACAGAAACAACGCGCCGGGAATGGATTGCAAATATCACCCATGACCTGAAAACACCCCTGTCCCCGATCAAAGGCTATGCAGAATTGCTGGCCGACGATTCCGATAAGGAGAAACAGGCAATACAGGAATATGCCTCTGTTATCCTAAAGAACATCAACCATACCGAAAACCTGATTAATGATTTAAAACTGACTTATCAGTTGGATTCCGGCTATATACCGTTCAATCCTCAAAAAATTCGTATTACGCGCTGTGTCAAAGAATGGGTAATTGATATTATCAATGATCCTGCTTTTTCAGACCGGAATATTGCGTTTGAGAGTAATGTACCGGAATTGTATGCCGATATTGATTCTGCCCTATTTCGGCGCGCCGTTACGAATCTGATTTTGAACGCTCTCACCCATAACCATGCTGAAACAAAAGTAAGCGTTACACTTGACACGGATAAAAACGGCAGTATTCTGTTATCTGTCCGTGATAACGGAAATGGGCTGAACGAATCAGAACAATCAAAGCTGTTTGAGCGATATTACCGTGGGACAAATACAAAAGAAAAGCCAGAAGGAAGCGGACTGGGGCTTGCCATAGCGGAGCAAATTGTAACACTTCATGGTGGTGAGATTACAGTCAAAAGCCAGCTGGGTATTGGAACAGAATTTATCATCCATGTTCCATGTAAAAATAGAGTAGCTGCAAATTAAGGTTAAATTAAGATAGGGAAAAGTCCAGACTAAGATGGGTGGTTTATGCTATTAAGCATAGGCCGCCTTATTTTTATGCCTATGTAAAATATATCAGGAGGATTATTGTATGCAGTTACAATTAAAAAACTTATGTAAGCAGTACGGAACAAAGTGTGCTGTGAATCATGTAAATGCAAGCCTTTCACCCGGAGTATACGGACTGCTCGGAGCAAACGGCGCCGGTAAAACAACACTTATGAGAATGATATGCGGTGTTTTAAAGCCCTCTTCCGGCAGCATCCGCCTAAACGGCAAAAGCATTGAAGAATTAGGCGAACGGTACTATTCCCATTTAGGGTACATGCCACAGGATTTCGGCTTTTATCCCGATTTTACAGCCCGTGAATTTATGCTGTATATGGCAGCGGTAAAAGGGCTTGACGCCAAAACGGCAAAACAGCGGACAGAGCATCTGCTTCATATGGTAAACCTGCAGGATGTGGCAAACAAAAAAGTCAAATCCTATTCCGGCGGAATGAAGCAGCGTTTGGGCATCGCCCAGGCGGAGCTGAACCATCCCTCGATTTTGATACTGGATGAACCCACTGCCGGGCTTGATCCCAAGGAGCGGGTACGTTTCCGCAACCTCATATCCGATTTTGCAAAAGAGAAAATTGTTATCCTGTCCACGCACATCGTATCGGATGTTTCCTATATCGCCGACTACATTTTGATGATGAAAAGCGGACAATTCTTGCTTGGAGAACCCATGGAAACAGTTACAGACCATATCAAAGGGAAGGTCTGGGAAATCTTGATTGACAACCGGGAAGTCCCAAAATACAGCCGGAATTTTTCTGTTGTAAACCTACACCACGAAAACAATATGGTCCGGCTGCGTATTGTGAGCGATACCGCACCGGCGGCAGATGCAGTTACTGTAGAGCCAAGCTTAGAGGATCTGTTCCTGTATCATTTCGGAGAAGACGCACAGAGCGAAAGGAGCGATGATTATGTTGATTAAATATGAATTCTTAAAAATCCTGCGAAAAAAATCCACCATTATCGTCATGGCGGTCAGCCTGTTATTAACGGCATTCCTGTTCGGGCTGCCCATCCTGCAGTACCAGACCTATAATCAGGATGGTGTAATCAAAGGGTCTGAGGGTATTGCTTATACAAAAAGCCAGTATCAGGATATATCCGTCCCGATTACTGACGAATATGTAGAAAAAACAATCACAGAATATCAAAAGCTCTTTGATAATCCCGACAATGTAGGTTATGACGGCAGCGAAAAATTCCTGATCGGCGACGCATACTGGAATTTTGTGGCTCCCAGGGAAAAACAGCTTAGCATAATCGCCTCTGCATATGATTCCCCCGGTGAGAATTCCGGTTTTAATAAACTGCCCGAACTGGATCTGGCAGACGGGGCTAATTTTTATCAGGCAAGGGATGAAAAAGTAGAATCGCTCCTGAACACACCATCCAGGGATCTTTCAACGGAGCAAAAAGAATACTGGAGCAATATGAGCAGCAAGGTGGAGACGCCCCTGCAATATGGATATCACGAAGGCTGGGAAATCATCATGAGCAGCTTTGAACTGCTGATGTTCGCCCTGCTGGCTGTCTGCATTGTGATAGCGCCTGTCTTTTCCGGTGAATATCAGGCTGGCACAGATGCCGTCATCCTGTCCGGCAAATATGGCAAGACCAAACTGGTAACAGCAAAAATTATATCGTCTATACTGTTTGGCGTCCTTGCATTCACGCTGCATGTTATCGTCGCTTTCGGTCTGCCCCTTGCGGCTTTCGGGGCAGATGGATGGAACCTGCCTTTACAGGTTGTAGGACTCACAATCCCATACCCATTCACCTTCCTGCAGGCGACCCTGATCAACTTGGGCGTTATTTATCTGGTACTGCTTGCCATGATCGGACTGACGCTGCTGCTGTCTGCCAAAATGAAAAGCTCTTACCTCGTGCTGGTCATACTTGTGCCCGTGCTTTTTATCCCGCTGTTCCTCTCCCCTAATGGAACAACCGGGGCATACAACCTGGCTTTGTTCCTGCTGCCATACCGTTCTGTCATGCCGGAAATCGGTAAATATGTTTCCTACCAGATCGGCGGACTGGTTCTTGACGCCCTTTCCATGCGGGCCATCCTGTATGCAATCTTGACTGCGGTTATGCTGCCCCTTGCAAGGCTGGGCTTCAAGAAGCACCAGGTTGCGTGAGGTGTGGCTATGAAGAGAAAAAAGACTGTCATTTTCAGCGGTATCATCCTTATCGTCGCCGTCTGTGCAATTGGTTTGTTTACACAGTCGCCAAAATGGTCGCAAAGATCCTTTGAAGCTGTTGTAAAAGAAACGGTCACACAACCTGACGGTGAAACCCGCATCATTGTGGAGCGTACCACGGAGATCTATGGAAACCCAGCTAATTCACTTGGCATCAGCAAGGATACAAAGTTACTTGATGCAGACGGAAAGAACATTTCCACAAAAGATATTCCTTCCGGCAGCTCTGTCAAGGTCACAGTAAAAGATGCCTTTAATGAAGAAACCCCGTTTTACTATCCTGTTGTATATGAAATCAGACTGATTGATTCAGGCAAGTAGGCATTTATAGTAATAAACGATTTTAAATGGAAAGAGGCGATAGCAGGAAAACACATTTTCCCCTTACAACATATCTGAACATTAAAACTGAATAACTGGCATCCTATTCAGAAAGCATGAATAATGAAAGCCCTGATACTCCACGATTGAATGCGGATATCAGGGCTTTATCTATTTCCTATTCTGTAATTCTTCCAACCAATACAAACCTTGCGTTATCAAACTCATAGCTGCAGGTGGACAGCGTCACAATGCGGTCTGTGACTGCAAAAGGAACTTCGCTTTCAAAACACGAGCGTTCTTCTGCTGCCTCCAGCCAGTCTCCAAATTCTTTATCCGAGCCGAGAGCAATTTCCCACGCTTTGTCACTGACACCCGCCACATAACCGGCAAAGATTTCAATCCGGATGTTCTTTTCCGGCGTCAGGAGCAATACGGTCGGGTGTGCATCATAAAACTCCTGCTTCTTATATTCCGTCAGTCCCGAAAACATGGTACCATTTTTCATATGATGCCCATAAATAATGCTGTGTCGGTCTGAGAAGTCCGGTGTGTTCCGGTTGTCCAAGAAGATGCATCCGGAACTGTTCCATTTCCCGTTGAATAAATGCTTTAAATAATACTGGTTATCTGATCCCTGTACAACCGGATAATTGATTTCCGTGCCCTCAATATAGATCCACGCTACGATATCCGGATTGATTTCGGATAAGGCAGCAAAATCCACGGCCGGCCAGCTGACATCAGGTTCACTTTCTTCAGACTGACTTTCATTTTGCTGTCCATCGCTATCGTCTTCAGGTTTCTCTTCTATCCGGACATACTGCTCTATATCAGTATAGGAAGAATCCCCCTCTTCATACTCTCTAAGCTGCCGATAAACCTGGAAGGCGCCTAAAGCAAAAATTCCTGTAAAAAATAAAATGAGTATGGCATATAATCTTTTCTTTTTCATAGTCCTTCACAGCCGGTTGGCTTTATCTTTCATCTCCTTTGCGGTAGGATTACTGTAAATTAAAGTTGTCTGGACATTACTATGTCCTGCCTGGTTGGCAACCTCATGGATGGAATAACCGCTCTCCAGCGCGTTGGAACAAAAATAATGCCGCAGCGTCTTTGGCGTAATCACATCCGAATACTGGTTAAATATCTGGTTGATCCGTGAGGGATTCAGTTTCCCGCTCTGGCGGCTGACAAACAGATAGGGACTGTCTGAGTCCCGCACCTTCAGGTATTCCCGGATAGCGTGAACAGTTTTATCATTGAGATAGACTAACCGGTGTTTATCGCCCTTGCCGACGATACAAATCTCCTTTGCCGTCAAATCAATCTGGCTTAATTTCAGATTCACACATTCGCTGCGACGAATCCCAGAGTAGGCATAGAGTGTAACTATGCAAAAATCCCGTTTGCTGCCGCTCTCCAGAAGACGCTGGCGAAATGCCTCTACGTCCTTTTTCTCCACCGTACAAGGGCTGGCATACTGAATCTGGATTTTCATAAAATCACTGTCCAGTACCGCAGCTTCCGTCTGCCTGCCGTTCGTAATCAAATACTCATTCAGACTCCGCAGGGAAGACAGATGGTGGTTTACGGTCTTCGGATGATATCCCCTCACATTACGCATATAAGAAATATATTCCAAAACATTAGCCCTGTGCAACAACTTCGGCTCATCTCCAAAGCTGTCCCTGCACCAATCCAGAAACAGTTTCACATCCCGTAAATATGCTGCTGCAGTATTTTCCGATTTTCCCAGATCCAATAAATAATCTTTGAACCCATTCAACATAAGCATCGCCTCCTACTTACATTACACGGGTGAGAATCTTATATTACAACCCGATTTGATTGTGTTGAACTTAATTTTCATAGACTTGGCACCGATTGTGTTGAACTCAGAACTGATTTTTAGCCAATCACAAACGCTCAGTTAAACATAATTGCTCTTATGTTGAACTGATAATTTTACTCATTTCCGTGCATACTATGTAGGATGCCTTTGAAAGAAATACTGATAAAGTCTGTCTTGACTGTTTCATCAATACTTGACAAGTTTCATATGTGGTGATATACTTAAAATCGAATGAAACAATCCGTGACCAACGCTTCAGAGAGGAGAACAAATATGCTGGATTTTTTGAAAACAGTATTTGGAGACCGCATTGGCGTTTCCGAATATTCCTTCCCGGATAAAACCCCGGTATATATCAGGGACGGGTACAAACTGCAGCAGCTGACATGGAACAACAATCCATGCGTCCTGTTATCTCCCAGAACTGCATCCTGGCGTCTCCCGACTTTAAAAAAACAATTAAAGAACTTTCAGGAGATCTGCGAGTTTCCATGCGCCCTTTATCTTGAGGGAATGACCGCACTGCAGCGCCGCAACCTCATAGAAAACAACATACCCTTTGTTTCTTCCTCCCAGCAGGTATATCTCCCGTTTTGGGGATGCTCTTTCTTTGAAAAGTTTAAAGTAGATGCTCCCGTTGCGGATAAAATGGCGCCGGGAACCCAGCTGGTTTTCCTATATCTTTATTACCTGGAAAACACCGGGAAAGTCAACCTTACGCAAATTGCAAATGACCTTCAGCTTTCCAAAGCAACCTGTAACCGCGCCATCAATGATCTGGCAGCGTGTGGGCTGATAGAACAGCACGCGGAAGGCAGGATTAAATGGATTACCCCTGCCTATGAAAAGCCCGAATATCTCAAAAAAGGATTTGCACGCCTGAAATCCCCGGTAGAGAGGAACATCTATATAAAAACCCCTGCAGAACCCGACTGGCCCAAAAGCGGCTTGTTGGCGCTGGCCGATATATCAATGGTTGGCGCCGACGAACACGACGGTGCGGCAGCAATATGCAAAAAGGACAGCGCAGGCATTCCGACCGATGCCATTATCTCCAAGCGTGAGTTTGAGGATTTTGGCGGATATGTAACCGAAGTATGGAGCTATGATCCGACACTGTTCGCCGATGGCGGCCGTGTAGATGATATTTCACTACTGCTGAGTCTCAATAACAGCAGTAATGAGCGCATTCAGATGGGGCTTGACGAAATAAGGGAAAAACATCAGTTACCCATCAAGGACGAAGAATAGGGAGTAAGGGATATATGGTAAACGGTATCGACATTTTCAAAAATCATTTCAGCGAATACAAGGAGCAGTATACAGTAATCGGCGGTTTCGCCTGCGACCTGCTTATGTCTGATGCAGGTCTTGACTTCAGACAGACTGTAGATATTGATATGGTACTGATTGTTGAGGCTCTTACAACCGATTTTGCAAAAGCATTCTGGGAATTCATTGATGCCGGCGGATATCAGGCAAGACAGCGCAGCAACGGTATACCTGAGTTTTATCGCTTTGTAGAGCCTGCCAACCCATCTTATCCTAAGATGATCGAATTATTCTCCAGGCCGCAAAACAATGTGAAGCTGCATGCTGATACCCATCTTATGCCGTTACATATAGATGATGAAGTATCCAGCCTGTCGGCTATCCTGCTTAATGATGATTATTATAATTTCCTGCTGGCCGGCAGGGCCGAGGCAAATGGCGTTTCTATCCTGGATGCCGAGCATATCATTCCTCTGAAAATGAAAGCCTGGCTGGATCTCAAGGATAAAAAAGCTCAGGGAATCCATGTCAATTCCCGTGACATCAGAAAGCATCGCCTGGATGTCTTCCGGTTATTCCCGCTTGTGAGAGAAGATATTAAAATCACTGTTCCTGCTGCCGTTGGCGAAGATATACAATCATTTATTGAGCAAATGAGTGAAACGGAAATGCGTTTAGAAGATATCGGCATTTCCCGCAGCAAAGATTCAATCCTTGATATTTATAGAAATATGTATACAGCAGAGAATGTTTAAGCCATGACAGGGTGGCTGAGAAAGTGATTGAGAGGGTGACTGAGAACCGAACCGCAATTTCTCATGCTATTTTTAATAGGAGACAAACGAATGCCAAAGCAATTTAAAACAGCAAGACAAATTAACAAATTAAAAATCACAGAGGCCGCTGAAAAGCTTAATATTTCCCAGCCGACCCTTAGTGCCTGGGAAGGCGAACGGAAATCTCCCTCCATAGATAAGCTTGAGAATATGGCTGACCTTTACGGTGTCACAACCGATTTCCTATTGGGACGCTCCGAAACCCACAACCAGGATCCCAAACAGCCAATTTCACCAAAGGCCTTGCCGGCTTTTCATGGCAGGCCGGTATGGTCCGCTGCATACGGATGGCTGCTGGTAAATGCTGCAGACCGGTTGCTAACTTTCCCGGATGGCCACAGTCTGCCATTTTCAGATGTTATCGGGGAGTTATACATCTCCTCCCCTCCGTTTTCTGAATCTGACCTGCCAAAAGAGCCGCCACTCTCCCACTCTGAAGTTCACCGGCAAAAAGAAATCTGGGTGGAGCCAATCTCTCCAGACTCAGTTCTAAGAAAGGAATTGCAGGGATGGTACCAGGTAAAAGACCGCTTTGTTGAAAATGAGTATGGCAACCGGTTTTATATGGATACTTATGGTTCCAAGTGGCTGGCATTCCTTTCTGTAACCGAATCATAAAAACAACTCCGACGCTCAGTATGATACCGGGCGCCGGAGTTGTTGATTATTCATGTTTTCTGAACAGGCTGCCAATTATTCAGTTGTAGGGAACTGCATATTGGTGAATGTCCAGATATGCAATAAGGAGAAGAAGATTTCTAATTTCCCTCTATACGCATCCCTCCATCTTATACATGAGGGCTTTTCTTATCACTCTATTGCCAGGTGGTTATCCCTCAAATCCTCATGCCATTCTTTATGGTAAGGACATTGTAAAACGCAAATGTCACAGAAATGTCCGAGCCTTTCATCCTATCATCTTAAAAATGGCCTGAATTGTTACAAAGCTCGGACATTTCAAAAATTTTTGTCTGCATCCATATTGAAGTGCTAATGCTCAATAAGATATTTGCTATTGCTGTAGTTTTATGGTCTCCACAATCGACAGTTTTCCGATTTTTTTGATTGGCCGTCTGATCGCCAGAGCCGCAGAGCCGAAACATAAAACGACGATCAGCAACAGGGATACAGCCGGAAGCTGCCAGCTGGTCCCCCATTTACCGGCAATCAGGAACTGGAACATCATTTTATTTAATGGAAGCCCCAGGACACATCCGGTGACACATCCCAATACCGCATAGGTGACTGCTTCTGCAGCAATCATCTTATAGAGCTGCCCGGCTCCCATACCAATAGAACGCATCACGCCATACTGCCGTGTTCTTGCCGCCACACTGGCATTCATACTGTTAAAGATATTGAACACGGTGATCAGCGCAATGATGAGCAGGAACCCGTAAATGAACACTGCTCCTGTATAATAGGAACTCTGGGATTCCGAATTTGACAGACGTTTATCTGCAATGGAGCTATCCGGTGGAAAGAGGTTTCGTACCGCTGATACTGTCTCGTCACTGCCGCTGCCTGCAAGCTGTATATCCACAGCTGTATAGCCTGCCATACCAATGCTCTCTGTAAACAGCTGTTCTGAGCATATGATGTATCCAAGGCTTCCGGCCTCACTTGACGCATTTGTGGACGAAAGGATTCCCGCAATCCTCACCTGTCTCTCCCCCAAAGGTGTATGGAGCGTCACAGTGTCCCCGGCTTTCCATTGCATGCCGTCCCGGTAGGTGACTAAGATATCCCCGGTCCCTCCCTGCACAGACTCGGTATTCCCCTCGTTCAGTTCCTCTTCTGCCCATTTGAACTGGTTTTCTTCATAAGAAACCAGCGTGGCCGTTCCGCTCTCGGTATCGGAAGAAACGGATAACCTGCTGTATTCCATTCTCCCGAAAGCACGTTTCACACCTTCCATTCCCGCGATTTCTTTTATTACAGAAGGCTCCAGTCCTGCAGCAGCTGTCACAGATACATCTCCTGCCCAGGGAGCTAACGCAGGCATGCCCTGATCCAGGAAGACAACCATTACCTGGAAAGACAGGAAAAGCATGATGCTGATGGCAAAGGAACAGGTCATCAGGAATAAATTCTTTTTCCCGGACAAAGCATGGAACACGCCCATGCCTGTCTCCACATGAAACAGCTTCGTATTCGCCGCACGTTTATTCTCTGTCAGCTGGGAGCTTCCGCTGATTGCCGTGACAGGCGAAACCCTGGAGGCCTTTTTCGCCGGGGAAAGGGAAGCAAGGAGGACGATCAGAAAGCCCACCACGACCCCTGCCAGTATGCCGACGATACTGAATTCAAATAGCGGGACCTCTGAAAAACGGTCCCCGCTGATGGACCTCAGCAGCAGACAGGCAGCCCATGTCACAATCTGGCCTGCCAGCAGGCCGATGGGGACCCCCTTCGCGCTCTGTCTTAGCCCCTGCAGGATTACAAAATGCTTTACCTGTTTCCTGGATGCCCCAAGGCAGCGCAGCAGCCCATAAAACTGTGTCCTCTCCAATACATTGGTGTTAAAGCTTGCAGAGATCATCACCGTCCCCGCAATCAGGACAAGGAAAACAAGGATTGCCGCAATCAGATAGAGAGCCTGCATGATATTGCTCTCGCTTTGTCCCATCAGGCCTAATAAAGCGGTATTTTCTGAAATCTGACCGTCAGAAAGGCCAAACTGAGCCTTGATTTCCTTTATGGCCTCCTGGATATGGGCGCCATCCTTAAACTGGATACGGTAGGTGGTTCCGTCTGCTGCATTTTCATCTGCAATGGCAAGGAAGCCATCCTCACTCAGCGCCATCCCGCAGATATCCGCTTTCAGCATGGAACCCATATCCGCAAGGGTCCCGGTAATCCGGTATTGTTTTTGTGAGCCGTCCGGAACCGTGACCGTCATGTTATCGCCAATTGACAGGCCCAACTGCTCCATGGCGCTTTCATTCAGCAATGCCTCGTCCGGCAGGGAAGGGTATACCCCGTCCGTCATATTCATTTCAGTCAGGGATTCCATTGTTTTTTCATCTGCCCCTACAAAGCTGACGGTCTTGCCGGATAACATCCCCGTGCTGCCCTGGTAGACCCATCCTGATAAAGCCACGTCAACCCTTGCCGATACCAGTTGTGCCGTCTCCTCATCCACATCATGGAGCGCTGCATGGTATTCGCCATTGGTCTTGATAAAATAATTTTTCTGGGAGCGCATCGCCATATCCGCCATACTGAAAATCGCCATCACAAGACACACGGAAAGCATAATGCACAATATGGATATCCGGTTGTTTTTGCGGTGTACCCTTTCATACTGGGGTATCAGCCCAAGATAACTTTTCATCTCGCTGCCACCCCCAAATCCCTTAGCCTGCCGTCCGTCATGCGCAGCACCCGGTCTGTCGCATCCGCATGGTTCTCATTGTGGGTAATCATAAGGATTGTCTGTCTGTATTTCGCCGACATAGATTTTAAAAGGGTGATGACCTCCTGGCTGTTTTTAGAGTCCAGGTTTCCGGTTGGCTCGTCCGCCATGATGATTGCAGGGCGGGCCCTGCCGATTGCCACCCTCTGCTGCTGGCCGCCGCTCAGCTGGCTGGGGAGGTGCTTCCTGCGTTCTTTTAAGCCCAGGATTCCAAGCAGCTCCTCCACATACTTCTGGTCCGGCTTCTGGTAATCCAGCAGCAGGGGGAATGTGATGTTCTGCTCTACATTCAATTCCGGTATAAGGTTAAAGGACTGGAAGATAAACCCGATATTCTGGCGGCGGAATACCGTAAGCTTTTTTTCAGGCATGGAAAAAATGTCCTTCCCGTCAATCAGCACTTTTCCGGAGGTCGGGTTATCCAAGGCCCCCACCACATTTAACAGTGTGCTTTTCCCGGAACCGGATTCGCCTACGATTGCGATAAATTCCCCTTTGCCCACGGAGAAGGAAACATTGTCAAGCGCCCGAACTTGCGCTTCCCCTTTTCCATAGGTCTTACATAGATTCTGTACTTCAAGAATATTCATAATCATTACCTGCCTTTCGGGAACTATCATACCCGATGGGTCTTACTCTCACATGAATTTCATCTTACTCTTTTGTAAGATGGAAAAAGCTTAAGACGAATCTGCTGCCCTGCCCGACCTTGCTGGTTACGGAAACAGTCCCCTGATGGGCTTCCACAATGGACTTTGCCAGCGGCAGCCCCAGGCCAATCCCATGGGTATCCTGGGAAAAACGGCTCCGGTAAAACCGTTTGAAGATATTATGGATATCCTCCTGGTGGATCCCTTTCCCATTGTCCTCCACCATAATGTTCGTAAGAAGCGGCGTCCTCTCCCAGCTGACCACTATTTTCCCGCCTCTGCCGGTATGCTCAAGCGCATTTTTTACCACATTCCCCAAAGCTTCCGACATCCAGAGGGCATCACAATAAAGGGAGACATCGTGATTTCCGGACAACACAATCTCCTTCTCTTCCTGGGCGGCCAGTGTCTCAAAGCGTTCCGTCACGTCACGCAGGAGCATTTCAATGTTTTCCTCCTCTTTTTCCATCCTGACCACGCCTGCGTCCAGCCTGGCTATTTTTAAGAGCGTATAGACTACATCCTCCACCCGGCGTATTTCCCGCAGGGATTTCTGGCTGAATGCATGGATTGTTTCGCTGTCCGTACCCTCCTGCGCCATAATCTCATCATACATCTTAAGCGCTGCCAGGGGTGTCTTTAACTGATGGGAAACATCCGAGATCATATCCTGCAAAAATTCTCGTATCTGTTTTTCATGCTCTGCCTGGGCAGAGAGGATGGCGGCAAGCTCATTGATCCTGTGGAACAGGCTGTACCAGTCCCCTGTTTCCTCACTGTCAATCCTCTGGCCCGTATCCCCCTCCAGGAACCGGGTAATCACGGTATCTGCCTTTGCAAGCGCCTTCCTTTGTCTCCGGATATAAATCCAGACTGTCAAAAAAACGGCCGCAAAAACGCTAAAAAGCATACCACCGAGCATAACGGCGGTACGCTTCTGGTAAGCGGCGACAGCAGGAACCATCCTGGGATCTGTATTTTCATGGTAGCCTGCTTCCTTAAGAACCTGCTTCCCGGCCTTCAGGTCAGAGTCCGTTTTGTCTTTTGTAAATGCGGCTGCTACATTTGAGTCCGGGTGGTTTACCAAATACCCTGCCATCCCATAATCATGTTCCACCATTGTTTTCTGGAAATCATTTGTCATATAAAATAAAAGGATGGCCATGCCTACCGCCGCAGCCATGCAGATGGCAAACAGCCAACACAGCATCCTCCTTGTTTCTTTTCCCATTCTTTTCATATCGCCTTACTCTCCAGCCCATTTATATCCAAACCCGATTTCTGTCAGGAGCTTTGTGGGGACATTAGGGTCATCTTCGATTTTCCGCCGCAGCCTGCGGATATAGACAGAAAGGGTATTGTCATCCACATAACTGCCGTTCCCATCCCAAAGGCGGTCTAAGATCATCTCCCTTGGCAGAATGCGCCCTGGATTCTTCAGAAACAGGCAGAGCAGCTTATATTCCACCAATGTCAGTGGCAGTTCTGTTTCTCCCTTCCAACAGACCCGCTCCGACATATCAATCCTGATTCCATTGGATTCCAGAATCATATCGCTCTTATTAAATTGTGCAAAGCGGCGCAGCAATGCGTTGATCCTCGAAAGGACCTCTCCCAGTTTAAAAGGTTTGGTAACGTAGTCATCCCCACCCATGTCCAGCCCTCTTATAATACTGATCTCTTCATCCGAAGCGGTCAGGTAAATAATCGGGACAGCAGAAGTCTTCCGTACTTCTTTACAAATATCAAAGCCTGTCCCATCCGGCAGCGTGACATCCAGCAGTAAAAGGTCATATCGGCCTGCCTGGAAGAATTGATACGCCTCCTTTACGGTGCGGGCGTTATCTACCAGAAAACCATTCTTCTCCAATGTATATTTCAGGCCTTCAATCAGGCTTAAATCATCTTCAACATATAATATCTTTTTTTCACTCATTTTTTATCCATCACTTCGGATGCCTCCGACATATAAAAAGTAAAATTGCAATTTCCACAACCAGCAAAACCAATAGGACATATAACAGTACCGGCCAAGCCGAGGCAGCTCCCGCAAGCAGGAGCATTACCACTGGAACCACGTATTTTCGTGGATGGTGCCACAGGTCGCTTTCAATCTTCCAGCCCCGGATGGGATAAAACCACTCCAGCAGCACAGACAGCACCGCACTCTGCATAGCAAAGAAAACAGCCCCAGCAATCATCAGGACAGTAATACCGCCGTTTTGTATCTGCCAGCTTAAGAGGAATATCACATCTGCAGCCATATTACAAAGGAAGATAAACAGGCAGTATGGGATGCAAAAGCGCTGTTTCTGTCCGGGCAGGAAACGGACTGCCTGCTCCAGATCAGGGTCACAGGACAGCAGGATACAGATGGGCGTATTTAAGGATAGAATCGCAAAACCCACCGGAATCACGGACAGACCGGCCATTTCCCTTAAGAAACAGGGCAGTACAAGGGCTACGCACCACATCACAGCGGTATTGAGCAGATAATTCTTATGGCAGCTCAGATACCGGAAAAAATACCGCCACAGGGAAGCCCGCTTCCTCTGCCGGACCGCATGGTGTTTCTTACTCTCCTTCTGATAAAAAACGTACCCATCTGCTCTCCATAAAATCAAAACAGCAAACAGACCATTCACAAGTATCAACAGATAAAACCATGTCCTGCTTCCCAAAAGCAGAATGGCAACCACAATGACAGCCGCCCAGAGTCCACCCACATACCAGTATTTTCTCACGGAATAAACCGCGGCAGCCATAAGGACCGCATGGATCATGCAGAGAATCATTCCCACGAGTTCTACCGGCTTCCAGGCAGAAACGGCCAGCAGGACCGCGAAAAGCAGCCCTGTCTTTGTGAGAACCGTATAGGCGCCCAGCATCCCCACATAGGAGAAAACAAACTCCCGGCGTTGATGCGGCAGCATCAGCATAGCCGTAAGCTCCACCGCGTTATCCTTAGAAGAAAGGGCCTGCCACATCACACCTGCAGTAAAGGCGCTGATCATCAGAACCCGGACAAACGATGCAATCTGCACCTGAAAACCGGCAATGTACAGTCCCCAAAATACAATTACATCCATGAAAAGAGTCCGCGGCAACCGCTCATATTTTGCCCCAAACAGCTTTTTGGCAAAGGCTTTACCTGTCATTTTCATCATGCAGAGCCTCCCGGATATCTTCGGCATTGATCTGCCCGCGTTCAAACGTCTGCCGGATCCTGCCGTCCTCCAGGACAAATACCCGGTCAGAAGTCAGCGTGATGCTCTCCAGGATGTGGGAGGAAAACAGCACGGTTCCATGCTCCTTATACCCCGAAATCTGCTCATATAGGTATTCCGTGCTCTGGAAGTCCAGCCCGTTGACCGGCTCATCCAGAAGGAGCAGTCTGGGTTTTAGGGCAAACGCCGTGATCAGGAATGCCTTTTTCCGGTTTCCGGTTGACAGCTCTCTTAACAGGGTATCTGTATACCCTTCAAAATGGAAGCCCTGTATCAGCTCCGACACATCCGGCACCTCTTTCCCATAGGCGGCGCATACATAGGCCAGGTATTCCCGGAAAGTAAAATACGAGAAAGAATTGTCCTCGGCAAACACCGTATAGCGGCAGAGCTTAAAATCCCGATCCCGGAAGTCCACAGGGGAGCCGCAAAAGCAGATACCCTCTGAACGGAAGGTAGGGAGCAGTCCGGAAAGTACCTTCAGAAATGTGGTCTTTCCGGCCCCGTTCAGCCCGATCAATCCTGCCACTTCATGCTCAGCCAGCGCAAAAGAAAAATCCGAAAGTATCATTTTCTCGTTGCTGTACCATGCACTTAAGCTTTTCACAGTCAGGAGCGCTTCTCCCATCTTACCTCCCTCCTTTGCCGTCCTTTTCTTTTTTCCATATGGTATATGCGGAATACAGGAAGGCACCTGCTAAAACTATGTAAAGCCCCATCATCGGGAAGTTCCCCGATATCCCACATACAATGGCTGCAACCAGCCAGATTAGTCCAATGATTCCTCGAATATAAATATGACGCATTGTTTTTTACCTCCTTCATCGTCTCTTTGTGTTCTCTATGTATCCTGCCGCTGTCTCCATACATATGCTTCTTTCAGCAGGCATTCTATGCATTCCTGCTTGCCTTCCGTATAGCTTCTTCGGTCATCTGGAAATTGTAATGCCAGTTTTTTCTTACAGGCATCATATCGCATGGCTTTATCAGGATTGCAATTCAGGTAATCCCGAAAATTGATATAGTTCTTCCATTCTGTCCCATTCCATTTGACTGCATGGATATGATGTGTGCGCATATCTTTTTCAAAATCACCCATTACAAATAGCATTTGCCCGGCAACATCTTCACCTCGAAAAATAAAACCGTGTTCTTCCAACAGTTGCATATAAAGTGAAATATCATTCAAATCACGGAGGCCAATCACAATGTCAATAATTGGTTTTGCATAAATGGAATGAATCGCAGTGCTTCCCACATGCTGGATATCAACAGCGGCATTTCCGAAAAGTTTCTTCAATTCCAAAATTACATTTTCGGCATTTTTATCCCATTCCTCCTGATGGGATGAAAGCTCTACGCTTCCTCTTTTTAATCCTATCATTCTTCCCCCCAGGCAGCTTGCAGCTCTGCCGTATCCGTTGTACCAGTATGGCTATTCCGACAGGGCGATCCTGTAAATATCCGCCTGTTCTCCATCAATTTCAAAGCTGCGCTCATAGACTCCGCCATTCCGGGTGATTGTTTTAACCGAAGGCTCATTCTTCCTTTCCACAGAAAGATACAGTTCGTTCATACCGGCCTTTTTGGCAGCCTCCAATAACTGCCGCAGCATTTCCGTAGCGAAGCCTTTTCTTCTTTCTGACGGTCGGACGCTGTAACCGCAATGGCCGAGATCCTTCAGAAAATCGTTCAGCGTATGCCTTAAATCAATGATTCCCACAATTCTATCCTGATCATCAACGGCAAAGAATGTGTCTGTTATGACCCAATTCGGATTAACGGTCTCTTCTTTCGTATTTGCGTCTATGGATCTGCACCATTCTGTGTAATCATCCGTTTTATCAAATAATTCACTTCCGTTGATGACAAATTCTCCATGTTCAAAAAATTCCTATCTGAACTCTATGGCCTGTTCTTTCATCGCTTCTGTTGGTCTGACTAATCGAATCATTTTTCACACTCCTTTATCTGTTAAAATTTTATCAAATTTCTTCTCCGACAGGATTTCATGTGTCACAAACTGCCCGTCATAGAAAAGGGAAAAGGTTGTAAAGGGCGAGGGACACCTTTGTGCATCCTCTCTGGTCTGAATATGTACGGACTGGAACACAGCGTTCCTGGCCTTTGCCATCTCCTCCAGTATCGGTACATACTTTGCCGTAAAGGGGCATTGGTTTGTGTAATACAATACAAATCCTTCCGGCATACTTTTACGCCTGCCCACGCTGTCCCGGAAACGGGGAAGGGAAGAGTCCTCCTCAAAGGGCAGATACATCAGCTCAAAATAAGGCTCCGCCGTATCCGCTGTCCGAAAGCCTTTATACCCCATATACTTTGGGTCAGAAAGGAACCCCATTTTCTTTTTGGAGGACAGGATCACAAGACCCTTTTTCCCTTTCTCTTTACTGTCCTTGATACATGCATCCAGCAACAGGTTCGAATATCCATGCCCCTTGAACTGCCCGGATACCCACAGGCAGTCAATATACATATAGCCCTCCGCCTTGATGGGCGCCCATGCGTATTCCGCAGGGATATACTCAATGAAGCATTTCCCCCGGACATTGCCTTTCAAGAATACAAGCCCTTCGTCCAGCCTGTCTTTCAGCCAGTTCTTTTTGGACATGACCTGAATATCTTTGTTATTGGAGATCGCACAGCAGATATGCTCCCTATCAAGATTTTCGTGTGTCAGTTTTACAAGTTCCATATTCTATTGCCTCCTTTGATCTGCATTTCGATATAATAAAAGGATCAACCCAATAAACACCAGTGTGACAGCTGCCGCTATGGTGGAACTGCCACGCATAACGGGGAACTGCTCATATTTCAGCATATAAGTAACAAAAGCATTCGGCAGGTTCACAAAGAAGGATACCATCAGGTTATTACCAGATAGCTTGTATGCAGCCGCAAATCCGGCCCCTACTGCAAACAGCAGAAGAATGTCCTCCCAGGTGCGGAATCCCGGATAGCCCAAATGGTAAAGGGAGAACATTGCCCCGGAAACCAGAATTGCAGGTACCCATCCAAATTGCTGGTCGATCCGGCTCTGCACAAATCCGCGGAATAAAAATTCCTCAAAAAACGTGGTCATAATCAGCGGCACAATTCCCATAGGCAGCAAGCGCCAGGGGATCTGCTCACCGACAGCCATCTTTGGGATAAGCTGCCCTCCAACGGAAAATACCACAAAGGCAGCCAAAACAACCCATTGCCGTATGCCCGGCTTTTTGAAACCGACTTCTGCTAATACTCTGCCAGAAGCCGGTACTCCATTTTCCTTATACAAACAGTACAGCGGAATCAAAAGGCTGAATACCAGCCCATACAGGAGATTGTAAAAAATAAAATATAGTATGGGCGTTGGATTTAGATTCGCTGCTATAATGCAGATAATCAGCATGATTTCTATGCCGGCTGAAATCAGGAGCGTTTTTCCTTTTCCCCTGTTTGCTGCTTCCTTCATCCTAACCACCCCTGGTAAAACGCGACCGCTCCAAAAATTGCGCCTACAACCATCGCCGCTAATGTTACAACAATTATGACAGGGTGTTCTTTCATCAGTTTCCCTAATTCTTTTAAATCGTCCATTGAATTTCTCCTCCTCGTTCTACAATCAAAAATTTATCGTTTTATTTAACTCAGTGATAAATTCCTTTTCATCATTCAAATCTCCTCGTATTAGTAAATTTTAATTATCAGTTTCCGTTTCTGTTCTTGTAATAATAAACCATCAACACAAAAACGAAAGAAATAATCTGTGCAGCCAAAATACGGACGATTTGTAATTCGTCTGCGCCATTTTGCGAAACTACATGCAGCATATTAGTCGCAACGGTATTATTGAACAAATGGTCGCCAAGCCCTGCCCACAGATTTCCCGTAATGCGGTAAAGAAGCCCCCATTTGATTCCCATAATTCCGGCAAGGATAATATAACCGATGGCCATCAGAAGCATTGCCGCAAATGACATTTCGCCATTCACATAGCTTCTGATCGGCATTACAATGTGCCAGATACCAAATAGAAACGCGGCAATAAAATTCGCCTGCATAAATGGCTTTGTTTCAGAAAGCGTTTTAAGAAACAGACCGCGAAAAACACCTTCCTCCATCCATACGTTGATAACATTGAACAGTACGCATAACAGAAAGAAAACAAAATCCGTATTTTTGATCTGCGAGCCGGTTAAAGAAAAACTGCTGATATAGATTTCCAAATGCGCAGGATTGCCTTGCAGAACTGAAATTGCCAATTCCAACCCAAACGAAACGGCAAAGCAAACGGTTCCCAATAACAAGCCTTTCAAAATACCGCTTACCAAGCCGTTTTTTTGAAATCCGATATCACCCCATGTAAGATTTACCTTTTTCAATACCAGCGCCAATAAGATAATCCCAACAACTTTATGGAGCACATTTTCTCCAATAGCTGTTTTGTCTGTTTCAATTAGAAAGTATTCCACAAACCTTACAGACAAGCAAAGCATGAAGATTATCATGCATAAATGATTCGGTTTGCATTTTATGTTTCTTTCCATATACAGCCCTCCAATCATCACCATTTTCTTTTTCATATGCAGCTTCCTGACAAATAGGAAGTTATCAAGTGAAAAATTTTTTGCCTGATTTTTTATGCAATAAAGCAGCAACAAAAATTATGGTCGCTAACACAACAATGTTATATTGTATCGGTGCTAAATAACATATATTAAAAATTGCGTGCATAATGGCGATCAACAATATATTTCTGCATTGATAATAGGTTATTCCCAAAACAATGGAAACAAGTAATGTCCATATACAAAGGCAAACAATTTGTTCCATGCTCAATGAATTTCTGATGATCCACATTGGCATATGCCACACTGCCCAAACGGCACCAACAAAAAGAACACTTTTGATTTTCTTAAAAGGAAGTCGTTCCAGCAGAAATCCTCTCCATGCTATTTCTTCAACAAACGCTGTTATCAGCAGGTATATACAGCTTGTTAACAGGGATATTACTGTCGAATATGTATTTTTAAATACGTCAGTTTTCACTATGAACGAATAGCAATAAGAACCAAATATACCTGCAGCCATATATATAACCCCTATTAAAATATATTTGATTGTTATTTTCCCTGAAAACATTTGCGTATAGTACACCTTGATGTTCTGCTCGCAAATCAGCAGAAAAATAGCAGCCATAGCGGGAATACACACATATAAGTATTTTAAGTACAATAATCCATTGGGAATGATAATTCCGCTCTGTTCCAGTAATGTAGGTACATAGCATATAAACGATAAAACATATACGGCAGAAACCCATAACGTGAGTTTCAACTTATTTGTGTATCCCGCCATCATAATTTCTCCTTGCAGTACGAAAATCTTACAGCAATTCCGATTTCTCATTCTCGGCAAACTCCCGATAAACTGGAAGTTATTGAATCGGTAACAATTCCATACTTTTTGCCCGATTTAGATTTTTTTTAAGATCACCATATGCAAACGGCCTGCCATGTCCCGGATATATCAGATTCGGTCTAACGGCAATGATTGTCTCCCATGATTGCAGAAAAGCCGTTTTGTCCTCTGCCCAAATGGTTATTCTGTGTAAACTTGGCAAACCATTCATAGCAGCATCACCGCAGAATAGAGAGCCGTCATTTAGCAAAAGAGAGATAGAATCGGCGGTATGACCGGGAGTATCAATAATTTTTCCTTGCAGTAAAAGTTCCACTTGCTTACGGTTTTGTTCGGTCACTTGAATACATCTACATTGATATTCTTGCTTTATTGAGGGAAACAAATGCTTACCTTTGCCAACGAACTTCATTAAATAACAAAAGAACAAGGCAATCTTAGTTGTGCAACCGCCATGAAAAGAATTTTGCCCTCTATATAATCTTTCTAATGCTTTGTCGCTCATAACGATTTGGAGGTCAGGGCATTCCGAAAGTACTTCATTCAGATAACCTGCGTGGTCATCGTGAGCGTGTGTCAAAAAAATATATCGTATCTGTTGAGGGGATATTTGCATCTTTGCCAGTTGCTTTTTAAAAAGTGCAAATCCGCTTTCATACCCTGTATCAATCAGCACATACCCATTGTCAAGTGGATATATCCAATTATTTACTATTCTGCTTCCTGCATTGAGCATAGATGTTTCCTCTTTTCATTCTTCTTTCTTTTGCTGTTTTAACTTTCTCCAAAGGAACAGCTTTAGGATAATGGCTATTATCAAAGGAACAATCGTATATATGCCATAATACAAAATGCCTGTGTACCATGGTGCCGATTGCATATCATATAACCCAGGATGCGTCCTGTAATCCAGACATACATAGATTACATACCCTGCAAAAGCTCCAATAAATGAGCAAATCAGTATATTCAAAATTCCGTTTAGCTTCTTTAACATAGAACAAGCCTCCATACCCTGATTTTCTCTAAATTTCTTTGATTCAATGCATCGGTGAAGCTTTCCATTACGAAGGCTCCTTGCTTTATTCATCAATCTCAATCATTCGTTTATATACACCAAAAGATTTTTCATCAATCATAATTGCGCCCACACATTTTTTATAAAAGCTGACGGCAGAGTTTGTGGGCCATCCAATAATGGCATACGCATAGCCAAGTTCCCGCATGGATTCCAGAGACTTAAACAGCAAGGCTCTTCCTACACCCTTTTTTCTTTCACTTTCCAACACAGCCATAGGGCCGAAAAAATTTCTGGCTGTCGCCTCATAACATGCGAAACCGATAAGTTCCTTTTCTCTGGTTGCAATATAACAGGTGACAGGGTTATTAGAAAAAGCGGCCTGTACTTCATCTGAATAATCATCTTTTACACATGTCCTGGCGAAAGCGATAATCCTGCTCCTGTCAGGCGCTAATGCTTTTTTGATTCTGATGCCACTTTTCAATAAATTTTCTTCTATATCATGTGAATGGTGTATATTGTATAGTTTAACAAGCATATCCGCCATATGATTACCTCCCAGGATACCGGTTGTAATTTGTGTTTCCCGGAAAACGGAGGTAATCAGTCAACCTTATGAAAGAATACTGTCTGTTCTTTCATGGATATTTTTCCGACCTGCCAGCCATATTCCACAAGCTCTTTCTTATATTTCAGGAAAGAGTGGTCAATCGGTATCCCTGCGATCTCCTGGATCTCCTCAAAAGTCAACTGAAAAGATTCTTTTCCACTTTTCTGTACATATTCCCACAAAACGCTGTATTTACTCATTGCCATTCTCCTCTCTAATGATTCCAAAATTCAGAACTTTCTGAATCTATGTCCCGCTTTACAGAACCTGAAAAAACACGGTTACGAACATGATGACTCCTGCCCTCTTTTTTTCTTAAAAACATAAACGACAGTATTGATGATACATAACAGCACAAAAAGGCCCGTAAAGTTAATCCAAATATCTCGGTATGCAGTCTTCGCCAGAGGTTCCCGCAGTCCGCTAAACCAAACATACGCGAACGCCAGCAGCTGAGAGGGAATATAGGCAATCAAATATCTGAGAACCAAAGGCTTAACAGGCAGATTTGTGCACAGTTCAAATGCCGCTATCCCAATCAGGAGGATCATAGCCCTGTCTAATTCATGCCAGTTACCGCTTGGATCTTCATAAATACCATTACAAAGGTACAAAGCGCTGTTCAACAATGTTATTACTGTATATATAACCGAGTAAATCGATACGATACGAATCCACTTTTTCTTATTCATTTTCTTCTCCAATCTAAACAATCCAAACGGCCGGATCCATTCCAACCGTTTATCTCCACCTAATACGAATACCATTGGTGACTGCGCTTTCTTAATGTCAGCGTTTCTCACCGCAGATATGTCCCCATTTTACTGGTAATCAGGCACCCTGGCAGCAAAGCTGCCAGGGATTATCTTCTATAATTCAAAATAACCCGATGACAGCATCTATACTGAAACAGAAATATTTGTGCCAGATTCCGATTTCAATGCTTCCCCGGTTTTCGTATAGATTACAGGTTCCATCTTAATAGCATCCGCTGTTTCTTCGATAGAGATGCCGTTGTCTGCACCAGTGGATGTATCCTAAGAAAGTGGACAAGTATGTTAAACTAGGAGACAAGGAACAACAAGGAAAGGAAGATACATATGTCCGCCAAAAACAGCCCAGCAAAATACAGCGAGGAATTCAAGAAAACCATTGTCACCCTGTATCAATCCGGGAAAACCTACGCCGATATTCAGAAAGAATACGGTGTTTCCTCCTCGGCCCTTTCCAACTGGATCCGAAAGTATGCTCAGGTCCAGATGGACGATGATACCGTCCTCACAGCCCAGCAGGTCAAAGCACTTCAGCGGCGTAACGCAGAACTGGAAGAGGAGAATCTCATCTTAAAAAAAGCCATTGCAATCTTCACGCCACACTCAGGCAGCGAATGAACGCTGTTCAGGCCCTTTCCGGCCAGCACCGGATCTCCATTCTGTGCCGGGTGCTCCAGGTCAACCGCAGCACCTATTACAAATATCTCCGCCGTCAGCCCTCGGCCAGACAGCAGGAAAACCAGATGCTGAAACGTCGGATATTGGAGATCTACGCCCGAACGGACAAGCGTCTGGGGCCTCGCAAAATCAAACTCTGTCTTGCGCGGGAATATTGCATATCCATCAGTGAAGGTCGGGTGTACCGGCTGATGAAACAGATGAATCTCCCCAAAATGAGTACCGTGAAACCGCCAAAGTTAAAGTCCTCCTCGGAGGATTCCGGAAACTGCGTCAATCTGCTGGCCCAGCAGTTTCGGCAGCCCGCGCCCAATATGGTCTGGGTTTGTGATTTTACATATGTCTCGGTGGGCGGTCGGTTCTGTTATATCTGCGCGATCCTGGATCTGTATGCCCGAAAGGTCATTGCCTGCCGGGTGAGCCGGCGAATCGACCGTTTCCTTGCCATTTCCACGCTCCACGATGCCGTCAGGTGCAGAGGTGTTTCTGAGGGCGTTATGTTCCATTCGGACAGGGGTTCGCAATTCACCTCCGCGGACTTTAGAAAAGAGCTGGATGCCCTGCACATGGTCCAATCCTTTTCCAAGAAAGGGCATCCTTATGATAATGCTGTGATGGAGTGTTTTTTCAAATATCTCAAAAAGGAGGAATTGAACCGAAGACATTTCCGGTCCGTGGAGCAGCTGGAGCAAAGCCTGGTTTCCTATATCGCAGGGTTTTACAACTCCATCCGCCCCCATTCCCATAATAACGGCCTGTCTCCCAATCAGATGGAAAAACTGTTTTTTGATCATTTTGCTTGTCCACTTTATTGACTATAGTCCAGGTTCGGACAGCCTGCCGGATTTTTTCTCCTCTGCAGCCTTCTCGGCTTCCTTTGCTTCCTTCGCCCTCTCGGCGGCCTGTTTTTCCTTCACCCTTTCTGCGTAGTCGGTTCTGGAATGTTCATAGTTTCCATTCACCTGCATTGCCATAAGCATGTTCCTCCTTCAATTTGATATTGTCAGGCAGCCGCCCTTACAGACAGCTTCCTTTTTCTTTTTTCGGATGTAGAAAGTAACGCGTTAATCCATTTGCTGCGGGATACCTTCTGGGTGCTGTGAAATGATCAGCAGCACATGGAGGACAAATTTATTCTCCTGTGCCTCTATACTCATGGCGCCGCCATATTTTTCAGCCACCTTCTTTACGTTTGACAGGCCTGTCCCTTTTTTGAACGCGCCTTTCCCATGGAAGCTGTTTTCAATTTCCATCATAAGGAAATCTCCCTGGATACGCCCGGACACATGGATATATTTTTCCATACCGGCATCCAACCTTTTTACTGCCTGAACCGCATTGTCCAATGCATTTGACAGGATAATGCAAATATCAATGTCCTTAAGGCTGCAGGGATATGGCAGAAGGAGGGAACAGTCCACATCGATCCCCATGCTTTTGGCAATCCCCAGCTTGTTTCCCACCAAAATATCCACTACCGGGTTATTGGTACTGCAGGGGAATGACATTTTTTCCGCCATATCGTCCATATCTTTCATATAGCTTACCGCTTCTTCCAGTTTCCCGCTCTGCAGAAGATTTTTCACCACTGCGATGTGGTTCCTGATGTCATGGCGGAAGGACTTTGTTTCATCGTAACGTGTCTTCGCTTCCTCCACATACTGGTTCAGGGAATGTTCTTCCTGTTCCAGCAGTGAAATTTCAGTGCTGAGACGGAAATTCTGCTGCAGCTTCTTATAAGAGAACAGAATGCAGAACAGGCTTAAAAGTCCCAAAAAATGCATTGCAAGCAGCTGCCAGTGACTCAGCAGATACTCGAAAGATCCATCCTCCTCTAAGACTACAAACTGGTAATCAAATGAAAGCGTATTAATGTACTCACTCATAATAAAGATCATCAGGACCGGAATGAAAACCAGAAACATTTGCTGCATTTCCGATGCGGTATAGTCGGAAAAATAGCGATACACCATATAATAGCAAACCCCTGTCAGCAAAAGTGACGCAGCCTCACTGGCCAGCATGGCCGCAATACCGGCCGTATCATAAAAAAAATATGGCAGCCATGCGTATAACAGGCCTATCAGAGATTTCACAATCCCATAGCAGAGCAGCATGATTTCAGTTGTCAGGGCTGCATACAGAAGGGAAGTCTTAAAACCCGCATGGCAGACCAGAATCCCACATACCGTAAGAAGAAATACCATCGCCACGAAGCCGGTCACCGTGCCAACTGAAAGAAAGCGGGTGACAATCACCGCACATACTCCAAACAGGAAATAAAACGGGGGCAAAAGTTTCTTTTTCAGGATTTTTGCCAGAAAATAAAACTGAAAGGTTCCCTCAATGAGGCCTATCACATATATATTGAAAAAATCTAAATACTCAGCCATGTTACCAGCCCCCATATCTAAAATTCTCAAATGTTCTTCATATACTGCAGAACAACACCGGAGAACTCCTTGCTCCGCAGCCGTGATACGGGAATCTCCTTGCCATTATCCATACAGGCCGTCCCGTTTTTATAGCCTTTTAAATGTTTCAGATTGATAAGATAGCTCCTGTGGCACCGGTAAAAACGGTTATCCAGCTTTGTTTCCAGATTTTCAATCCGTTCATAATAATCAACAACTTCGCCAGAAGCCAGGTTCAGATATATTTTCCTGTCTATAATCTCACAGAAGACAATCTCATCCTTTGGGATGATGCGACCCTCATATCCCTTTTGCACCAGCAGGCTGTCTTCGCTGGCGTTCTGCATGGAAGCGTAAAGGCGGTCCATCGTCTTTTCAAACTGTTTTTTATCCACCGGCTTGACCAGATAATCGTAGGCCTGTACCTCAAAAGACTGGAACACCATCTCTTTCAGTACCGTAATAAAGACTAAAAAGCCCCGGAACTTATCCGCCCTGAGTCTCCTTGCCGTCTCCATGCCGTCCATGTCCTTCATCTGGATATCCAGAAACAGGATGTCGATCTGCCCATTGTAGCTTAACAGCTCTTCGCCGCTGGAAAACATACGGAGGCTGATCTCCCGGTTCTTTTTACGAAAGAAATCAGAGACCATTGACCTTATATGCTCAGACATATGTTTTTCATCATCACAGATTGCAATACGGATCAATGCGCCACCTCCTCGTCATTATATCGCCAGCGGCAAAAGATATACTTTTGCCGCTGCCAACGACAGACATTTTATTATAGCCTGTCGGAAATGCCAAAACAATTTGATTGCTGTGAAATGTTTATCTGTTGCTGTGAAATGCTGAATAAAAACCGATCAATCCCTCCATCGAAATCACTCCATCGCCCGCATCTGCTCTATCAGAGATTGCTTTTTCTGCCTGCGAACCATCCAGACAGACAGGATCGCCTCCATGCCAAACAGCACAAGGAGGAACAGCCCCATTTGCAGGAATGGGAACTGATATGGGACAACTGTACCGGCAAAGGATTTTTTACTTACTTCCGCACAGACTGCCACGGAAAGCGGCAGCCCCAGAATCAGGACTGTAAGCGCCGCAAAAAATGCATAGCACATCCCCTCAATGATATTCATCCGGCATAGCTGCTTCCCGGTCAGGCCAATGGAACGCAGAATACTGTTCTCCTTTTTTCTGGACATCTGGTTGGAAAGTGTCGTATTGACCAGATTGACGACCCCAAACAGGAAGACCAGCCAGGAAAGAGCCTGCAGGCTGCCAAAAATAATGCTGCTCTGCATTTTCTCATATTCGATGTGCGCATCTATGGTATCCAGTCCAAGATTGCTGCGGCCGGATACAATCTCCTGCAGGCTGCTTTCCACAGACTCTGCTTTTTCCGGGTCGCTGGCAACGCTCCAGGAATAGTCAAAGCTTTCGATTTCGGGATGCAGGTCAAGAAACAGGCCTTCTGGCGCGAACAGGGCTGCGGAATCCATGGCAAGCGCGCCATGTCCGTTTGCTGCCTTCGCCGTGTCAAACAGTCCGGAAATGGTAACTGTCACGGTTTTCTGGCCCAGGGTCAGTTCCATGGCAGTGCCAACATCCATATCAGCATGATGCTTCTGATAGTTTGTGCCCAGAAGGATACTGTGGGCATCCGCCGGCATGGCGCCGGATACCAGTGCCGCTTCCACATCCATACGGTTTGTGTCCGTCAGCATGTCGCACATACCGGCTTCGGCACTTTCAGGGGTCCCGAATTTTGCGTGCAGGGACCGGCGGGTGACCAGCACAGACCTCACCCCGTCTACAGAAAGAATTTCCTGTTTCAGTTCTTCATCCAGCGGATTGCCGGCAGCCATAACCTTTTCCTCCGGCTGCTCTGAGGACAGATATATCTTATAATCCCCGTCCGGGAAAAACAGCCTTGCAGCCTGCTGGGGCGAGCGTGTCAGGACCATGGAAGATACCACCAGAAGAAGGATCCCGCCCAGGCTTAGGGACACTGCAATACTCACTGACTTTTTACGGTCGCGTCCAAAATTTGCAAATCCCATGGATACGGGACTTAGTTTCCGGTGTTTCTTTCTGTTGTGTACCTTTTCCTGACCTGCGGAAAAACGCATTGCCTCCAGCGGTGAAATGTTGGCAGCTATTTTGACCGGTCTGTGAACCGAGACAGATACCATGACCCAACAGACCACTGCGGTCAGAAGTACAGCTGCCCCATAATACCCCCCATGGAAACCTTTTGGAAACAGGAGCAGGCCGCCGCCCACGCCCAGCAGGATGCCGATCAGGATCCCAATGACGCCCAGCCTCCGGCTCTCCTTTTTCACAATGCACCGGATCTGTTTCGGTGTTGCACCGATGGTACGGAGCTGTCCATAGCTTTGTATTTTGTCGTTCACAGAAATACGGAATATACTCTGGATGACTACATATCCGCCGGCAAGCACGAGGGCGGATATACCGAAAATGGTTACAAAGTCAATAGACTTTGAATTAGAAGCAAAATAATTGCTGTTCATCCCTACATGCGCAGAGCCAAACTGTGCGGCAATCTCCCGGCAGTGGGAGGCCATGGTCTCCTGGTCAAACTGCCTGTCATTTTTGAAATGCACATAGGCACGGTACCCGTAAGGCTCAAATCCGGCCCACTGTGTTAAAGCCTCTTTAGAAACAGCAACGGCACATAGATTCGCTTCCTTTTCTCCCACATTAGACAGGATTCCGGTCACGGTATAGTCTCCATGAAAACTCTCGGTATCCAATCGGACCGTCTCACCAATTTTAGCATTCGAGCCGTAAGCGGAAAGAAAATATTCACTGACAGCGACTTCATTTGCCTGTGCCGGGAGTTCTCCTTTTACCAGCTCCATCTGGCTGCGGGCAATATACACCATGTCACTGTCGCAGTACACATAGGAGGCATTGTATCCCTGCTCCGAATGCTCCTGCCCCAGTAAATAGTATTCGCCCACGCGTGCAAGCTCCGGCAGATCCTTCAGAGCCGCAACCCCGGATTCATCCATGCCGTCAAAAACCGCTTCATAGGTATCAGCCACCTGATTACGCTGGATCTGTGCAACTGAGACGGATATGACCGCTGACAGGCAAACCAGGAACGCCGCCAGAGCGACGGCGACCACCACCATCAGGTTCCGGCGTTTCTCGCTTGAGAGGCTGCGCTTCGCCAGTTTCTTCACAATGGCGCCGGTGTCATTTTCAAAAGGCCATGTCATGGTCTGCCACCTCCTTCTATTATCGCAGAGCTTCCATCATGGATGACTTGCTTTGCTGCTTTAAGGCCCCTGTTGTAATCAGCACACTACATAAAATAATAATCGCACAGTTCAAGATTGTAATACCAAATGGAAATTGATAATTCAAATAGTTCATTAGGCTGTTTTTCAAAAATGAGCAAAGAACATATCCAATTCCTCCACCAATTATCACAGATAATACAAGTCCCATGCCGACTACAATCAATCCCTCTTTATGAACCATCACGGATAATTGTTTTTGGGACATTCCCACGGAACGCATGAGAGAAAATTCCCTGCGCCTTACGATAATTCCTGTCAAAGTTGTATTCAACAAATTCATCACAGAAAAACAGCCAATTAAGACAATGGCTATCGCAAGGGCTAACTGTGTCCCCTGCAGGAAGTTTTCATTCTGGGCAATCGCAGCAGAAAGTGAATCCACACTCAGTCGTGGGTTATCTGATACAATCTGGTCTATTTCATTTTCTGCCTGCTGTTCAAAAGAATCCTCTACACGAATCACATACTGATATGTTAGATTGCTGTGTGCGATTTTTTGCATGGAATCAACCGGCAATAACAGCATATCTATTTTATCGCCATGATTTCCAATCTTACTTTCGTCAAGGACTGCCGCAATCTCAAATTCCAGGTTCTCCGTATGCTGCCCATCAAAAATCTTCAGCGTTACAGACGAGCCGACTTTTGGATGAATGCCAAAATACTTCTCAAAGTCACCCGGCCTGCCAATCACCATCTGATCCTCAGATGCCATTTGCCCATAATCTGATAGGTTTCCATTTAAGAGACAGCTTTGCAGCAAATCCATATCTGCTTTCTCAAATCCTACAATTTCAGCATCTGATTCCAGGGCCTGCAGATCATAGGAAACTGGGAGATGCTGATCATTCATGATCTTTTGCACACCTGATAATTGCGAAAGTTCTTTTTCCACTTCCTCCGTAAAAGGGCTTGAACCCTGCAAAATCTCCAAAGGATTTTCCATCAGCTCCTGATTCGAGATCTTTAAAACGAACTGTCCTCTTGCAAATCCGGATAAAGACATATCTTCTGCATTTATAGAAGAAAGGACAGAGGATAAACCTAACAGCAGGACGCCAGTCAGGACAAGGGAGGCGGCTGTCAGTATATTCTTTTTCTTATAACGCAAAACCTGGTTGACTGCCAAAGACCCCGGCGTTAGCTTGTGCTGCCTGTGTTTACCTTTCGGTTGATTATTTTGTTCATAGCGGGAAGCCTCTATGGGTGAAACGGCCGCGGCTATCTTAGCAGGCTTTTTGATGGACAGGCGTACAGTGGCATAGGTCAACGCAACAACAACCGGGCATATCCATAGCACATTCCATAACCCAAATCCATGTGGAATTAAAAGATAAGCCACTGCAATTCCCGCAATCAGTCCAATAGGAATTGCAGGCAGCATCAGCAAAGTCCCCTCCCTGAGAACAAGCCTTTGAATCTGTTTTGCTGTCATACCTATTGTGCGGAGCTGTCCATATTGTTTAATGGAATTGATAATGGAAATATAAAAAATGTTGTATATAACCAAAACACCAGCGATCACGATAACAACCAGCCCGGCAACAGCCGCCAGAACCATCAATGCCGAAGGCTGGCTAAGGTTCAGATACGCTTCATTAAAAGAAGGAGCCGCTTTACAGCCTGCATCAGCTGCTATCTGTGATATTAGGTTTTTTACATCCCCAGAGCCCGCATCTAAATTTACACGGAGCATTACTGCCGGTGAAAAGTTATCCCATCCATCCATTTCTAAGAAGTATTCTTCAGAAACCATAGCCGCATATAAGGAACGGTCAGTGCCTTTCGCCCCTGTTTTCAGGTATCCTGTTATAAGAAAGGATTTTTCTTTGCCGTTGTTTGGGTCTGGCAATCGAATGGTATCTCCAATTTTAGCATTTATCTTCTGCCGGATTAAGTATTCCTGTTCAATCAGTATTTCATTCTCTTTCTCTGGCATTTTCCCCTGGTCAACAGACAGCCCATTTAATATAAGTGTATCATTGTTGGAATACGAAATATTAAGGCGGTCATTTCCAGATTTAACGCTGCCAATGGAAGCTGTCAATCCGCATAGATCCACCCGCACATCATCAGCCAATTTCTGATATTGTTCTTTTTCTATGCCGGAAATAAGCGCATGATAAGACCCCGTTATGTTATTGCCTCCATTTTGGTTCACTGTAATAATTCCAGAAACCAGGAGCAATACGGACGCCATCAAAAATGTTGCCAATGAAATTGCAGTAACCGTAAAAATTTTCTTCAAATGCTCTTTCTTTAATTGAGCAGACGCTAATTTTTTAATGATAGCGCTGGTATCATTCTCAAAAGGCCATGTCATGATCTGCCACCCCCCTTACTCCACAATCCTGCCGTCCTCAATCCTTACGATCCGGTCAGCAAGCTGGGCAATCTCGTTGTTGTGGGTAATCATGACAATGGTCTGGTTAAACTCCATGCTGGTACGCTTTAAAAGCCCCAGTACATCGGCACTGGTCTTGGAATCCAAATTTCCGGTGGGCTCATCGGCCAGGATGATGGCCGGCTTGGTAATCAATGCGCGGGCGATGGCGACACGCTGCTGCTGTCCGCCGGAAAGGTTATTCGGCATATTCTGCAGTTTATCTTCCAATGCCAGCATCCTCACAATCTCGTCCATGAACTTCTTGTCTGCCACATCGCCGTCCAGCTCCACAGGCAGGACAATGTTCTCATACACATTCAGGATCGGGACAAGGTTATAGTTCTGGAAGATAAAGCCGATGT
>OGPA01000390.1_pt1 | contig 47820 bp, 30 predicted proteins | sample 1552841 | NCBI WGS metagenome assembly OGPA01 (sample SAMEA2579916, study PRJEB22360) | human gut metagenome
AATGACATCAACCCGGAAGATATTGCTTCCATCGAAATTCTGAAAGGTGCGAAAGCCGCCGTATTATATGGTTCAGAAGGTGCCAATGGTGTTATGTTGATTACAACTAAAACCGGCGGAAAAAAAGGCTTAGGTATTGATTTCGGTATCAACCATTCTTGGAATGTTGCTGCTTACCTTCCTGAATTGCAAAATGAATTCGGTACAGGTTCGAGTGCCGGTACTGCCGCTTTGAAAGAAATTTCTAAAGACGGCTTTTATACAATGACAGATCCGGTGACCGGACAAAATGTAGAATCCTTGTGGAGAGGTTCTAGTTATAACTTCGGTCCGCGTTTGGATGGTCGCCAGTTATTATGGTGGGATGGACAGTATCGTTCTTATTCTGCTCAGAAAAATAATCAAAGAGATTTGTACCGTACAGGCGGTCAAACCAATGTAAACTTCGCATTGAGTAATGGAGGTGATTTAGGTTCATTCCGTTTATCTTATAACTACCGCGATTACAATGCAATCTCTTATGGTGCCGATAACAAAGCTCACTCATTCAGTTTTGCAGCGGATCTGAAAGCAAACGACTGGATCAAGGTAAAGATGAACACTAACTACTCAAACACGAAAGATCATAATGCTCCGTATGCTATGCAAAATTTTGCAACGTATGGTTTCCCGCGTGAACAGGATGTCAACTTGATCAAAGATACGTATCTGACAGATGAAGGTTACAATTATTTCAGCATGAATCAGTCTGTTACGCAGTTTGCACCTTATACAAGCTATATCGCAGGTTATTATTGGTCACAGTTACGCAATTCAAACGACTATGACCGTAACCACTTGATTCAATCGTTGAACATTGACGTCAAATTCAATGATAAGTTCTCTTGGAATACATTAGGTGGTATTGACTGGACTGTAGCTGATCAGGAAATTAAACAACATGTCAGCAAACCGTTGTCTTACGAAAATAAGCAAGGCTGGTATCAAGTTGCAAGCAAACGTAACATGATTATGTATGGCCAATCTTCTTTCAACTATAATCAGACATTCAATGACGTCTGGGATTTATCAGCCATGGTTGGTGGTGCTGTAAAGTATAATAAAGAAGATTATCAGGAACAATACGTAGCGGAAACATTCGCTATTGAAAACTGGTTCTCTTTGAGCAATACTCGTGAGGATTTCGGACCTCGTTCCAGCCGTTCTCGTGGTAATGATTTATTATTGAGCGTGTTTGCTTCTGCTCAAATAGCTTATGCCAATCAGGTTTACTTGGAAATCCAGGCTCGTAACGACTGGTCTTCCATCCTTCCTCCGGAAAATAACCATTATTTCTATCCGGGTGCCAGTTTGTCATGGATTTTTACAGAAGCATTTGAGATTCCAAGTTTGAATTTTGGTAAGGTGCGTGCTTCTTGGGCCGATGTAGGTCGTCCCGGCCCCCGCTATTATGGAAACGTAGACTTTTCATTAGGAGCTTATGGAGGACAGCCTACCATGTCTTTACCGGATTATTTGCCACCGGCTGACTTTGCCTCTGCCAATGGAGGATTCCCGGTTCCTAACTTGAAACCCGAACGTAAACGTGAATATGAAGTCGGTTTGGAGGGTGCATTTTTACAGGGTAATCGTATCGGTGTAGATTTCTCTTTCTTCCATAATAATACCTACGACCAGATCACGAAGTTGACTGTACCTTCTTCTTCCGGTTTGACAGAGGTTCGTATGAACGCAGGTGATATCGCCCAGAATGGTATTGAATTTTCTTTGAATACAAAGCCGATCATGACTAAAGATTGGACTTGGGAAGTGGGATTCAATTTAGCTAATTATTCAACCAAAGTAAAGAAGTTGGGTAAAGGTATTAACCAGTTGGATATGTGGGGTGCTACAGGTGCTTCTATCCGGAGTATTCCTAATGGTGAATACGGTGAAATCTATATTTATCCATATCAGCGTGACGAAAATGGTAACCGCATTGTTAATCAAGGAACTGGTGTTTGGGACTTTGATAAAACACAGATGATCAAAGTTGGTAAGATTACGCCGGATGTTGTCGGTGGTCTTACAACTAGTCTTTCTTATAAAGACTTTTCTTTGAACGCTGTATTCGACTTCCAGTTCGGTGCAACCATGATTTCTCAGACAAATATGTATTTGTTAGGAAATGGCTCCGGTGTAGAATCATTGAAGTATCGTGATGAAGCTCGTGGCGGTCTGCCTTATTATGTTAACACGACCGGAGAGCGTATCTTGCTGGATAGCCATTCGGCTGCCGTTCCTGCTGATTCTTTCTACCCATTCATTTTGCATGATGGTGTGATTACTCCGGGTGTTACGAGTGATGGAAAGCAAAATGAGAAACTGATCACTGCAGAACAATACTATAGTCAGTTATACTGGCAGGGAGGTATGGATTTATGCGAAGACCAGATTTACAAAAGCGACTATATAGCTTTGCGTTCATTGTCGTTTAACTACAATTTACCGAAAAGCTTCCTGTCAAAGTTCAAAATCCAAAGTGCACGCATCAATGCCTTTGCAAATAACTTGTGCTACATCTATAAGGCAATTCCGAATGTAACACCGGAATCTACACAAGGTACTAACTCCTATACAGAGGCTACCAGCATCCCGGGTGTTCGCAGCTTTGGTTTGGGTCTTAATGTTTCATTCTAAATTAGATAACAGAATATGAATACAATTAAAAAATATATAACCAGTTTGGCTTTAGGTGTTGCCGTAACCGGAGCAATGGTGTCGTGCGACACACTGGATGAAAAATTTTATAATCCGGATAAACTAACAGAAGCAGACTTCAGTTTACTATTTGCTTCTGCCCAGACAAAAGGGCATCTGTTCCGGTATGACTATGGCGCTACTTACCACTATATGAGAGGCTTTGGTAAGATGCTGGGATTAGGTGTCAGTCCATTATATTTGGACAGAACCCAAAACAATACGATTGTTCGTCCGTGGGATGGTTGGTCAGGTACTCCGTTTAATGAATTTATATTCACACAAACTTGTACAAATTACAGCAAGGAACTCAGTGGTATGAAATTGTTGTATGCCGACATGACAGAAGAGGAACAAGAGCAAAACAAAGTATATATGCTTTGTAGTGATATCATCCGCTCTTATGCATTCCAACGTGCAACAGACTTGTACGACGATATGCCTTATTCGGAAGCTGGCGGTGCTTTTCAGGAAATGTTTTATCCCAAATATGATACACAGGAAGAAATTTACACGAGTATCATGGAAACTCTGAAAAATGCTGCAAAAGATCTGGAAGCATATCAATTCCAGACAGATGCAGAAAAGTCGAAGTTCGCATCAGTAGATATTTTATGTAACGGTGATTTGGACAAATGGATTCGTATGGCTAATTCTTTGCGCTTACGTATGGCAATGCGTTTATGTCATGTAAATCAGAGTGTAGCCATCTCCAACATTAAAGAACTGGTTGCAGAAAACCGTATGTTGACAGAATATTCACATGATATTGGCTTTGAAGAACAGGATAAGACGCACGCATTCGAATTGACTTTCTTCCGTGGTGTTGATGAACGCGGATACGAATCGGGTGCACCGGCCACGATCATTAAAAACATCATGAATTATGAATATCAACCAGGAGATGAAAATGGTATCACTCGTCACGATTTTGACCCACGTCTGTATGCCATGTTCCAGCCAGATATCCACAATCGTTATATAGGCTTGCCATTAACACAGGAGGAAGCCGAAGCTGAACTTCCTAAATATTATACAGAACAGGAGTTAACTGACATGTATAATTTTAATGATGTAGTTACTAATCCATGGAACCCGGAACGTATTCCTACAATGTATAACCGCCGTACTTATTTCAATTTTGATATGAAGTTCCCGGTTATGGGCTCGACTGAAACCAACTTAACATTGGCAGAAGCTGCTGTACGTTGGCCTGGTGAATTTGGCAATATTGATGTTAAACAATGTATTAAGAAGGCGATTGATGCTTCTACCCGTTTTTATTACAATGTTAATAAAACAATGAGCTATAACGAATCTTCTCTGCCGAGTATTCTATATGTTCAGGCAAAAGCTAAAGCACCAGAGTTGAACGAAGATCATTTGGCTGACTACGAAGAACTGGCTGCTAACAAATTTGTCAGTCTGGCATCAACAAAAGATAAATTAAAATTCATCTTCGATCAGAAATTCTGCCATATGAACATCATGAATCCGTATGAGATTTATAATGAAGCTCGTCGTTTAGTGAAAGATTTTGATGGTGAACTGCCGTTCGTCGCTACTCCGAATGTGGTATTCCAGGAACGTATGTTCTATCCATCTAGTGAGTTGACAAACAATGCTGAAAACTTTGCAAAAATAGCTTATAAGAATACATATGATACCCCAGTATGGTGGACAACTCGTACCACTGCTGCTGAGAACCATAATGGTAATGCATTGTAATAAACATTAGCTTAATGCAATTATAACCATAAAGGCTGTCGAAAAAGTTTTTCGACAGCCTTTATTCACTATATAAATGTAATATACAATTTAACAGAATGAGTAAATATGAAATCAATTAATGTAGTCCTGTATTGGGTAATGGTGATGACAGTCTGTTTACCGGCTTGTAGTGATGACGATGAAAAGACAATACCGGCTCATACGGAAGAAGAGAAAATATGGATTGCCGATAATCAGAAATATTTTCAGGAAAAAAAAGAATACATAGAAGATGATGGTCAATTGCTGTATCAGCAATTGGTTGTGGATGAAGATACGCTTTTGTATCGTGTACTGGAAACGAGCCAAATCGATTCTTTCCCTAAGATAGATTCCGATGTAAAAGTATCTATGCTGGGAGTACTTCCGGTTTCTAAAACGATTATTGTAGGTAATAAAGATGGTAATCCGATAGATCAAACTTTAGATTTGGATAGCCCGGATCTGATTAAAGGGCTGGCTGCTCTCTTACCAGAAATCCGTAAAGGAGAAAGGGTGGAAGCTATAATCCCTTATCAGTTAGGATATGGAGATCGTAATTACTCAAATCCTTATATTCCGTTATGCTCAACGTTGCAGTTTACTTTGACTGTGAAAAGTTTTGATTAAACCTTTTACTAGTCCTAAATAACCTATAACAGTTATTTAGGACTAGTCATTTAGTATTAAACACTAATACTTTTTCTCATTCGCCAGATTCCACATATTCAGGAAAGAGGCTTTTGTTATATCCACGATCTTATCCCAATTGATCTTATCTACATGGTCGCTCGGCATGTGATAATCCGGATGACCGTTAGTGTGATACCAGATAATAGGAATATCGCGTTTGGCAAACGTTCCGTTATCGCTCCCTCCTACCGGCTTATCCCAGGCATGATAAATAGGCTTCAAATTCAGATCATATTTCTTGATATCATTTTTCAGCCAGTCGCCGAAAGCCTTGTTTGCTTCTGTATAAAAATAATCAACTTGTTCGGGAACCGCCTCATTCGAGTTGCGTCCTATCATATCGTAATTCAGATAGCCCTTTACGTCTTTAAGGAAAGAACAGTTCTGTACAAAATACTCAGAACCTAACAATCCTTTCTCCTCCCCATCCCAAAAAGCAAAGATCACAGTACGTTCCGGTTGTTGTCCGGAGGCCAGAAATGCTTTTGCCACCTGGAGTACGGCAGATACACCGGATGCATTATCATCCGCTCCATTATAAATCTGATCGCCTTCCAGCATCGGATCGAAGCCCAGGTGATCATAATGTGCACCGATAATTACAAATTCATTGGGATTCTTTCCTTCTATCTTTCCCAGGATATTACGCATCGATAGTTTCTGATGTACCCCTTGTTTCAACTGAGCGATCGAATCCGGATGAACCTGAAAGCGTCCTCTTTTCTGTCTTTCCTTATTATAGGCTTCAAAAGGTTGATAATAAGATTCATTCAAAGGAGCAATGCCCATTGTCTTCAGATTCGAAACAATATATTCTGCAGCAATACGCCCTCCCTGAAACCCGGCCTCACGCCCTTCCAGTTCATCACTGGCTAAAAAGCCAATATAAGCTTCTGCATTTTCTTTATTGATTACACCTAGTCCTTTTTCAACCGGTGACTGTGCCCAAAGGGTAGTAGATAGCATAAAGGATGCTACAAATAAGCCTGTTCTTCTCATCGTATGATTGTGTTTTACAAATTATCGGAATAATTAGTTTCAGCTTCCGGTTACAAAGATAAAAGATTAATCTAAGAATAGTAAGGGGTAGAAAATAAAAAAAGGCTAATCTTCGCTGTTCAGTCAGCGTCGAATGCCCATCCATTATCTCTCACCAGTCTTTATTAAAGACCCTGGTGAAGAGAATACATCAAAATAATATACTTTCTTTTTACTTAATTTTTTGCGTTAGCCCCCATTTCTTCCAACAGGCGGCGGATTTCAGCATTTACTCGCTGACTCATTGTACCATTTCTCATAGACTGATAACGATCAGCCTGATAACGCAACATCGCTAAAGCACGAAGATTTTCTTCATTTCTACTTGTCATCATAATTTTTACATTTTATGTCTTCCACGCTTGGAAGACTCATTAATAATTTAACCTAAACTCTTGTCTTTTCTTTTTGTTTACAATGCAAAGATAAGCATTTTCTTTAAAACTATGCTATAAAACATATAAAATATTTCTATCTTTACATTTATTTAATCTATGAAAATAGTTTTTCAGAAGCTAAACGCCCTACTCCACCTCCGTTAACTTACCTGTAACTGAATCAATTACAAAGCCACGAACCGTTATATCCGACGGAATTAACGGATGATGAATAACCTGATTCACTGTATTTCTTACAGAGCCTTCAGAAGAATCGAAACCATGTAACCAGTCTTTAAAATCGACTCCGCAATAACGTATCATATCAATACGGTCTGCCGGAATCCCCCGTTTCTTCATTGCTTCGATCATTGTTTCACTGTCCATATGTTGTGCACCACAATCCGAATGACCGATAATCATTATTTCAGTAACTCCCAAATCATAAATGGCAACCAACAGACTGCGTATCACACTACCAAAAGGATGTGATATGACTGCACCCGCATTTTTTATGACTTTCACATCACCGTTCTTGAGCCCCAGTGAAGCCGGAAGTAATTCTGTCAGACGAGTATCCATACAGGATACGATCGCAATTTTCTTATCGGGGTACTTATTCGTTATAAACTTCTCGTATCCTTTGTTCTTTACGAACTCTTTATTAAATACTAGTAATTCGTCAATCATATCGTTAGTTCTTATTATAAGAACAAATCAGAATCAAAGAATGTTCAAGTGTTTCAATGCTTTGAATATTCCATCCTCATCGACGGAGTCCGTTACATAATCGGCATACTGTTTCACTTCATCTTCCGCATTCCCCATAGCTACACCTATACCGGCATGTTTAAGCATAGCAACATCATTACCTCCATCACCGAAAGCCATACATTCGTTTAATGGTATCCTGAAGTATTCCAGCATTTTATCGATCCCTACCCGCTTACTGCTACCTGCTGGTACCACATCTGTAAATAAAGGATTCCAACGGGTAGACTCACAATTTGACAGGATAGACATGATCTTCTTCTCCTGCTCGGCTGTAAAGAAAGAAACCAGTTGATAAGCAGTCTTTCCACGTATCTCATCCAAAGGACGGATAGGTGGTTCCGGGAAATTAAGCATGTTAAATATCTCTTCCACCGTTTCATCTTTATAATTCATAAAGATTTCCTTTTCCTGCACGAAAGCGCATGGGAAAGACTCTTCGGTTTCCATATAATGGATCAAAGCCTCGATATCCCTGTCTGGAATACTATGTTTATAAATGACTTTATCCTCTCCGGCAAAACAGTATCCACCGTTCAAAGTAACATATCCGTCAAACTTCAAATCTCCCAGATTATTAATAGATGTGTAGTGGCGCCCTGTTGCTATAAAGACTTTAATACCTTTCTCCCGTAAGAGATCCAATGCTTCGATGGTAGACTGAGGAACTTCATGTGTTTTAAAACTAACCAGTGTTCCGTCGATATCAAAAAAAACTGCCTTAATCATACTTTTCTACTAACCTAAATTTGTTACAAAGATAAGAATAAATAAACACATCCGATTTTTATATACATTTGTAGATGCTATCTTAATAACAATTTAATAGGTAAGTTATGGAATACAGACAATTAGGAGGTTCGGGCTTATATGTACCCGTACTTTGTTTAGGCACAGCTACTTTTGGAGGAACCAACGGTTTCGAAGGTTGGGGACATACCCAGGTAGAAGAAGCCAGACGCATGATAAACAGGTGCCTGGATGCCGGTGTAAACTTCTTTGATACAGCAGACGTTTATTCCGGTGGCCTATCGGAAGAAATACTGGGCAAAGCAATGGATGGCTTGCGGAATAAATTACTAATCTCCACAAAGGCGACATTCAATCTAAATCCGGAAAGCCGTAATGCGATGGGATCTTCCCGTTTCCACTTGATCAATGCTTGTGAAGCCAGCCTGAAACGGTTGAATACCGATCATATCGATATATATCACATGCATGGATTTGATGCAAACACGCCTGTAGAAGAGACACTCCGTGCTTTGGACGACTTAATCACAGCGGGTAAAGTACGATATATCGCCTGTTCTAACTTCTCCGGCTGGCATCTGATGAAAGCATTGTCCATTTCCGAAAGGTATGGCTGGAGTCGTTATGTGGCACACCAAGTTCATTATTCTTTGCTTAACAGGGAATATGAATGGGAATTGATGCCGCTCGGTATCGACCAGAAAGTAGGTTCTATCATCTGGAGTCCGTTATCAGCAGGCCGTTTGGGAGGTAAATACAGACGCAACAATCCTATTCCTGCGGATGGACGTGTAGCACGTGGCGGAAGCCCGATCCCGGATGAAGCAACTTCATACGAACGTCTGTATAATATAATGGATGTATTGGATGAAATAGCGGAAGAAACAGGACATAGTGTTGCACAATGTGCCCTGAACTGGCTACTGCAACGTCCTACCGTCTCCAGCCTTATCATTGGAGCAAGTACGGAAAAGCAACTGGAACAAAATCTGGAAGCTGTCGGATGGAATCTGACACCCGAACAGGTAAAACGACTGGATACAGCCAGCCAGGTTACTCCCGTCTATCCCTATTGGCATCAGGCACAATTCCCATTCCTGAATGCACAGCTTCAGTTTTAAGAAAAGATCCTTTCGACTCCAACAACAAAAAAACGGAACCTTCTTTCGAAGATTCCGTTTTTACTATTTTAGATGATCAAATAATCAATTATTCCTCAACACCCCACTGTTGTTTAGCCAAACGCTTGTAGTTGTTAAGTCTCCACTTAGCGTTGTTTTCTGCAGCCTGGAACAATTCGCCTGCTTCAGCCGGGAACTGTTTTGTCAGAGATGCGAAACGTACTTCACCCTTCAGGAAGTCCTGGAACTTACTCCAATCCGGTTCTTTGCTATCCAAAGTGAACGGATTCTTGCCTTCTTCTTCCAATGCAGGGTTGTAACGCCACAAGTGCCAGTAACCACATGCTACTGCATCTGCTTCTTCCTGCTGGCTCTTACCCATACCCTTCTTCAAACCGTGGTTGATACAAGGAGAGTAAGCGATGATCAATGAAGGACCATCATAAGCTTCAGCTTCGCGAATAGCTTTCAATGTCTGTGCCTGATCAGCACCCATTGCGATCTGAGCAACATATACATAACCGTAAGTTGTAGCCATCAGACCCAAGTCTTTCTTACGTACTCTCTTACCTGCAGCTGCAAACTTAGCGATTGCACCGACCGGAGTAGCTTTAGAAGACTGACCGCCTGTGTTAGAGTAAACTTCAGTATCCAGAACCAGTATGTTAACGTTCTTGCCGGAAGCAATTACATGGTCGAGGCCACCGTAACCGATATCGTAAGAAGCACCGTCACCACCGATGATCCACTGTGAACGTTTTACCAGGAAGTGAGAAAGTTCCTTGATCTGTGCGCTAAGCGGACAGCCGTGAGTGATACCTTCTTCTGCAATAGCGATTATCTGAGGAGCCAATTCTTTTGTCTTATCGGCATCATTCTGATTTTCAACCCATGTTTTAAGTACTTCTTTTACTTCGGCAGGAGCATTTTCACCAGCGATAATTGCGTTCATTGCATTCGTCAAACGAGCACGCATCTTTTCATTAGCCAGTTCCATACCCAGACCGAATTCACAGAAGTCTTCGAACAATGAGTTAGCCCAAGCCGGACCCTGTCCTTTTTCGTTTGTTGTATATGGAGTTGAAGGAACAGAACCTGAATAGATAGATGAACAACCCGTTGCGTTAGCTACCATTTCACGGTCACCGAACAATTGAGTTATCAACTTCACATACGGAGTTTCACCACAACCGGAGCAAGCACCTGAGAACTCAAACAACGGAGTTGCAAACTGAGAGTTCTTCACGTTAGCTTTGATGTCAACCAGATGTTGTTTGCTTGTAACCTTTTCTGCACAGAAATCCCAGTTCGGAGCTTCAGCCAACTGAGTTTCCAAAGCAGCCATCTTAAGCGCTTTACCACCCTTCTTCGGATTACCCGGACAAACATCGGCACAGTTACCACAACCCAGACAGTCAAGAACGTCTACCTGGATACGGAACTGCATTCCTTCAAATTGCTTACCTGTAGCTTTCAAAGAGTTAGAAAACGGAGCAGCAGCCTGTTCAGCAGCATCCAACACAAACGGACGGATAGAAGCGTGAGGACAAACATAAGCACACTTGTTACACTGGATACAGTTGTCAGCTTCCCAAACAGGAACAAAAGCAGCTACACCACGTTTTTCATATTTAGCTGTTCCCTGATGCCATGTACCGTCTTCAATACCTTCGAATGCAGAAACCTTCAACAGGTCACCATCCTGAGCATTGATAGGACGAACTACTTCGTTAATGAAAGCAGGATCGTTGTTTGCTACAACTTCATCGTCCGGCAGGTTAGCCCATGACGGATCCACCGTCAGTTGAGTATATTCACCACCACGATCGACAGCAGCATAGTTCTTATTAACTACATCTTCACCTTTTTTACCGTAAGACTTAACGATGAATTTCTTCATCTGTTCGATAGCCAGGTCAACAGGAATTACACCTGTGATACGGAAGAATGCAGACTGAAGGATTGTATTGGTACGGTTACCCAAACCGATTTCCAATGCGATCTGAGTTGCATTGATATAATAAACAGTAATGTTTTTCTGTGCGAAATAACGTTTTACCTTATTCGGCAAGTGTTTAGCCAACTCTTCGCCATTCCATACAGTGTTCAGCAGGAATGTACCGTTTTCACGCAAACCACGAGTTACATCGTACATACGCAGGTAAGCCTGAACGTGGCAAGCAACGAAGTTCGGAGTATTTACCAAATAAGTGGAACGGATCGGATGGTCACCGAAACGCAGGTGAGAACAAGTGAAACCACCAGACTTCTTAGAATCATAAGAGAAATATGCCTGGCAATATTTATCTGTATTGTCACCGATGATCTTTACAGAGTTCTTGTTAGCACCAACAGTACCGTCAGCACCCAAACCGTAGAACTTAGCTTCGAACATACCTTCGCCACCCAAAGCGATTTCTTCTTTCTGAGGAAGAGAAGTGAATGTAACGTCGTCTACGATACCCAGTGTAAACTGGTTCTTAGGCATCGGTAATGCCAGGTTTTCGTAAACGGCAAGGATCTGAGCTGGAGTAGTATCTTTAGAACCCAAACCATAACGGCCACCAACGATAACAGGAGCATTTTCTGTTCCGTAGTAACAGTCTTTTACATCCAAATACAAAGGTTCGCCTGTTGCACCCGGTTCTTTTGTTCTGTCAAGAACTGCGATACGTTTTGCAGTCTTAGGAACAGCAGCTAAGAAATGCTTAGCAGAGAACGGACGATACAAGTGAACCGAAACCAAACCAACTTTTTCACCCTGAGCTGTCAGGTGGTCGATAGCTTCACGGGCAGCTTCCGTTACAGAACCCATCGCAATAATCACGCGTTCTGCATCTTCTGCTCCGTAATAATCGAACAAACCGTATTTACGGCCTGTCAGCTTGGAGATTTCGTTCATATATTCTTCTACGATAGCAGGAACTGCTTCATAGTATTTATTTGATGATTCTCTGTGCTGGAAGAAGTGGTCCGGGTTTTCAGCCATACCACGAGCTTCCGGTTTTTCCGGATTCAATGCACGTGCACGGAATTCAGCCAACGCCTTCTGGTCGATCAACGGAGCCAGGTCATCATTCTCCAACGCTTCGATCTTCTGGATTTCGTGTGATGTACGGAAACCGTCGAAGAAGTTCACAAAAGGTACACGGGATTTGATAGTTGCCAGGTGAGCTACACCAGACAAGTCCATAACTTCCTGTACAGAACCTTCTGCCAACATTGCGAAACCAGTCTGACGAGCAGACATAACATCCTGATGGTCACCAAAGATACACAAAGCGTGTGAGGCCAGTGTACGGGCAGACACATGGAATACGCAAGGAAGCAACTCACCAGCTATCTTGTACATATTAGGGATCATCAGCAACAACCCCTGAGAAGCTGTATAAGTTGAAGTCAGGGCACCAGCCTGCAAAGAACCGTGAACTGCACCTGCAGCACCACCTTCTGATTGCATTTCCTGTACCAAAACCGTTTCGCCGAAAATGTTCTTACGTCCGGCGGCAGCCCATTCGTCTACATATTCTGCCATTGTAGACGACGGAGTGATGGGGTAAATAGCGGCTACTTCGCTGAACATATATGAAATATGAGCAGCAGCCTGGTTACCATCACAGGTCAAAAATTTCTTCTGTTTTGTCATAGACTCTTACTATTAGTATTTAAAAGAATTTTATTAGTATAAAAAGCCAAAAAGCCAAAGCGGGATCATATTACCATCTCCTACTTCAACCTTGTCTATTGCATAGTATAAATCGGGATTGTTTTTCACCTTCATACTCTCCTCTATCCTGAAATTATACTTCTCATTTACCAGAAAGTGTGCATTCTTTCCTCCCTCATTCAGCCTGTTGTCTTTCAAAAGCTGGTTATAGAAAAAAGATTCGCGCACAGCCTGTACGTTTACCTCCATCGGCCGGATGGGGTACATCAGATTCGAATTATACATATATACGGTAGATGGCTTTTTCGGAAACGATTCGCCTACCGGATACAACATATTCATCAAACGGGCATCGGTCAGATATTTAATGTAATTCATAACTGTCGCCCTTGACGTTTCAATATCTTTACTTAACTGACTTACATTCGGCGTACATGGCGCACTGATAGCCAGCAAATATAATAATTTTCGGAGCTTCGGCAGATAACTTTGCTCGATTTGTTTAATATAAAGGACATCTACCTCCAGCATCATGTTCATCGTCTTCAGCAGATTCTCCGAAAAATTACGTTTCTCAAGGAAAAAAGGATAAAAACCATGATGCAAATAGTCCTGAAAATAAGCCATTGGTTTTGCCACCGAGCAAATGTTACGGGCAATCTCCTGGTGGCTTCCGATCACTTCTTCAAATGTATAAGCCGGAAAATTGTTCCCCGACATCAGATTCAGAAACTCACGGAAAGAAAAACCACGTAAATTATAAGAAACAACTTTACCTGAGAGATCCGGATTTTCCTCTTTCAGCCGCATAACGGACGAACCGGAAAAGATGATCTTCAGATCTTCAAAATTATCATAACAGTAACGTAACTCTTTCGACCATCCGGAATATTTAAAAACCTGGTCGATCAACAGCACCTTTCCTCCTTTCGCCCTGAACTCAGAAGCAAAATCGACTAAAGTACGTTCCGTAAAATAAAAATGATTCAGATTTATGTACAGGCACTCTTTATTATCAGCACCAAAATGTTCGCGGGCATAATCCAGTAAAAAAGTAGTCTTTCCTACCCCACGAGAGCCTTTGATACCGATCAACCGGTCATTCCAGTTAATCTCATCCATCAGCCCCCGGCGTACCGGTGCATGCAAATGTTCTACAAGGTATTTATGTGTTTTAAAGAATGCTTCCACCTTACTGTCTTACTATATAGGCCACAAAGATAGAAAATATCCGCTACTTTGCAATACCGAGATAGCAATTTTATTTTCAGTTGGCAATCCAAAGTTAACAATGCGTATTGACGTTTGAGAATTCAGAGTTGGCAGTTAATGGTATTTTTTAGAAATAACCACTAACTGTCAAACCTTTATCTTATTTATTCAATTATCGTTACCCATCCGTATGTATCAGGTTCATCACCATACTGGATGCCACGCAGTTTATGATATAATTTTTCACAAACAGGTCCCGGCTTACCATCTTTAGCAATTACATAAGACTTGTCGATATCCAGATCGTCAATTTGTGAGATCGGAGCGATAACGGCTGCTGTTCCGCATTCTGCCGCTTCATCAAATGTTGCGAGCTCTTCCACCGGAACCGGACGACGTTCAACGGTCAGTCCCATATCTGCGGCTAATTGCTGCAAACTCTTGTTGGTGATTGAAGGCAGGATAGAATGAGACTGCGGAGTGATATAGCTATTGCCACGGATACCGAAGAAGTTTGCCGGACCACATTCGTCCAGATATTTCTTTTCTTTCGGATCCAGATAAAGAACAGCTGCATATCCTTTTTCCTTTGCTTTTTCACCGGCAACAAGGCTGGCGGCATAATTACCACCGACTTTTATCGTACCTGTTCCCTGAGGAGCTGCACGGTCATATTCACGCATGATACAAACCTTTGAAGGTTGGAAACCACCTTTGAAATACGGACCTACCGGAGTTACAAAAATCATAAACATATATTCAGGAGCCGGTTTTACACCAACCTGTGCACCCAAGCCGATCATCAACGGACGGATATATAATGCTGCTCCACTCTCGTAAGGAGGAACAAAACGTTCGTTCAATTTCACTACTTTGCGAACAGCTTCTTCAAACATTTCTACAGGAAGTTCAGCCATCTTGATACCCCGGCTGGAAGCCTGCATACGTTTGCCGTTTTCATCCATACGGAACACACGGATCTTACCGTCTTTACCTCTGAAAGCTTTCAGACCTTCAAACGATTCTTGTCCGTAATGCAGACAAGTCGCTGCCATATGAATATTGATGATCTCAGAAGAACTAACTTCTAATTCCCCCCATTTACCATCACGATAGTAACACCGTACATTGTAGTCTGTCTTCATATAACCAAATGCAAGATCAGACCAATTAATATTTTCCATATAATGTCGTAATTAGATTATGATCGCAAAAGTAAGCTATTTCAGATGATAATTGTTACTTTTGCAGCAAAAATAATTAAAATATGAAAGTCATTGATTTGATAAACGGCAGTAAAACGACTGCTTTCTCATTCGAAATACTTCCTCCTATAAAAGGAAACAGCATACAAAAAGTGTACAATGTGATTGATAAACTAAAAGAATTCGATCCTAAGTACATTAATATAACATCCCATCACAGCGAATACATTTATAAAACACTCCCCGACGGAAGTTTTCAGAAAGTGAATATCCGCAAGCGACCGGGATCGGTGGCTATTGCTTCCGCCATCCAGAATAAATATGGCATTCCGGCCGTCCCGCATATCATCTGTAAAGGTTTTACGAAAGACGAAACCGAATATGCGCTGATCGACCTTAACTTTTTAGGTGTTTACGACCTGCTTCTACTCCGCGGGGATGTAAAAACGTTAGAGGCCGGACAGAACACCGACCAGTATCATGAACATGCAACCGATTTACAGGAACAGGTAAACAACTTCAACAAAGGTATCGCAGTAGACGGTTCTACATTTGAAGCCAATGAAACCCCATTTTCCTACGGTATGGCCTGTTATCCGGAAAAGCATGAAGAGGCTCCCAATATGGATTCCGATATTTTCTACCTGAAAGAGAAAGTAAAAAACGGAGCCGATTATCTGGTAACTCAAATGTTCTTCGACAACGAAAAATATTATTCATTTGTGGATCGTTGCCGTGCAGAAGGGATCACTGTTCCGATCATTCCGGGAATCAAGCCCGTCGTATTCAAGAATCAATTAACGGTATTACCTAAAATATTCCGTTCCGATATACCGGAACCGTTTGCCACCGAACTTCGTAAATGTAATAACGACGACGAAGTAAAAGCCGTTGGTGTAGAATGGTGTATTCAACAATGTAAAGACCTGATCGCTCACGGAGTTCCCAGCCTGCATTTTTATACAATGATGGCAACGGATAGTGTTTATAAGGTGGCTAAAGAAGTATATTAAAAAAGAGATTATCTTCCAAGACGGAGTATTTTTATACGGGAAAGAAACAATTGTTGATAAACACGGAAACGGTCTATCAGTTTTTCTTCATATGTCATTCTTATCAAGGGTATTTGCTCGACTAGATTGTAAAAGTCCTCTTTTAGTAAAAGATCAATCTGCTATATTGTTTGGCAAACAACAGAGAGTTGAGGTGTATACCCACTAAAATATTCGTAATCATTTAGTAAGAAGAGCCCATCTAATAGCAAATAGATTAGATGGGCTCTTGAATATTAATAATTAGACCTGAATATGTTGTACATTACTTGATAGCTGGCATGTTGGCTTCTGTTGGCCAATAAGGATTTTGGTAGATTGGTGAATCTTCTATACTACCAGTATTGGATGTAATATCAAAATGCTGGATATTATATGGAGTCAGGTAATGCGCCATTGACCATGTATAGCCATCTTTTGCGATGGAGTTATTCACCTTTTCATATGGACGCAGGTATTTGCTGCGTGATGGTTCGGATACATTGGATGTGGCATTGTCCATACCATAGATCAATTGTGATGTTCCATCAGCATTTTTATACCAGTTTTGCATTTCACCCCAGATTTTGAAACCTTCAATGTGATAAGGAGTCTTTATCATCTGATCCATCGCTCTCCATCGACGCAGGTCCATATAACGCAATGCTTCTGCCATTAATTCGCTACGACGTTCCCGGCGGATATTATAAAGAGTAGGATTTATCAGCTGACCGGCTGAATAAGCACCCCAGTCGTTTAACCCTTCTTTACTCATATCAGTTGCAGCAATGGTTTTGTTATAATCAAGATCGATATGAGAACGTTGGCGGATTTGTCTCCAATAGCCTTGAGCCGTTCCATCCAAAACTCCATCTCTTTCGTAACAAGCTTCCATATAGTTTAGTAAAGCCTCTGTTCCTCGAAATACCATAGCCCCTGTATAGTTTACAGTATTTCCGCATTGCTTCTGATCATAGCTGCCGCCTTTACGAATAGCATAACCGGTTGAGTATCCTTTCTCCGGATTACTGTTCAGGATAACGGGATATGGTTCGACAGGAACTGCCATATCGCCTTCAGCTGCTTCAAACAGGATATTTTTTTGTCCCGGTTCTTTCAAGAAGATCGATAAGCGAGAATCACGGTCTTTGCGGATATCGGCAATTGTTTCATCACCATGATAACCGCTGCCGGCAGTATAAATCGGTAAGCCGTTGGCCATTAAGAAGCTTTCTACCATACCACGTGTGAGGCCGATTCCGTAATTACCGTGTTGTCCGGCAGTTACAACATTGTGTGTCACACCCAGTGCTTTACTATACGGACGCCATAGTAATACTTCGCTGTAGCCCGACATATCTTCTGCCGAAAACATATCCATATAAGGGTTAGGAGCTTCTGAGATCGATTGTTGTACCAGACCTGTATTTTCAACCAAGGTTATTCCGTCTCCCAGTTCTTTAGCGGCTTCCATCGACTCGGTCAGGAAATAATTGATTTCTTTGTCGATATCTTCGGCCGGGAATTGATAATTCGCATTGTATTCTTTGCTCTTACCCGGCCATTCCGGTCCGTTGGGCACGAATGCCGTGTTTTTGAAGTATTTCAGCCAGGTTCCTTCAAACAAAGCTACCCGCGATTTGAGTAACAGGGCTGTTTCTTTATTCAGGCGTGTTTTGTCGGTCCCCATGCCTGACCCCATCAACATAATAGCCGAATCAAGATCGGAAATGATAAAACGAGCTACCTCGTTGCGCGGCGAGCGTTTGCTGGCCTCTACCAGTGACTCCATTTGATCGGGCACTGTGTTACGCACAATCGGAAAATCACCGAACATCTGATAGCGTTTGAAGTATTCGTGTGCACGTAAGAAATAGATTTCGCCGATATATTGACGGATCTTAGTGTCATCACCTGAAAGTGTTTTTTCATTATAGCGTGGCAGTACATTTTCCAGAAAGTAGTTACAACTGTAAATGAACTTGAAGCGATAAGGATCATCATCCATTTTCTGTGACTGTTTCGTTTTCCATTGTCCGGTAATATATCGATCATTAAAACTGAAACTAGCTTGATTGTCGGTGTCTTTATCCTCACCAAAAAGACCGTAGCCGTAAGCATGATTAGGAAGTACATCTTTATACAACCCATTTGCATAAGAAGCCAGTTGTGCTTCTTCTACCAGATATTTTTCCGGTGAAATTGTTGACTTGGGCTCCTGATCCAGATAATCGTTACATGAGCTGAAAATTCCAAGTAATGCGGCTCCTGCTACATATTTGAATATATTGATTTGTGTCATGATTTTTTTCTTTATTAGAGAGTTATACTTATACCGAAAGATATTGTTTTTGACAAGGGATAGGCATTACCGTTTTTGTCGTCATCATCGCCTCCTCCAATGGTTTCAGGATCAAACATATTGGCAAGTGAAGTTCCAGTCCACAGGTTTTCACCGGAAATGAATACGCGCAGTTTTGATACATAAAATTTATGTGTCATAGCCGTCGGTAACGTATAACCCAGTTGAATGTTTTTCAAACGGATATAAGCCGCATTCTGAATGTAAGAAGTTTGCTTCTGCTTATTTTTGTCGGAATCAAATACCGGACGAGGATAGTAGGCATCTAAATTTGCTGCCAGGTCGTTTGATTGTGCCGCACGGAAGTAATCGGTATGTTCTACAAAACCGGTAGAGTGCCAGAGACTGGAAGCGCCCCAGAAATAAGGACTACCTTGCCAGTAATCACGTTTCATTACTCCCTGGAAGAAAGCCCGGAAGTCGAATCCTTTGTAATCGGCACTCAGATCTACTCCGAATAAATAGCGGGGGGTATTGTTTCCTATTTTCTTCATGTCACCCATATCGTTATATTTATTTCCGCCATTATCGATTTTGCCGTCTCCGTTCAAATCTTTATACATGATATCACCTGCATCCCAGTTCGTTCCCAGTGCATTTTGTCCACCGTTCGGAAGAGTTGCAAGATGTTGATCCATTTCTTCTTTTGATTTAGCAATTCCAATCGTTTCATATCCGTAGATATTGCCCATCACTTCTCCTGATTTATACTTATCTAACGTATTGGTAGGGTTTGGATAACGGGTGATTTTTGTACGCGAGTCCGAAAGGATGAACTTGGCACCATAGCCCAAACCGTTTCTCAAGCGGTCATTCCAACTGATGTCCAAGTCGAAGCCGTAAGTTTTCAAGTCTGTATTATTCGTTTTGGGGACTTCCAATCCGAGGATATAGGGTAATTCGGGAGCAGGTCCTACCATATCGAGCGTCATACGGTTATAGTAATCGAAAGATCCTGTCAGGCGGTTGTTGAATGCCCCAAAGTCGAAACCGAGATTCCAGTTACGTACACGTTCCCAGCCTAAGGTTGAACTTATCAGCCCCGGCACTTCTGCCGTGTTAGGCTTCATTCCGTTTTGCAGCCATTCACCGTTGCTGGCTTTTACGATCAGTGTCTGATAGGTAGGGTACCATTCTTTTGTATTCTGGTTTCCTAATTCACCATATGATCCGCGAATTTTAAATGTGCCAACATAATCGACAACCGGTTCCCAGAATTCTTCGCGTGCAATGTTCCATCCCAAAGAGAATGAAGGAAACCAGTTCCAGCGTTGTTCTCTGCGGAAACGGGAAGTTCCATCGTAGCGCAGGTTGACCTCTGCCAGATATCTTCCTTTATAATCGTAATTGATACGTCCGAAGAAGCCAGCGGTAGACCAAGCCTTGCGTGCACCGTTGACGGCTGGGGTTATCACATTACCGTAATAATCCAATCCGGTAGTGATATCGACTTCCGGCAGTCCCGCTATGATAATGCCATCGCGTTGCAAGCCGAACTCCGTATATCTCAGTTGCTCGGTCTGGAAACCAACCATTCCTTTGAAATTATGTCCCGATTCCAAACTATGCGAATACTCCGTATAGGCATTAATATTCATATAATTTTCTTTCTTCTGATCTTCATGAACGTTTGAGTTCGAATCGTATACATACGGGTTACCGTTTATATCATGGTTATAAAGATACTGTTTGTCCCAGTGGCGGTTAGCCGAGAGAATGCGGTAATTGACGTCTATATGTGTTATCCAGTTTTTTACCGGCTCCAGGATCAGTGAAGCTTGTTGATAGATATTATCTGTTTGTGTTTTGTCCCGTCCGCCGTCTCTCAATCCTAATGCAGGAGAGGGAGAAGAGAACATAAAACCATTATCATCGTACAAAGGCAGTGTGGGCCATCCCTGGCGAGCCAGGTCGCGGAATAATTCACTTTTTAAAGCTGAAGGACGTCCGAAATCTTCACGGGTCAAACGGGAACTGTAATTGATTTTTGCCCAGTCGGTCAGTATCACGTTGATCTTGGCTGTTGCCGTGTAGCGGTTGTAAGTATCCTGATTGAATTCCATCAGGCCATTTTGATCCAGATAATTCATCGACAAGTAATAGTTTACCTTCTCCGATCCTCCATTCAAACTTAGGTTATGTTCCTGCGAGAAAGTCTGATCGCGGTAGAGAACATCATACCAGTCGGTATTGGCATTTCCCTGTGCATAACCGTCGTACCAATAGTTTCCGTTGGCAAGATTGACTGTTGATATTTTGCCTGTTTGATAGTCTTTAATACGCTGTAAATGATCCGGTTGAAAATAAGGTCCATCTCCTTTATTAATACAGGCGTCGTTATAGAAAGTTGCGAATGTGTAAGAGTCCATTTGTTTCGGCATTTTTACTGGACTTCCCCAGCGGAAATTGTTGTTGTAATTAACTGTGGTTTTACCGCTTTTACCACTTTTAGTTGTTACCAAAATCACTCCGAACGGTGCACGTGAACCGTAGATAGATGAGGCAGCAACATCTTTCAGTACTGAAATGTTTTCGATATCCTGAGGATTGATAGAATTGATATCGCCTTCCATTCCATCGATTAATACGAGCGGGCCGCTTTCTGATCCTTCGCCGATAGTTCCTGTACCACGAATATTCATATCCATCTTTTTGTCCAGTGTACCACTGGTTGTCGAGATTTGAAGACCCGGCACCATTCCTTGCATGGCCTGTACCGCATTTTGTACCGGTCTTGATTCTAATGCTTCTGCATTAACCGTACCAACCGAACCTGTCAAATTTACTTTCTTTTGAGTACCGAAACCGACCACAACGACTTCATCCAGCTTTTGTGTATCTTCTTGAAGTGTTATAGAGATGGAAACTTGTCCGGTGTACTTAATTTCCTGAGTGGCATAACCAATAAAAGATATCTGAATAATATCTCCATTTTTCACTCCTTCCAATATGAATTGCCCATTCATATCGGTGATATTTCCGCTTGTTGTGCCTTTCACAACAACAGTAGCTCCGGCTACAGGGCCGAAGCTATCTGATACTATACCAGAAATTTTTCCTGTTTGCTGGAAAGCGCCTGTAATCGGTAAGACAGGTGTGACGTCTGAAGCGTAGCCAAACTCTCCGGAGCTTAGTGCGGCTGCCAATAAAATCAGACTGATAGGTTTGAATTTTTTCAACATAAATTATTACTATTTTATATGATAAAAAAGAGAATAGAAAACTTATTTATAAAAATGGATTATATTATGATTATTCTTGCATGCTGATAAGAAGAACAGCTCATACTGATATTGGAAGGATTTTCAAATGTAGCATTTCTTCTGGGGTTCTGAATGAGTAGACACCATTACCCAGTGACTGATACAAATTATTGACTGCTGTAGCATATTTGTAGGCATCCATGCGCTCTGACGGATAAGACAATGTATTGAAAGCGAAATTAGCCTGAAAATTCACACTTAGCTTTCTGGTTTTTCCTTGTTTTGTTGTGACTACAACGACACCGTTACCGGCATTCATATAAACAGTCGTAGAGGTTGCATCCGTAGAACCGTAACCGAAAACAATCACCTCATCCAGCTTTTGAGTATCTTCCCTAAGGGTGATCCGTAAAGAATATTTGCTCCCTGCTGGTATAGATTGAGTCAAATAACCGATATAAGAGATTTTCAAAACGGCATCCTCAGGAAACTCTGAAGAGAATCTCCCGTTTATATCTGTTATACCTTCATTTATAGTACCTTTTTGTACTACATTGGCTCCAATAGCAGGAAGACCTGTTTCATCAATAATGGTTCTGGATATTTTTTTCTGATTTAGACCATTGTTCAACTCGGTAGTCGCCGAGTTGAACTGATCATGATCAGTTCCGGCATTTACATGACTGGAAAAAGGACCGGTGCTTAACAAAGTCGCTATAAACAAGTATCCTCCTCGTTTCCAAACACACCTTTTTGTATTTTCCATAAAAACTAAGTTTAGTAAAAATTGTTTTACGCAATGTTTTCATTTGTAAAATTTCACAACAACAAAGTAAACTATGATCTCATTATCAGCAGGTATAATGTTTGCGTCAATAGTTTTTAAATTCGGAACGGATTCTCCAAATGCACCTCAAATTCGGAACCAAGAAGAAAACCATCTGCTATTTTGACAATAAATAACAATGCGAATATCAATGCTGAATAATAAAAACCCCGAAAGAGTATCTAAACTTTCGGGGGTCTGTTCTTAATATTTCCACTTAGGCTCATATCAAGACTTTGCTCTGACTACACCTTTCACTTTTGTCAAACCCGAATAAATAACTCCGGATTCTTAAAGCCTGTTTAATAAATTATTTTTTAATGGCATACATCTCATTACCACGGTGAAAAGAAATATAAAAAAGATATATGACTCCAAATGACAGAATTACACTCAGGATAAAAGCCTTTGTCCAGTCAAAGTTTCCTTTATCATAAGGTGCTCCATCCAGATTATGATTTGCATCCAGGACAATGAATTTCAGACAATTAAAGGTAAACGAATAATATGTTTTCTTATCGGCATCACCATGATTGGACGTATGCTGCAAAAAGTCCTCTTTGGAAATACTATCCATGTCATGGATGCTGCTGACGGTCACATGATATTAAAGAAGGAGAAGCAGCCAACAACAACACTCCCCCACATGCCTTTTGCAAAAACAAACGTCTGTTCATCATATTATTAGTTTCATAGACTTACAAAGTTAATAAAAAGTCAATACCCTAAATTATAAAAAAACAACCAACCTGGATTTTATGTTAGTTGCAGATAATACTACACCGTAATGTTTTAACCAGTTTGTCACTTTGACATTTATCCCCTCTGACAATTTCATATTTCGGGCAAAGATACATTACGGTCAAATACACAGCATTCTCACGGACTTTTACACTATCAGGAACATACTAAAAGACGGATCAAACATGACTATTTAAAAGCATTCACTCCCTTTTTACATCTTACCGCACATCACATCATAATAATCCAATCATATAGATAGTTAAAACCTTTGAGTATTAATAACCGATCCACAATCAAATCATGCTCGATAACATACTAATTTCCACCAAAAATCATATTTTCTCTTCGAAAAGCAGCCTTATTTACAAATGTTAAGTCAGTACTTTTGAAGATAAAAGACCGGACTTTCAAAAATTTTCCTCCGGAACTATTAAAAAAACGTCCGAATGAAAAAATTCAAGGACTCCAAAACGACTAAATAGTTAATTATTACACTGAAACAAATACAGATGCAGCTTTTTTGTATCTTTGCGCGTCATAAAAAAAGACAATACAAACAACTTTTATTACAAACGAGCTAGTTTAATAAACAATCTGTCATTATCTATAAGAGAATTTTCCTGAGTATTCCGAGAGATATCTTATAGCTTTTCACACAAAAACAAAAAATATCTGTTATATGGATAGGGGTTTTTGAAAGATCTCTGTCTTAAAGATAAATTTTAAAAGAAGATTGAAATGAAATACATACTATTCATCGCTATGGATTTGGCAGTATATCCTTTTTTATTGTTATTCTATATCGCAAAATGCATCTTTGAGAAAATACAGCCGATAACATTAACACATTATAAAGATGGAAGAAAACAAGCCCTAAACAACCGTTAGAAGTTATTTAGGACTTGTCATAAGTTGTTCTTAAACTATTTAAATTTTACGGACTCAAGCTTTACCGGTCCGATCAACCCCGTTTTCTGCAAGGGAGAATCAGGCAGGTAATCATTTATTCCAGCCCATGTTTCACGTTGTTCCTTCGGCAAATTTTTATCGCCGATCATACGATTCACCCAGGTATTGACTACATCGATACGAAGCACATTCTTTCCTTGCTTCAATGCGGAAGAGATATCCACATGATACGGCATCGTCCATGCTCCACCTACATATTCTTCATTAACCCACACTTTGGCCAGTTTATTTACTTCACCAAGATCCAGATAAATCTGTTCACCATCGGATAATGAACGATCGAAATCAAATGTCGTTGTATAAATCATATTCCCTGAGAAATATTTGATACTATCATTTGATGACTGCGACAAATCCTGAAGTTCTTCCAGACGGATTGAAGCGGGGTTGGATAGTTTACCATTAAACTTCACATTCCATGCCTCTTTCAGTTCCGAGACTTTAACCGGCTGCGGGAAATTCTTTGCACCGGCTGTCGGTTCTCCCTTTTTCCTGAATACTATAAATCCACTTTCATAACCATGTAATGTCACTGGAACAGTTGTTCCCTTATCATCTGAAGTAAATTCTGTCAGCTCCCGTGTTCTACCTGTTATAGGATCGAATAATACCTCTTCCAGGCCGACACCGTTAAACAACATACCTTTACCCACTTGACCAGAAGTGACATTTGTACCATCGATCTTTCCCCATAATTCGGAAGCCATACTCTTCACCTGTTCGTCAGCTGCAGGCTGATTCTGCAGACTGGGAGAATGTGTTGGAGGAACAAATAAAAACAATAGACTATCGGATCCAACAAGCTTTAAATATATTACGCAAAGAATTAAAGGATTATCTTCCTCTCCTGTACTTTATTCACCTGGTCTGAAGGTATATCGCACTGATATCTTCTTATTTTTCCCGATTATTCGTACCTTTGTTCTAACAATACAAAAAGAACATTCATGTATTTCAAAGATATAATCGGTCAGGAAGAAATAAAAAAACGACTTATCCACTCAGCACAAACGGGTGTTGTACCTCATGCCCAGTTATTTACGGAACAGGGAGGAGCGGGAGCTTTTCCTTTGGCATTAGCTTATGCCCGTTACCTGAATTGCACACACCGGACAGAGACGGATGCCTGCGGAACATGTCCTTCCTGTTTGAAATACAATGAACTGGCACATCCGGATTTACATTTCGTATTTCCTATCGTTGCCAAGAAAGAAAAGAAAAAGGAAGTCTGCGATGACTATTTGACCGAATGGCGCAGTTTCCTGAAAGAACGTCCTTACTTCAATATAGATGGATGGCTCGATTACATCGACGCCGGTAATTCCCAGGCTATCATCTATTCAAAGGAAAGCGATGAGATTATACGTAAGCTGAATCTGAAAATATACGAAGCGACCTATCGTATCTTATTAGTCTGGCTACCGGAAAAAATGCATCCAACCTGTGCCAACAAACTATTGAAGGTTATTGAAGAACCTCCTTTAAACACCGTTATCCTGATGGTTTCGGAAATACCCGATCAGGTATTAGGAACAATCTTGTCACGTGCACAACGGATCAATGTACGATCTATCCATCCGGAAGCGATTACATCTGCTATGGTCACACAATTTGGACTGGCAGCAGACGACGCCAAGCATGTCGCCCATTTGGCAAACGGTAATTACCTGAAAGCAGTGGAAGCAATCAGCCTGAGTGAAGAGAATAGCTTCTACCTGGAACAATTTAAAACGATGATGCGTAACTCCTGGGCACGCAACGTAAAAGGGATGAAAGCAATGGGAGATATTCTGGCTGGCATCGGACGCGAACGACAAAAAAACTTCCTGCAATACTGCCAGCACCTGATCCGTGAAAACTTTATGTACCGTTTCCAATCTCCGGAATTGAATTATATGAATATGGATGAAGCTGGATTTGCCGTCAAGTTCGCTCCTTTCGTCAACGAAAGGAACGTATTCGATATCATGGAAGAACTGGCCAAAGCAGAACGGCACATTACACAGAACGTAAATGCCAAGATGGTATTCTTCGATCTTTCACTACGACTGACGGTTCTTATAAAACGATGAAAAAAAATATTTTCAGATTCTTTTATTCCGCCAATTTCCTTTCCAAAGATAGAAGAACGAGATCAATAACATCCCGTTATAAGCATACTCCGTTGTCCAGCAAACAGCGACATCCGCCATTAACCAGTCACCTACCCAATAGGTATAAGCTACATATACAAATATACTGGCCATATCGATCAGTAACGCAGACTGTGTATTTCCAGTTCCCGACACACTGAAGAAATAAATAAAAGCGGGAACTGCCAGGATATAAGAGGAAAGCATTACCCATAACGAAGGGATAGAACTCTGTATCAAGTCCGGGTTATCCGTATATATCCTCAAAACCAAGTCCGGGAATAAAGCAATTAACGTACCTATCGGCAACACGAAGAAATAGCAGAGACGAATCATACGCCCGCACAACCCCATCACCTGATCCGATTTCCCTGAACCGATCAAATTACTTACCAGCGAACTCGAGGTGGAAGCAAAAGCATTGACGAACATAAACAGGAAAGAGGAGATACTACGTACTACATTGGTGATAGCCAACGGTCGTTCCCCCTGATGCTCCATCACGACAAAAAAGATAAACCAACCTAAAAATGCAATACCATGTTGCACCATGATCCAGATGGAAACACTTAATATCTGCCTGAGCATCCGGAAATCGATCCCGGAGAAGCTGAACATAGCATATTTCTTATAATCGATTTTCTTCCAGGTGTAAAAAATAAAAAACAATACCGACACGGCTTCCGAGATAGAAGACGCAATAGCTGCTCCGGCAATCCCCAATGCCGGAAATCCGAATTTACCGAATATCAGGACATAATTCAGCATTACATTAGTCAACACCATCACAACCGAGTTGGCTGTTAGTATCTTCGTCTTGGTGATACCGACATAAAAAGCCCTGAACATCACCGCTATAAACGAGAAGAAAAAACCGTAAACACGCCAGTCGATATAACTCATGGTCGCCTGATACACATCATCCGAACCGATCAGCTTCCGTAGTATGACAGGAGAATAGAAATGAGAGATAGTAAATAAGGCTCCGGCCAGTAATAACAGGAAAAGCGTACCCTGCATAAATACCGGACCGATCCGGGTATAATCATGCGAGCCATTCCTCCGAGCCATCAATACCTGCGCTCCGACACTAAAGCCGAACCCCAACATATAGATCACCAAATAGTAAACTCCTGCCAATGCCGATGCACCAAGTTCCACCTCTCCTACCCGTCCCAGGTAAGCCGTATCTGTTAAGCCGATCATGTGCTCCATCAGCAAGCTGATCAGTACAGGATAGGTTATCTGCCAAATTTGTTTATTCGTAAATTGCATATTGGATATTCAAAAAGGGTTGCAAAGGTAATAATAAGATGCATTCCATACAATATAACCGATAAATATCCGTTTATCAATTTGTCACTGCCATGCCATGTAAATCGGATTACTATACCGGGTATTTGGAATTACTATACCAGGTAATATTTTTTAACGTATTAAAATGACAGGGAAGAAAGTAAATAGATAACATAAAGATATAAACGATGATCTTCAAAATATTCCTGACATTCCTTATGACCGTCAGTTTTTGCAGTTGTAACGGACAAAACAGTCATGCAAACAGTATTACTACTGCCACCCCGATGCCTATCAACCGTTTCGATAAAGAAGTGTTTCAACTGATCAATTCGGACGACAGTACACTCAACCAACAGTTACTGGCCAAGTATCCCCAAATGACAGAAATTCTAGGTAAAGGTATTTTGAACATGCAATCGCCGGATATGCCGGGCTTCTTTACGAAGCTTGAGAACTTTTATTCGGAACCGACATTGAAAAGCCTTTATAGCGATGCCATTCAGAAATATGACTCCGTAACAGAATTGGAACAGTCGCTCGGGAATGCTTTTGCCTGGATACATGAAAACTTCCCGGCCATGCAGATCCCGGCTTTATATATGCATGTCTCCGGTTTCAATCAGAATGTATTGGTAGGAGACAGTTTATTATCGCTCTCTATCGATAAGTATATGGGAGAAGATTACCCTCTGTATCAGGATTTCTTTTATGACTACCAACGCCGTAAAATGCAGCCGTCACACGTAGTTCCCGATTATGTAGCAGGTTGGCTGATGTCCGAATATCCGTTCACAGGAAAAGAGAATGTACTGCTCGACCGTATGATCTATGAAGGTAAGATTAAATATCTGGTTCTATCGGCTCTACCGGAAATGACACCGGCCAGTCTGTTCGGTTATACGGATGAAGCATGGGAATGGTGTAAAAACAACGAAGCGAAATTATGGAAAGCGATTGTGGAGCGTAAACATTTATATACTCCCGACCAAATGACGACCATGAAATACTTCGAAGATATGCCTGCACAGTTCCTGACAAGCGATGCACCGGGGAATATCGGAAGTTGGGTCGGCCTGCAAATCGTAACCCAATATATGAAGGAAACGAATGCGACCCTTGAAGCATTGATGAAAAACGAAAATGCACAGGAAATACTGACTTTATCCAAATACAAACCATAGGGCACAAAAAAACCGCCCTATTCTCACGAACAAGACGGATAACCTAATCTAACTTAATTCTAATACCATGAAAAACACTATATCTTAATAACAGGCCTTGAAGAAAAAAGTTCAACGAACCTGTTTATTTTAATTTCTTTCACAAAATAAAGATCGTGTGAGACCAACAGCACCGTACCTTGATAGTCCTTTATTGCTGCGGTTATTATATTAACACTCTGTATATCCAAATTGTTCGTCGGTTCATCTAAAATAAAAATATCCGGCGTATTATTGCTGACCATCAAGCAACAGATAGCCAACCTCATTTTCTCTCCACCGCTTAACTTTGAACAGGTTTTATCCCATGTACCGACCGGAAAAAGAAAACGACTCAGGATCATTTTTAACTCATGTTCCGGTTTAGCAAACAAATTGAATTGCTCCAACTGTTCAAAGACTGTCAGGCAGGGTTTCACGATTGAATATTCCTGGTCGATATATACATATTTGAAATCGGCACGGTCAATAGAACCGTCAGTCGGCTCCAGTTCACCCAAAATCAATTTCAGCAATGTAGTTTTCCCTGTGCCATTGTTACCGCAGAACTGGATACGGTCACCACTTTTAATTTGAAGATTCAACGGTTCAGACCATAAACGATCCGGACCATATCCAAAGTTCATACCTTTAACGGTTACCAGTATTTTGCCGATATGAAGATTAGGGGAGTTAAAATCAGTTTTCATCTGTCGCATATCAGGTAAAGCAGTCTGGATATCCGTAATGGTAGAACTGATCGAACTCATTTTCTCATCATGTACATCCTTTAGTTTAACGGTGCTTTGTTCAGCATGCTGTTTCATAGCTCCCATCATTATCCGGGGGATACCTTTCTTTACAGCTGCTTTCTCTCCTCTTACACTCGATTTATTCTTTCTCTCCAATGCTTCCCGGGCTGTTTTCTTTGCCAAGCGCAACTCTTTTTCTTTTTCATTCAACTGATTTTGTAAGGCTACTAATACCTGTTCCTTTTGTTCTTTATAAAATTCATAATTACCCCCATACAGAGTTACCTTACTTCTGTCCAGTTCACAGGTATAAGGTAACAGATTCAACAAAGTCCGGTCGTGGCTCACGATAAGCATCGAGGCACGACTCGACTCTATAAAACTGTATAACTTATTTCTGCTTCCGGTATCCAGATGATTAGTCGGCTCATCCATCAGAATAATTTCCGGCGAATGGATCTGCAGGCCTGACAGGAATACTTTTGTCTTCTCCCCGCCACTGAGTAGACGCATGGGCTGATCCGGCTGTATATGTTCCAATCCCCAGAAGGAAAGGGCTGCCAGACTGCGCTCCTCAATATTCCAGTCGTCATCCAATATCGTAAAATTCTCATCAGAGGCATCGCCTGCAATAATGGCATGTAACGCTTTGATCTTAGGTTCCACCTGTAAGGCCTGCATAACCGTAAGTTGATCGTATTGCCCGAAATGTTGGGGCACATAATAGGGGTTGGAAGAACAAACGACCTCGCCGGAAACAGGTTTCAATCCGCCTTCAATAATACGAAGCAAAGTGGATTTACCGGAACCGTTATTTCCGACTAATGATAATTGCTCTCCTTTATTTACCGTCAAATTAATATTCTGAAATAGTGGTTCTTTATCCGCATGGATATAGCTAAGCTGCTGTACTGATATGCACATAGACTAATTTCTTTAAAAATGTTAGACACTGAAATGGATTAAAAAGATATGCCGGAGAATGGCATCTGGATAGCCGGGAGGGAACAAATAAGGCTTTCAGTTCAAGGACCGAAAGTATACTACTATTATGCGAAAACCGGCTTTACTTAAGATATTTTCATCGGAGTATTTATAAAATTATGTGACAAAGATAAGAATACTTTTTCCATATTTCCAAATAGTATGCAAAATCTGTATTAAACCATGTCCCCTTTCCCGTTGTTATAAGGAAAAATGAAACGAGAAATGTCAAAACATACAAGCAAAAACACGCTCGAACGGATCGAAACAACCGAAAGAGCCTGGTGGAAAGAGGCTGTTATATATCAAATCTATCCCCGTAGTTTTAAAGACAGTGATGGCGACGGGATCGGCGACCTGACCGGTATCCTTACTAAACTGGACTATATACAAAGCCTGGGGGTAGACGTAATCTGGCTAAATCCTATCTTTCTCTCTCCCAACGATGATAACGGATATGATATCAGCGATTATTACGAAATCATGAAAGAATTCGGTAATATGGAAGACTTCGACAGGCTGCTCCACGAAATCCATAAACGGGGCCTTCGTCTCGTACTCGACCTGGTAGTCAACCACACCAGTGACGAACATCCCTGGTTTGAGGAAGCACGTAAATCGCGCACCAATCCCTATTATACTTATTATCATTGGTGGCCGGCCGAACAAGGAGAACCACCTTTACGTCCCAGTTATTTCGATGAAGACGGTACTGCCTGGGCTTATAATAAGCAGACAGACTCTTATTATCTTCATTATTTCTCTCGAAAACAGCCGGATCTCAACTGGGAGAACCCTGATGTAAGACGTGAGATTTTCGATATGATGAAATTTTGGTTCGACAAAGGTATCGACGGCTTCCGTATGGATTCTATTTCATTGATTGCAAAAGATGTTTCATTCCCCGAAATAGACTTAAAACAATTTCCCGGCTTATTCGAGTTTTATGCAAAAGGCCAACATCTGCATGATTATTTGCATGAAATGAACCGTGCTGTTTTAAGCCATTATGATTGTATGAGTGTGGGCGAAGGTTCTGCCGTACCGGTTGAAGATGTTGCCAAATTCGTCGATCCGGATCGTGAGGAGCTAAATATGCTTTATCATTTTGACGCAGCCCGTATCCGGAACACATCACTTCCTGATTTTCCGGACACAGGTATCGATTACAGCCTGATCAGTCTAAAAAAGATGTTCGCCGAATGGGATAAAGCGGTGGATAGAGGCTGGCCCTCCATCTATCTGGGTAACCATGACCAACCGCGTATGATCTCACGTTTCGGTAGTGACGATCCCCGGTTTCGTTCCATATCCGCCAAAATGCTGACCACTTTCCTGCTGACCATGCGAGGCACACCTTACTGGTTTGCGGGCGATGAGATAGGGATGTGTAATATATGTTTCGAAAACATAGACGATTACAATGACATCGATACAAAAAACAGATATAAGAAAACTGAAAAGGAAGGTGGAGATACACAGGCCTTCCTAGAAGAACAGAAACAAATCGGCCGTGATAACGCCCGTACCCCGTTCCAGTGGGATAAATCAGAAAATGCCGGATTCACCACTGGAAAACCCTGGATAAAAGTAAATCCGGATTACCAGACTTTCAACGTTACTTCTGAAGAGAAAGAAAAAAATTCCATCTTGAATTATTTCAAAAAAGTCATCGCTTTCCGTAAAGAAAACCCCAACCTGGTATATGGTACATTTACCTTGCTGGATACAAATAACCCCAAAGCATTCCTCTACCTGCGGGAAAGTGAAGGCGACCGTTTTCTGGTGGCCCTCAACTTTACTCCTTTGGTCGCGATTGCCTTACCGGGATTTCTGCTGGAAGAGGTCGAGGTTGTTCTCTGCAATTATAAAAAGCCCATCGATATAGATGTGAAAGATGAGATCACATTACGACCTTTTGAAGCGATCGTACTGAAACTTCGTCCGAAAACAGAATCTTATATCGACTCATTGGATCTTCTCGAATAATATCAGGTATACGAAAAAAATCAGGGACGGATAAACGATAAACGTTTGTCCTCTTCTGCAAACAATATGGCTGTTTTCACTATTGCCAGGTGGGAATAAGCCTGTGGAAAATTTCCTAATTGTTCTTTCGTATCGAAATCAATATCTTCACTAAATAAGCCCAAATGATTTGAATATTTCAATATTTCATCAAACAATTGCCTTGCCTCCTCTTTCCGTCCGGTAGCAAATAAGGCTTGTACCAGCCAGAATGTACAGATCGTGAAAGCAGAGGCAGGCATACCAAAATCATCCTCACTGTTATAGCGATACATCAATCCCTTATGAAAAAGATTCTTTTTTACTGCATCTACAGTCTTTATATAGCGAATATCATCAGCACGGATAAAGCCGTAAGGTTCCATCAGTAACAAAGAAGAGTCGAGTGCAAGGTTATCATAGGTTTGAGAGAAACTCTGTATTTCCTCTTTCCAACCGTTTTCAAACACATCCTTCCGTATCTCGTCCGCCTCTTGTTGCCACCGTTCAATATAAACAGGTTTATCCAACATGGAGGCTATCCGTACCCCACGATCCAGGGCCACCCAGCACATCACTTTTGAGGAAACAAAATGACGGCTCTCACCTCTTATCTCCCAAATACCCTTATCCGGTTTCCTCCAATCGACTATAACCATGGAAAGGATACTTTTCACCATTTCCCACATATCTTCTATTTCATCCAGTGTACCGGGCATTAAACGATAATATTGGTAGATCAGGTCCATCAGATAACCAAAAGAGTCATTCTGCCGTTGATGATAGGCATCATTTCCGATCCGCACCGGCGTTGAATGTTTATAACCGGATAAATGAGATAAAATCGTTTCCGTTAATATTGTTTCCCCTCTTATTCCATACATGATCTGATACGATTCATGACGGGCTACAAAAGTAGACTGGATAAAACGCATAAAACGTTTGGCCGCTCCTGCATGGCCGATTTGGAATAAGGTTTCTATTGACATGGAGGCATCCCTCAGCCAGCAAAAGCGGTAATCCCAGTTACGTACGTCTCCGAGGGTTTCCGGAAGACTGGTGGTAAGAGCCGCCAGGACAGCTCCATTATAATATGACATCAACTTCAGCACCAACAGGCTGCGTTCGATGACTTCGTTATATAAGGTATATTTCTTTGTCCGGTTTGTCCAGTTCAGCCAGTAGACAAGTGTCCGGCAATATTCCAGCTTTTCCCGTTCGATATCGATGGGGATCACCTTCTCATTATAAGAAAGAAGGAAGAATTCGTCCTTTTCAAGAACGATCTCCTTCTTTCCGGTAATATGCAATAAGGGTATAGAGGAATACAAATATTGTCTGTCTTTATCTCCGGAGCTACAATACGTTTCAAGATATTGCGAAGTCATATTATAGATGACCTCTCCCCGGGCATAATCGGGAGCCGGATCGTAGTTGACCTTAAAACAGGGTTTCCCTTTCACAAGATGGATATAACGATAAAGTTCAGCCGGAAGATAATGCTCATTCTCCTTGGAACGATAACAAGGCATGAAGTCTAACACCACAAACTCTTCCGTCTGTGAAAAAAAACGGGTAGAGAGGATATTGGTCTGAGGAACGTATGTTTGTGTAATCTGATAACTTTCATCCACTTCGAAACCAAAATTTCCACCTTTCTCCCTGTCGAGTAAACAGGCGAAGATGGACGGCGAGTCAAAATCAGGAAAACACAGCCATTCGATGTTACCTGTTTCCGAGATGAGTGCCGCCGTACGACAATTACCAATGACTCCATAATTCAGATTATTCATATCATTTGTTTTATTTTATTTCCTAGTAATCCTTTGATAAATCCTAACGCTGCTTTCAGGCGTTCTTTAGCATTCTCTTTTTTATCCGTTACATAAGGAACGGTAATATTACGAAGAAACGGCAAGACATCCGACTGCAGCGGTAAATTGAAGTTTGCGACTTCCGATACATCCCCGACCTTAATTGTTATCGTCTTTTTGGATAAAACACAAAACATATCCTCATCCGTCGTATCGTCTCCGATCGCCAGAATAAAATCATAACGTTTTTTCAGCAGCAGCCGATTCACTTCTGAACCTTTATTATATTCAGGGGATTTGATCTCAACCACTTTATTTCCTTGTATAATCTGCAAGTTCAGACGCATACAAATTGGATACAATGTATTGATCATCTGCTGAACCCTGAGAGAACCCAGCCAGACATCACACTCCCGGTAATGCCAGGCTAATGCCGTTTCTTTCATTTCCAGACGTGAATGAGGTGTTTTTTCCTCAAACTTATGCAGAATGAACAATAACCTGGTATCCCACTCTTCTTTCTTCTGATTCTTATGCCAAACCCCATCCTCTTTGTAAAAAGCGCCGTGTTCGGCAGCAAAAGAAATCGGTAAACCACCCAACCATTTTTCCAATGTCAAATGATCACGTCCACTGTTAATGACAACATGATTGGCCGGATCATCCGACAATTGTTTCAGAAAGTCAAGCAATTCGTGGGTAGGTACGGCATCTTCCGGACGCGCTTCAAGAGCAGCCAGGGTACCGTCATAATCCAATAGAATCAAACGTTGGCTGGCATTCCGGTAAGCTTGCCGGATTATTGCCGTCGTTTCTTTGGAGATCCGTTTGCTTCGAAGCATTTCATTTCTACGGAATGTTTCGTCCAGGCTGTTCACAAAATCAGAAGCCCATTTCTCAACCGTCTGTACGGAAATGACAGCCTGCATACGTTGTAAACGTTCTTTCTGCTCTTCCACCGGCATTTCCAGGGCCCGACAGATAGTCTGTTCTATCTGTTCAGTATCATTCGGATTGATCAGTAAAGCATCCGTCATTTCGACGGCGGCTCCTGCCATTTCGCTTAATATCAAAACACCGGTCGTATCCGATTTGGCCGCCACATATTCCTTGGCAACCAGATTCATTCCGTCACGCAATGGGGTTACCAGAGCGACATCGGCAACGTAATACATAGCTGTCAGTTCCTCTAATGAAAAGCCGTGGTAAAAATAGCAAACCGGTGTCCAGTCCATTGTCGAGTAACGACCGTTAATTGATCCGATCTCCTCGTCAATCCTAGTTTTCAGTTCCGCATAACTTCCTACGTGGTCACGGGAAGGGACAATCACCATAGCCAACGTTACCTTTCCATGATATTCGGGATGTTTTTCCAGGAAAGAGGAGAATCCCCATAGACGGTGCAAGATACCTTTACTGTAATCCAGGCGATCGACCGACAGTATCAGCTTGTTACTTCCGAACAATTTACGGGTCCGGTCGATAGCCGAGCGGACTTCGGGTTTTCTAGGTGCTTCGTGATAGAGTTCATAATTAATTCCCATCGGTAAAGCGTCCACCCGGACAATACGATCTCCCAACTGTATCTCATCCATCTTGAAATCGGTATGGAGTACTCGTTCCACAGCACTGATAAAATGCCGCATATAATCATGTGTATGGAAGGCTATAAAATCCGCCCCTAGCAGTCCTTTCAGAATTTCCGCCCGTTCCGGCAAAATACGGAACAGTTCATAAGACGGAAAAGGTATATGATGGAAATAGCCGATACTTAGTTCCGGACATGCTTTCCGTAACATAGCCGGAAGCAGCATCAACTGATAATCCTGTATCCATACTTGATCACCGGGCTTTACCCTACGGCATATTTCGTCACAAAAAAGTTGATTAACCACCTGATAAGATTGCCAGAAGCTATTCTTATAAAGAGTATATACAAAGAAGTAGTGGCATAAAGGCCAGATCGTACTGTTGCTATATCCTTCGTAATATTTTTCGATATGCGATCCGGATAAAAAGACCGGATGAAAGTTCATTACTTCTAGCCTGGAACCGATCTCCATTTTCTCTTCCTCTTTGTCTACACATATACCCGGCCATCCTATCCAATGCCTTTCATAAGAAGTCCGTAGAGAATCCAAACCGGTAGTCAGTCCACCCTCACTCCGGGAAAACACAAAGGCTCCGTTCTGTTTAGCGACTTTGACCGGTAATCTGTTTGATATTATATAGAGTTTCATATTGATTACGGGGCAAAGACTGTGCCAAAACAGCCCATAAAACAACTTTTAGCTGACAATCAATAAGTTATAAAAGATGAATATAAATGGAAAAATCCGACTCCCTTTTAAAATGGAAGTGTCTTTTTCATTTTGGAAGGGTTCTTAAGAACAATACAATCTATGAACCAGTAGATAAAATGAATGAGAACAAGCTGCTTACCCGTGGCATAATGGTAGTCGGCCAGGATGGCAAAATTGTTTATGTGCAATATGTGAAAGACATCAATCAGTAGCCAGACTACAAAACGACAATTGCAGTTGTAGAGTTGACAGATGACAGTTGAGCTTCGCGCTCGGTAAATAAATCGGTTGAAAGCCGAAATAACTGTCAACTGTCACTTGTCAACTTCAGAAATATTTCATTTCTGATAAGTGGTAAACCTACTACCCTTTCAAAACCACTAACACCTTCATTGGCCCATGAGCTCCCAGTACTAAAGCCTGTTCAATGTCGGCTGTTTTGGATGGGCCGGAGACAAAGAAACCGTATTTATAGTCGGAACCTTCTATCTGCAGGTAGGCTTCATGCATATTATTAACCAAAGCATCTTTATCAATAATAATTACCAGGGCGGTCGTGATAAAATAAAGTGCCTTGAACTTCACCTGCTGTGTAATCCACACGGCACCATTCTCCGCTACCCCGAAACAGCCTTCTACAATGGCTAGATCGGTATTATTCAACTCCCGGGGATCAGAAACGAAATCCGGGTTGAAGGTGGCACAAGTTATCTCCGGTAAGTTAGAGCCGATACGTTTTACCTCCGGAAAATGCCGGCAGATCAATTCATTAATATCACTCCCCGGCTGCCATACGACAGTCTGACCACCGGCTGCTTCCAGCGAATCGGAGAACTGTTTGAGCTTATCTTCGTAAGTGATTGCATCCAATGTGATTTCCGGTCGTTCGTAACGTGTTCCGGTATGCTTGCGGATACGGAATAATATATCATCTTTTGTACTCATCTTATTTTACTTTGTTTTTCTTCCACATATCATTAAAAGACTCTTTGGCAAAAGCCGGCAGTTCACGTCCTTTTCCCCAGGCATTCAAACCATTGTATACCATAAAACGAGGCAGCTTATTAACCAACGGAGCAAACTTTAATGCCGTATTGAACAGCCCCGGACGTTCCATCAGGAACTTCATTCCACCGGACATCACCTTCTTCTCCGGACTGGCTTTGCCAAACTTATCCAACTCCTGACGCCAACGATAAATCTGTTCGCCCAGATCGATCTTGACAGGACAGACATTCGAACAAGATAAACATAAGGAACAAGCCGACACATTATCCGAATACTCCACAGGATTCTTCAGCATACCCAAATTAATTCCGATCGGACCGGGAATAAAATAGGTATAGGAATACCCCCCGCTACGTCGATAAACAGGACAGGTATTCATACATTCCCCGCAACGGATACAGTTCAGCGTACGGATATGATCCGGCCTGGCCAGAATATCGCTTCGTCCGTTATCCACTATAATAATATGGAATTCACCTCCATCAGCCGGCTTGCGGTAATGGGAAGTATATGAAGTGATAGGTTGCCCGGTACCGGAACGAGCCAGTAAACGGGTAAAGACTCCCAGAGCCTCCAGATCAGGAACAATCTTTTCCATACCCATCACAGCAATATGTACTTTTGGAAAAGAGGTTCCCATATCAGCATTCCCTTCATTTGTACAAACAACGATCTCACCGGTGGATGCTACTGCAAAGTTCACTCCTGTCATGGCTACATCTGCATGCAAGAATTTTTCGCGCATATTCTTACGGACTTCATGTGTCAAGTAGGTAGGATCAAAGTTTCCTTTCTCCGTTCCCATCTCATGCTCCATCATTTCTCCAACCTGTTCACGTTTGATATGGATGGCCGGAAGTACGATATGGCTGGGGGTCAGGTGCATTAACTGAAGGATACGTTCACCCAAGTCACTTTCTATAATATCAAATCCTTTTTCCTGAAGATACTCATTCATACGGCATTCTTCGGTCAGCATCGATTTGCTCTTTATCAGATTACGAGCACCATGCTGCTGAAGGATATTGCGAACGATCTCATTATGTTCGGCTGCATCTTTCGCCCAATGTACGATCGCTCCGTTTGCCCTGGCGTTTTCTTCAAACTGTTCCAGCAATGTATCGAGGTGACTGTTTGAATACAGCTTAATATCACAAGCCAGTTCACGCAGACGTTCCCATTCTGGAAGCGAACGGCTCATTTTATCTCTCTTGACACGAACCATCCAAAGTGTTTCGTCGTGCCAGGCTTCCTGTTTCCTGTTTTCAATGAAACGGGCAGCGGCTATTGAATGTTTTGTGCTCATAATCCGGCGGCTAATATTTGAGTAATATGGATCGTTTGAATAGGCAGATGTTCACGTTTGATAACACCTTCCATATGCATCAGGCAGGAACTGTCGGCACCGGTGATATATTCGGCACCGGTCTCCAGATGATCTTTTACCTTATCGTGCCCCATGCAGACAGACACTTCGGGTTCTTCCACGGCAAACATTCCACCAAAGCCACAACATTCGTCTATGCGTTTCGGCTCTAGAATTTCGATACCGTTCACCAGTGCCAGCAAATCGCGCAATTTAGAGAAATAAGGGATATTCAACTCACTGGGTGACGACAAATGTAATTCGCGTACGCCGTGGCAACTGTTATGGATACTTACTTTATGAGGGAAAACAGCCGGTAATTTATCCGGCTTTACGACGTCGTGAAGGAACTCACAGATATCATATATCTTACCACTGTTCAGGCAGGCATGCCCTCCGGTTTTCAATATACCCGGATGATTTTCTTTCACGAAAGCGACACAGCTGGCCGAGGGACCCACCACATAATCGTATTGCCGGAATAGTTCTTCCATACGAAGAGCCAACTTCAGCGACTCATTCTCGAAACCGGCATTTGCCATCGGCTGACCACAACAAGTCTGGTCCAAAGGGTAATCGACATCCAGGCCCATGTGTTTTAAGAGTTTGTAGGAGGCTACGCCTACCTCCGGATACACCGCATTGATATAACACGGGATAAATAGTCCTATCTTCATATCGGTTGATAAATTATAACATAAATATAACCACCCTTGTTCCGGTTATGTTCTTCAAAATCGTTATTTATCTGCGAGACCCGGATGGAAATCTAATTGAGATTTCGACTTACAATTACTTATTCCACCAAACCGACGTTGTCAACAAATCGCTTCCCTGACGTGCTACCGCTTGCTGGTATTGTTCCTTATTCAGCTGAATTTCGCTGTTAGGATAAAGCAGACGCGACGGAATGGTATTGATACCTATTGGGTCAAAATATTTGGTAATATCCTGACCGTCGACTGTTCCAGTCCATACAACATCCCCTTTTTTAATCAAAAAAGAAGGATAGCCGGTACGACGATATTCCGACCAAGCCTCATTTCCCTGCAACAACAGGGCGACCCACTTTTGTGTAAGAACCGTTTCGGCAGTGGCAGATGTAACATTGGACAGGTAAGTTTCGATAGCAGTTTCCTGCACCCCCCATTTCTGCATCGAGGCACGGATACCACTCCTATAGTACTGTTCATCCCAGTTCTTATATTCGGAAAGGATAAATTGCAGTTCCGAATATTCCATCAGAACTTCCCGATAATCGCTTTTGTAGATTTCAGTACCGGGTCTGCTCACCTTGTCGGGGTTAACCAAGCTGGCGGTATACATATCCAGTCCATACGACTGCCCTATATATTCACCATCGATATTCGGCTGTGCAAATACGGCCAGGCGAGGATCTTCGATCGTAAAAGGTCCCCGTTTCCCTTTCAGGAAATCTACCAGGACATTACTTACTGCATAATCGTTACGATTCGCCAGAATAGTGGCCGCATAGAACGGGGCCTGGTTTGGGGCAGACGTTTCATAAGCCAGGGAAGCATTATCCTCGTTACTTTCAAAAATCGGATATGTGGAAGGGTTACTGATAATCTCCTTCATCCGTACATCTGCTTCCTGCAATTTGTGACGAACACGATTGGCGATACGCAAGCTCAGGCTGTTAGACAGTTTCTGCCATTTCGAAGCGTCACCGTTATAGATGGCATCGCCCTGTCTAAAGGCGGGTTGGTCGACATCTATTTGCAGAGAGGCTTCTTTCAACTCGTTCAGCATATCTTTATAGATATCCTCCTGGATGGCATATTGGGGATAAATGATGTCCTCTTCCGCTTTACCGGAGTCGAACGCCGGATTCTTTCCTGCATACGAATTATAAGGAATGTCCCCCCAGGCATCTGTCATGATCTGGTAAGTCCAGACTTTTAAGATACGGGAAGCGGCAATCTGGTTTTCATTCGGGCCGTTGGCCGCAGCCTGCAGACGAGTCTCTTCACGGGTATTCAACCGGATGATCTCGTCAAGGTTATTCTGTGCCAGATAAAGATCGCTCCAAACCGTATTACCGGTCGTACTCAGCCAGTAGTAGCGGTCGGCATCCGTATAGGTATTGTTAGCCAGCCACTGTACATACAAGTCTGTTCCGCCTATCGACAAGGTAGTGGAACGGACAGCATTCATGATCTTTTTCTCTACATTCGATATAAGCGACTGGGTCGGGACTTCCTGCGGGCTGTTCGGGTCTTTGTTTATATCTCCGAAATCACTACATGCCGCAAACAGCATGGCAAAGCCTGTAAGGAGTATATGATGATATTTGATTCGTTTCATAATTCTTTGTTGTTTGATTGTTAAAACTTAATACCGACAGTGAAACCATAGGTAACAGGTGAAGGGATATTCCCTCCATCGAGTCCCTGTACATTCCCGGAGCTCTGTGTAAAATCGGGATCGAAATACTTATTGGCCTTCCAGATTGTCCACACATTGTTGGCAAAGGCAGATACACGCAAGTCTCTCACCACCGAACGGTTTGCCAATGGAATGGTATAACCGGCACTGATCTCTCGCAGTTTCACATACGAGGCGCTGAATACATTCTGTGCCTGCACTCCGCTGCTATGCGAACGTCCCCAGTCGAAAGCCGACACCTGCACATCGTTCGGACGAACGTTACTTACCTGGTAGGAACCGTCCGGATTGAAAGTAACATCCCCCTGTACACCTTCCAGCACCAAGCCGTTTTCCCGTATTCCCCCGGCTGCCGTAGAAGCAAGCGTACCGGAATACATACCATACTCATGTGTAACAGAGTAAAAATGTCCCCCACTCCGTACATCGATCAGGAAACCGAAATCAAAGTTCTTATAACGGAAGCTGTTACGCATACCGCCCAGCCAGTCCGGAAGGATACTTCCCAGCGACTCGGTCTGTGCTGTCTTCACATAAACACCCTGGCTATTGACGACACGGTTACCCTGTGCATCGTACACATAGTTGAAACCGGTCAACTCTCCGTAAGGACTTCCTACTGTTGCATGCAGATCGACAAAGGAAGAAGCTATCTGTAAGGTTTGCAGGTCACCATTCAATTTTTCTACACGGTTGATATTTTTCGACCAGTTAAATATCGCTTCCCACTGGAAGTCGGGAGTCCGGACAGGAACAATAGTCGCCACTAACTCCACACCTTTATTACTTATCTCACCGGCATTCATCCACTGACTGGTATAACCGCTTGAAGCAGCCAGGGGAACCCGCATAATCTGATTTTTCGTCCGGTTATTATAGTAGGTCAAATCCAGTCCGGCACGATTATTCCAGAACTTCAGTTCCAGTCCGGCTTCTACCGAATGAGTCAGCTCCGGTTTCAGACGTGCATTGTTCAATGTTACATCCAGTGCATAACCGGGGACGCCAGCGAAAGAGCTGCCCGTATATTCATAAGCACGTGACAGGCTGTAAGGATCGGTATCGTTTCCCACCTGCGCCCAACCCAACCGTAGCTTTCCGAAGGTCAGCCAGGGATATTCCTTTATGGCATTCAACTCGGAAAAGATGAAACTACCGGAAAAAGAAGGATAGAAATAAGAATTATCATCAGCCGGCAGCGTAGACGACCAGTCATTACGGAATGTAGCATCGAGGAAAAGCATATTCTTCCAGCCCACATTGATACTGCCAAACAGGGAGCGTATCTCTTTCCGGTAAGTCTTCTCTATATTCGATACGCTTCCGGCATTGCTCAGGTTATAATATTCGGGGATGATTAGTCCGCCCTGCGTTTCCGCATTATTGAGATTCCTCCGTTGCGACATCAGGTTCACTCCGGCAAAAGCGGTAAATCTAAAATCCTTTACATCTTTATTATAATGCAATATGCCTTCATAATTGAACTCCTGGAAACGCTGGATATTTTCTGAATACTTCGAAGTGGTACGGGAGTAAACGGCAATCCGATCCTCCAGGGCATAAGTATAAATGTCACCGTGTACTTTTGCCGTTGCTTTCAATCCATCTATGATATTCCATTCCATCCCGGCATTACCGTAAACACGATTTCGCTTTTCGTCCGAGTAACTCATATTGGCAGCCCAATAAGGATTATCGATATATTTGGGAGCCAGGTTATTCCAGGCCGTTACATTCCATAATCGTTGTGAACCATCCGGACGACGGTAGTCGGAAAGTTCTTTATAGTCTACCTGGTTCTGTCCCCATGAATATGCTTGCGTCATCACATTCCGGTTGGATGTTCCGGTCCAGGGACGACCTTTCACTCCCGTATTCATATAGTTGACCGAAGCAGTGAAAAGAAAATTACCTTGCTTCACACTACCGCCTGCACTCAGGTTATTACGTTGCAAATGAGAATTAGGAGTGGTACCGGTAGAGGTACGGTTGGAATAAGATACACGGAAAGTCGTGATATCGTTACCGCCGCGCACTGAAATATTATTATCGAACGAGACACCGGTCTTAAAAAAATACATCAGATCGTGATCCGGGTATTTCCACTCTTTCGTCTTCAGATAAAGCGATGGATTTTCAGGATAGAGATTCTCCCAGGAAAGAACCTGCTGACCGTTATATCTCGGTCCCCAACTCTCATCGATCGCATAAGCAGGTACGTTATAGGTCTGCCCGTCGATCGTCACTTGATTGAAGGTCTGCTGGTTACTGGCTCCTCCACCATATAGCTTCTGCATTTCGGGGAAGTTCCGGCGTGCTTGGGTATCAAAACTCACTCCGGTACTGACGGATATTTCCGTCCGGTTCTTATTGGAACCTTTTTTGGTCGTGATCAGGATCACACCGTTGTTAGCTCTGGAACCATACAGCGCCGTAGCCGAGGCACCTTTCAATACGGACATACTTTCTATATCATCCGGATTAATATCGGCAGCAGTATTTCCATAATCTTTATCACCATAACCGACAGCAGTCGTAGAACTACTCAGTTCGGCATTGTCGATAGGTGTACCATCGATCACATACAGAGGTTGGTTGTTTCCAAGCAAGGAGCTGACACCACGTACCAATACGCGGCTCGATCCACCCAGTGCCCCACCGGAGGTAGTCACCTGCAAACCTGCAACTTTACCGGAAAGCAAACCGATCGCATTAGTCTGCCGCGACCGGGTCAGTTCCTCTCCTTTCAGGTCTTGTACCGAATAGGATAATGCTTTCTTCTCTCGCGAAATGCCAAGGGCCGTTACAACTACTTCATCCAGTTGCTGCAAATCAGGAGTAAGAATAATACGCATAGGAACTCCGCTTCCGGCTTTTACTTCCTGATTTTTATATCCGAGAGAGGATACCACCAACAGGGTGGCAGGTGAAGGAACAGTCAGTTCGAAGTTACCGTCTGCATCAGTCGCCACTCCGTTTGTAGTACCTTTCTCTACTACGGTGGCGAAAGGCATAGTGGTATTATCTTCCCCATTTATCACTTGTCCTTTCACTATGATTTGTGCATTCAAACCCACTGTAAATAACAACAGGAGGATTATTAGCGGAGGCTTTATCAGGTAAACTTTACTTTTCATTTTTATTCATTTAAATTATTAACCTTCTGTCTCTGCAAAAATAGATGAACGGATCACGGTGGGAAATACCATATTCAGGGTATATTCATTCTTATAATCTGACTCGTTCCAGTCATTGTACTATAAATAAAAAGGTGTGTCCGTTGTATTACTCATACCGGACACACCTCGTTATTTAATTAATTCAAATGCTTATTTATACTCCTGCCAACTCTTGATCTGAATATCGTCGATACTTAAAGTACAGAATGCTTCGATAAAGGCACTTGCCAAACGGGCATTAGTGATCAGTGGAACATTCAGGTCGGTAGCGGCACGGCGGATTTTGTAGCCGTTATCCAGTTCACCGGCTGAAAGGTCACGCGGGATGTTGACTACCATGTCGATCTTCTTTTCATGCAACATGGTGAGTGCCTGCGGCTGTTTACCTTCTTCACTCGGCCAGTAAACCTGCGTGCTCGGGATATTATTTTCTTCCAGAAAACGGTGTGTACCGCCGGTTGCAAATAAGCTATAACCTTTATTGGCAAGCTTCCTGGCTGCATCCAGCATCGCGACTTTCTGTTTCGGTGTTCCGGTAGATAATAGGATATTCTTTGCCGGGATACGCTGTCCGACTGCTAACATACTGGTAAGAACTGCTTCCGAAAGATCATCACCGATACAACCGACCTCACCGGTAGATGCCATATCCACACCCAGAACCGGATCGGCTTTCTGCAAGCGGTTGAACGAGAACTGGGATGCCTTGATACCTACATAATCCAGGTCGAACGCATTCTTATGCGGTTTTTCGACAGGCAAGCCCAACATGATACGGGTAGCCAACTCGATAAAGTTTATCTTCAGGACCTTACTTACGAACGGGAAGCTACGCGAGGCACGGAGGTTACATTCGATCACCTTGATATCGTTATCTTTCGCCAGATACTGGATATTGAACGGGCCGGAGATATTCAGTTCCTTCGCAATCTGCTTGCTGATACGTTTGATACGGCGAACCGTCTCCACATACAACTTCTGCGCAGGGAACTGGATCGTAGCATCACCGGAATGGACTCCTGCAAACTCGATATGCTCGCTGATCGCATACATCACGATCTCGCCATGATCGGCTACGGCATCCATCTCTACCTCCTTGGCATGTTCGATGAACTGGCTTACTACCACCGGATGCTTCTTGCTGACGTTAGCCGCCAGTTGCAGGAAGCGTTCCAACTCTTCCTGATTGGAGCAGACATTCATAGCTGCACCACTCAGTACGTAACTCGGACGAACCAAGACAGGGAAACCGACTTCCTCTACAAACTGATTTATATCGTCCATGCTACTCAACTCTTTCCAGCGCGGCTGATCCACACCGATACGGTCGAGCATGGCGGAGAACTTCTCACGGTCTTCCGCATTGTCGATACTCTTCGCTGATGTTCCGAGGATGTTGACGTGCTGTTCGTCCAGGCGCATCGCCAGGTTGTTCGGAATCTGGCCTCCGGTAGAGACGATCACACCGTGCGGATTCTCCAGTTCGAGGATATCCATTACACGTTCGAATGTCAGCTCGTCGAAGTAGAGGCGATCACACATATCGTAGTCGGTCGAAACCGTCTCCGGGTTGTAATTTATCATGACGGAGCGCCAACCTTCCTTGCGGATCGTGTTGAGTGCCTGCACACCACACCAGTCGAACTCTACCGAACTACCGATACGGTAAGCACCCGACCCCAGTACCACGATGGAACGTCTGTCGCCAACATATTGCACATCATTTTCCGTACCACTGTAAGTCAGATACAGATAGTTGGTCTGTGCCGGGTATTCAGCAGCCAGCGTATCGATTTGCTTTACTACCGGAAGGATACCACGGTATTTACGATCCTGGCGCACCTGGAGGATTGCTTTTTCACCGTCTTCCATCTGTTCTTTGAAGATGGCACGGGCAATCTGGAAATCAGAGAAACCTTGCTTCTTCGCCAGACGGAACAGGTTGTCGGGAATATCGATTATCCTGCTGAAACTTTCCAAAGCCCCCGCTGTCTGGATAATATTATATAGTTTTTGGAGGAACCATTTGTCGATCTTTGTCAGATCATGGATCTGGTCGATCGTATAGCCGGCACGGAAAGCCTTGCTGATTACGAAGATACGACGGTCTGTCGGTTCGTTCAACGCTTTGTCGATATCGGGGATCACCAGTTCCTTGTTTTCCACGAAGCCGTGCATTCCCTGTCCGATCATACGCAGACCTTTCTGGATAGCTTCTTCAAACGTACGGCCGATAGCCATCACCTCTCCTACCGACTTCATGCTGGAACCCAATTCACGGGCAACGCCGTGAAACTTACCCAAGTCCCAGCGAGGGATCTTACAAACCACATAGTCGAGCGCCGGTTCGAAGAAGGCGCTTGTTGTCTTTGTCACCGAGTTCTTCAGGTCGAACAGGCCGTAGCCCAAACCTAACTTGGCAGCAACGAAAGCCAGCGGATAGCCGGTTGCCTTCGAGGCCAGTGCAGAAGAACGGCTCAGACGGGCGTTCACCTCGATCACACGGTAGTCTTCCGACTCCGGATCGTAGGCGTACTGAACGTTACACTCACCCACGATACCGATATGGCGGATGATGCGGATAGCCAGTTCACGCAGCTTATGATAGTCCGTATTGGTCAGTGTCTGTGAAGGGGCGATTACGATAGACTCGCCGGTATGGATTCCCAGCGGGTCGAAATTTTCCATATTACAAACCGTGATGCAGTTGTCAAAACGGTCGCGCACCACTTCATATTCGACCTCTTTCCAACCTTTCAGGCTCTTCTCAACCAATACCTGAGGAGAGAAAGAGAAAGCTTTTTCAACCAGTAGATCCAATTCCTCTTCATTATCGCAGAAGCCCGAACCCAGACCACCCAGCGCATAAGCGGCACGAACGATCACCGGATATCCCAGGCTGGCGGCAGCA
>OGPA01000392.1_pt1 | contig 47669 bp, 53 predicted proteins | sample 1552841 | NCBI WGS metagenome assembly OGPA01 (sample SAMEA2579916, study PRJEB22360) | human gut metagenome
TGTAAGGGCGGTTCGCGAACCGCCCCTACCAACGCACTACATTCAAATCTGTCAATAATTTAAGCATTCAACTCTGTGTTGTATTTCTCCAAACCCGTACCATATAAAATGGCAAATGTGTGAATGCGAATACGAACGAAATGATCAGTAGAATCTTGCTTTCATCCCATCCCACTGTCTGCTGATGCCATAGTCCGGTGATAACACAGAGGACGGAGAGGGTGATACCTATCATGTTGAGTGAAAGCTGCCCTTTACGATGCTGCTGCATATATTCCAGTTTGCTGTGTTTAATGCCATAGCAAGCATAGATATCCAGTCCGAGCAACATCCATAAGATTAAACGTATCCAGGTATCGGCCGGGAGAAAGAGCATCATACAAAGGCAGGTCACGATTCCCAGAATAGGAATGAGCGGAACAAACGGCGTTTTGAAAGCTCGCTGAACGTCCGGCATTGTCTTTCTTACCACCAATACTCCGGCACATACCAGTGTGAATGCAAATAAAGTTCCGATACTGGTCATTTCACCTGCTACACGGGCCGGAACAAAAGCTGCCAACAGTCCTACCAACAGCATAAAAAGCAGATTACTTCGTGCCGGCGTACGGAACTTTTCGTTGATATGGGAGAAGAAAGGAGGTAAAAGTCCGTCACGACTCATACTAAGGAATACGCGGCTTTGTCCAAGCAGGGTCACCATGATAACCGAACAGTAACCGAACAGAATGGCCAGAACGATCGCTTTATTCAGCCAGGGATAATCCGGCTGGATGATACCTGCCGTATCTGCATTTCCCATATGTGAAATAGCAACGGCTACGGGAGCAATCCCTTCTTGTCCGCCAAACTGGGTATAATGTGCCACCCCTGTCATCACATGGGCGAACAGCATATACAAGACGGTACACACCAATAGAGAGACGAGAATACCGATCGGCATGTCGCGTTTCGGGTTTTTAGCTTCCTGTGCTGCGGTAGATACTGCATCGAATCCGAGGAAAGCGAAAAAGACGATGGCCGCTCCGCGAAGTACTCCCGAGAAACCGAACTCACCGAGCGTTCCCGTATTGGCAGGGATATAAGGTATATAATTGTCCGTATTGATATATTTCCAACCCAGTACAACGAAAACCAGTACCACGGAAACCTTCAGGAATACAATGATCCCGTTAAAGATCGAACTACCTTCCGTTCCGCGGATCAGGAAGATACTCATCAGGACAACGATCAGGAAAGCAGGGATATTGACTATGCCACCATCCCAGGGACAGGCAGTAAGTGTTTGTGGTAAATGAATGCCTAACCCTTCCAGGAAAACTACGAGGTAGCGGCTCCAACTGATACTGACGGTCGTTGCCGCCACGGTGTATTCGAGAACGAGATCCCAACCGATAATCCAGGCGATCAGTTCGCCCATAGTCGCATACGAGTAGGTGTAGGCACTTCCGGCCACCGGGATCATCGAAGCAAACTCAGCATAACACAGTCCGGCAAAGCAGCAACCCAGGGCAGCAATGGCAAACGATAAGGTGATGGCCGGTCCGGTATATCCGGCTGCAACAGTTCCTGTGATCGAGAATAATCCCGCTCCGATAATAACGCCGACGCCTAGTGCTACCAGGCTCCACGGCCCCAATACCCGTTTTAATGTTTTACTTCCCGATTCATTTGCTTCTGCCTGTAGGGTTCCCAGAGGTTTCTTTATGAATAATCCCATTTTCTTTTATTTGTGCATTTTGATAACCGGGCACAAAGGTAGAGATTACGGAAAAGATATACAAATTCAATTATGGATTGACAATCGTTCCCAGACGTAGGAGGGGATCAGTTTCCAGAAGAACACAAGAGTTACATAACGCCAGTCGATGATGACAGTGCGTTTTTTTCTGCTCAGTGCCCTCACGATCTTTTGGGCAACTCGTTCAGGACGCATCAAAAGAGGATATTTATCATTTTTCAATAGGTCTGTTTTTACGAAGCCGGGACGGATATCGGTAAAATGTATAGGCAGTTTCTCCATTCTGGCCAATTGGGCCAGAGCGTCGATGTAGGTATTCTGAAATCTTTTGGTGGCCGAATAGGCAGGAGCGGCTCCCAAGCCTTTTGTTCCGGCTATGGAACTGATGACAGCCAGATGTCCTGCCCCTTGTTCCTGAAAATAATGGTAGGCGGCTGTTACCATGCGGGTAAAACCGATAGCATTGGTATTCACCGTTGCCAGTTCTATGTCCGGATTTAATATCCTATTCTGGCTACCGATGCCTGTACTGAGCAGGAATAGATCCATGCCTCCCAACTTGTCGATCAGTTGATGAAGTTTTTCTACTGCATCGACCTCGGTAACATCAAGTTGTTGTATCTCTATCTGTTCAGGAGCCTGTTCTTTGAATGCTTCGAGCCGTTCGATACGGCGTCCTGCCACTCCGATACGCCAACCTAGCTGACGGTATATTTTTGCAACTTCATAACCGATACCCGACGTTGCTCCGATGATAACAATCCTCTTGACCATTTCCCTTGTTTAAAATATATAGTGGGACAAATATAGGGATATACTGTGAATATAGGAAATTATTATCTTTGTAAACCTTATAACGGATTCAGTAATCCCAAAAACAAAAAAGATCGTATGACAAGAATACTGGTAGTAGAAGATGAACAGCGTGTAGCGGAGCTCCTGAAGGCCGGTCTGGAAGATTCCGGCTATCAGGTGTCGGTAGCTTTTGACGGGGAGATGGGGTTGCGTCTTTTTCGGGCTTCGGGGTTCGATCTGGTGATCTCCGATATTATCCTGCCGAAGATGAATGGTTTTGAGTTGACGAAAGAGGTGCGGCAACTGAATCCGGATATCCCTGTTCTGATGCTTACTGCTTTGGGCACAACCGATGACAAGCTGGACGGCTTCGATGCCGGAGCGGACGATTATATGGTCAAACCTTTCGATTTCCGCGAACTGGATGCCCGTATCAGGGTGTTGCTGAAAAGAAAAGTTGTCGCTTCGCAGACTGTTCAACCCCAGGAGTTAAACTATGCCGACCTTCGTATCGATCTGTCCGGCAAGTCTGTCTTCCGTGATGGACGTGAGATAAAACTGACACCTAAAGAGTTCAATTTGCTGGCTTATATGATGGAGAATCCGGAGCGTGTCCTGTCGCGTGCGGAGATAGCCGATAAGGTTTGGAACACTCATTTCGATACGGGGACTAATTTTATTGATGTCTATATCAATTATCTCCGAAAGAAAGTCGACCGTGATTTTTCTGTTAAACTGATCCATACTAAGCCAGGCATGGGTTTTATACTGCGTACCGATGAAAATCAGGACTAAACTGACGATCCGTTATACGGCAGTCACAGCTACTGTCTTCCTATTCCTGATGGGAATGATCTGGTTCTTGTCGGAAAGTAACCGGAAAAGTGTTTTTTATCGTGACCTGAAAAAGGAGGGGATTACGAAAGCCAATCTGTTCCTGCAACATAAGGTCGATGCCGCTACCATGCAATCCATTTACATGAATAACCGGGAGTTTATCGATGAGGTGGAGGTGGCGGTCTATGACCCGTCGTTCAACCTGCTTTATCATGATGCCAAAGAGATAGACCGGGTGAAAGAAACCCCGGAAATGATCCGGCGTATTGTCGAAAAGAAATCTATCGAATTCTTTGAAGGAGATTATCAGGTGGTCGGACTTTTGTATCCGTTTGAGGGGAAAGACTATGTAATCACGGCTGCTGCATTTGACGGTTATGGCTATGCGAAACTCGATGCTTTACGGAATATCCTGCTGATATTATGGGGTATCGGGCTGGCGGTACTGGCTGTTGTGGGGTATTTTCTGTCGCGAAGTGCTTTGTCGCCTGTTTCGAATATCGTCAGGAAGGTGGAGAAGATAACGGCATCCAATCTGGACGAAAGAGTTCCGGTAGCGGACGAGAAAGACGAGTTGGGAGAGTTGGCTGTGACCTTCAACCATACGCTCGACCGGTTGGAGCAGTCGTTCGATGCGCAGAAAATGTTTGTCAGTAATGTCTCCCATGAACTTCGTACGCCTATGGCTGCCTTGATCGGTGGCCTGGAGGTTACGCTTCTCAAGGAGCGTTCCGGTGAAGCCTATCGGAAAGCGGTGGAAGAAGCTTTGACGGATGCGGATAAGGTGGTGAAATTGTCTGAGGGCTTGCTCAATCTGGCCCGTGCCAGTTATCAGCCGGAGCAGATCAGTATGGAAGAGGTACGCCTGGACGAGCTGTTACTCGATGCCCGCGAATTGGTTCTGAAAGCCAATAAGGAGTATAAGGTCAATCTGCTTTTTGAAGAAGAGACCGACGACGATGCCATGATCACCGTTTCCGGGAATGCTTATTTATTGAAAACAGCCTTTGTAAATCTGATGGAGAACAACTGTAAATTCTCCGACGACAAAACTTCCTCAGTACAGATATCTTTCTATGAAGAAAAATCCATCCTCCGCTTTTCCGATTCAGGCATTGGAATCCCCGCAGAGGACATGGAACATCTCTTTACCGCTTTTCACCGTGGCAGTAACCGTAACTATGCTGTTGGCAATGGAATAGGGATGGCGTTGGTTCAAAAGATCGTTTTCCTCCACAAAGGAAATATCTACGTTCATTCTTATCCGGGCGAGGGGACTGTGTTTGTGGTGGAGTTTCCGCATATATAATTAGCATAATACAAAATATTATGTACCTTTGCCGCATGTTAAACAAACTATTTAAATCGGATTTGGTGTAGTAAACAATCTGTATTCCTTGTACAGGTTGTCCTTTCGTTTATTCCCGGGTAATTCTGCTCGGGCGTAATTTCTATTGTATTAGTTCAATTTTAATCAGTGTACAATGATGATAGCATTGTTATGCTTTCACGAGTATGCTATATACATAAAAGAAAATGAGTAACGAAAATAAAACAATTCACGAATTCGATATTAATTTAATCTGCGAATATTTTTTAAACACAGAACGTCAGGGACCCGGAAGTCCCGAAGTGACCCTTAAAGCATTGAGCTTTATAGACAACCTGACCGACCGGTCCCTTATCGCCGATTTGGGTTGCGGTACGGGTGGACAGACAATGACATTGGCGCAGCATGCGCCGGGACATATTACGGGTCTCGACTTTTTTCCGGGATTCATCGACCGGTTCAACGACAATGCCAGGAAACTGAATCTTCAGGATAGAGTGGAAGGAATCGTCGGTTCGATGGATAACCTTCCTTTCGGAGAAGGTGAATTAGACCTGATCTGGTCGGAAGGAGCTATTTATAATATCGGCTTTGAACGCGGACTGAACGAATGGCGTAAATATCTGAAAACAGGAGGATATATCGTCGTTTCCGAAAGCACATGGTTTACTGAAGAACGTCCGGCAGAGATCCATGATTTTTGGATGGAGGCTTATCCGGAAATAGATACTATTCCCAATCAGGTAGCCCTGATACAAAAGGCCGGGTATCTTCCTGTCGCTTCCTTTATTTTGCCTGAGACTTGCTGGACAGAGCATTATTTTGCGCCTTTGGTTAAAGCACGGGAAAAGTTTCTAGCCAAATATCCGGGAAATAAAACAGCCGAAGAACTTGTCGCGATGTCACATCACGAAGAGGAATTATACCGTAAGTATAAAGGATTCTACGGCTATGTGTTTTATATCGCTAAAAAGATAACGCTATGATCTGTTTGGATATGTATGGTTGGAATGACAGGTTGAACCAACTGAAACAAGAATCGGCATATAATACGTTATCTCACGGACGGATAGCCGTCGTGCATCGCACCTGTTATGAAGTTATTTCCGAAAATGGATTGTTCCAATGTGAGTTGACGGGAAATATGATGTATGGAAGATCTGACTTTGAACTGCCTTGTACGGGCGATTGGATTCTGTTTCAACCTTTCGACGATAGTAAAGGGATTATCGTCGATATGCTGCCCCGTGAACGGACTTTATACCGCAAGAGAAATGGAACGGTAGCCGGAAAACAGGTAATAGCTTCGTATGTTGATAAGGCGTTTATCGTGCAGAGTCTCGATGATAATTTCAATATGCGCAGGGTGGAACGTTTCATGGTTCAGATATTGGAAGAAAATATCCATCCCGTATTGATACTCAATAAGACTGATTTGTCTTTTGATAAACAGGAGACAGAGGAAGCAATCAGGCATCTTACCCGTAGGATGCCGGTGTTCTTCACAAGTATCCATCACCCTGAAACGGTTTCCCGGTTAAGAGAATCCATATCGGAAGGCGAAACGGTGGTGTTTGTCGGTTCGTCGGGTGTGGGGAAGAGTTCTCTTGTTAATGCGCTTTGTGAAAGGTCGGTGCTGCTGACGTCGGATATAAGCCAGTCCACAGGAAAAGGACGGCATACTTCCACCCGGCGGGAAATGGTCTTGATGGACGGCTCAGGTGTTTTAATCGACACTCCGGGTATTCGTGAATTTGGATTAGCTGTAGATAATCCCGATTCACTTGCTGAAATGCTGGAAATTTCCAGTTATGCAGAATCATGCCGCTTCAAGGATTGTACACATACCAATGAACCCGGCTGTGCTGTTCTGGAAGCAGTTGCAGAAGGTTTGCTAGATACCAAAGTGTATGAAAGCTATCTGAGACTAAAGCGTGAAGCCTGGCATTTCTCCGCCTCCGAGCATGAAAAACGTAAAAAGGAAAAATCCTTTACAAAGCTCGTGGAAGAAGTGAAGAGGCGTAAGGCTGATTCCTGATTTTTATTTATATGGTGCAGGTTTCTTCGGATTCCTGCATTGTATTATATTATTTTTTAGACCTACAAACTTTAGGGTAGAATGGTTTTTGTTTTGTGTATAAAATAAAAATGGACAAATGGATGTCATCAAATAAAATACTATAACGAATAAATCCATGATAAATAAGAAAGAACTTGTATTAAAACCTCTGATGGATGAAAATATCATTTCTATAAAGGCATTACTGAGAAATGGCTTTCAGAAGAAAGGCGATGGAGACTATAGAAAAGTAATAATAGATCGTTAAATCATTCGACTATGAATATAACAATACTTGGATTCGGGTGCGGGTTTACGTTATTCAATAGTACCTGTCGTTTGTTTACGTATTGCCGGAATAAGAAACAAAACTGATCCCAATAAAAAAAATAATACCCCGATAATTGTAGAGACTGCACCTAGTTCCCAAAATACAAATTGTTGAATTGCTCGAATAAACCAGAATCCAGCAGTACTCATCAAGAAGCATTTTCCAAGATTTGTTGTAAATAGTTCTTTATGAAACGCAAAGCAAATTACCGCAGTAAAGATAAAGTAGTAGATTATTTGAACATTTAGAATAGGCATAATCCATTTATTGGTGAATGACAGCTTTTCCAACTCTGTGTTCCAGTCCCATATTTTCCAAAATCCGATGTGGAATAGCACAAAGAATATGTTATATATCCCGCCTGCAAAAATTACTTTTTTCATCTTATCTGTTTTTAAGTGTTATAGTATCTCCGAAAGTGATTTGTATAATAGTATAGGATACAAATATATGAAAAAAGCTGATATATAGGTGATTATTTCAATGTGTATTGTGAGCTTTCGTTGTATGCTCCAATTTTATTGGGGTTAATAGTATTTTCCGATTCCGCCGAATCCGGTTATTATTTTATTTTCTCTCGTTTTATTGATAAAGTTGTTTAATCGTTTTTCAAATTCTTCTGGTCGTTTTCTTGCTGCTTCAATGTATGCGATTCGGATACGTTTATATGGGTCGGAAAATTGTTGATAGTTTTTCCATACTATCTTATCTTCTTTCAGTTTGTCAATTATATCGTTAGGGAAAATGAAAGGGTCAGACAGAACATTTCGTATTTTGTCTTCAAATTTGGGGTGTATCATTTTATTTTCCAATAACCATTTAAGTCTTTCTTTGTTGGCTTGCGAGTATGTGCTTTTAGGGTTTCTAGGCGTGAAACGCTGAATTTTATGTTTTTTGTCAAGTGTTTTTATCGTACTGTCGATCCACTCGAAACAAAGGGCTTCTTCAACAGCGTCGTTGTATGTAATACTTTTTTTGTCTGACGACTTGCAAGGGAAGACAAACCAAATTTCGTCTTTGGTTTCAAAGTTGTCTGCCAACCACTTTCTCCAATCTTCCCTATTTTCAAAATATTTTATTTTATCTTCTGTCGTCATAGGGTCATTTCTTTGTAAACTCGATCGGCTCGATGTCATAATTTAGGGTTCTGATGTCGCAGTCTTCATAATCTATTCCGTAACGCATCCTGATTTCTGCAAAATGCGGACAGATATACGATGGAAATGTTGGGTCGACAGAACACCAACCTGCACCTTCTATGTAGCATTCAGGCCAGGCATGGGTACTTTCGGTATTCCATTCAGGGACATTCCAATATCCTACAGCAAAACGGGTCGGTATATTCATATAGCGCATCAATGCGGTAAATAGATTAGTATATTCGCTACAAGTACCTTTTCTTGTCTGGATAACTGTATTGACATCTACGGTTCTGCAAATCCCTGCATCGATCTGTTTGGCAATGGAGTCGGAAGGTGACAGATAGGTATAGACAAATTTAAGGGCTTTCTCTATTATGACAAAGGTTTGCGTTTCATCTTTGAACAGTGTATCGGCAATTTGTTTAACGTGTTTGTTTTGTGCATCTATCAACGGAGTAGATTGCAAAAATCTAGCGATCTCTCTGTCGTATTCCCGTGATTTGTCATACTTGGCTTCTTTCATTTTAGCCAGTTTGCTTCCATCCAGGTAGGGGTTGATAGTCGTGAGTGATATTTCGTAATTTTCTCCGTTTTTCGATATTTGGATAATCTGTTGAGGATAACAGTCTATTGCCTTAATATCTGGTTTCTTCACAGTAAAAGTAAAGTTGACGGTATCTTGGTTTTCCAGGCGAAAGTATTTGGAATATGATTGTGCAAAAGCCGATTGTGCAATAAATAGGCACAAAATCAGCATAAATGGATATTTACTCATGACGTTTCGTTTTATGATTTACAATTGGCGGCAAAGGTAGTAAATATTTGAGATGTTGGGATGAGGATAGAGGTATCAATATTTAGAAGCAGAAGTAAACTGTAAAATTCTAATGGTTCTCTAATACCCTTCTAATAGTTCTCTAACGGCTTGTCTGGCCGGGTGTCTCTACTTTTGCGTTGTCAAAAAGAGAGACATAAAACGAATACCAAACCGGAGACCTCCTGCTTTGGGAGCAGGGGGCTTCATAAAAGAGAATTATCATGTGGATCAGAAGAAAGAAAAGAAAGAACAACAACGCAATCTCTTTCAACAGCGAACGGGTATTTCTGGCAGCTACCCAACCACTGAAATCTGTATTCAGTTATTTCGACACTTCGCGTATGGGACTGACGGAAGGAGAAGTTACAGATCGTTTACGTTTTCATGGGCCTAACGAAATCGTACGCGAAAAGCGCGACCGTTGGCTGATCATGTTTATTAAAACCTTTATCAATCCTTTTATCGGTATATTGATGGCATTGGCGGTTGTCTCGCTGGTGATAGATGTCCTGATGGCTGCGCCGGAAGACAGGGAATGGGTGACCGTTATCGTTATTACGGCGATGGTGATGCTGAGTGCGGTACTTCGTTTCGTGCAGGAATGGAAATCGGGTAGGGCTTCGGATGCCTTGAAACGGATGGTGAAAAATACAGCTACCGTCTACCGCCTGGGTGCAAAAGACGGGCAGGAAGGGAATATTGCAGAACTTGTGCCGGGAGATATCGTTTACCTGGCTGCCGGTGATATGGTGCCTGCCGATATCCGTATCGTGGAATCTAAGGATTTGTTTGTCAGCCAGTCGTCGTTGACGGGCGAGTCGGATGCCATAGAGAAAAGAGCGGAACTGGGGAAGAGGACGCACCGGACGGGCAGTGTGGTCGAGTTGGATGATATCTGCTTCATGGGGTCGAATGTGGTGAGCGGATCAGCAATAGGCGTGGTGTTTGCTACCGGGCGTTCTACCTATCTGGGGACGATTGCCAAAAGCCTGACGGGGGTGCGGGCGCAGACGAGTTTTGACCGGGGAATCAATAAGGTGAGTTTGTTGCTGATACGGTTTATGCTGGTGATGGTTCCGTTTGTGTTCCTGATTAACGGGTTGAGCAAAGGGGACTGGTTCGATGCTTTTCTGTTTGCGGTGTCGGTTGCTGTCGGTCTTACGCCGGAGATGTTACCGATGATCGTTACCTCTAATTTGGCGAAAGGAGCTGTCAGTATGTCGCGCCGCAAGACGATCGTGAAGAATCTGAATGCGATACAGAGTTTCGGAGCGATGAATATTCTTTGTACGGATAAGACGGGGACGTTGACGCGTGATAAGATCGTATTGGAAAAATATCTCAATGTGCATGGGGATGACGATCTGCGTGTGTTGCGGCATGCCTATTTCAACAGTTATTTCCAGACCGGGTTGAAGAACCTGATGGACAAGGCGATCCTTTCGCATGCGAAGGAACTGGATTTCGAACATCTGGGTGATAAATACAGGAAAGTGGACGAGATTCCGTTCGACTTTACCCGCCGCCGTATGTCGGTGATCGTGGAAGATAACGACGGTAAGCGACAGATCATCACCAAAGGGGCGATCGAGGAGATGATGCAGATCTGTTCGTATGTGGAATATAACGGTGAAGTATGCCCGATGACGGACGAGCTGAAGCAGATTGCTTTGGCAATAAGCGGGCGGATGAACCGTGACGGTATGCGTGTGCTGGCTGTTGCCCAGAAGAGCTGGATAGAAAAGGAACTGGATTTCTCGGTGGAGGATGAAATGGATATGGTGCTGATAGGTTATCTGGCTTTCCTCGATCCTCCCAAATCCTCGGCTGCCGGAGCGATCCGACAGTTACATGAGCATGGTGTAGAGGTGAAGGTATTGTCAGGCGATAACGAGGCTGTGGTGAAAGCGGTCTGCCGCCAGGTCGGTGTGGATATTACGCATACGTTGCAGGGACCGGAGATCGAGAAGATGACAGACGAGGAACTGGTGAAGGAGCTGCAATATACGACGGTTTATTCGAAACTGACTCCGATGCAGAAAATGCGTATTATCACGTTACTGCAACAGGGTGGGAATACGGTTGGTTTCCTGGGGGACGGGATTAACGATGCGTCGGCCTTGCGTCAGTCGGATATCGGAATTTCGGTAGATACGGCGGTTGATATTGCCAAGGAGAGTGCCGATATCATTCTGCTGGAAAAGGATTTGATGGTGCTGGAGCAGGGTGTTCTCGAAGGGCGTAAGATATTCGGCAATATCATGAAGTATATCAAGATGACGGCGAGTTCGAATTTCGGTAATATGTTCAGTGTGTTAGCGGCGAGTGCTTTTCTGCCTTTCCTGCCGATGCTTCCGATTCATTTGCTGGTGCAGAACCTGTTGTATGATGTTTCGCAGACGACGATACCGTTTGACAAGGTCGACCGCGAATACCTGCTGAAGCCGCGTAAGTGGGATGCTTCCGATCTGAGCCGTTTCATGATCTGCATCGGGCCGATCAGTTCGATATTCGATATTACGACTTATCTGTTGATGTGGTATGTATTCGGGTGTACTTCGCCGGAACATCAGGCTTTGTTCCAAAGCGGCTGGTTCGTGGAAGGGCTGCTTTCGCAGACATTGATCGTGCATATGATCCGTACACGGAAAATACCGTTCATACAGAGCCGCGCTTCATGGCCGGTATTGCTCACCACTTTTGCGATCATGGCGATCGGCATTATCCTGCCGTTTACAGGGATAGGGGCATCTATCGGGCTTGTACCGCTGCCGCTGAGTTATTTCCCCTGGTTGATTGCTACTTTACTTGGATATTGTATGTTGACTCAATTTGTAAAACAATGGTACGTAAAACGGTTTACACGCTGGCTATAATAGTGTTGCAGATGGGTGAGGAGAAAGTGGTTTTTGCCCAGGCAAAACTGGAGGCATCCGTTCAGTACACTACCGAACTGCAATCGGATTTAGGCAATCGGTTGAATTGGGTGAATCTTCTTTCTCTCCGCGTTGCGATTCCGACCGAACGGCTGGGGCTGTGGAGTAACGGGAAGTTGGAGGTCCAGACGATCTCCGTCTATAAGACTTCCCGCGAACGGATCGCTGGAGACAGGCAAGTTTTTTCAAATATAGAAGAGGACAATCTGCCTTTCAGCCCCTTTCTCCTGGGATATTCCCAGCAAATAGGAAAAGTACTTTTGTTCGGGGGATTGCGGAATGTGAACGAGGATTATTTCACAACTCCCTACACCTCCCTGTTTACGAACAGCTCTTGTGGAATTTATCCGACGCTATCGGCTAATTATGTATTGGCAAACTATCCTTTGTCTGCCGTTTGCCTGCATCTGGAATACCGGATAAACGAGATGATCGGGATAAAGAACAGTCTTTATAACGGGCAGGCTTATCTGCCTTTTAAGCAGGGAAGTTCGGTATTTGCCGTTTCACCGCAGCGGGATGGCTTAATGGATATTGCAGAAATGGATTATACTACAAACAGCAGTTATCATGGTTCTTATAATTTGGGTATTGTTGTACATGGCGGCAATCGTTGCTGTGATGCGGCAGACGACAGTTTGGCACCGGAGCAGGCATCGGCGGAAACGACGTCGGAGAAACATCGAAAGGTGAATTATGCCTGCTGGCTTTCGGTGGAGCAGGAGTGTTGGCATTCGGGCCGCTATTCGGCGGGAGTGTTGGGGCAGTATTCTTTCGCTCCATCCGATCGTAATGACTGTCGGCGGTATATGGCTGCAGGAGGTATTTTCAAAGGACTATTTTCGGCTTCGGGGGAAGATACTCTGGGGGTAGTCTTTTCGCAAGCTTCTTTCTCCGATATAAGGGAGAAGGCTTTGGAAATAACGTGGAATTATACGGTGTCGAATCATTTTAGCGTGCAACCTGCATTCCATTTTATACGGACTGGAAATGAGAGGTCTCATATTGCGATGTTGAGGGTGATGGTAGAGTATTAGCTTATAAATTCCAGGAGGTACAGGAACTTTCTCCTTATGGCCGTTGTTTTATTATTGATAAATAAAAGAGTTAGTATATGGAAAACGGCGTAATGATGCAATATTTCGAGTGGAATCTCCCGAATAACGGAAATTTGTGGAAACAGTTGAAAGAAGATGCATCTCATTTACATGAAATCGGTGTCACGGCAATCTGGATTCCGCCTGCATATAAAGCGGACGAGCAACAAGATGAAGGTTATGCCACGTACGATTTGTATGATTTGGGTGAGTTTGACCAGAAATGTACCGTCAGGACAAAGTATGGGACGAAGGAGGAACTGAAGGCAATGATCGATGAACTGCATAAATATCATATTTCGGTTTATCTCGATGTGGTACTGAACCATAAGGCCGGAGGCGATTATACTGAAAAGTTTATGGTTGTAGAAGTCGATCCAACCGACCGTACGAAACCTGTCAGCGATGAGTTTGAAGTACAAGGTTGGACCGGCTATAATTTCCACGGCCGGGGTGAGAAGTATTCCGATTTTAAATGGCACTGGTATCATTTTTCCGGTATGGGTTTTGATGACAAATCAAGAAGGAGTGGTATTTTCCAGATCTTAGGTGAAAATAAGAACTGGAGCGAAGGAGTGGATTCCGAAAATGGGAACTACGATTTTCTTCTCGGAAATGATATCGACCTTAATCATCCCGAAGTAATAACAGAATTGAACCGTTGGGGAAAATGGGTTTCTAACGAATTGAACCTTGACGGAATGCGTCTGGATGCTATCAAACATATGAAGGACCAGTTTGTCAAACAATTCTTAGAAGCTGTGAGAACCGAAAGGGGAGAAGACTTTTTTGCTGTAGGTGAATATTGGAACGGTGATCTGGAAACGTTGGACAACTATCTGGAAGCAGTCGGGAATAAAATCAGTCTGTTCGATGTGCCGCTTCATTATAATCTTTTCCAGGCTTCGCAGGAAGGAAAAGAATATGACTTGCAGAACATTCTGAAAAATACCTTGGTAGAACTGCATCCGGAACTGGCTGTCACCTTTGTCGATAATCATGACTCGCAACTGGGTAGTTCTCTGGAGTCACAGATCGAAGATTGGTTCAAACCGTTGGCCTATGGCTTGGTTTTACTCATAAAAGACGGCTATCCTTGTCTTTTTTATGGTGATTATTATGGTGTAAATGGAGAGAAGTCGCCCCACACGCAGATCATTGATCTTTTGTTGGATGCCCGTCGGAAATATGCTTACGGAGAACAAACAGATTATTTCGATCATCCTTCCACTGTTGGTTTCGTAAGGAGTGGGGATACTGAGCATCCGGGATCGGGTTTGGTTTTTCTGATTTCAAATGATGAAAAAGGCAGTAAGACGATGAATTTAGGCAAAGAGCATGCAGGAGAAAAATGGTATGAATTGACTGGAAGCGTTGCCGATGAAGTACAGATAGACAAAGAGGGAAATGGTGAGTTTTCCGTCAATGGTCGTAATTTGGCTGTTTGGATCAAAAAACATCAATAATAATGCTGCATTTGCTTAGTTATTCGTTTTTAAAGGAGATCGCTTTCGTATGAATTTAGAATGATTATACCTAAATATTTGATAAATAAAGAGAAAAGCCGGAGAAGTCAATATCAACTATTGCTTTTCCGGCTTATTAATTGTTTATGCTGTTTGAAATATGTTTCTTTCTATTTCTTCAGTAAGATCATTTCTATTTTTTCTTTCAGAACCTCTTTAGGCTGTGCGCCCTGAAGCATCTGAGGCGTTCCTTCCATCGGAATGTATAACAGAGCCGGTATTCCCTGAATGCCGAAAGCGGTTGCCAGTTCGGTCTCTTTGTCTACATCCACTTTGTAAATATCGATTTGTCCGGCATATTCCTTGGCCAGTTGGTCCAGAGAAGGTGCGATCATTTTGCAGGGGCCACACCAGTCTGCATAGAAGTCAATAATGGCTGGCTTGTTACCCAGATATTTCCATTCGTTCGGACTCGCTTCGAAATTATATACTTTTTTCAGAAAGTCTGCCTTGTTGATATGTATAGGAGCAGTAGCATCTTTTCCTGTCGTCTCGGTGCTACTTGCAGTTTCGTTGGTTTTGGCCTGCCCTTTGCATGAAGCTAAAGCCATAAAGCCAATCATTAAAGCCAGTAATGTGAAGATTTTTCTACTATTCATTCTATTTTATTGTTTAATTATTTCCACTGTCACAACTTTGTGCAGTAATTATGAAACAATATTGATAAATAAAAGGTTTGTCAGAACCGTACAAATGTACATTGTGAATTATAGACTCTTATAGTTATTAAAGAACAATTCTTTCGTCCATATGATTTTATAGGAGATATTATTAGTAAATTGCAGAAAATAAAATATTTAACCATATATCCATCACTTCACGTTTTACTAATTCTCTAGTATAAATTCTCCGTCAAACAATGTATTATGAAAGGTAAAGAAAACAAGAAAGAAAAGAAGAAGGAAAAGTCTGGAGCCGATAAAATAAAAGCTCAGACTGACTATCAGCGCGAAAAAAAGAGTAAGCAAGACAAAGGCTTTAATCTAATAACTAAGACATAATGGTAAACATACAAAGGGAAGGCATTATTCTTGAAAGTACAGATTTAAGTTTTGAAAACGAAAGCGTAATGAATCCGGCTGTCATAGCCGAAGGAGATACTGTACATATGTTTTACCGTGCAGTGAAAGAGGGTAACTATTCAACTATCGGCTATTGTAGGTTGGAAGGAGCCCTTAAAGTTGTTCAACGAAATGAAGACCCTTTAATCCGGCCTGAGTATGTTTATGAAGCTCAGGGAGTAGAAGACCCACGGATTGTAAAGATCGATGATACCTATTATCTGACTTATACGGCTTATGATGGCAACAGTGCCGTAGGAGCGTTAGCCGTATCTTCCGATTTAGTTCATTTTGAAAAAAAAGGAGTAATTACATCACAGTTTACATTCCGTCAGTTTAAAAGATTGATGACATCGCATGGACATCAGATCGGTAAATATTTCCGTTCTTATAATAAGCGGGAATCAAATACTAATCTTGGAAAAAAGATCTATCTCACAGATAAGAATGTAGTGTTTTTCCCTCGTAAGATTAATGGGAAATTCTACTTTATGCATCGGATCAAACCGGATATACAATTGGTCAGTATCGGGAAACTGGAAGACTTGACCACAAAGTTTTGGACTGATTATTTTATTGATTTTTTCGATCACATTCTGTTGAAACCTCAGTACCGTCATGAGGCAAGTTATATCGGTGCCGGTTGTCCTCCCATTGAAACACCTGAAGGATGGTTGCTTATTTATCATAGCGTATATGATACTCCGGAAGGGTATGTCTATTCTGCCTGTGCCGCTTTATTGGATCTGAATGACCCTTCTATAGAACTGGCGCGATTGCCTTATCCTTTGTTTACTCCCGATACGGATTATGAGTTGCTGGGCATAGTAAACAGAGTTTGTTTCCCTACCGGTACTACTTTGTTTGGTGGCAGACTGTATATTTATTATGGGGCGGCAGACAAATGCATAGCCTGTATATCGGTAGTACTTCAAGAGTTAGTTAATGAATTAATATCCCATAAAAAATGAATAATATATTATGTATAACAACTTTTCCTCCCAGAGAATGTGGCATTGCTACATTTTCAGGCGATTTGATCCGGGCAATTCTGTACAAATTCGGAAATACTTATTCTATTAAAGTTTGTGCATTAGAATCGGATTCGGAAAAACATGTTTATTCTGATACGGTAAAATATAGGTTAAATACTTCAGACGCCAATGACTACACAGTCATTGGCACACAGATCAATCAGGATGCAGTTATAGATCTTGTCCTGATACAACATGAATTTGGCCTGTATAGTGAACATGAAGATGATTTCCTGCAGTTTGTGAAATCAATAACAAAGCCTGTAATAATCGTCTTTCATACTGTATTGTCTAATCCGGTCGCTTCCTTGAAAAAATATCTACTGGAACTGACAAATGCTTGTGCTGCAATTATAGTGATGACGCAGGTTTCCAAACGTATTTTGCTGGAGGATTATCAGATTGAAGAGGATAAAATAGAAGTGATACCACATGGAACACACCTCGTTGCTCATCAGGATAAGAGACTGCTGAAAGATAAATATCGAGTCACAGGAAGAAGGATACTTTCAACCTTCGGCTTACTGAGTGCCGGAAAAAGCATTGAAACAACTTTAGAGGCCTTACCCGCCATTGTAAAAGAAAATCCGACAGTCTTGTTTGTCATTATCGGGAAGACACACCCGACTGTGTTTAAAGCAGAAGGAGAGAAATATCGGGAGATGCTGAAAGCCAAAGTTATGGAGCTGGGTATGACTGACCATGTCCGTTTTGTAAATTTCTATCTGGATTTATCCACTTTGCTAGAGTATCTACAGCTGACAGATGTATATCTGTTTACCTCCTGTGATCCTAATCAGGCGGTAAGCGGTACATTTGTTTATGCCTTAAGTTGCGGATGTCCTATTATAGCCACTCCGATTCCTCATGCATTAGAGTTGTTGAAGGATAATTCAGGTATCATCTTCGACTTTAAAAATTCCATCCAGTTGGCTGCGGCAACCAACCGGCTACTGTCGAATGAAAGTCTCCGGTCTAAAATGAGAATAACCGGTTTGCAGAAAACTGCTGCTACCGCTTGGGAGAATGTGGCAATAGCCTATATCTTATTGATAAAGAGTGTATTGAAAGATAATGACGAACTGCTTTATTCGTTACCTCCGATAAATGTAAGACATATTAAAAGAATGAGCCGGAACTTTGCTATGATCCAGTTCTCTAAAGGCAATCGTCCGGATATTAAAACCGGTTATACGTTGGATGATAATGCCCGGGCATTAATGGCACTTTGTCAGGTCTATGTAGAAATAAGGGATGTCTCCTGCGAAAAGTATATCAGGAGCTATCTGAATTTCATAAAGTATTGTTTGCAACCGGATGGTTCCTTCTTTAATTATGTGGATAAGGAACTGGCTTTTACAAAGCAAAATCAGGAAGTGGGTTTGGAGGATAGTAATGGGAGAGCAATTTGTGCTTTGGGGTATTTTATTTTTCATGGCGATAAATATCCTGATCAATGGACTGCCGAAGCAATCCAGATTTTCAGAAGATCACTTCGGGTGCTTTCTGGTTTTCAGTCTCCGCGTAGTATTGCTTTTGCATTGAAAGGACTTTGCTATTATAACCGACGGTATTCTTGCCCGGAGATTGCCTCATTAATCAATTTGCTGGCTGATAAATTGGTCGGATTTTATAAACAAAGTACAGATGGTGAGTGGTTGTGGTTTGAATCCTACTTGACATATGATAACTGTGTGTTGCCGGAAGCACTACTTTTCGCTTACCAGGCTACCGGAAATGAAAAATATAAAACGATAGCTAAAGAGTCATTCGATTTTCTACTGAAGAACATCTTTGTAGAAGATCGCATCAAAGTGGTTTCCAACCGGGGGTGGCTGCACAAAAAGAAAAAAGGACTGATTTATGGGGAACAACCGATTGACGTGGCAAGTACTGTTATGACATTGGTTACATTTTATAATGTATTTACGGATAACGATTATTTATTGAAACAGACACAGGCTTTCAACTGGTTTTTAGGTAATAATCATCTTCATCAGATACTTTATAATCCGGCCACAGGAGGTTGTTATGATGGGTTGGAAGAAGATAATATCAATTTGAATCAGGGAGCTGAATCGACAGTTTGCTATTTAATGGCAAGACTTTCTATGCTAAATAATATAAGTTCGAATTTGAGTGTCCCCAAAGGCGATTTCCAGTAAAAATCGGTTGATCGAATTTCATATGATTGAAATTACCTATCTTTGTGGTCAAAGAAAGGTAATCAATGACTCAAAAATATCCATCTGCTTTATTGGAAAATGCAGTAAACGAGTTGGCTTCGCTTCCCGGAGTGGGAAGGAAGACGGCTTTGCGGTTAGCTTTATATATGCTTCGCCGGGATGAAGGCTATACGGAAAACTTTGCGTCCGCCTTACTGGCTTTGCGGAGAGATGTAAAGTATTGTACAGTGTGTCACAATATTTGTGATGACGAAATGTGTTCCATCTGTGCCGATCCTCACCGGGATCATTCGACTGTCTGTGTAGTTGAAAATATCAAAGAAGTGATGGCAATTGAAAACACCGGACAGTTCCGGGGCGTTTATCATGTCCTGGGTGGTATTATTTCTCCTATGGACGGTATTGGACCGGGTGATCTGCAAATAGACAGTTTGGTGCAACGGGTAGCCAATGATGAAGTAAAGGAAATCGTACTTGCCCTCAGTACTACAATGGAAGGAGATACTACCAACTTTTTCATCTATCGTAAACTGTCGGCTTATGATGTAAAGATTACGGTCATTGCCCGTGGCGTTTCCATTGGTGACGAGATAGAATATGCAGACGAAATAACGTTGGGTCGTTCTATCGTGAACCGGACCAGTTTTAATGATTCGATAAAAATATAATCTGATTCTTATGTACGAAACCAAGATATCCATTATAGTTGTAAACTATAACGTAAAGTATTTTTTGGAGCAATGCCTATACTCGGTCCGTGCTGCTGTTGCTGGTTTTGATGCGGAAGTATTTGTCGTGGATAACAACTCTACGGATGGTTCTGTCGATTATCTGCGCCCCAGGTTCCCGGAAGTGACTTTTATAGAGAACAAGGATAATCCGGGATTTGCCAAGGCTAATAACCAGGCAATCCGTCAATGCAATGGAGAGTACGTGTTATTGCTTAATCCCGATACTGTGATAGGTGAGGAGAGTCTCCGGACTCTTTGTTTCTTTATGGATGAACATCCGAAAGCAGGCGGAATAGGGGTGAAGATGTTGGATGGGCATGGTGCATTCCTGCCTGAGAGTAAGCGTAGTTTCCCTTCTCCCTGGGTTTCGTTCTGTAAAATATTCGGATTATCGAAGTTGTTTCCTAAATCGCGTATATTCTCAAGATATAGTTTGGCTTATCTGGACAAGGAGAAACAACATAAGGTAGACGTGCTGGCCGGTGCGTTTATGCTGCTTCGACACGATGCGTTAGACAAGGTCGGATTGTTAGACGAAGCTTTCTTTATGTATGGTGAAGATATCGATCTGTCGTACCGGATGGTATTAGGTGGTTATAAGAATTATTATATTCCGGAACGTATCCTTCATTACAAAGGAGAAAGTACGAAGCATGGCGATATGAAATATGTGAAGGCCTTTTATGGTGCCATGCTGATCTTTTTCCGGAAATATTATCCTCATTCCGGTTGGCTGATGGGTTTTTTTATAAAACTGGCCATTTTATTGCGTGCTTCATTGGCTGCTTGCTCACGTCTGTTGGGAGTCAAGCAAAAGTCCAGGAGTAAGCATAAACGTTTACTGGTACTTTGTCGTGAGGACAATTTTGAGGTTATCAAGGCTGCTTGTGTGAAACGTATGCCCGAACTAGAACATATAAATCTTTGGGATCTGGATGAAGAACGTGTCATGGATGCCATTTGCCGTCGTAATCAGATGAAGGAATTTACTGATTATGCCATTTGCTATCCGGATGCCCGTTTTGAACAGATGCTTTTGTTAATGGATTCGATGGTCAGTAAGAAAGTTACTTATCATATTTATTGTAAGGAAAGCGGACAATTAATATCACCGGGGAAATAATATGGCACAACTGGAAAACGAAATAATCCGTCTCCGTGCTTTGGAGCCAGAAGATCTGGAACCTCTGTATCGTTGGGAAAATAATCCGGACTTATGGAGCCTGGGGAACACTATGTCTCCTTATTCCCGTTATATATTGAAGGAGTATATCCGGGAATCGCACCGGGATATATTCGACTTGAAGCAATTGCGTCTGATGATCGAACTTCGTTCAACAGGTGCGGCCGTCGGTACTGTCGACGTGTATGATTTCGAACCGCATCATCGCCGTGCCGGTATCGGTATTTTACTGGATCCTCTTTATCAAGGAAATGGATTGGCAACTGAAGCAATGAATATTCTGATGGAATATGCATTTTCTTTTTTGAAGTTGCATCAGTTATATGTGCATATTCCTGTAGACAACGAAGCCAGCAAAGCACTCTTTACTCGTTGCGGGTTCATTGTTACGGGTGTTATGACAGATTGGATTCAGACAGAAAATGGATATTCTGATGTTCTGATGATGCAAAAAGTGAATGTATCTACTGTGTAATAAATCAGTTCAAATAAGGATCTTTCGGATATTTGGTCCATGCTTCATAGTTACTGCCCAACTGTTCGAGAGAGTTTTTCCAGAAGCTTTCTCCATCGGCAAGTAAGATATTTTCTTTGGTAGCATGACTGACTACCCATGAGTTTTTATTGATCTCGCTGCCTAACTGTCCTTTCGTCCATCCCGAATAGCCCAGGAAGAATTTAACTTTCCCTTCAATAGAATGGCCTTTCAACATGTAACGTTTCAAGGCTTCAAAGTCACCATCGAAATAAAGATGGTCTTTTATCTTCACCGAATCAGGCACGATTAAATCTCCTAAAGAATGAATAAAGAACAGTCGGTTGGCACTTACAGGGCCACCCAGGTAGATTGGTATTTCCGGATACTCTTCAAGTTCCGGAAAAAAGGTATTTACTATTAAATCGGTTTTCTTATTTAATACAAATCCCATGGAACCTTCTGTGTTGTGTTCTACAAGTAAAACGACAGAGCGTTGAAAGTAGGCATCTTGCAAGAAAGGTTCGGACATGAGGATACTTCCTTGTGCAGGAAGAACATTATTATGTGTTATTTTAAATATATTATTATATGATGCCATAGTGAAGATTGCTTACTGTGTTAGACAGGGACAATATATGGCTTTTGATGTTAAGAAGCAAACGAAAAACCCGGCATTTGAGTTAATAAGTGTAAAAGAAATGCCGGGTTTGTGTTAATTATAGGGTATGATTTTCTTTGAATAGCTTTAAACGCTCTTCCAGAAGGTCATATTGGTGCGGTTTGATGAATGAAGTGCAGGCGCGCAGACCTTCCTGGTTGCTGCCGGTCGTGCTTAAAGAGATGGCACTTACTCCGTAATAGATCAGTTCTTCCATCAACTTTCCGCCGGTCATTCCGGGATAAGCGATCGTAAAATAGAAGCCGTCGGCAATCGGTTCGTCCAGGTCATGATCGTAAACGATCGTGAAGCCGTAGTCGGTAAAGATCTTCTTCAGTCTTTCAGCACGGCGTCCGTATTCTTTTACTTCCGAGATAAAATCGAACTGGCCGTCGGAGGCTGCTTTGAACATGGCTGCCAATGCGACCTGTGCCGAATGGCTCGTTCCTGATGACAGGGCGTACAGTACACGGTGGATGTAAACAGTACCGAAAGTGCCGCTGCCATAACGCTTCGTCAGTCCCGGATAAGCACGGTGGTAAAGTTTGTTGGAGATAGCAGTTACACCGATACGTTGTCCGGCATAGCTGAATGCTTTCGAACCGGATATCTGTAAGATGTAATTATCCGTATAATGCGCAACGCTTGCCTGATAAGGAGCTTCGAAAGGTTTGCCAAGTTCTTTGCGGAAATCCATAGCGAAGTAGGCGAGGTCTTCGATCACGATCGTATCATATTTGTTTGCCATCTCTCCGATGATCTTCAGTTCTTCGTCTGTCAGGCAGAACCAGGCAGGGTTGTTCGGGTTCGAATAGATCATGGCTGCGATATTGCCTTTTGAAAGGTGTTCTTCCAAGATGGCACGCAGTTTCTCTCCGCGATATTCATAGACGTCGAATGATTCGTATTTATATCCCATCACGACGATCTGTTGTTTCTGAACCGGAAATCCGGGATCGATGAAGAGGATGGTGTCTTTTCCTTCCGTGCATTGTCCGCTGGTAAGGAAAGAGGCGAATGTCCCTTGCATGGAACCGGTAACCGGAACACAGCATTCGGGTGCTATATCTATATTAATAAATGCCTTGATGAATCTGGATGCTTCTGCTTTTACTTCCGGCGTACCGTTGATATTCGGATAGATGGAGGCGATGCCGCTCTTTAGTGCGTTTATTTCCGCATCGACACCGACTTGCGCCGCTTTCAGTCCGGGAACGCCCATTTCCATATGTATGAACTCGGTTTTTGTTTCCTGTTCCAATTGTGTGGATATGGCAACAACTTCACGGATTGTAGCTTTCCCGAAATCCGGTAATCCGTAGCCATCTATTATTCGTCTGGCAGTCTGATAATCTACTGGAGTATTCTTCATGTCTGTTATAGTTTATATGGGGGACAAAAGTAAAAAAATAATCGATCCAATGTGAAATATTTGTATGAAACTGTTGTGTAATTAAAAATATTATCTACCTTTGCACCGCAATCGAGAGAGATGCAGTATAAAAACATTGGTTCGGTAGTTCAGCTGGTTAGAATACATGCCTGTCACGCATGGGGTCGCGGGTTCGAGTCCCGTCCGTTCCGCTAAAAAAGGAATAAGGTTGGTAAGGTCGTTAAAAGACTGACGTACAACGAGTTTAAGAGTTTTGGCTCTAACTCGTACCCCTAAAGATAAAAAGAGGGGTTAAGTAGCTGGAAAACAGCGAAAAGACACAGTTTGGTGGCGTACCCGTCCATACCGCGGAAAGCCTAAGTCAATAGGCGCCAAAAAAGAGACAAGTCCTTCATATTCAGTGAATATGAGGGACTTTTTTTATTTATGTTGTCTTAGGAAAAAGCCAAAATAAAGCCAAAAAAAGACATTTAGTGTGTCCCATTTCATACCCCAAACCAAAAAGGGACACAGGGGGTACGAGAAATCAAAGAAAAAGGGGTACGAATTGTCCAAAATTGGCAGTGTGTTGTCGGGAATTGGCAGTCTGCATAAAACTCATTAACAGATAGTTTACTTTAATTTTGTAACATTAAAAAATGAGTTTATGAAAAGTACATTTAAAGTTCTTTTCTTTTTGAAAAGAGACAAGCAAAAATCCGATGGCAGTGTTCCTATCATGTGCCGGATTACAATCGACGGACAAATAAGCCGTTTCAGTACCAAATTAAATGTGCATCCTAAATCATGGGATGTAAAGTCGTCAATGGCTCTGGGCAGAACAAAAGAAGCTGTCGAGATAAATACCTTTCTGGAAACAATTAAAACAGGCTTATACAACGTTTACCATGATTTACTCACCAAAGAGAACAATGTTAATCCTGATCGGGTTAAAAATATCTTTCTTGGTCTTGAAATTAAAAACCAAACCGTACTCGAATTATTCCAACGGCATGTTGATGATATCGCTAAATTGGTTGGTATAAGCAGGGCAAAAGGTACACTTCAAAAATATGACGTAGCCCGTAGGCACATGGCTAATTTTATTAAAGAGTATTATAATGTTGCTGATATTTCTTTGAAAGAGGTAAATCACTCCTTTTTGAGAAATTTTGAAGTGTACCTAATGACAAGCTGCAAATGTAAGGAAAATACTACTGCTAAATTCTTACAGCGATTCCGCACTATTATTCTTTTCGCCAAAAATAACGGTTGGATTCACATTGATCCTTTTGCCAACTATAAAATAAAGTTTAAGAAAGTCGATAGAGGCTATTTAATGCAAGAACAAATAGACGAAATCATGAAGAAACAATTCTCTTCTGAACGTTTGGAGCGAGTAAGAGATATCTTTATTTTTAGCTGTTATACCGGACTTTCCTATATAGACGTAAAAGGATTGGATGAAAGTAATATCCGCATTTCATTTGATAATAATTTGTGGATAATGGGGAAACGTGAAAAGACAGGTACAAGCTACAATATTCCATTACTCGACATTCCAAAGCAAATTATTGAGAAGTATAAAGGGACGATGCCCAATAAGAAAGTTCTCCCTGTTCCAAGCAATCAAAAAGTGAATGAATATCTCAAAGAAATCGGAGCTGTTTGCGGTATTGACAAAGATTTAACATTTCATCTTGCAAGACACACTTTCGCCACTCTTACGCTTACAAAAGGAGTTTCCATTGAAAGTGTATCAAAAATGTTAGGTCATACAAACATAAAAACTACCCAAATTTATGCAAGAATTACCGATGTTAAGGTAAGCAACGATATGGCTTCTTTTGCTGAAAAACTTGAAGAAAGGCGAATCAAATCTAAATCTAATTTAGATAAACTTTTTGAATGCCTTTCATTGCATGAAAAAATGGCTTTATTTAATCTTCCCGGCACTCTGTCTGATGATCCCGAAAGATTAAAGCGTATATCTGTCATGTGGCATAGCCTTTCAGAAGAAGAAAAATTATCTCTCTGGTCTAATACTTTTGAAAATGAAGGCAATCTCACTTTTAAATCGGAAAAAGCCAATACTCAATTAGCTGTTTAACCCACTAATTTTTAATAGTAATGAAAAAAAATGAATATTCAACAGTAATAGCTCTGTTCGACGAGTATAATAAGAATGTATATAAGGTTAAAGCCTTATCTACCTACCTGAAATATGAAGCGGTGAGAAACTATATCGCTGATTACATTAAACAACGATATGGGAAAGTTGATTACTTGCTGTCCGAAATCGACGTCAATTTCATAATAGGTTTTGAAAATTACCTGATGAAGTTTCGCAAATATAACGTAAACACAGCCGCCAAGAAAATAGAATTATTCCGTCGTATTGTAAATATAGCCTGTGAAAAACAGGCTATATCCAACAACCCTTTTAGCCATTACCGGATTAAAAGGCAAGAGGTAGTTCGTGCCTTCCTTTCGGAAAAGGAGTTACAGTCTATTTTGAGCAAAAAGTTTTCGACTAAAAGACTTGAACAAGTAAGGGATGTATTTATCTTTTCCTGTTTTACAGGTCTGAATTATTCAGACTTATCAATGCTAACAACCGAAAATTTTGAAACAGATAAAGACGGTAATCCTATTATCAAAATTATGCGGAGCATGACATATACACCTGTTATAATCCCTTTGCTTTCAGTTCCGCAGAAAATTTTGAATAAGTACAGTCAAAATTTACCGATAGCAAGTAATCAAAAGATGAATGATTATTTGAAAGAAATCGGTGATATTTGCGGTATTGGTAAAAATCTCACTTTCAGGGTTGCAAGAAACACATTTGCGACTACTATTACCTATATGAATGGGGTACCCATTGAAACAATATCCCGAATGTTAGGACATACCAATATAAATACAACCCAAACATTGGTACGAATGGATAACGGAAAGATTGGGCGGGATATGTTGAAATTATCAGAACACCTTACAGGTATGGATACTGCATTAAACCTCTAAAAATATTTATCATGGAATTACAAATTATTCAAAGCAAGATTTATGAAATCCGAGGTATGCGAGTTATGTTGGATTACGATTTGGCTGAATTATATCAGGTTGAAACCAAAAATCTGAAACGTTCTGTTCGTCGGAACATAGACCGTTTTCCTCCGGATTTTATGATTGAACTCTCAAAGGAAGAGTACGATTTTTTAAGGTGCAATTTTGGCACCTTAGAAAATCAAGGACAAGGGCAACACGTAAAATACTTACCTTTTGCATTTACTGAACAGGGTATAGCCCAACTGTCAAGCGTTCTTAACAGCACGTTGGCCATTCAGGTTAATATATCTATTATCAGAGCTTTTGTCGCTTTACGACAATATGCACTGGGTTATGCGGAATTAAATCGTAAATTGGAGGAATTTATGGTGGAAACAAATATGCAGTTTAGTGATATTTACCAAGCTCTTACCGAACTTGCATCACAAAAGGAACTGGAAAATAAACCCCGTAAGCGTATTGGTTATAATGTTCAACAGGATGAAGAATAATATATTATGGAACGAGGATATATAAATATTAAAGAAAATAGTGAAAATCAACTGATTGTTGAAGCAAAACTTGTAAATTGCACCCTGTGGGTAACGAAACATCAAATTGCCGACTTATTTAATGTATTTGTCAATACGATTGGTAACAATCTACGGAGTATATTCAAATCCGGCTTGCTCCGTGAAGAAGATGTTACCCGAATACATAAATTTGAGAGCAACGGGCACCCATGCGAAACGGTACTGTATAATCTGGAAGCACTGATATTTGTCAGCTACCGTGTAGCATCTTTTGAAGCAAAAGCATTTCGGGAATGGGTAATGAAAGCATTAACCGAATATACCCGGACTGATAATAAAAAATCAACAGAAGTTCTGATAGTATATAACCTACACTCAAAACTTCCGGCTATTTCGATGAATTAATAAACGTTTAATACATTTAGATATGAAACACGTATTTTATTTACTTATCGCTGTTTTTATGGTTTCCTGCGGTTCAAACTCATCAACGAGTAATTACGAAAAAACCATTACTGATAACCTGTTAAAAGGGAGCGACACAAAAGAAAATCTCAACTTCAAAATTATTGAGATTAGCGAAACCGGCAACGTTACGGTTGCCGACAGTATCGCCTATCTTACTGATGAATTTCAGAAAAATAATCAACCTAACATCAGTAAGATTGAGCTGGCTAAAAAAATGAGTGAAGATCTACTGGCAAGAGAAAAAAATCAAGCTAAAATTGATAAATACAATGCTGATATTGCACGGATGAGCAATACTATTGATTCTCTAAAAAATCTTACTCCGGATAATCTTAACGGATATGACAGTAAGAATCCGAATGATGTTCTTGCCGTAATTGTTAGATGCAAATACTCAATCGCTCCGGGTGGAACAGCCGTTGAAGAAACATTTGATTTCTACTTATCTCCTGACGGCAGCAAATGCTACGGAAAAACCAGAGCAAAATAAAAATACATATCACAATCCAAATGGAGCCTGTATCGTAAAAATCGGTACAGGCTTTTTTTGTATATAGCTTTCCTTTCTGTGAGGAAAGTTCTGCGTTTTATTATGATAAACGCAAAGCAGACAACCAAATTTCCTTTTTTCTGTACTTCCCTCGGTATAATTTCTTCCTCATTTAGTTATGACCATAAAAAAGGAGGGGTTCGGAGTGAACGAGTATCAGGCGCGAATTTATTTCATGTTTATTGGCTGCACAAGATCAGACGTGTTTTTAAAAAAATCTTCCTCGATTCAAAATCTCTTTTGTAATAGATTTTAAGAAATTATCCGGGCAATAATTATAGCCTCTTTTCTTAAAGAAATGTATCTGCACCCCAATCAGGTACAGGAAAGCGAGTGTATTTTTTTGAAAAATCTTGATGCTGCCAAAAAGCACTGCGTGAGTAAGGCACCTGAAACTCGATCACACCTCACCCTCTCCATACTGGCATAAAAAAAAAGTCAGAAATTATGAGAAGTACAGAAAAAAATAGGAAACAACGACCGACAGCCTACCATCCAATTAGCATAAAATTGGTTTTAAAAATCGTTTTGGCGGTTTTGGGCTTCTGTGTGTGGGGAACAGGGTTTATTTGGGCTTTAGTGGGCTTGTATCTCTTTCTTCCTGTTATACGGGGTATCCTCTCCTTTTTCGTGGGTATGGGTGCTATAATCCTCTTTATTCTCGCAATGCTGACCTTTTTATAATCCCTTAAAATTTAGAGTTATGAGCAAAGTATTTTTATTAGGAGCAAACAAGGAAATTGACAAGGCTATACAGGTTGTTCAAGTCAATCAGGTTATCCAAATGGAGGGTTATAGCTATGACAGATATGTAGTCTATGACATCGTTAAAAATAACTGGGGTATCACTTACAAGCTGATTAACCTACGGAAAAAAGTTTTTCAGACAGCAGACATAATCAGACCATTAAGCGAAAAATTCGGTATCGGTTATTATTACGACAGCGAAAATCCTGAATTTATGGATGGTTTTGAAGTGGCGTTACTTCTTCAGGAAGCGAAAGACATAGTTAAAGCGGAAACAGACGAAGCCGAAAAAGAGAAGATAAGAGTAGAAGAAGTTAAGGTAATAGGGCGTAAACGTTTTGCCGAGATATTTCCCGAAGATGCGCAAGCGGTAATCGTGGCACGTCTGAAACAAAACGAAAGCGATAGTCAAACCGACTATTACGGAAGTAGCACACAACGCACCGTCATTTTAGGCTTTTCCAAACATAAAAGGGATATTTTTTCCGAAATGCGTAAATACGCATCAAACTTCGAGGAAACCGCCTATTTAGCCGAGTTTAACGAGGATTACGAAAATAGGGAAAAATACTCTATGGGTGCAGGGTATTATTTAGGAGAATATAGGCATAGCGGTTGGATAATTAAAAAAGTGCCAGTATATAACCGTGAACGCACTATTGAAGATTTTGCATACACAGCAGGAAGCGAAGATAATATACATATCAGTAAGTCCAACACAACGCCACCAACCAACCAGACAGGGGAAAGTAAATGCGGTTGTACAATGGTTGAGTATTCAGCCAAAGCAGTAGCGGTATTCGGGGAAACCAAAGCAATTAAAGACGAACTAAGAGCAATGGGAGGACGCTTCAACAGTCGATTAACCTTTAATGGGAAAAAAATTAAAGGATGGATTTTCCCGAAATCACAAGAGCAAAGGTTAGCCTATTATTTCGGATTGGATTAAACAATGTAGAACACAGGGCAGAGCCTATCTGCCCTACTAAAAACAATCACCATGAGAGTAGATATAGATATGAAATTCATCCACAGGTATAATAAAAACCTATCCTGTATAATTCTCGCAGAAACTGCAAAAGGGTGGAAAGTCAGCCAAACGGAAACCTTTGCCAACCCAAGAAAGAAGCCAAAAGTAACCGTCCAATTCTATCATGCAATTTGGTTTGATGACCAAAAAGGAGAATGGGACGCAGTAAATAATTAACAATCAAAAAACAATATATCATGTATTACGGATTAAAGAACCCCAATAGAAAACAAGAGTTCATTAATAGAATGAACCAACAAATTAAAGTAAATGAGAACCTTATAAAAGGTTTGGAAACGTGTGAGCCGTTTATCAGAGCCTTTAATGGCAAGGTAGCCAATTCAAAGCTAATTAAAGCCATATACACCGCAGAGAACCCGAACAACCTTTCTTACAGCATCACCGAAAAAAGAGGATGTAAAGGCATTGCAATCGGTATATCTGACAATAATCACAGAATGTATGCAAGTGTGGAGGGCAAAACATGGAATTATCTGACATCATACAACTGCGTTTTTCTCCTGCCAACAACCAAGCCTGATGAAAATTCACAAGACAGGATAAATGCGGATGAAGCAATCAAGCAAATTGAAATAGAAAAAGAATACCTCACAATTCTAATACAAGAATGTAAAGCCGATTTACAGATGTATGATGAAGAAATAACCGCATGGGAAGAACTTGAAAGGCAGATTGAAGCCTATGAACAAAAGTTCTCACCCAATCTGCGAGGAACTATAACAATGAGTGCAAGATAAAAGAAGTCAAACACGGGGCAGTAACCCTGCCCCACAAAATAACAGTCATGAAATACAGAGAATTGTCAGCATACGAAAAATTGCAAAAGATACAGGACATCAATTTTTGCAGGGCAGAACGCCACAATGTAGCTATATATCTGAACGCATTAAGACGTAACGACAGGGCGATAATAGAGGAATACGAGAGTTTTGGAAATACCCCTCGCCAGTTATTAATGAATAAACGAGAGTACGAAAGACATTTAGTATTTGGCTTCATTAAAAAGGAATTTAACGAATACGGTTGGTTGGAAAGACCTGATTTTTTGGAACGTGAAGAAATACAATTCCCACATCGGGACGGTTGGGCGGTATCTAACCATATCACACTGGGTAAAGGCTTAAACGGAAAATGGACTTATGGAATGAGTTACTCTCACAGTACAGGCGGATCAGGCTATGGGCTTAATGTATGGGGTAAAATATTCGACAATAGAAAAGACTGCCTGAAAGCAGCATTAAATGAAATGCTTACAGGACTTGAAAAAGACAGCAGTAAGACCGACCGATATGCAATCAATGTATTAAAACAAGCGAAAGCCTTATTTGACGAGATTACAGGGCGTAAACCTGTACAATTAGAATTATCATTCTTTTAATAAATCCAATCAATATGAAACCGAATAAAATAGCAATTATGTATAAGGGAGTTGTACATTTCCTGAACAGGGTAACAGGCGAAAGCAAGCATTATCAAATAGCTTTTGAAACTGACCGTTGGAGCATCCGTTTTTATCTGTTACAGAACGGTCAAATCCGAATAATCATAAATAAGTCTATCAAAAAGAGCGAAACGGAATATCATACGCATTTCTGCTATGACTGTTATTGCACACTTGATAAGAATGGTTTATTTCTCGATGACGTTCACGATCCTGCCACTTGCCGAAAGATAACCAACCCTACTAAATGGTTTACCATTGAACCCATGTTAAGGGATATTCACAACCAGTTAAAAGAAGAACTGGAAGCCTTGCACCCTTTCGACCTGATACACGATATAAGAGATTTAGAACACTTCATATACAGGAAAATGGAAGAATACGGAAAGGTAGAATTTACCGTAAACAACTCCCTACGTTTCGGTATCGGTGAAAATGCCTATACCACAAGCGAAGAAGCATTGAAAGCCAAAGAAAAAGAACCTGTTGTTTTGCTAAATCTATTCAATGGCAATCATATAATATCTAAAGACACTATCATCTTTTTCCTGTACTGGCTTTTGGACAGGGATAAAGAATTAAGTGTATCAGACGGACAAAAATTGAAAACGGTTGTCAGATCATTTGAGGAAAGTCCCAAAAAGCCGAATGAATGGTCTTTGCAAACTCTTAATACGTGGTGGCAATGGCTTAGTTTTGATGAATTTGAAGATATTACAGGTATAGAGCAGGACAGAGACGGCAATAATGAAATAGATGCAAAATTCCTTGATGATGCCAACCAATTTTGGCAAAATAAAACCTTTCAAGAAAAAATCAAAATTTATCAATCCAATTCACACTTACATGAGATTGTAAAAGAAAGGATTGAAGCATATGAATAACCAAAGGGCGGAGTAATCCGCCCATAATCTCAAAAAGCATGAAATTGAAAGTAAATAAAACAAATAAGACCTGCACAATTAGCGGACTAACTTCAACCGAAGTTGATGTAATATTGGGAATCGTAGATACTGCTAACAGGCGATGTTTCCGAGAACAAGAAGATAGCGGAGAATGGTATAGCAACGATGATTTTGTACTATCACTTACCGATGAACAACGACAAGCGTTGTCAAAAATCGGAGAAGAAATACAGCAAATTTATAACAGTTAATTATCAATATCATGGCACAGGAAAAAATAGACGATTGGATGCAAGATGCCAAAGACCTTGCAAAAGCGGAACGGGAACTCAAAATAGAACATTGGGTATATATAACCTTTGAAGTAAGGGACGAGGACAGAAACCGTGAAATACTACATATAATCGACATCCCTCGTGCCATGTTAGACCGTTGGCGGTGGGTTATTGAGTGGCGCAGGGCAAAATTGGTATGTAAATACCCCCGTAAGAAAATTTGGGTATATCACTGTGCATACGACAAGCGGACGGGATTGCAAACAGGTTTTGACTTCCTTTTAGGCAAAGTAGCTTCGGCAAAAGCGCAGATAACTAAGGTAGAAAGGGCAATCGCCAAATATATCGACTATATGACACACAATGACCTGTTTTTCAATCTTGAAACGGATGAAAAGTTACTCAAAGCCAAAGCCAAATTGGAACAGAAAAAGAAAAATTATAATGAAGCGTATGCCATTTTACAGGCAGAAGTCATCAAGCATAAACAGAACAGCACCATGTATAAATTATTTATTGGATTCAAAAAGTTGGGCGAGTTCAGCTCTATAATGGAAGCCAAGAAATACGCAGATAATAGCGGACTATCAGGTACTTTTAACCTGATTGGAGACAAGTATCAAGATAATTGGTATGTTTCCTCAATGCAAGTACAAACCTCTAAATAACAAAGAATATGACAACAATAAAAGACATAGATGGAAACATAATTGAAGTAACAGATTTGAACGCCGCCATTGACGAATGTAAGCGTTGTAAAGACAGTCCGTATAAAATGGAAAGCGGACACACCGTAGGCGAAAATTATGCCTATATGTTGGAACAACTGCTCCCGCTTCAACAACAAAGCCGTCGTTCACGTTGGTTGGAAGGTACAGAAATGCGCTACAATCAGGGCAAGCGTTTTACAAAAATGGATATTGCCTATGAAATCGGTCGGCACGAACCGTATCACCCTGCCTCTCTCTATTGGGATAGCCTGCGTCGAGAGGAACTTGTAGCGTTCTTCAATGAAATGTTCGGTACAGATATTCGTTGAATTTTCCTCTTTATACACGAAAAAATCCCGACGGAACACCGTCGGGATAGCTATTATATCACTAAATATTTTTTAGATTATCCTAATACAGTGAGTATTAAAATCTTTTAGTTAAATTCACGCCGTAATAAAAGTTATACAATATGTCAGAATCAATTAAAACCAACAATATACCAGAACAATGGGTTGCTTATTTCAGCCACATCGAAGATCATCCCGCTAACGTCCTGATGAACCTCGCGCTGGTAGACTTAGCCCCAATAGATAACCTCAAAGAGTTGCTGCTATTTACTATTCAGATGCTCTCCGCAGATGAAAACGGATTATTCACGGCAGAAGAAGAATCCGAGGTACTACACAGCATCCAAGAAGAAATCATCGAGGCTACCGAAAAGAAAAATGTCATCGTCGCAGGAATCGTTAAGTCAAACGGTCTGATGAATATGTACCTTTATGTAAAACACGGAAAAGAATGCGAGGAACTCTTAAAGTCCGTCATGAATGTACATCCCGAATACTCGTACAACATTGAAGTGCAGAAAGACAAGGATTGGAATACCTACTTCGACTTGTTGTACCCATCCAAATACGAACTGCAAACCATAGAAAACCAGTCGGTCTTATTCCAACTGGATCAGGACGGCGACGACTTCAGCAAAGAAAGGGAAGTGGATCACTTTATCTATTTCCCGACCGAAGAAGGGCGAGAGCAGTTTATTCGGGAAGTCGAAACGCTCGGATATAAAGTGGCGCTAAAAGAAACCGTAGATCATGGCGATTCCTATCATTTCGCATTGCAAATCTCCCGGCTAAACAATGTCATGCCCTCAGAGATTAACGAATATACATGGGAGTTAGTAACATTGGGTAATGACTACGGTGCCAAATACGACGGTTGGGGATGCTGCCCACAAAACAGCAGATAAAATATAGCTGATATAAAATAAACAGACGCGCGGTTTCCGCCCGTTACTATTCTTATGAGATCTGCAAATTATTTGAGAGAAAATATACAAATAATTTGCAGATCAAATGACATTATTTAATTTTTAGCAAGTTTCAATATCCTAATTGCCCCTCTTATAACAATAAGGAATACAATACTACCGATAATAAGGTCGGGTATCTGATTATTCAACTGCCATACTAAGAATCCGGCAAGAATTACCCCTGCATTTATTATTACATCGTTGGATGAAAAGATGATACTTGCCTGAATATGGGCATCTTTGCTCTTCGTCCTTTGAAGTAAAAGCAAACATATAACATTAGCAATCAAAGCAAGTACGGATATACCTATCATTGTTTGAAAAACAGGCATTTCCTCTGTACCTGTAAACCGTCTGATTACCTCTATAAAACCAACGGCAGCCAAAAGTATCTGGAAATATCCGCAAATCATAGCAACACGCTTCTTACGGCTTACGGCTGCACCGACTGCAAACAAACTTAATCCATAAACAAAAGCATCAGCAAGCATATCAAGGCTATCAGCAACCAATCCCATAGATTTGGATATAATACCCGTTGACATTTCAATCAGGAAAAAGCCGAAGTTAATAGCCAGTACAATCCAAAGGACTTTACGCTGTTTGCTATTTTCCTCTGCCTGGACTTCTCCTGTTACTTCTTTACTTTCAATAAAGCGTGAACCGAGATTCAAGGTAGCAAGCTGCTTTTCGATTTCCTGATAGTCGCCTGTATGGTAAACAGTAAATATCCTGCCTTTCAGGTCAAATTCCTGCTTTGCAACACCCTCTATATTTTGGAGTTTCATCCGAATGAGGTTTTCCTCACTCGGACAATCCATTTGTTCAATTTTAAAAATTGATTTATTCATTTTACAATTTAATTATAATCCCGGTATTCAGGATGAAACCGTCCAACGGTGCATAAATGTCCCGAAATTCAGGATTAGTCATCGAACCCGTATGAATGGTATCAAACCTTGTCTGCCGTCTGTCGGTAAAGTTCTCAAAGTTAGCATATATTGAGAACTTTTCCCAAATTCGTTGCATCATTAATCCGAAGACAAGGTAATCCTTACCTGTTTTACCGTCATTCAAATTTTGTTTTCCGGTATAATAAGCTTCCAATCCGATTTTCCATTTATCTTCCACCTCATACATTAAAACAGAATTGATTTTATGTTTCGGGGTTAAGGTTTTTTGGTAGCTTCTGCCGTCTTCCTTTACATCAGCATCCGTATAGGTATATCCGAGAAATAAACCGAAATCCTTATACTTAATTTTCATATTGGTTTCAGCCCCTTTACTATCCACGTGACCGTTAATGTTATTAAACTGCCAACGATTATTTTCAGCAGCTTGCAGTTCAAGCGGATTTTTCAGGTAAGTATAAAAGAATAACTGGTTTATACTTAAAAATACTTGGTCGCCGAACAAACCCGTTTTATAAGTAAAATCCACATTTGCCCCATAACTCCTTTCCAGTTTGTTCCTGTTGTCATCTATCGGCAAGACATTCTGAAACTGGATGCGTTCGCTATCTTCCGAAAAAATGGTAGGTGCTTTATATCCGAACCCACCACCTACACGGGATGAAAATTTCTCCGTTATCTTGAAATGAGAAGATATACGGGGTAGAACTGCAAAACCGTAATCGTTAATATAATCGGTACGCAATCCGCTTTCAAGATTCATCCAGTCCGTTATTTTCGTATTGTTCTGTACAAATACGCCTACGGTAGTCATATTGTAATCACGTAAAGGAAAATCGGTCAGTTTTTCTTCGGTAAACTTATCCGTCCACACATTCGCACCCGCTACCCATTCCGTTTTTTCTTTTGTATGTATATAAGATACTTCTGAAAAAGACGATAACTGGTCGCCGTCAAATTTGAAATCGGGAATCTCAATCTTACGGCTGAAATAAGTAATGCTGTTCTTTACATTTAATCTGTTTTGTTTGTCGAAACGATGTTCAAATGTAAGTTGGCTTGAATGCCTTTGTGTCTTGTTTCTTTCAAAATAGGAATGTTCTTCGTTTCCCTTATCTTTTACATACTCCATATCACCACCCAGACGGTTTTCAATCATGGAGTTTATACCGAAATTAAAATCTGTGTTTTCAGACAGGTACAAGAATAGCTTAGGATTAAATACAAACCTGTCGAACTTTGGTATTGCCGTAAAGCCAACATCTGACGGATCATAAGCCCAGTTACGGTTATACGATGCAAAAACGGTAGTACCTACCTTGTTGAATTTCTGACCGAAAAAGCTGTTTACATCAAGCCCTTTACCTGTTGTCCCATTCAGGTGGATTGAGAAATCCCTTTCCTTTTCAGGCGTTTTCGATATAAGGTTTACCAGTCCCGCAATAGCACCGCCACCGTATAAAGTAGAAGAAGAACCTTTTATTATTTCAACCTGCTTTAAATCGAGCGGTGGTGTCTGTAATAAACCTAATCCGCTTGCTGCACCTGAAAATACGGGAAAACCGTCTTTTAGTATCTGTGTATATCTACCGTCCAAACCTTGAATGCGAATAGATGAATTACCCGATATGGCTGATGTTTGTTGTGTCATAATACCCGTGCTTTCATTCAGAAGCATACGTATATCTCCGGGTTTCATCACTCCTTTTTCGCCTAACTCTTCGGCATTTATAAATTCAATACGGGTAGGAATATCTTTAAAAGTACGTGTCCCCCTTGTTGAAGAAACAACTACTTCCTGCAATGTTTCTTCATCAGGCTCAACCCTGATAACGATAGGTTCATCCGAAGCCAACGGGAATGTAAATTCTTTTATGGTCTTTTCATATCCTACATAAGTAATTTCAAACCTCTGTTTACCGTCTGGAATATTGGAGAGTACCGCTAATCCTTCAGCATCAGAAGATGTTCCGTTCGTAGTATTTTGAAGTATAATATTAGCACCGATTAAAGGCTCTTTGTTATCACAGTCTATTAGTTTAACGTTAAGTGTATTTTGAGCGAAAATATTGGAAATGCTGAATACTAAGAATAGCATTAGTATAATTTTTGTTTTCATTTTATTTCTTGTTTTTAAATCTTCAACTATAAATGATATGAGGATTACGATATTACAAAGAATGTATTATCGTAAAAATTGCAGGGCATATTCACAACGACCTGTATAATAAAAATTAGTTTATGCTTTTGGCGGTTGCCAGATTGAAGATTTATAATCAGAGAGAGCGTTTTTTACTATATAATCTGATTTATAATCAGGTATAGAGCCTAAAATTATTATTATTGGATTATAAAAACGGGCTTCCGGAAATCCGGAACAGGTATTACAATGTAGAAAAGGGGAACAACAACTATCATCGGAACAGTCGTCACAACTATTGCCTATGTCATTGCTCGTTTCAACGGTATCTGTATATATAGCTAAACATTTATCCTCAAAACAACATGGCATTACTGATAACAGTAATACATATATGGATAATATGAGGGACAAATATTTCATGCTGCAAAGATAGCGATTATGTTTTGCAACTTAGTTGCAAGTTTCGTACTATTTTCACAGATTATCTACTGTTTAATTTACGATTCTATTTCGGCTATTGCTTTTTCAATTTCAGCAAAGGCTTCGCTCATTACTTCCTCTACCAGTCCGCCGATTTGTGCTGCCATAGCAACCGAATTCATGCGCGAAATACGGGTTATACCATCAGAAGTCTGATATATAGATATGCGACATGGAAGTAATGATGAATAAAGACGTTCCATATCATGCTCCAATATTCTGCCGGAATATTTGGGGTTGCACAATTCTATGACTTTTATCGGTAGCACTTCTTTCCCATTTTTGCGAAGCGTTTCCTGCATATCATGAATATGCTGTATTTTCCAGTTTCCGAGAGACTGGATTTTTTCGGATAGTTTATCGAAGGTTTCGTCATAACTGTAACGGCTTACGTTTTCTAAAAACATTGCGCTCTCAGGTTGTTCTGTTGATTTCATGATTCTTTTTTTATATTACTCTATGTTATTATTTAAACAATTTTCTTGCCAAAAAGGTTGCATAATACGTTTATTATCCGCTTTATTTTTACTATTTACATTGCATGAAGATACAAGCACCTTACATAATTTTATAAAGATTTTGATAGTCAATTTTTAACAGCTAAATATGCTAAAAGTCTGATTTTCTTTAAAAATGGATGTACATCATCATTAATTTAAAATAAAAAAGATTGATGAAAATCGAAGATTTTTAAAAGATCTGCAAATTATTCGTTTATTTTCTTCAGAATAATTTGCAGATCGTTCTAAATTACACTTTTTCCTTCCATTCAATAACGGCAAAGTTCCCGTCTGAAATCTCCTTCACTTTATTAATCCATTGCACTTCACTTAATGCTTTAGCTTTAAGGAATGGACTATTGGTTGAAGTCAGCAAAAGACTGGAATTAACCACCCACCATTTATTCTTAATTCTGGCACGTTGTAAGTCCTGTTGCAGTCTTTGTGCTTCAAACACAGGTGTTGTTTCCGGCAGGGTTACGATAACCACTTCCGTTTCCTTTTCGCTTCGCAAGCGAGGTAATAGGTTTTGAACCGCAGGGGTGATATTTCCCTGTGTCCGTTCTACTTCCTTATGATAACTTTGGGTTGAATCCAGCAGCAGCAACGTGTGTCCGGTTGGTGCAGTATCTATCACAACCACTTCATTATCCGCTTTGGCAACTATTTCGGCAAAGGAATTGAAAACGGCAATTTCCTGTGTGCATGGGGAACGCAGGTCTTCTTCGATATAACTTAAATCAGCATCACCCATTGTTTCCCTTGCTTTGTCAAGCACATTTTTCTGATAGGCAGCAAGCACCGCTTTTTCATCTATATGGCTTACTGTGATGCCGTCTATTTTCGTTTCGATATAAGCCAAATGGTTTGCAGGGTCAGTTGTAGTCAGATGCACTTTCACTCCTTTTTTAGCCAAACCACGAGCAATATTCCCGGCAATGGTAGTTTTGCCTACACCGCCTTTACCCATCGTGAAAATCACCCGTTTACCTGTTTTGTAGAGGTCTTCAATAACGCTGTCAATCGTATTGAAACTACGTTTCTCAATATCCGGACTTTCGTTCTTTATGGCTACATCCGCATTCAACATATTACGGATATTATCAATGCCTGTCATGTTATAAGAACGAAGCGGAACAATATAGGTGTTCAGTTTTAGCAAGGCTGCCGAACGGTTATTCAGCGCATTTTGCTGGTGTTCATAAATCTGTTTGGAAATACTATCGTCTGCATCGTAGTTTTCTAATACGCCATTTATGATTAAATGCTGTGTTTCGATACCTATATCCGACAACTCATTGGATGAACGTTCGACCTCTTTCAACGGGCTGTCTTCCGGTCGGCTGACAAGGAAGAGCGTTGTTTTAGACTTATCGGTTAGATTTTTTACCGCATGTTTATATACATCTTTGCGGTCTTCCAAACCTGATAATTGTCCTAAGCACGAAGCTCCGGTCGTATTTTCGTCAATAAAAGTATCCCACGCAGAAGGAAGTTGCAACATACGGAGTGTATGACCTGTTGGGGCTGTATCAAAAATGATATAATCATAGTTTTTGCTCTTATCTTCGTCAGTGATAAAATCAGAAAATTCATTGAACGCTGCGACCTCTACTGTGCATGAACCGGATAGTTGTTCTTCCATATTAGCAATTACACTTTCAGGTAATTTACCCCGATATGGAGCGATAACCGATTCCCTGTATTCGGCAGCCGCTTGTTCGGGGTCAAGGTTTACAACAGTCAAGCGGGGTACATCTTTAATGGGAGTACCTTTATTGTCTAACGGCATATCAAATACATCCTGTAAATTGGATGCCGGGTCGGTACTCAACAACAATACTTTTTTTCCACTATCTGCAAGACTTACAGCTGTAGCACAGGCGATAGATGTTTTGCCTACACCGCCTTTACCCGTGAAAAATATATACTGGGTAAGTTTTTCGTTTGAAGGATTATACTTTTTCATGTGGGTTATTTTTTTATTGTTAGTTCATCTTCTGAAATATCGAGCCATTCTGCAATCTGCTTATTTGATGGATACGCCTTTTTTATAGCAATTTCACCATCAACTGTGATTAGAGGAAATACGTCTGCTCCTTCTGCCATAAGGCAATCATTGACAACCTTCGTGGTTACATATACCTGAGGATGGTCTCGCAAGTTAAAACGTTCAACTATAATTCCTTTTTGTTTCAATGTTTCAACCACAACTGCTATACGCATCAACTCAGGGTCGATATTCACTCCGCACAATTCGGTAGGACAGCATAATGCAGGGTCATAAATTTTAATCGTTTTCATTTTTAATATTTTATTTGTTATTAATTCTATTTATTCAATGTTCGTAATGTAGCGAACTATTTGGTTAAAAAAATAGACGCTATCTGATTCAAAACAGCATCTATTCAATGCGTACAATTCTATCAATTACAGTAATCCATTGTTGCTGCATCACCAAAGTAACTGATTGCAGCAGTAGGGCAAAGAGGTTCGCAACCATGACAACCAGTTACACATCCATCAGGATATACAACTACTGGTTTCTCATTTTCTATCGCATAAACTCCTTTCTTGCATTTTTCAAAGCAAGCGGAACATCCTGTACATTTTTCCGAATCAATAATCGGATACCATGTGCTGCTCATAATGTGATGTTTTATAGATTCAGGGATTTCTTTATTTCTTCTTCACTCGGAACATACCCTTTCAACTTTACTTCTCCATCAACAACAACCGCAGGTAAAGACATAATGTTATACTTCATAATTTCAAGTATATTTTCTTCCTTCTTCAAATCGGCAGCAATGTTATTATCTGCCAACACTTTCCGGACAGATTCATAGGTTGTTTTACATTTGGCACAACCTGTACCTAATACAATAATCTCCATATTATTTATCTTATATTGTTATTTCTAATTAAATGCTTGTAATTATGTAGTAAATACCCACTATTATAAAAACGGCAGCGACAATCCATTTAAACCATTTCTGGAAGACACTCATCTTATTGTAGAATTTGCCTACGTTGCTAACACTGTATGCCAACAGCCATGCAATGATAATTACAGGCAACCCGGTAGCTATGGCAAATACAGGGGGAAGTAATAACCCTGACGGGCTGGCAATAGTCATCGGGATTAATCCACCAAAGTACAATACACCGCTATAAGGGCAAAAAGCCAATGCAAACAGCAAACCGAGCAGGAAAGCGTCGAGGTAGGTTTTCTTTCCTTTCTTGTTTTCTATTTTTGAGGTTAGCTTATTCATTCCCGGAACCTTTATTTTAATAATGTCCAACATGAATATCCCGATAATGACTAATGCTATCCCAAGCCACATTCCCCCAACATTCTGCAAAAGTTTAGCTACCTGAAACTGACTTGCTCCAAAATAGAAAATCAAACCAAGTGCCGTATAGGTAAACATTCTGCCGAGTGTATAGAATACGCCATTAAACATTACTCTTCGCTTATCGCCTATATCTTTACTAAGATAAGCGGTAGCTGTAATGTTGGTTGCCAATGGGCAAGGACTGATTGCAGTCATTAAGCCCAAAAGAAACGCCGTTAGTAATGGAAAGTTAGAGCCATCCACAAGATTCTGTAAAAACTCCATCATAATCTTTTATTGACTTCGGTTTTGATCAGGTCAGTGAGGTTTTCGGGAGTATTCAAAGCGTTGGCAAATGCCTTGTCGGTAATATCTATGGAATTATCCCCTTTGGCAATAATAAGGGCATTCCATGTTACTTCATATTTTTCTACGAGTGAAGCATTTTGTTTTTCATCGGTTTTTACTTCAATGAATTTCACGTGTGGATTGTCTGCATAAAGTTCTTTTATTGTCTTCTCTGTTACATCGCCTACCGCAATACAGGTTTTACAGCGTTGTTTACCGTGGAAATAGTAAACGTTCACCACAGAAGCATCCGCTACTTGCTCTTTAGCTTGCGTTTCAGTGGCTTGTCCGTTGTTTTTTTGTGCATTACCACCACAGGCTACCAGCAATATGGCAAAAAGCCCGATTAAAATACTTTTTTTCATACAATGTGTTTTTATTAGTTTGTACTATGTTTATTTATAATATTTCTTCCGAAGCCAAAAAGCCAAGTTCACTAACAGGATTAATACCGGGACTTCGACCAATGGCCCGACTACTCCGGCAAAGGCTTGTCCGCTATGTAATCCGAATACGCCGATTGCCACTGCGATAGCCAGTTCAAAGTTGTTTCCGGTTGCAGTGAAAGCAATAGAAGCATTTTTATCATAAGAAGCCCCCATAAACTTACCTGCGAAGAAACTAAGCAGGAACATCACGACAAAGTAGATAAGCAACGGTATGGCTATCCGAACCACATCCATTGGTATTTGTACAATCAATTCACCTTTCAGGCTGAACATAAGAACGATTGTAAATAACAGTGCAATTAAGGTTATCGGGGATATTTTCGGGATAAACTTTTCCTTATACCATTGTTCTCCTTTCAATTTCACTAATATAAGTCGGCTCAATATTCCCATTAAGAAAGGAATACCTAAATATATAGCAACCGTTTCGGCAATCGTACCGATGGAAATATCAACGATAGCCCCTTCAAACCCGAAAAGGGGAGGAAGTTTCGTAATAAACAACCAAGCATAGAAACTGTAAAAGAATACCTGAAAGATACTGTTCAGGGCTACTAAACCTGCACCGTATTCCGTATTTCCTTCCGCAAGGTCATTCCACACAAGCACCATTGCTATACATCTCGCTAATCCGATAAGGATTACACCTACCATGTATTCAGGGTAATCGTGTAAGAAGATGATGGCAAGTACAAACATTAATATCGGCCCGATAATCCAATTCAGGATTAACGAAACTGATAATATTTTTACGTCCTTAAAAACCTTCGGTAATTGTTTATAATCGACTTTTGCCAATGGCGGATACATCATTAAGATTAAACCGATGGCTAAAGGGATGTTTGTAGTTCCACTGGATAATGAATCTATTGTAGTGCTGAAAGATGGGAAAAAGTAACCCAGCCCAACCCCGATAGCCATTGCCAGGAATATCCAAAGAGTGAGATTCTTATCTAAAAAACTCATTTTCTTCTTACTCATTGCCTTTTATTTTTTCTATGTATAATTTATAAAATGCTTCTTTTATTTCATCCCGTACCCGGATATATTCCGAATGGATAAATTCTGGTGACCCTTTTGCTTCTGACGGATCTTCAAATCCTATGTGCAAACGGTTTTTCACTTTACCGAAAAAAGTAGGACAGTTTTCATTTGCCCCACCACAAACCGTAATGACATAATCCCATTCTTCATTCAGATACTTATCTACACTATCGGAAGTATGGCTGGATATATCTACTCCGGCTTCTTTCATTACTTCTATGGCTTTGGGATTAACCTTTCCGCTTGCATTTGTCCCTGCAGAGAATACTTTTAATGCAGGGTCGAAAGATTGCAGGAAGCCATGTGCCATTTGGCTACGGCAACTATTGCCTGTACAAAGAATTAAAACTTTTTGTGCATTCATATCAAAACATTATTAACAGCATCCGGAACTACAATCGCAAGCACTTTCAGGTTTTACACCTGTTACTGTAATAGAGAATATCTTTGAATTATTCTCCTTGTATTCATGGAATGATTTTTCATCAAGATGCTCTTTTAGGATATCATCAGGGACAACGATAGGTTTTTCCCTTTGTATTTTCACCTGTAAAAAACCTGCACTGAAAATCTTAACCATATATTGTTCTTTAGGAATTGCTCCTGCAATGCATCCGGCGTATAATTCTGCTACTTGTTTGATGGATTCAGGTAATTCACCTTCTAAAACCACATCCGAGATGCAGAAATGCCCACCGGGTTTTAAAACCCTGAAAATTTCATGGAAGATTTTATCTTTGGTTGGTAATAGGTTTAATACGCAGTTACTTATTACAACGTCAACGGAATTACCACCAATAGGCATATCTTCTATTTCACCTTTGCGGAAAGTGACATTTGTAAAACCTCTCTTTTGTGCGTTATTTCTTGCCTTTTCTATCATAGCATCTGTAAAATCAATACCGATGATTTTCCCTGTTTCTCCGACTTCAGCGCGGGCTACAAAACAATCATTTCCTGCCCCGGAACCTAAATCCACAACAAAATCGCCTTTTTTTAATCCGGCAAAAGCTGTAGGAAGTCCACATCCCAGACCTAAATCAGCATCTGCTTCATAGCCGTCAAGCTGACTGTAATCCTCATTCATAATGTTATACACATTATCAGAGGAACAGCATCCAGAGCCACAACAAGACGACTGGTTATCATTTTGTAAAGCAAGTGCGCTGTATTTTTGCTTTACCATTTCTTTAATTTCTTTATTTTCCATATATAATAATAAGTTTATCAAAAATTCAATTCGCTTTAAAGCGAATTGTCTGTAGGTTCGCAAACATACGAACTTTAAAGATAAAAAATTATGTATTACAACAATTGTCTGATATTTCTACTTCAGTCAATAAAGCTTCAAATAATCTTTTCGCTAAAGACCAGTTTTTCTGATTAATGCAATACTTAACAGATGGCAATGTAATTTCACCTTGTATCAAACCGGCATCTTTTAATTCATTCAAATGTTGCGATAAAGTGCTTTTCGCTACTGGTAACACTTCAGACATATCTCCATGATAACAACATTCTTGACTTGCTAACAATTGCAGAATAGCAATCCGTACAGGATGCGAAAGGGCTTTGGCGAAACGTGCCATTTGCACCTGCTCAACCGTATATCTTTTCTTCACTTTTTCCATCTTCTTCATTTTATAGTTCGCAAATATACGAATAGTTTTTTAATTCGCAAATATACGAACAGTTTTTTCAGACAACAAACTGATTAGTATAATTTGAGTTGTATAGTTCATTATTCTTTATTACGGCAAACATGCGGGCTACGAGTTTGGCTCTGATAGCATTTAGTACTGACATTTTATTTTTGCCCTCAGCAACTTTTCTATCGTAATATACCCTTAATCCACTATTCTTATTTTGAATAGCAGATAAGGCTGCTAAATGGAGTAAAGATTTTATACTTTTATTTGCTCTATGGGAAACCCGATTTTTAGAATGCTGACTACTTCCTGATGAATAACTGAATGGAGCAACACCCGCATGGCAACAGAATTTACGACTATCTGTAAATCGTGTAAAGCCTTGTGTTTCCAGTATCATTTTTAAAGAAGTTTTTTTACCTATTCCTTCAATGCTCAATAATAATTTCATCTGATGAGATAATAAAGCATCCTTTGCTACAATATCCTCAATCTCCGCTTCAATATTAGCTATTGCTTTATCTAATTCTTTAATAAGCAGAGATAATCTCTTTGACTTCAATTTATAGACTCTATCAGGCATATATTCTTTTTGATCTGATAATTGAGCTTGGTATTTAGCTCTATCAACACATAGCATATTTAATTCTGTTGTTAATAGCTTTATTGATTCAACACTTATAGTTGGGTGGTTATATATTTTAAGTTTATCTATATAACGATAGGCATATAAAGCAATACGCTTTGCATCTACGGGATCATTTTTTCCTCGTTGCAACCCTGAACTGTATTTTATTTGAGTAGGATCTTCTAACCAAAGTTTATAGTTTCCGGCTTGACAAGAGATTGTTAAAGGATAAATATATAATCCTGTAAATTCAGCACATACTACTATTTGTTCTGCATCTATATTTTGTTCTGCACAAATTACAGATAAGTAGTCCTCGATACTCTTTTGATGATTTGAAATAACATCTTGTTTCACCACCACACCATTACTCAGGAGGCAACAATCCAAGTTCTTTTTACTCACATCAATTCCAATAAAATAATAGTTTCCCATAATAAAGTGATTTAATGATTTATAATTTGGAAAGGCATTTGAATATATCCTAAAAACCTTAAATATCTTTCAGATAAAATTCTTATATAGGTCTAATCCAAGACAAATAACAAGTTCGTTATAGTAACATAAGTTATTCCTATTTTCCATGCTGATTTACTTGTTATTTTCCTTTCTTCTTAATTCATAACGTAAATCATTAAATATTCTTGAAATTAAATGAATAAAATGAGTCCCAAATAGTAACATAGACTTTACATTTCTCTTTTTCCATACGGTTCACTCATTATAGTTTATAAAATAATTACAATGCAAACCTAAGGTTTTCCATGAGTAAAAGTAATCTAACGGAAGAAAAAGTAACAAAAAGCCTTTTAAACCTATTTGTTTTCATACATTTGAACAAATAGGTATTTTTGTCTTGAAATCTCAATAATATGCCTGTAAAAATAGAAAAATGGGTAGTTGCCCAAAAAAAACATAAATTGTCAGATAAGCACGTCCAGATGGCTCGTGAGTTGGGACTAAATCCCGATAAATTAGGTAAAATAGATAACCATAAACAGGAAACATGGAAAGTTCCGTTACCCCAGTTTATCGAAGATATATATCAAACGGTTTAAACGGGAAGAACCTGTTACTGTTCGCTCTCTGAATGACATTATCGCAGATGACAAAGCAAAAAAAGAAAAGAAGAAAAAAGAGAAAGCTAAAAAGCGTGCTTTACGAGAACAAACCGATAGTAGCGAAAATAAATACATAGAATAATCTACAAATTCCACTATGGAAAGTAAATTGTAGATTAACAGATATTTAAAAAGTTAAATGAAATCATCTATGATATATATAAATTCTCTACTTTTGCATAAAAAGCGATAAGCATGAAGGTTGAACATATAACATATAAAGGCTCTACACTTGTTAGAGATACTGATGATATTACAGAGGAAACAATAAATTTACTCAAACCCTTTGAGGACATTAATAAGGAAAAGAGCAAATTGAAATTTCCTTTAACTAATTTGGAAGTCGTTACTACCATAGCCAGCAACGTTGCTATTTTTAACTTTGAAAAAAATAATATCCCTTTGTATATGAACTTTTGCTGTTTTGAAGCAAAAGACGCATCTATGGTATTGGAACTGGTTGATAATTTTATAGAGAAAAGAGGATTTGAGAAATTGACTACTACCCCCAAAGAAAGCTCTTTTATATATACAGTTCCTTGCTATCCTTCCGCTTCGCTTACAAGCGGAGAAGAAGAAATGATAATGGGCGAAGTGGAACTATACATATATTATTCCTTATATCTCAACGATTACCGAAAAAAAACTAAAGAGGTCTTCGTGTGACCTCCAGGTCATATGAAGAACCTGTTGTACTA
>OGPA01000396.1_pt1 | contig 47131 bp, 34 predicted proteins | sample 1552841 | NCBI WGS metagenome assembly OGPA01 (sample SAMEA2579916, study PRJEB22360) | human gut metagenome
CAACGACCCCGAGATTACAAATCACGTGCTCTGGCCAACTGAGCTAAAGAGGCAAACTTACTAAAAAATGCAACCGTCACGTTCTAACGCGAGCGAAACGGCTGCAAATTTAGTTATTTATTTCTTTCCCGCAAAATATTTGGGTTTTTTTTATTTGCTACGTTGCTTTTCCTTGTATTTAACCAGTTGTTTTACGAGTGCTTCCACATCTAAATCAATTGCCTCTTCAAATGTATCACACACTTTGCTTGCATAAAACTCCCCATTGGGGATTAATATTTTAATGCCTGCTTCTTTATTTTCAGCAACTTCTGGTTTTACTACCTTTAATGACACCTCTACTTTCTTTATATCTTCGTAATATTTTTCCAACTTGGACACTTTCTTCTGAATAAATGCCTGCAATTGCTCTGACGCATCAAAGTGAATTGATTGAATTCTAACATCCATACTTACCTCCTTTTTTTAAGCTCTTGGATGAGCTTGTTTATACACTTTTTTAAGTTCTTCAAATGTGGCATGCGTATAGATCTCGGTAGTCGTAATGCTCTCGTGACCCAAAAGTTCTTTTACCGCGCCCAGCTCTGCTTCATTATTCAGCATTGTGGTAGCAAAAGTATGCCTCAACACGTGAGGACTCCTTTTCTTCAACGTTGCCACCTTTGACAGGTTCCGTTTCACTAAATTATAGACCAGATTCTTATAAAGTCGTTCGCCATTCTCTCTAATAAAGAAAGCGTCCGACCTTTCCGGAATCGTTTCGTTTCTTACATTAATATATTCAAGCATCAACTCCCGCAGTTCATCACCGAACGGTATCAGTCGTTGCTTATTTCTTTTCCCGGTCACTTTCAGAAGAGAAGCCGAAAAATCCACATCCTTATCATCCAAACCTATTAATTCCGAAAGTCTCATGCCAGTAGCATAAAACACTTCAATCACCAACCGGTCCCGACAACCTTTAAATCCTTCGCCAAAATCCGTATCATCCAATAACCGATTCATTTCGTTCTCTTTTAAGAACACAGGCAACGGCTTTTTGTTTTTAGGTCCTTTTATTTTACGCAAAGGATCTATAGTCGTCTTCCCCTGTCTTATGAGATACTTGTAAAACGTTCGGAGCGAACTTAGCTTACGATTTACAGAAGTTGAGGTATACCCTTTATCCATCAATGAAACAATCCATTCACGAATCAGTTCCGCCTCGACCTCTAACGGATTAAACTTTCCATACTCTTCCTGAGCAAACTCCTGCAGTTGCTTTATATCTTCACCGTACGCAAGAACGGTTTTTTCAGAATAGTTCCGTTCATACTGGAGATAATCAAGAAAAGATTCTATCAACATAATATCGCTACATCTAAAATCGTGCAACGAATGTATGAAAAGAATTCAATAATTCAAAGGAAATTACGAATTATTAATCTTCTACTTGCTGAAGTTGTTGTACGTAAACTGCGCGTTCTTTCTTAAGTCTTTTAGTTACAGACGGTTTATCAAACTGCTGTCTGCTTCTCAATTCTTTTACGATGCCAGTTTTCTCAAATTTTCTTTTGAACTTCTTCAGCGCTTTTTCAATGTTTTCGCCTTCTTTTACAGGTACTACAATCATTTTGTTATTATTAAATATGTTATGGTTTAAAATTTCCGCAGTCAAATTGCGCCGCAAAATTACACATACTTTCTTTATTCACAAAACTTTCGGCAAATATTTCTCAAAAACTATTCATAAACAAGTCATTAAATGCAGAAAGTTAGTACCTTTGAAACACTTACATGTCTATAATAATATAATAAGGTATGAAACAGAACATAAAAGAACGAGTACATGCTTTGCGCATGACATTCCATCCCAATTACATCAAAGCATTCATTATCCCCAGCACCGACCCTCATCTTAGTGAGTATGTGGCTCCCCACTGGATGTCACGCGAATGGATTTCCGGTTTTACGGGTTCTGCAGGAACAGCGGTCATCCTGATGGACAAAGCGGGATTATGGACCGACTCACGTTACTTCCTTCAGGCAGCGAAAGAACTGGAAGGGAGCGGCATCACACTCTACAAAGAGATGCTGCCGGAAACTCCAAGCATAACAGAGTTTCTCTGCCAGCACTTAAAACCCGGAGAATCTGTAAGCATTGACGGGAAAATGTTCTCCGTGCAACAGGTAGAACAAATGAAAGAAGAACTAGCGGCACATCAGTTACAGGTAGATATATTTGGAGATCCATTAAAAAATATCTGGAAAGACCGTCCCTCCATACCTGACTCTCCAGCCTTTATTTATGATATCAAATATGCAGGAAAAAGCTGCGAAGAAAAAATATCCGCCATCCGTGCGGAGTTGAAGAAGAAAGGCGTCTATGCTTTATTCATATCTGCACTGGACGAAATAGCATGGACTCTCAATCTACGAGGAAACGATGTACATTGCAATCCAGTTATAGTGAGCTACCTGTTAATTACACAGGACGAGGTGACTTACTTCATTTCACCGGAAAAAGTGACACCGGAGGTCAAAACTTACCTGAAGAAACAACAAATAGGAATACAGAAATATGATGAGGTAGAGACATTCCTGAATTCTTTCCCCGGAGAAAATATTCTTATTGATCCACGGAAAACGAATTATGCGATTTACTCGGCCATTAATCCGAAATGTTCCATTATTCGTGGCGAGTCTCCCGTCACATTATTGAAAGCCATTCGTAATGAACAGGAAATAGCCGGCATCCATGCTGCCATGCAACGGGATGGAGTGGCACTTGTCAGATTCCTCAAGTGGCTGGAAGAATCTGTATCCACCGGAGAAGAAACTGAATTAAGTATAGATAAAAAGCTGCATGAATTCAGAGCAGCACAGCCCCTCTACATGGGAGAAAGTTTCGACACCATTGCAGGATATAAAGAGCACGGAGCAATCGTGCATTATTCGGCAACGCCGGAAAGCGATGTAACTCTTCAGCCTAAAGGATTCCTACTCTTAGATTCAGGGGCACAATACTTGGACGGAACCACTGACATCACTCGTACCATCGCATTAGGCGAACTGACGGAAGAGGAAAAGACGGATTATACCTTAATATTAAAGGGACACATAGCATTGGCTATGGCTAAATTCCCAGCCGGAACCCGTGGTGCGCAACTCGATGTACTGGCGCGTATCCCTATCTGGAATCACAGAATGAACTTTCTCCATGGCACAGGGCACGGCGTCGGGCATTTCTTGAGTGTACACGAAGGCCCACAAAGTATTCGTATGAATGAAAACCCTGTAATTCTCCAGCCCGGTATGGTTACATCCAACGAACCTGGTGTTTATAAGGCAGGCAGTCACGGGATACGTACGGAGAATCTGACGTTAGTCTGCAAAGATGGAGAGGGAATGTTTGGAGAATATCTTAAATTTGAGACTATCACTTTATGTCCTATCTGCAAAAAGGGGATCATCAAGGAGATGTTGACAAAGGAGGAAATCGAATGGCTGAATAATTACCATCAGACTGTCTACGAAAAGCTATCTCCAGATCTTAACGAGGAAGAAAAAGTCTGGCTACAGGAAGCTACCACTTCTATTTAAGAAATAAGATGTCTGACACCCGGGTGTCAGCATGTCCAACACCCGGATGTCAAGCATACCAAGACCCGGGTGTCAAGCATACCAAGACCCGGGTGTCAGGATGACCGACACCCGGATGTCGGACAACATAATATAGTACCAAATAAAAAACATTATTAAATCAAACAAATCTCATGGCTTTAATAAAATCAGTACGCGGATTCACTCCCGAAATCGGAGAAAACTGTTTTCTCGCAGATAACGCAACTATTATAGGAGATGTAAAAATAGGAAATGATTGTAGCATCTGGTTTAGTACCGTATTAAGAGGGGATGTCAACTCTATACGAATCGGCAATGGCGTTAACATCCAAGACGGAAGTGTTTTGCATACATTATACCAGAAATCGACTATTGAAATAGGCGACCATGTATCTGTAGGACACAATGTCACGATCCATGGGGCAACTATCAAAGACTATGCTCTAGTTGGAATGGGATCAACCATCCTGGACCATGCCGTAGTAGGAGAAGGCGCAATTGTTGCTGCCGGTTCATTGGTATTAAGCAATACCATTATTGCACCCGGAAGCATCTGGGGAGGAGTACCTGCCAAGTTTATCAAAAACGTAGACCCTGAGCAAGCCAAAGAACTTAATCAGAAGATCGCTCACAATTATCTGATGTATTCTCAATGGTATAAGTAGAAGATAAACATCAGATAACTAAACAGATATAAAATGAGAGATACATTTCAAAACAAGTATCTCTCATTTTTTATCCACCTAATAACATTCATATAATTATTTCTCATTCTATTTTTAGCTGTCTCCCATCATTCTCCCGCTATATTATTTGACTCCAACCAATCCATTCTGTTGAGTTATTCATATTTTTTCCACATTCAAGTTATTTAACCTATTGGATATAGATAAATTACGAATTATTCGTAGATTTGTAAATCCGTCAAAGTAACACACATAATATAGAAACATATAACCCTACATCATTTATGAGAATAAAACAACTACTTATCATCTTCTTTCTTCCGGCACTGCCCACCATCTATGCCCAAAACTCTGGAAAAGAATATTTAAAGAAGGTACTTACCAAACTGGGAAAGATTGAATCCGCCACATATAACATCACTAATGAAAGCTGGCAGCATGGCGATTCAACAGCATTATCCATCCTGCATGGATTCGTTAAAGAATACAATAATCCCATGGACTCGACCATAGGTGCAAGTTATGTTTCACTGGATGCCAATGATACAACAAAGATGGATTTTTATTATGACGGTAACATAAGAGCATTGACCTATCATGATAACAAAAAATTAGTAATTGATGATTTTACATTCAGGCCACTTCCTTTTAGACCAGTGAGCCCTCCATTCTTCAACCACGCAAAAAACATCATCCAATATGCGCTTACTACCAAAGATCATACTACACTAGAACTAAAAGATGAAGGCAATGATTACTATTTCAAATTAGTAATTGACGAAAATCAGCAGGTTGAATTCTTTGGAAAAGCTTATCACCTGCCTCTTCCTCCATTCGACATTGGCAATACGACTTCCATATACGAACTATGGATTGATAAATCGAACGATCTACCTTATAAGAAACGAAGAGAAATGTCCCATGACATTAGCGTTTCAACGTGTTCGGATCTTCAGATTAATAATTTAGCAATCAACGATTTCAATACAGCTCATTATTTCCCGGAAGATTATGAAATAGTAAAATACAGCGACCTCCATAAGAAAGACGGAGATTCATCAGCCTCCGAACTTATCGGTAGAAAAGCTCCCGCCTGGATATTAGAAAACATAGAAGCACAACCCGTATCATTAGCCGGCTGCAAAAGCAAAATCATACTAATCAACTTCACCGGTATTGGTTGTGGTGCTTGTCAAGCAGCTATTCCTTTTTTAAAACAGTTAAAAGATTCATTCAATAGTGAAGAATTTGATCTCATTGCCATAGAATCCTGGAGTCGAAAAACATCTGCTATCCGGAACTATGCAAACCGAAAGGAACTGAATTATATCATTCTAAATGCAACCAATGAGGTTATCAAACAATATCAGACAGGTGGTGCTGCTCCTTACTTTTTCATTATGGGCCATGAGCGAATTATACGAAAAGTCATCAGAGGTTATAGTAAAGAGAATACTGATAAAGAAATAATAAATGCAATAAAAGAACTACTATGAGAAAGTTAGAAGTCAACAAATAAAGTGCCTAGCTACCAATATAGAAAAACAATGAGAAGTGTGCCAAAACTCCTTAATAAACGGAGAATCACCTTTACCACAGATAATTGTAATAAAGGTGATTCTTCGTTTATTAAGGTTTTGTATTGCCCTCTTATATCGAATTCACATTGATCTACAATATATATTTAGAAATTAATCATGTGCATAATCTTTTCTGTAGCCCCGGCATTACTAGTCACATAATAACCGGCATTTGTTCCTGTTTCACGCAAGAACAATTCATCCGTCAGGAAACGATCCAGCAAAGTTTTCAGCTCATCATAGTCTTTGATAGAATAAGCACCTTTTGCTTCCAGCAATTGAACAGCCTCCATGAATTTCTGATACTTCGGTCCGAAAATCACCGGAATACCATATACAGCCGCTTCCAAGGTGTTGTGGATTCCTACCCCGAAACCACCACCGATATAAGCTATTTCACCATAGCGGTAAATAGAGGATAACAGACCGAAGCAGTCTATTATAAGGCAATCCGCTTTCAATACATTTCTTTCGTCAGCACGGGTATAGCGCACATACGGACGTTTCAATTTACCGATGATCTCAACCAGGTGATTCTCATCGATCACATGCGGAGCAATAATCAGTTTCATTTCCGGATGATTATTGAAATATTCGAGGAATAAATCCTCATCAGGCCCCCATGAGCTTCCTGCAACAAAAGTAAAAGAATTGTCTCCTTTAAATTTCTCCACCAACGGGAGCTCTTTAGCCTCTTCGCGGATTTGCAGTACACGGTCAAAACGGGTATCCCCCACCACTGTCACACGACTAATGCCGATTTTTGACAAATAACGTTTGGATGCCTCATTCTGAACAAACAGATGATCGAAATCTTTCAAGACATTGCGATAAGTGCCACCATACCATTTAAAGAATATTTGTTCGCGACGGAAGATAGACGACACACTATATACCGGAATACGGCGCTTGTGAAGCTCATCCAGATAATTCTTCCAAAACTCATATTTGATAAAGAACGCCATGCAAGGATTTGCAATATCCAGGAACTTCTTCACATTCCTCGGCTTATCAAACGGCAGATAACAAACAATATCCGCCCCCCGGTAATGCTTGCGCACTTCATAACCGGAAGGAGAGAAAAATGTCAGCAATATCTTATAGTTAGGATATTTCTCACGAATCATTTCTATCAGAGGGCGTCCTTGTTCAAACTCCCCCAGTGAAGCAGCGTGAAACCAAATATACTGTTCCCCTTTTTCCACTTGTTGGCGTAAGAGTTCATACACCACCCAATGCCCCTTCATCATCTTCCGGGGCTTGCGGCTAAACGGAGCAGCCAAATGGACGATAAAGTCATAAATGACTATTGCCAGGTCGTAAAGCATAGTACTGTGTCGATTACTTCAAAACCTCTACCGCTCGCTTCATACGAGCTATCGTCTCCTCTTTACCCAATACCCAGGAAATATCGAACATGTGCGGGCCTTTTCCTTCACCCACCAATGTCAGACGGAAAGCATTCATGATATTACCGGTATGGTAACCTTTCTCCGCAATCCAGTCCATAACGACTTTTTCCTGTCCTTCAATGCTAAAATCTTCAATACCGGCAATCACTTCTGCCAATTCGGTCATACATTTGGCAGAATCTTCTTTCCAGCGTTTCTTCACCGTCTTTTCATCATATTCTGTAGGAGCCACAAAGAAGAAGCTACATACATCCCACAGTTCTTTAATGAAACTTACCCGGTCTTTCATCATGCCAACCACAGTCACTACCTTTTCGAAAGGAGCTTCTACGCCTTGTTCTTTCAAGAAAGGTAAGAACAGTTCCGCAATTTCTTCGTTAGGTTTCTGCTGTATATATTGATGATTGAACCATATCCCTTTTTTATAGTCGAACTTAGCTCCCGACTTGCTGCAACGGTGAAGATCAAACAATTTAATCAATTCGTCCATCGACATCACTTCCAGATCATTACCCGGATTCCATCCCAATAAAGCCAAGAAATTAATCACAGCTTCAGGTAAATAACCGGATTCGCGATAACCTGAAGAAATTTCTCCGGATTTCGGATCGTGCCATTCCAATGGGAATACTGGGAATCCGAGACGGTCACCGTCACGCTTGCTTAATTTTCCATTACCTTCCGGTTTCAATAACAAAGGCAGGTGAGCAAATTCCGGCATCGTATCTTCCCAACCGAAAGCACGGTACAACAACACATGCAAAGGAGCGGAAGGCAACCATTCTTCACCACGAATCACGTGGGAAACTTCCATCAAATGGTCATCCACGATATTTGCCAAATGGTAAGTAGGCAGTTCGTCAGCCGATTTATAAAGCACTTTGTCATCCAGAATAGATGAGTTGATTACTACTTCGCCACGAATCAGGTCATTTACATGTATATCTTCATTCGGTTCGATTTTGAAACGAACAACATATTGTTTGCCTTCAGCAATCAGTGCATCCACTTCTTCTTTCGGCATAGTTAATGAATTGCGCATCATACCACGGGTAGATGCATCATATTGGAAGTTAGCAATTTCAGCACGCTTAGCGTCCAGCTCCTCCGGAGTATCAAAAGCGATGTATGCTTTTCCATTTTCCAGCAAAATCTGCACATATTTTTTGTAGATTTCGCGGCGCTCCGACTGGCGGTACGGACCACATTCACCACCGAAGCTCACTCCTTCATCAAAGTGGATACCCAACCACTTAAAAGATTCGAGTATATACTCTTCCGCTCCCGGAACAAACCGATTAGAATCAGTATCTTCAATACGAAATATCAAGTCTCCGCCGTGTTGACGTGCAAATAGATAATTATACAAAGCTGTACGCACACCACCGATGTGCAGTGCTCCCGTAGGACTTGGAGCAAAACGAACTCTTACTTTTCTTTCTGCCATAATTTGGGTTAGTATAGGTAAATCGTGGCAAAATTAAACCTTTTTTTCCACACTATTGTTTTTTTTTGTACTTTTCGCAAAAATTTCAGTGGATATGGAACATTTGAAGAAGAAAAAAAGTTTTTCATGGAGAGATTTACTATATAAATCACTGCTATTTGTGAGCACTGTGACGTTGATTGTCTATTTCCTGCCACGTGACGGAAAATTCAATTACCAGTTTGACATCAATAAGCCCTGGAAATATGGGCAGCTGATCGCTACTTTCGACTTTCCTATTTATAAAGAGGATGCAGTAGTAAAAAGAGAGCAAGACAGTCTGATGGCTTTCTTCCAGCCTTATTACCAATTGGATAAAGACATCGAAAAAAATGCAATCGCCAAACTGAAAGAGAATTATCACACCAATCTGAAAGGAATTCTTCCTTCCATCGATTACTTACGGTATATCGAGCGTACCTTAAAAGAAATCTATCAGGCAGGTATCGTATCGACAGAGAATATACAGCAGCTTCAAAAAGACAGCACTTCATCCGTCATGGTGATTGACGATAAACTTGCCAACCCGCAGGCTACCGAAAACATTTACACGGTAAAGAAAGCGTATGAACACCTGCTGACAGCAGACTCGACCCATTTCAACCGGGAAGTATTAAGGCAATGCGCGCTGAACGAATACATTACTCCCAACCTCACTTTTGACGAGGAGCGCACCCAGGCTGCCAAAGAGGAAATATTAAATAATTATTCCTGGGCAAACGGATTAGTAGTCAGCGGGCAGAAGATTATCGACCGTGGAGAGATCGTTAGTCCGCATACCTATAATATCCTCGAATCATTGCGCAAAGAATCCATCAAACGCAACGAGTCTATGGGACAAAACCGTTTGATTCTCGGAGGTCAGGTTCTGTTTGTGGGTATGCTGATGCTTTGTTTCATGCTCTATCTCGATTTATTCCGGAAAGACTATTATCAACGGAAAGGCAGTCTGTCGTTACTATTCACCCTGATTGTGTTCTACAGCGTCATAACGGCTTTCATGGTGACACATAATCTATTTAATGTGTATATCATCCCGTACGCGATGCTACCCATTATCATCCGCGTCTTTCTTGATTCGAGGACTGCTTTCCTGACGCATGTCATCACTATATTGATATGCTCCATATCCTTACGCTTTCCGCATGAATTCATCCTGACACAGTTGGCAGCAGGATTGGTGGCGATATTCAGTCTAAGAGAGCTATCGCAAAGGTCCCAACTTTTCCGGACGGCTTTATTGGTTATACTGACTTATGCTGCCATCTACTTCGCCTTCGAATTAATGACAGAGAACGGTCTTTCCACCGACTTTTCGAAGTTGAACATACGAATGTACACTTACTTCATCATCAATGGAATTCTGTTATTATTCACCTATCCTTTACTCTTTTTATTGGAAAAAACTTTCGGATTTACTTCCAATGTAACGTTGGTAGAACTTTCGAATATCAATAATGACCTTTTGCGGCAAATGTCCGAGACGGTTCCGGGCACCTTCCAACATTCCATGCAAGTGGCCAATCTTGCTGCAGAAGCAGCCATCCGTATTGGAGCTAAAAGCCAGTTAGTACGTACAGGAGCTTTGTATCATGATATTGGTAAGATGGAAAACCCTGCTTTCTTCACAGAAAATCAGTCAGGAGGAATAAACCCGCATAAGAACCTGAATTACGAACAAAGTGCGCAGGTCGTCATCAGTCATGTGACGGATGGATTGAAATTAGCCGATAAACACAATCTGCCTAAAGCCATCAAGGACTTTATCAGCACACATCATGGACGGGGAAAAACAAAATATTTCTATATTTCCTGGAAGAACGAGCATCCGGACGAAGAACCGAATGAAGAACTGTTCACCTATCCCGGCCCGAATCCGTTCACCAAAGAACAGGCTATCCTGATGATGGCGGATGCCGTAGAAGCCGCCTCACGCAGTCTTCCGGAATATACAGAAGAAACAATCAGCAACCTGGTCGATAAGATTATCGATTCCCAGGTCACTGAAGGTTACTTTAAAGAATGTCCTATCACTTTCAAGGATATAGCAACAGTGAAAGCTGTGTTCAAAGAAAAACTAAAGATTGCTTATCACACCCGGATCAGTTATCCTGAGTTAAAGAAGTAAGCAAACCTGCGCAAGCATCTTCAAGAACATCAAGTACATATTCAAACCCCTCGGCCCCTCCATAATAGGGGTCGGGGACATGATCTGCAGGAATACGGGTGCAATACTCCGTCATGCGATGAATCTTCTTCCATTCTTCGGGAGAAGGAGCTTTGTCTTTCAAGTCATCTATGTTCCGGTCGTCCATACCGATAATCAGATCAAAATTATAAAAATCTTCCGTACGGACGGGGCGAGAACGATGCACCAATTGATAACCGCGACGGGCTGCATGAGCACGCATCCGGCTATCCGGCAATTCCCCCTGATGATAAGACAGGATTCCGGCAGAATCTATCACAAATTCTTTTTCCAGTCCCGCTTCTTCTATTAAATGAAGCATTATGCCTTCAGCCGTAGAGCTACGGCAGATATTTCCTAAACAGACAAATAATATTTTCTTCATATATACATGATTGTTTCTCAAAAAGAGTTCAGTATCTGATTAGCCCGGTTCACGGTTACTGCCGCCGGGATTTCCGGCATACTACCCAGATTGAACGGAGCAAGCATTTTTTCTATTTTCTTTAATCCGGCCTTATTTCCTTTTTTCTCAAATTCCTGACGAAGGATATTGATCTTCTCATGCGCCTGTATGCCTTCAATCAAACGCTCGAAACGAATACAGCTACGAGCGCCCGGATATACAAGGTAAGTATCTCCGCCTGCCCAACTACGGAAACGGGAATCGAGCAGCGGTTCCAATGGCCAGCTGTTATATGCCCAACGCAGATAACCATCCAGATGTTTCTTAGATGAATAATAACTCATCCAGGCTGCTTCTGCAGGATCAGAGAAAGTAAACGTGTTGGGATGGGCTTCCGTACAGCAGGTATAATAATTAGTACGCTTGTTCTCGGCAACACGACGCAGACGCACTTCTTCCGGGAAGTTCTGTCCGATAACAATACAATAATCATATAGATCGGGCTCAATCTCTTCATGATAGTTCCCGGCCAACGATACTTTAAAATCCGGATCAGCTTTACGAATCACTTTCAACGTCTTCTGCATCACTTCCATCGGACGCTCGTCCATCGCAATAGCACAGATATCAAACCATCCTTTTTCTTTCAGATGCTTGGAGAAAGAGGCAAGCATCGCTCCCCACATTTCTTCATAAGCCACTTCACCCGGTGCAGTTTTCACGAATTGCAAAGAGTTGGTTGCCTGATCGTAGTATTGGAATGACAACTCCCAGGGAACCATTGAGTAACAATTAATCTGTTTATCAATGCCTACACTCATCATAAATTCCACCCAACGGTCGAAGATAGTATAATCAAAAGCCCATGTGCCATCTGCCCGTTTTATCCAAGTGACCATTGTATCAAAATAATCTTCTGTCTGACCATTCCAAGGCTTGTGCGTCAAAGTAGCCGTAATAATCTTCTGTCCGGCATCTGCCAACATTTTCATTAAAGGACGCATGGCGTCAAAATGCTCCTGACTCCATAAAGGAACCTGATAATAACGTGCCACTGCATAAGGACTTTGCCATAAATCCAAGTGATAAGCCCATTCCGAAGGTTGAGGAAGTTCACGGGAAGAAACGGTAATTTCGAGATTCAGGCGTTGCAATAAACGCGAGCCATCATTAATTAATAACTCCCCTTGATAAGTTCCGGGAGTAGCCGATTGAGGAATCCAACACTGCACCCAAACCGGTTGAACAGTACGAGCGGGCAAAGCCATCGTTTTCAGGTTGGTATCAATAGGATCGGCCACCAATAATGAATCATAATCTATGGACTTCCGATGTCCACAGGCACCTCTCCCATCCTTATTCAATTCATCCGTCATCACATAACGGACAAAACCACCTGTAAATGCATCTTTGGGAAGAACATTTCCCTTTTTGTCTTTAAAATCACCAAAGCTGAAATTCAGGTCTTTCAGTTCTACGCCTGTCCACACAACAGCTTGCGCGTTCACACGTTCGCCACGCCAGCCTTTCAGGGAAACAGTCTGTTGTTTCTTCAACTGCGGGAGTTGATGTTTTGCATACCGTACATCTGTTGTACCCCAAGAAACTTGGGTGGAAGTCACCGCTACCCACTCTTTATCAGAAGGTGCAGTAGGATCAGGCAACTCCTGATAAGTCAGTAAAGGGAACTTCGGTTGTCCTGTCGGAACACCACATTGAGTTACTCCCCGCTGGGCAAAAACTGCACCCATGCTAAAGAGACAAGTCAGAGAAAAAATAGTAAGTCGTTTCATGGTTAGTTAATTAAATGATTAAAGGTTATTATATGGGGGAAAATTATTAAATCACATAGGGTCTACATCATAATAAACAATCAAAGATTTATAGCGTTCGTCCGCCAACATCTCGCGCTGGATACGTAACAACAATTCCCGTGCACGTCCCATCGGGGCATTCTGCTCAATCTTGACGACGATCTTTTTGATAAACAAAGTCTGAATACGGGCAACAGGAGGTTTATCCGGACCTAATACCCGATTGCCAAATACAGCCCGCAACTTATCCGCCATCACTGCCGCCATCTGATCCAGCAACGCTTCATTATGATTTTTCAGATAAACATATACCAGCCGGTAATAGGGAGGATAATGGAACATCTGACGTTCCACCAATTGTCCGCCTACCATATCTTCATAATCATTGGCAATGACCTGATGAATGATAGGATGATCGATACTCTTGGTTTGCAATACCACCCGTCCGCGTTTGTTCTTACGTCCGGCACGTCCCGCTACTTGTGCCATCAACTGAAAAGCACGTTCATAGGAACGGAAATCAGGATAATTCAACATGGTATCGGCATTCAATATACCTACTATACTGACATGATCGAAATCCAACCCTTTTGATACCATTTGCGTACCGATCAATATGTCCGTCTTTCCCTGCTCAAAGTCTACAATAATCTTCTCATAGGCAGAACGGGTACGTGTAGTATCCAGATCCATCCGGGCTACGGCAGCTTCCGGGAAAAGGATTTTGATATCATCTTCAATCTTTTCCGTACCGAAACCACGGTTCACCAATTCTGTTCCCTCGCAGGCAGGACAGGATTTCGGTAGTTGATACGTATAACCGCAGTAGTGACAGGTTAATTGATTGATTCCTTTATGATAGGTAAGGCTTACGTCGCAATTCTTACACTTAGGCACCCAACCGCAGGTACGACACTCCACCATCGGAGCAAACCCACGACGGTTCTGAAAGAGAATCACTTGTTCTTTCTGTTCCAAAGCCTCTTTCATATATTGTATCAGAAGTGGTGAGAATTGTCCGACCATCCGCTTTTTGCGATGCAGTTCCTTGATATCCACCGGAATAATCTCCGGCAACTGGATTTCTTTATATCGTTCTTTCAGTTGTACGAAACCATATTTTCCCTCCCTTGCATTCTGCCATGACTCGATAGAGGGAGTGGCCGTACCCAACAGGGTTTTAGCTCCGTACATGGCGGCCAGTACAATAGCCGCGCTACGTGCATGATAGCGGGGAGCGGGATCTTGTTGTTTATACGTATTTTCGTGCTCTTCGTCCACAATCACCAATCCCAGATTTCGAAAAGGCAGAAAAATAGAAGAACGAACACCCAAAACAATATCATACCCGTTCTCTCCCAGTTGCTTCCGCCATATTTCAACCCGTTCAGCATCGGGGAACTTAGAATGATAGATACCCAGACGAGCACCGAAGACCCGTTGCAAACGCTCCGTGATTTGAGTGGTTAATGCAATTTCCGGCAACAAATATAATACCTGCTTTCCCTGACGAATCGCTTCTTCTATCAGGTGGATATAAATTTCAGTCTTACCGCTGGACGTTACCCCATGAAGCAGACAGACATTTTTCTCTTGAAAAGACTGTACGACTTCATCAAATGCACGCTGTTGAAACTCATTCAAAGGATTTAATTCGACAATCTCCTTCTCCTGCTTATCCAACCGGCCGATTTCATGATAGTAGATTTCAAAAATCTTCTTATCTACCAATCCATTCAATACAGAAGGGGCCACATTAGCCCGCTGCAACAGTTCTTTCTTGGAGACTTCCTTCGGAGTTCCCGCTCCTAAAACACCGGAACACTCCACATATTTCATGAGTAACGCCAACTGCTTCGGAGCACGAGACAGAATATCAAACAAGATATGAAGCCGCTTTTCATCCGCTGTACCCGCAAGCCGAACCCGTGCCTCTGTTTTAGGTTTATAAGTACGCCTCAACTCCTCCTTTACGAAAATCGCTTCTTTATCGAGCAGAGACTTGATGACCGTAAGAATATTTTTGATACCACTGTCCTTCTCCAGTTTAGTGACGCACTGTTGCGAATCTACGGCAAGTAAATCCAAAATACGTTGCTCACGTTCCGGCAATGGCGCATCCGCTTCAAAATCAGGATTATATTCAACGATCGTTTCACTCTCCAGTTTCAGGCCGGAGGGAAGTGCCGCTTTATAGACATCGCCTTGTGTACAGAGATAATAATCAGCTATCCACTCCCAAAATTTGAATTGAGCGGGTAACAGAATGGGAGAAGCATCCAGCAATGCAGATATATCTTTCACTTCGTACTCCGTTGGAGCACAATAATGAACATTAAGGACGATAGCCGTATAAAACTTCTTCCGCCCGAAAGGAACTACCACACGGCAGCCTATCTTCACATCTTCCGCACATTCATCCGGCAAAGAGTAAGTAAAACTCTTCGGAAGCGGAAGCGGTAATATGACATCTACATACTTTTTCATTGCAGCTACAAAAATACAATAAAAAAATGGGGATTTAAAAGAAGGGAGAGAGAACACTTAAAAAGAAAACTCTACTTCATACGAGAATTGGAAGAAATATATTCGAGAGCGCAACAGGACAATCCCAAACAAAAAAGAGTTTCCGGTTATCGGAAACTCTTTTTCAAATACTATGTAAAGTGATAGACTACTTAAAAAATATAGGCTACAGACACTTGCCAAGTCTTAGTCTTATAAGAAGCATCTGTTCCTTCAATATCAGCAGTATTGCCCAATGGGATATTGTAATTAGCACCCACCTGCAAATGGTTCAGCAACTTCAAACCGGCGCCCACATTGATACCTACTTCAGCTTTCTTCTTATCAATTCCCGATTTCTTTTCAAAATCGAAATAAAAGTCAGGACCTGCAGCCAGATAAATACCAGCCAGGCTTCCCAAACCAATGGTATATTTCAGGTTTACAGGAATATCAATACCGTTTTGTTTAACAGTAATATCATCATTTCCTTCTGAAACTTTGATACCCCGTTGAGCAAAAAGCAAAGATGCATCTACTCCCAACCCTACGATTGGAATATTAAACTCTGCCATCGGGCCGATAAAGAAACCAGTGAAATTATCCTTTTTAAAGTTTTCGCTCACATTAGAGAAACTCGCCTTTGACAAGTTCAAACCTCCCTTTACACCAAAGTGTATCTGCGCCTGAGCAGGCATTGCCATAGCTATACATATAGCAATCATTAAAGCACCAAAAATCTTTTTCATAAATTTACGTGTTTATAATTCGGGACAAAGATATATATTTAGATTAAATAAACACAAATTATTGGTTGTTTGTTCATTTAAAGACGTCGTTGTCCCTCCTGACGAACTAATAAGAATTTCTTATAAGTTCGATTTTATCCAATTGGTACGGTTATGAAGCAATTGATATTTTAGCAAATAAGTATTGAATTGATCCGATTTTACTTCCTGATTTTCATACAAATTCTTTTCAGCCAACAGGTACAGCAAGTAGTCTGCCCCAAGACGAGTTCTTTTTCCAACTTCCGCAATCGGTCGCATTGTTTCAGCCATTTGATTTGTAAGGTATCATAGAGGATTCCGGCTGCTTTATATCTTGTGATTTCTTTGTCCTGTTTTCCTAAAAGTGATAGGTATATTGAACAAAGTTTTGATTTATCTATGCAATATCGTTCCAGTTTTTCGATATACATCAAGGTAGCCCCTTTTTCATTTCGACTCATAAACTCCTGAACACTGTCATCACTGATGATGTCGATGCCCGACCTTTCGTAGTCCACAGTGATTTCTCGCATCTCTATCAAGACCCAGATATATTCTGTCTCGAATCCGTACTTTGCGGCTGCCTCTTCTATACTAATCCATTGTGCCATAGCGTTTGTTTTTTCATGTGTGATACAAATAAGGGATGAATAATATTTTATTCATGCATATTAGTACAACGGGCATCCACGCTTTTTTGCAGTCTGCCGGGTGGGGATTGGCTAGGTTAAATTGGGGCAATTTATTACCGGCCGAATACAAGAAAGACGCAGATGCTGCTGTACCATTATCCGATTTCAAGGCTAGCTACACCCTCCAGAGAACAATGATAACAGCAGACACCCACGTCAATCGTTTATATATAACACATCTCTTACGAATATGTTGATATACATCCGTTCACGTGGAGTATCTACCGTATCATCTCCCTCTGTTTGAATTAGCTATTTCTGAAATCGAGAGATAATACGCTTTTACTCCATATAGGAAATAAAAACCGCTTCCTGCCTGTTCCATCACGCTGATGGGCTGAAAGCGTACGGCAAAGATATATGTTTTTTTTGAAATGCAGTCGAAATATGGAAATAAATACTGGAAGTTATGTATTAAAATGAATCTGACAAAAGATGGCTCTACCTCTCATTCTTGATTACTAAAATATTTCTCACAAATAAAAGTTGTAGCAGTTTTTACCCTCACACCCTCACCCATTGGTTCAATCCCTTTATTCATCGGCATTACAGGTGTGAGGGTAAAAAATGATGGCAGGGTGAGGGTAACTTTTACCCTCACCCTGCCATCACGTAAGCGCTTCCACTAATCTGCACCTACAACAAACTGTTATCATCTGATATACTGAACATTAATTATTTCCGCAAGAAGTATTAACAGCTATCACCTCAAGTATTAACACTGTAGACTTCAGCCATTAATAGTTGAAAAATCAGGTATTAACACATGGGAAATGGAGTGATAATACCTGATCAATGGTTTAATATCATCTGAAACAACAGGTGAAACGAGCGTATAGATACAGATGAAAGCATCATACCATAATAAGATTGCAAATGGCTTATCCATTAGGAAAGTTCCAGTTCCAATAGGACGAATGACAGTTTCATATAATGATACTAACAGTTTCCCGGTGAGAAACTATAGTTTCCCCGTAAGGAAAGGACATTTTCCCTATAGGGGAAACTTTAGTTTCAAGCCAGGTTCAAGACTTGCTTATTAGGTTAACAACGAATGATATTGCAAAGTTCGTCGCTTTCGAAGTAATAAACAATAACCATTTCGCCGGATAAATTAGCAATTATTCCCGTATAAGGTCAAAGTAATAAATAATCAAAAATCGCCGGAACAGATCAATGATCTGCCCGGCGATTCCTCATCTTAAACCAATCTCCACTTACTATATATCAATCAACGATTCGGGTGAATGTCCAACTTCACCGGCTTAATCATATTTTCCGGTTTTAAGATAGTATCCAAATCTTCTTTGGAAAGAATATTATGTTCCAAAACAAGTTCATAAACTCCCTTCCCAGTTTCCAATGCTTCTTTGGCTATCTTAGTAGAGTTCTTATATCCGATCACCGGATTGAGGGCTGTCACTACTCCAATGCTGTTATGCACATCTCTCCGGCATTTTTCTTCATTAGCCGTAATGCCGTCGATGCATAAGGTGCGCAAAGTGTCAAAACCATTCATCAGCAAATCGGCAGACTCGAAACAGCATTGTGCCATCACCGGCTCCATTGCATTCAGTTCCATTTGAGCCGCTTCACCGCTCATGGCCACACAAAGGTCATTTCCTATTACCTTGTAGGCCACCTGGTTCATCACTTCAGGGATCACCGGATTCACTTTTCCGGGCATGATGGATGAACCCGGCTGCATTGCCGGCAGATTGATTTCTCCCAATCCACAACGCGGACCGGAAGCCAGCAACCGCAAGTCGTTACATATCTTATTCATTTTAACAGCAATACGCCTCATCGCTCCCGAATAACCTACCATGCAGGAAGTGTCCGAAGTAGCTCCCACCAAATCGTCTGCTAGTTTGATATCCAATCCCGTAATCTTGCGCAAAGCGGCAATGCACTTCTCCGCATATTCCGGTTCAGCAGTGATTCCTGTTCCAATGGCTGTTGCTCCCATATTGACTGCCAGAAAATCTTGTGCAGCAAAATCAAGGTTCTTTACTTCATGTGACAAAATACTTGCAAAGCCATTAAAGGTTTGCCCAAGAGTCATCGGTACGGCATCTTCCAATTGGGTACGCCCCATTTTGATGACATGTGCAAACTCATTCGCTTTCTTCCGGAAAGACTCGATCAGAACCTCCAAATGCTTAACCAATTTCAAATGAGTATAATACAGTCCAATGTGAATGGCTGTAGGATAAGCATCGTTGGTAGATTGCGAACGGTTGACGTGATCGTTAGGCGAACAGAATTGATACTCTCCCCGCTGATGCCCCATCAGTTCCAATGCCCGGTTGGCAATCACTTCATTGGCATTCATGTTGGTGGTCGTACCGGCTCCTCCCTGAATCATATCTACCGGGAACTGCTCGTGATGCTTTCCTTCGAGTATTTCTTTACAGGCTCTCAAGATAGCATCCGCTTGTTCTTCAGTTAATAAGTCCAGTTCACGGTTGGCAACGGTGGCTCCCATCTTCGTAATAGCCAATGCCTGAATGAACAAAGGATATTCATTCAAATGAAACTTGCTGATGCGAAAGTTTTCAATGCCACGGAGTGTCTGTACTCCATAGAGTGCACTTTCCGGCACTTCACGACTACCTATCAGGTCACTCTCTGTACGAGTTTTTTTTGATAAATTTTGTTCCATATCGGTTGTTTTATAGTAATAACGTTTTCGTTAGTTCTTATAATAACCAACCAACGATGTTATTGTTTTAATAAATATGCAAAAACTATTCAAAGACTTTTTTGTTGTAAATAGAAGAAAAAGAAAATACAAAGAGAAGAATCGCTTATCTTTGTTTTTGAATTTAAAACAGCAATCTATGATATTACAATTAGCATTTGTTCTGACAGCCATTATTATTGGCGCACGCCTGGGAGGTATCGGACTTGGCGTAATGGGAGGCGTAGGGTTGGCAATACTCACGTTCGTTTTTGGTTTACAGCCCACTGCACCTCCCATCGACGTTATGTTAATGATTGCCGCCGTAATCTCTGCCGCTTCCTGTATGCAGGCGGCCGGAGGTTTGGACTATATGGTGAAACTGGCAGAACATTTGCTTCGTAAAAATCCTTCACACGTCACTCTGCTTAGTCCGCTGGTGACTTACCTCTTTACTTTTGTAGCCGGAACCGGACACGTGGCTTATTCCGTACTGCCGGTAATTGCAGAGGTTGCCACCGAAACAAAAATCCGTCCGGAACGTCCGTTGGGTATTGCCGTCATCGCTTCCCAGCAGGCCATTACGGCAAGTCCGATCTCTGCCGCTACCGTGGCACTTCTCGGACTTTTAGCCGGATTCGACATTACCCTGTTCGACATTCTCAAAATTACGATTCCCGCCACCATCATCGGAGTGTTGGTAGGCGCCTTGTTTTCCATGAGAATCGGTAAGGAACTGGCGGAAGATCCCGAGTATCAGAAAAGATTGAAAGAAGGTTTATTCAACAATAAAAAGGTGGAGATTAAAAGTGTCAAGAACAAACGTTCGGCAATGATTTCCGTTATCATCTTTATATTGGCAACTGCTTTTATCGTGCTTTTCGGTTCTTTTGAAGGAATGCGCCCCAGTTTCCTGATTGATGGGGAAATTGTCACTTTGGGAATGTCTTCTATCATCGAAATCGTGATGTTGTCGGCTGCCGCAATTATCCTGTTAATAACGAAGACAGACGGGATCAAAGCAACGCAAGGTTCTGTATTTCCGGCAGGTATGCAGGCGGTGATTGCCATCTTCGGTATTGCCTGGATGGGAGATACCTTTCTTCAGGGAAATATGGGACAGCTGACTCTCTCTATCCAGGGAATTGTGCAACAAATGCCGTGGTTGTTCGGTGTCGCCCTGTTTGTGATGTCTATCCTGCTATATAGCCAAGCTGCCACTGTACGGGCACTCGTCCCTCTGGGCATTGCGTTAGGGATTTCTCCTTATATGCTGATCGCTTTATTCCCAGCCGTGAACGGATATTTCTTTATTCCGAATTATCCTACCGTGGTGGCTGCGATTAATTTCGACCGTACCGGGACAACAAAAATCGGCAAATATGTGTTGAATCATTCGTTCATGATGCCCGGTCTGGTATCGACCGTTGTGGCTATTGCACTAGGTTTGCTTTTTATACAAATATTCTAATAGATTCATATTATTAACCTAAACATCATTCAGTTATGAAACAATTCAAATGCTTTGGACTGGTAGTAATCACACTACTGTTTTCCGTAACTATGGCATTCGCCGCAAAACCGAATATTCATATTCTTGCTACGGGAGGAACCATCGCGGGTACGGGAAGCTCGGCTACCGGAACCAGTTATACGGCAGGACAAGTTGCCATCGGCGCACTGCTCGATGCTGTACCCGAAATTAAAGACATCGCCAACGTAACCGGAGAACAGATTGTAAAAATCGGTTCGCAGGACATGAACGACCAAGTTTGGTTGACGCTTGCCAAGAAAATCAATGAACTACTGAAACGCCCGGACATTGACGGCATCGTGATTACTCACGGAACAGACACCATGGAGGAAACTGCTTACTTCCTGAATCTGACTGTCAAGAGTGACAAACCGGTGGTATTAGTAGGCGCCATGCGTCCGTCTACCGCTCTAAGCGCCGACGGCCCGTTGAACCTTTACAATGCCGTTGTTACCGCAGCCGCAAAAGAATCGAAAGACAAAGGGGTATTTGTTGCCATGAACGGCCTTATCCTCGGAGCGCAGAGCACGGTTAAAATGAATACGGTCGATGTACAAACTTTCCAGGCTCCCAACTCCGGCGCACTGGGTTATGTACTGAACGGAAAAGTGTTCTACAACCAAGTAACGCTAAAGAAACATACTACCCAGTCCGTTTTTGATGTCACTCATCTGAACGCGCTTCCTAAAGTAGGTATCGTGTACAGCTATTCCAACATTGAGGCCGATATGGTAACTCCGATGCTTAGCAACGGGTACAAAGGCATCATCCACGCAGGAGTAGGAAACGGAAATATTCACCAGAACATCTTCCCGGTACTGACGGATGCCCGTCAAAAAGGTATTCTTGTCGTTCGTTCTTCCCGTGTCCCGACCGGACCTACCACACTGGACGCAGAGGTGGACGACGCCAAATATCAGTTTGTGGCTTCGCAGGAACTGAACCCGCAGAAATCTCGTGTTTTGTTAATGCTTGCACTAACCAAAACGACTGACTGGAAACAAATTCAGCAATATTTTAACGAATACTAAAAGCCTGACCTGCTTATGAGAAAATTGATATTTATGTTGCTCCTGGCGGGCAGCATACAGGGAGTATATGCTCAAAAAACGGAGAAGAAGGATAAATTCAACCCGAACACTCCCCTGTTTGAAGAACTGACGGACGTGAAAAAGAAGACAGACAAGTTCAATCTTTATCTGAATATGCAAGGAAGCTTTGACGCTCATTTCCAAAATGGTTTTCAAGAGGGTGACTTCAATATGCACCAGCTCCGTATCGAAGCCAAAGGAAATATCAACAACTGGCTTTCTTACCGCTATCGCCAGCGCCTCAACCGCTCGAACGATGCAAACGGCATGATTGACAATCTGCCTACTTCCATCGACTATGCCGGAATCGGTATCAAACTGAATGACCAGTTCAGCCTCTTCGCAGGAAAGCAATGTGCCGCATACGGTGGTATCGAGTTCGACCTCAACCCGATCGACATCTATCAGTACAGCGATATGATCGACTATATGAGTAACTTTATGACCGGACTGAATGTAGGTTATAACATTACTCCCGAACAGCAACTTAACCTGCAAATACTGAACAGCCGCAACAGTTCGTTCGACAATACTTACGGAATCACGGAAGATGCCGAAGGAAATCTTCCCGATCTGAAATCCGGCAAAATGCCGCTGGTTTATACTTTGAACTGGAACGGTAATTTCAATAATGTATTCAAGACCCGTTGGTCGGCTTCTGTCATGAACGAGGCCAAAAGTCACAATATGTATTATTATGCTTTAGGTAACGAGTTGAATCTCGGCAAATGGAATGCTTTTGTCGATTTCATGTATTCAAAAGAGGATATTGACCGCAAAGGTATTATTACCAGTATCGTAGGCCGTCCGGGCGGGCATAACGCTTTTGATGCTAACTATCTTTCGGTTGTTGCCAAATGTAATTACCGCTTTCTTCCGAAATGGAATGTTTTTGTGAAGGGTATGTACGAGACGGCTTCCGTAGGCAAGGCGTCCGAGGGAATAGAGAAGGGAAATTACCGTACTTCCTGGGGATATCTGGGCGGTATCGAATATTACCCGATGGAAACCAATCTGCACTTCTTTGTTACCTACGTGGGACGTTCGTATGATTTCACTTCCCGCGCCAAGGTGCTGGGACAGGAGAATTATAGTACTAACCGTATTTCTGTAGGATTTATCTGGCAGATGCCTGTATTCTAATTCTAAAGCAAGAAACCGGGCTGACAATAAAAAAATACCCGATAGCTTCTTACAACAGTTATCGGGTATTCTTATATGTTCGGTCTTTTTAAATCAGAACCCAGGTATCTGCTCCGGCCCATTCAGGCATATGCACAGCATCCCCACTGGGGAAAGACAGTCTATTCAACTGCTTCACGGAAGCACAGATAAGCCGTCTCATCAATTCTGGCAAGAGAGACTGACATTCTTTTGTGTCAGCCCATTGCTTCAAATGTGTTGATGTGATGAATTCCATAGATTACCTATATTGAGACTAGATATTGATGAACAAATATACAACTTCTTTTTGACCCAATACACAAAACATTGAAAAGATGTCGCAAATTTTTCTCAACATACTCGACAAAAGAGATTGGAACAACAGCGTTGACCAAATTCAAAAACTCACCGAAAGCCCCATAAAATCAACTAGGGAATATCCGTTTACGCTTTCATGGTCTCACTATTTGATATTAATGCGCATTGAATCTGATGAAGAACGCAGATTTTACGAAATTGAGTCTCAGAAACAAAATTGGAGTGTACGTCAATTGTGCAGCGGCAATATAATTCAAGCCTGTATGAGCGTTTGGCTCTCAGCAAAGACAAAGATTCAGTCTTGCGTTTAGCACAAGAGGGGCAAACGATCAATAAACCAGATGACATCATAAAGAATCCTTTAACGCTTTTTAGTAATCATTGTTCTATAATATATACAAAGAACTATGGACAATTTGTAATGTTCTAAATTATATCAAACTCACGTTAGTTTAGATGCGGGAGATTCAAAAACGCTGCAAATTCGAGGGGCGAAAGTGACTGGTTTATGTGCAATTACGATTTTCCCGGAGTCAAGAATATAAAACGAATGGATAAAAAATATTACTACGGTATACTTCTTGCATTTTTAAACTTCATCTACCCTCCCATCATTTTTCCCATCATGAAAAGACTTGTTATTTATAATCTTTTGGCAACATTCCGAACTTCTCTTTAAAACATTTTGCAAAATGGGAAGAAGAAGCAAAGCCTAACCGTTCTGCTGCCTCAGCTATGCGAACACCATTTGCAATTAATTCAGCTGCTTTGTTTAAGCGGAAATTCTTAACATAGTTATTAGGAGGCATACCAAACAAACTTTTCATCTTCCGGTAAAGATTAGAATGACTCATATTCATTTGATCTGCCAATGTTTCAATTGAATAATTTTCATTAACAACCTGCTCCAATAAAATTGCATTGATCTTGTCTATAAATTCTACATCTTTTTGAGAAATGGCAAAATCCGAAAGTGAAGAAGATGAACCAATTGTGATGTCCGTCATCTGTTTATGAAACGCCAATCGCAGTTTTAATAAATTCTCGATCTGTTTATGGAGCTGCTTAATAGAAAACGGTTTCTCTAGATATACATCAGCACCACTTTCAAGTCCTTCCACTTTAGATTCCAATGTCGTTTTTGCAGTCAGCAAAACAACAGGAATATGAGAATAAGCCATATCGGATTTTACATGATTACAAAGTTCAAGTCCATCCATTTCAGGCATCATAATATCACTGACAATAACATCTACACCCTGGTGTGCAAGTATTTCCAGTGCTTCTTTTCCATTACCGGCACGTATCACCTTGAACCAAACACTTAAAGCTTCTCGAGTTAAATTTAACAATTCAATATTATCCTCCACCAATAAAACTGTGAATTTCCTATTACCGAATTCAGAAACAGAAGTCACTTCTTCTCCAACACCTACAACATCCGTTTCAGTCAATCCATCAGATGCATCTTCCGTTTCTACAACTCCCAATGGTAAAGACAACACAAATGAAGCCCCCTCCTCGGAATTATTTTCCAGAAACAAATTCCCATGATGGGCTTCTGCCAAGGATCTTGCAAATGCCAAACCAATTCCGGTACCCTTAGATGATGCCACCGGATCGTCAGGCAATTGATAAAAAGCTTGAAATATTTTATCGTGTTGGTCCTCCGGGATGCCGGGGCCATCATCAGTAACCACTATCCTCACCTCGTCATCTACTGATAATACTTTCAATTCAATCCTGGATTTCGCATATTTCATCGCATTTCCCATCAGATTTACGAGAATCTTACTTATCTTCTCCGAATCAATCATCGTATTAATTTCTTCACGAGGCAAGCAAAGATGTAATGTCAGTCCTCTCAACTCCGCAGAACCGCTGAATTGATTAAAAATATCACTTACCAATGCATTAACATTGCATTTCCTCAAATTCAACTGCAAAGCACTACTTTCCAACTTCTGAAAATCAAGTAACTGATTGATGATTCCCAATAGATAATCTACATTCTTTTCTATCACAGAAATATACTTGTTCTCTTTCCCTTTGATTTCCTCTTCTCTCAATTTCTCCAACGGCAAACGAATCAAACTTAGCGGAGTACGTATTTCATGTACCAGATTAATAAAAAAATTGATTTTCGATTTATACATTTCTTTTTCTTTGGTAGTCTGATACTCCTCCATCCGACGTTTATACTTACGCCTGACATACAAATTCCAACGCCAACCAAGAAATACGATAACGGCAAGTAACAACAATGCATATACGACATAAGCAATAGTAGTCCGCCACCAGGGAGGAGTAACCACAATCCATAAAGAAATTGCCTTTTCATTCCAATAATGGTCATTATTCGAACCACGAACCAAAAACTCATACTCCCCCGGAGGAAGATTGGTATAGGAAGCCGTATTATTAGAAGAGTTGTTAATCCATTCCTTATCCACTCCGTTCAAAATATACGCATAACGGTTTCTAAGAGGATCTTCATAGCTAAGTGTCGCAAAACGGATGGTAAGACTGTTATTCTTATAAGGTAATCTTATCTTATCAACTGTATAAAAAGGCTTATCCAGCTGGAGCAGCCGCCTCACTTCCCGCTCATTATTCAAATTAGGAAAACTGATATCCATAACATAAACAGGAGGAAGGTAGGTGTTATCTGCAAATTCTTTCGGTTCAAAAACATTAAAGCCGTTCACTCCTCCAAAATACAACTTCCCCGTCGATGAAGCCAATGAAGATTGCGCCGTGAACTGATTCCCCTGCAAACCGTCATTTATAGTAAAAAGCCGGTTCTCATTCTTATTTATCGGATTAAACTGATATAACCCGGAATTACAGGAAATCCAAAAATTACCTGCCTGATCCTGCTCTATCGAATAAATAACCTTATCCGGCAACCAGACATTTTCCGGATCAAAATCAACAAAAGTTTCTGTTTCTTTGGAAAAAGAGCATAATCCTCCACCATTGGTCCCAAACCACATCGTACCTTTCCTATCTTCAAATAATGTTATCACAGAGTTACTCGTAATAGTAGTCAGATCCTCCCGGATATGTTCAAAATGCTTCCACTCTTCACCAACTGTATTATAACAGAAAACGCCACGATTTGAGGTCGCAATCCAAAGATTATTGTACATATCCTCATAGATATCAGTTACAGAAGCCATAGCACCGACATTAATCACAGTTATAAAATTATCCGATTGCGGATTATAGCGACATAATCCCCAGCTTGTTCCGATAAAGATTTCTCCTTTACGGTCTTTAAAAAGGCTTAGTACATCATTACTGCAAAGCGTATTCGGGATATTACGGGAATAAGTATAACTTTTAATATTCCCGGTTTTCAGATTCAATACATGCAATCCTTCAGCATAAGTTCCCACCCAAAGATTATCGCCCTCCAACAACAAGCTACGTACATCGTATCTTATATTCGATTTCTTCAAAGAATACTCATAAAAAGAATGAGTTTGTGAATTGAAAAACCACAATCCATTCCGGGTTCCCACCCAAACATTCTTCTCCCGATCTTCACAGAAAGGTCCTATCCCCCTATCTGCTTTTTCCATCCCCGTCAAAGACAGGGAATAAGTAGAAAAACGCTTCGACTGTTTAGACATATAATTTATTCCGCCGGAATTAGTCATTACCCAAAGCGTGCCTTCATTATCCCACATCATCGCGTGTACAGTCGGATCACTCAAAGTCCATAAACCAAACGGAGAGTCTCCCCTACGAAATGTTTTACGCTCACGGTCAAACAAATAAACGCCATTGTCCGTACCAACCAGCATTTCTTTCTCGCTATAGTCCATCAGACAAAGAATAGAACTGAAACTCTCTGCAGATGTATCATATATTTTTAATTCCCGACTTCCTTCCTGATAACACCCTAACGAATTCGTCCCCACGCCACACCAAATCTCATGTTCAATACTATGGAGACAGTTAATCCTTTGATTGCCAATACTCAATTCGGATGAAACCGGATAGTTCTGCAGAAAAGTTCCCTCTTCATCAAAGCAAAGTAACCCCTCCTGCATAGAAGAAACATAGACAAGAGAATCCGTACCCTGGCAAATATCCCAAGCAAAAAAAGTCCGAATACTATTTTGAGTCAAAACATCTTTTGCCGGATCATAAATAAAGATGCCTTGCCCCAAGGTAGCGATCCAGATCAAGCCATTTTTCGTTTTTACAATTTTCTTGACTTCGCAACTAATAAACACTCCATATTTGGTTGTCTTATCAAAATACAAGAAATGATCGTCAGAGCGATCATAAATGTATAGTCCGGAACTTGTTCCTATCCAAAGGTCTTCACCCTCTTCCATCAGAGAACTGACAAAGTTGTTCCCTAAAGAATATTTGTCATTTAAAACATTCCGATAAATTTTATTTCCGCTACCATAATAGCAGTTCAGCCCGTTACTTGTCCCTATCCATAAAAAGCCATAGCTATCTTGAATTGCACACCAGGTTGTGTTATGAGACAGTCCGTTTTCTACCTGATATTTCTTAAAGGAAAACTCGGCAGATGCCATTAATGGCTCAATACAAAGAGTAATAAAACTGATAAATGCTATTATTGACTTTTTCATATTATATACCCATATCGATTCAGTGAGCCAAATATAGCTATTTTAGTAACCTAAGCCAAATCTCAAATTTATTTTCATTTGGAGAATAGATAAAAGCAACACAGATAACGTCTGTTTATATCATCGACGTTATCTGTGTGCCAAACAATACATTTTACCTCATTATCTTCAGACGATTAATCATGCAATCCCTTTTTTCTCAAATAATCCAGCATGAATCCCGGGCGATCAGTCTGGAGAATCCGTGCCCCTAGCTCTTCAATCAGATATCCATAGTTTCCATCCGGATCTTTTAAAGCCTGATCGTCTTCATGCCCTCCCGCAAGAGAAGCCCACAACGTATTGTACCAGATCCGACTCTTTCCCAAAATAATCGATTTCACTTTTCGAGGCAAAGAACTGGAAGAATCCGAATAAACCAATTCGAAGGCAGCAGGATGCAGCTGTGTCATATAGTCCCTGACCTTCTTTTCACCATCTTTTCCGTCAAGTCCTATCACCGGTATGTAAATCACTTTATCCAGATAATCGCCAAACTCACGTTTGACAGTTTCCACCGGCTGGCTTCCTTTCATTATCACCAAACTGGCAGTTCCGGTTTTCTCGAGTACAGCGTATACCTCGTCAAACACAGAATACGCCTTATCCAAGTTAAACATAATCTGACCTTTGCCTGCCAGCAATGCCTCTTCCAATGTTGGAACAGTATGTTCCGTCAGATTTCCATCCTTATCTTTCAGTTTCAACTTCTTGATTTCTGCCAATGTATAATCTTTAATCAATCCTTTACCATTGGTTGTCCGGTCTACACGGTCATCGTGCATCAATATTAATTGTCCGTCTTTAGTCTTGTGAATATCAATCTCCACAATATCCACTCCCATTTGTATGGCACTATCAATTGCCGCTACGGAATTTTCCGGTGCACTCCGCCAGTTCCCCCGGTGTGCCACGACTAACACCTGCTCGGACTTCGGATCTAAAAATGCCTTACGGATCGTTTCTCCCCGTTGTGCAAACAATATAAAAGGTTGCAAACAACAGAATATCCCTAACCATATCAGTTTATAGTTTTTCATTGTCATTCGTTTAAATAAATTGTATCATTATTCTTGATAAGCTCCCGGCCACATCGCATTTTTATCACGCGGATTACCCAACTGGTCAGTGGAAAAAGCATCCATCTCTTCCAACCATTTTCCAAACTCCTCACCTAAATTCTGGAAAGGACAACTATCCGGTTTAAAGTCGGTTGTGATCGCATTCTTAACAGCGTCGGCAGCAGTCCGGGTAAACTCATTCACATTCCCGTCCCAAGTATAGACAGAACGATTGGCATCCCATACGACATTTAAAGAGCTAATCGTACTGTTATACTTATCAAATTCTGATGTTGTAAACTTGTTGGTTGATGCAGGCATGATCGTACCGCCCATCAGATTATACCCTTTGGATGTCAAATGGCGAGTATCATCACCAGACATTTCAACAACCGGATTAGCTGCATTTTTATTCAGGATGATATTATTCATCAAGAATGATTGCCGGGCCGGCCAGGATTCACAACGAATAACAGCCCCGCTATTTTGAGCACCATCCTCGATAATGGTAGAGTTTACAATCAACATACTCCCCGCGCCGTTAATGGTTCCATCTCTACCACTATTATTGGTAACAGTTGTATTATTCATACATAAATGACCGTTTGACATTTGAATAGCATAACCGAACTGTCCGCCTTCATTGCCTGTAATGGAGCAATTATTCATAAAAAGAATACTCCCACTGTCATTGACGCGAATTGCGCCTCCACGCGAAGATGCCTTGTTGTTTCTCAACTGCACATGATTTAGTTTGGCTGTCCCCTTATACATGAATATACCGGAACCACCAGCCTCACCTGAACCATTTACTCCCGCATTATAGCACTTTTCAATGATACAATGATTCAACTGTAATGTTGCATTGCCACTGCTACCATTCGCAATCAGGAATCCACCGCTATAGCCATTTATTTTCTCATTGGGATGATAACCGCAAGAGAACGTACAACCTTCAAATGTAATATCTATCTGGTTTCCTAATGTAAACAAGGAATAATCACCCGCATCCGCAATGCCGTTATTATTTGCATCTCCTGTGAAAGTAGTCAGATACCGGACAGGATCACGCTTGCTTAAATCCTTCCGGGTACTTTGAGGATCATATCCACCCACAACCTTTATTTCGACTTGTTTGCTATATCCGCTATACTCTATTTTCAGACCGGCTTCCTGATCTGCTATCAAATAGGTACCGCCTGCCACATAGATATTCTTACCATCCAATTTCTTAGCATTCGCAGTCGTGATCGCACTGTTAGTGTTAGTTCTCAATAAATTGCGTAACCCGTCTACTCCCATTGCATTATCCCAATCCATACCGGTAGCATTCCCTGTAGCATGCTCTTTCACATAATAAGCGTCCAATTGCAATTCCGTTGCATCTCCCCCATTGATTGTACCAGTCTCCCATGGAGTGACAATCGGTTCACTCAATCTAATGACCGAACCTTCTACTTTCAAAGTAAATTCATAACAAAATCCGGCCTTTATTGCAGGAATGCCCGGCAATACCAGATCTTCCCCCTTGTAATTTAAAGAAACGAAAGTACTATTAGGATTTGCAGCTCCCGGAGCTACGATCGCCGTATATTTACATCCGCTTTGTCCGGCTTTCCCTCCTTCAGGAATGGTGACATACGGTGAAACAAGTGCAGTTCCCGATGAAACATTTCCGTCCGTATATCCCTGATAGGAACCGATTTTAACTCCTAGAGCTTTACTTTGTGAGTCTATATCGTCCAATGTCATGATAACTTTCGCCATTCTCCGGTTCATATTCAGATGAAGGACACCTGATCCCTCATTCATAGCATCTTCTACTGTGCAAGTCATGTAGTCTGCGCTCGCCAGATTTTCCAAACTCTGCTGATTAATAGGAAGAGAGAAGTTGGCTACGCTTGTTCCTTCAGTCACCGGATAAAAGGCAGAATAAGTAACAGGTTCATTTCCCCACCTAAGATAATAGTTATCCGTAGGAGCCCATTGCCCTCCAGACAACATATAAGTCACACTACCATCTTCGCAACTCAACAGAATCTGGTCTCCATTATTAAATTGCATTTGCTGTTCATTTGTTCCTGTAGGATTACTACGGGTATATGCAGCATCAATAACAGCATTGATCTTGATTGCACCGGAGTCTTCATTGAACACGGCTATCTCTTTATCCGTATCACAAGCTGCCATACCCGTTAATATACATGCAGCCAATATATGTTTAGTAATTTTCATAACTCATCTCCTCCTTTTTATTTCTGATCGATAATCTGACCGGTTGCCCGATATTTCATTTGCATGGTAGCCAACCGTGCCGTTTCATTTACATTCAGTGTCAGCGTATGCTCTACTCCCTTTTGCAACTCAATGGGCTCTTCGGCAGTCCATATATACAATTTTCCGTCATAACTGAAATTGACAGAAAAGCCTTCTATTATTGTTTGCGGGAGAAGAATGCATTCATACCCATCCGTACCCTTATAGGGGGCGATAGTTGTAGCTACGGCATCTTCCCGTGGAATGACTACCGGTTCCGGCACTGACAAATCACAAATACCACCCGCTATTGTACCATTTACAGCCATATCGCCCAGTTTACTGATCGCCGCATCTTCCATACCATTATTTACCGTCACTTTTATAATCAGCTTGCTCATGGCATGATCCAAAGTAACTTTCAATCTACCATCTGCGGTGAGATCCTGTTTCGGATCAACCATTGATTTAGTCAACAGGAAATCAGAAGCAATCACATTTTCCTCGGTAGTTTGGTTGCTTTGTATGTTGATAGCTAACGGAGTATCTAAACCAGCTTCCGAAATGTAAGGAGCATACGCTATTACTGTTACCGGAGTTCTTGCATTATCCCAAAGCATTTGTTGCCCGTCCACCGTATTCCAGTCATTATCAGATTTTACCATTTGCGAATTATAATCATAAGCAATGTTTTCACTGTTATGAATGATCAGTCCGAAACTCTCCAGATTACTTGCATCATATCCGGCACGCGACACAGGAGCCTTCACTTCTGTTACAACACGGATTATATGATCTTCGGGAAAGTTAACGGTCGGCAGTGTTCCGTCTTCAATGCTTGAACATCCTGTCAGACTGATGATCAAAGCGGTCATTATATAAAATTTGTTTTTCATATCACAATTACTTTTTAAAGATTCAGTTGGACAATACAGCATCATAAGCTCCCATTTGCATCTTATCAGGATTGCGTGTCACGCCACGCTGATCCAATCCGAAAGCATCTTCACCAATCCATTCCACAAAGACTTCACCTAAATTAACCACAGGAGAAGCAGCAGGATTGAAACTTTTCACAGCATTAACCACAGCTTGTTTGGTAGCATAGCCAGTCACCTGTCCGATCTGATTAATATCCCACTTATAAACACCCTCTTCTGCCAGGTTACCATTCACAAGGGTAGGATAAGCTGTATCAAGAATATTCATCGTAAAATTATTAACTCGCTGATATAAGTTATACCCCATTGAATAAGCTTCTTTATTTGCTCCATTCAAAATGAAGCTCGGAGCAGTAGAATTCTCGGAAATCAACAGGTTATTAATAAACTTAGTATCACCATCAATAGAGGTTTCACATCGGAAGGCGCCATACTCCTGATCAATATCATGCCCTACAATCGTACTATTAGCGAGCATGAAACTACCTCCCCCGTTTAAAGCAGCACCTTTTCCCGAATTTCCGACAATGGTTGTATTATTCATACAAATATGTCCCGATGATACCTGAATACCGACTCCAAAAAGTTCTCTTACTGAATTGCCTGTTATCAGGCAATTATTCATAAACACAACAGCCTTATCGCTGTTACACCGTATTGCTCCGCCACGGCTATCCGCCGCATTATCCAGAAACTTCACATTGTTAAGTTTCGAGCTCCCGGAAGCAATAAGAATAGCTGTACCTCCCGCTATTCCCCCTTGCCCGTTGACAGCTTCCGTTTTACAATCCCTGATGATACAATCCGTTAATTCGACAGAAGTACTATTGGCATTACCATTGATATAAATTCCGCTACCACACTCGTTAGACTTGGCATCATTATTAGAGAGGTACCCATATTGAAAAGTAACTCCTTCAATCCCAATAATCCCCCCTTTCACCAACAATAATCCGCAATCACCGGAATCAGCCTGATTATTACCGTTTACATCTCCGCTGATCACTGTCTTATAAGTATCAATAGAACGCTTCGTCAGATCCATCCCTTCGCTCAACAAACTATATCCTCCTTTGATCGCTTTAATGTCTTTGCGGATAATCACCCCGAGTCCTCCGGTCTCGGACATCACATATTTTCCCTGGCTCATGTAAATAGTACTCTTGGACAGATCGATAGATCCACTCAATAATTTGCGAAAACCAGCTACATCCATTGCCTGATCCCATGAAGTACCATCCATGTCCCCTTCACCGAATTGAGTTACAAAATAACTTTCCAGTCCTTTTTGCAAGACAACTTCTTCATCCAGATCATCATCATAATCAGTAACCATCGGAGGATCGACCATCTCATAATCTTCCTGACACGCCTGGCTCACTAAAATAGTGAAAGCCAAAAGTCCAATCTTTGATATTGTGAGCAACTTATTTTTCATTTTTTTTATTTTAAACTTGTACACTAGATTCAAATTATTACAGTCCACTGCTTAACGGGCAATATCCGGATAACCAGGATTCTGTTTCAGATATTCATTCTGCTCCAATTGGGTCTGTGAAAACGGGAATAATTCATAATGAGTATCTGCATCCCGTTTCTTGTCCCACCATGCATCCTGAAATCTTCCGAAGCGGATCAAATCCGTACGACGACGGCTCTCCGCAAGAAATTCCCGCCCCCATTCATCAAGCATTTCTTTTAGATCAAGTACCACGTTACCTTCCGGCTGATAAGCGATATCTGCAGTAAAGTTTTCATAGTTGCGTTTACGCACGCTGTTCAACAGCTTGCCGGCCTCGCCTGCCTGTCCGAGACGAAGCAGGCATTCCGCCTGCGAATAAATAATCTCCGCCAAACGGATTTCCGTATAATCCGACTCTATAAAATATCCTCCATCAAACGGATAGAAAGGATACTTCACACAGTAAAGCCCCGAGTTGAAATCTCCGTTTCCCAGTTTAGACTCCTGATAATTCGGGTTGGCAATATAACCGGATTCTGCGTTACCTTCAAAACGTCCCACTTGATCAAGTAGGTAAAGGACATATTGGTTATCCGGATTCTTGGCATATCCCCCACTTATACTGGAATTAGCGATTTTCCCTTCCATGAAGAACATACCTTCCCGTGTATTATTACTCGTATTTACATATTGTTTATAACGTTTATCGCCCGCATACTTGGCGAATTTCTGCGTAACCATGCCCAATTCATAATCAAACAATGCACGTGGTTGCTGGTTATTATAACTTGGCGAAAGTGCATATTTGGGATTTCTGCTGCCATTTCCTTCAATTTTCAGGTATTTCTCACAACCATAAGGAAGAGCCCGTCCGTAAACAGTTCTCTTGTCATTTTTCAGATGCCAGCTAGTCAATCCATAAGAACCGGGAAAACCGAGGATTACTTCATTACACATTTCATTATTCCAGTCAAAAGGTTCGTACCAGTTATTAGCGATTGCATAATAGCCGAATTCTCCTCCGGTGATACGCTCACACATATCAATACATTCCTGCCATTTAGGCTGTCCAATCCACTTTTCCGCATTCAAGTAAAGACGCACCAGCAATGCAGCAGCCCCCGCTTTAGTAAATTGTCCTTGTTGACTGCCATTACCAGATTGTCCGATTTTGGAAGGTAAAGCCGCCAGACAGATATCTCTCAACTCGCTCTCGATAAAATCAAACATAACCTGTGGAGATACCTGCTTCCGGTTTTCCGTCTGTTCATTGACCGCTTGGTCAGAAGTCGTAGTTAAGATACAGTTACGGTAACTATTAAGCAGGCGAAGATAACAGTAAGCTCTCATACAACGTAGTTGCGCTTTAAAACTATCAAACTCACTGTCACTTAAATTAAATTTAGAAGGATTCAATTGAGACAAATCATCCAACACCAGATTACATTGACCAATACCGCCATACATGCCTTCCCATTCATTTGTCCAGTCTTCCTGATTAATGTCATCATATTGATGATAATGATATTTTTCCCATTTACCGCCATCATACCACCAAGTTCCCCGGGTAGGCGTTATCAACTGATCCCCTGTCAGCTCTTCGTGTTCATGACGTCTGACAATGGATTCATAGATATGCTCAAACGGACGAAAAACAGCGTTGATAACATCCTGTTTGGTATTATAATAGTTTTGAAACATGACCTGATCATACACCGTTTCCGACAGATCTGTACAGGATGGCAAACTAATGACTGTACCTGCCATTATCCCTAATCCAATGATATATTTTGTTATTTTCATAATCGTCTTTTATTAGAAACTTACTTGTAATCCTAAAATAAACTGAAAAGCAGACGGATAATAGTTATATCCTCCTCCGAAAGTACCCGGTGTCAGTCCGTTCACTTCGTAGGTAGAAGGATCTACACCGGTAAACTTCGTAAACGTATAAAGATTGTTGGCCGTACCGAACAAACGTATCTTTTCAATATATTTCTTATTCAGGTTCATGGTATATCCTAAAGTGACGTTGTCTATCTTCAGATAATCACCCGGTTCTATGAAATAGTCGGTAATCACATTCTTACCTGTCGTGATATGTGCATTCTTCGAATAAGCGGTCGTCAACTGGTTGGTAGTCATGCTCTGCAATCCGAAATAGAAATCATGCACGTTGAATATATCAAACCCGGCAGCACCGCGGAGGGCAACAGACAAATCAAAGTTCTTATAAGTGAAGTTATGCGTCATAGAGCCGGTAAATTTCGGCAAACCGTTTCCGGTCACAGACTTATCCTCTTCCGTACCTTGGGCTACAGGAATCACATTCCCCTTTTTATCATAAATCAGCCAGTCACCTTTTTTATCCACTCCTGCATAACGATATGTAAAGTAGTTACCAATACGTTCTCCTTCTTCAATCCGCTGCAAATATCCCGGATTATTTGGATTCGCCATGCTACAGGTGGAGTAATATTTTTGTCCTTTATATATATCGTTGGAAAAACTCACAAACTTATTGTTATTAGTAGCCCCCACTAATGTGAAACTATAAGTGAAATCCTTTGTCCGGACAGCATTTACTGTAACATCAAGTTCGAAACCGGTATTACGCAATGTACCTACATTGGTATAGATGGTGGAGAACAAGTTAGGTGGTACCGGTACAGAATAATCTCCGAGCAAATCACTTTGTTTACGATGGAAATAGTTAAATGAACCGGTCACTTTGTGTGAGAAGAGTGAGAAGTCCAAACCCACATTCTGATTATGTCCCTTCTCCCAGCGCAATTCCGAGTTCGTATTTTTGCTCGGTCCCCATACATGAAAACGGTTACCATTGTATTGATACCAACCGAAAGCCCGGTAAGTAGCCAGAGAATTATAATTTCCTATTTCCTGATTACCTGTCACCCCATAGTCATAACGTACTTTCAAGTCATCAATCCATGAAAGTCCTTTCATAAACTTCTCATCCGAGATACGCCAACCGACAGATACAGCCGGGAAATTACCCCATTTATGATTCTCGCCAAAGCGGGAAGACCCTTCGTGGCGTAAAGAGAAAGTAAACAGGTAGCGCTCTTTCCAATCATAATTAACACGTCCGAAGAAGCTGATTAACTTATGGTCATTCTTATAGGAGCCCATCATTGTTTTTCCATCTTTTGCCGCTTCCAGCCCGGAACCCAGATTATTATACGTCAATCCATCCGAAGAGAAATTCCAGTTTTCAGCAGACATTCCGGAATTTACACCATAATTATAGCTATACCCCACCATTGCACGGATCTGATGATTCTTGATACGTGTAGAGAAATTTGTTACCCATTCCAGATTGTTAGTCGTACTTTTGTCGAAGTCACGGCTGGCTTTTCCGGTGACACCATCATTTACGTTAGAACCATAAGTAGACGGTGTAAACCATCCGTTAAATTTATCAACTTGATATTGAGAAATAGTGACCTGCGACTTCAATACCATGTCCGGATTCTTCGGATTAAACAGAGGCAGCAGATTAACGGCAGCCGTAGCATTCCATTCCAGCAACTTAATTTCCGTACCATTCTCTTCTTCATTCAATTGCTCTACGATATTAGAACCTTCCGTTCCACTGGGAAAACGATAGTACCCATTAGCCGATTCCGAATCATAAATAGGCATTGTCGGATTGTTTTTAATAGCATTGCTATATACATTGGCTGATTTGTTCCGGTCGATAACACGAGGAGTTATATTAGCAGAGAACGTGAATAGCCCGTCTTTGGTTGTATGGTTAATATTGGCACGTGCTCCATATTCACGACGGTCGGAACGCAAATCAATACCACGGGCATTACGATAGTCGGCGGTCACCCGATAGTTGGTTCTCGCATTACCGCCGGAAAATGTCAATGTATGCATGTGAGTCACCCCCAATTGAGTAACGGCATCAAACCAGTCTGAATCAGCTCCCATATCGGAAAGCGGATTAGACACTGTGCGATAAGCACGGTATTCTTCCGCATTCATTATGTCGAGTTCTTTTTTAGCTTTATTAAAAGTAACGGAAGTACTATAGGTTGTATGAACCTGTCCATCTTTGGTCCCTTTCTTTAGATTAATCAGGATAACCCCGTTACTACCCCGCGTACCATAGATCGCAGAAGCAGCACCGTCTTTCAATACATCAATCGATTCAATATCGGCAGGGTTAATATTCGTCATATCACCTCCCGGCACTCCGTCTACCACAATTAACGGTCCTAAACCTGCATTACGGGAAGAGACACCACGAATCTGAATACTTCCTTGATTGTTCGGATCGGCCAGAGCTGTGTTAGAAACCGAAACGCTGGAAACTTTCCCCTGCAAAAGCATGGAGGCATCGAGGCTGGATATCTGATTCAGATCTTTCGCACCTATATGCGAAATAGCCGAAGTCATTTCTTTCCGTTTCATCGTACCGTAACCCACCACTACCACTTCATTCAAAGCGGTCGATTCTTCTTTCAATATGATCTTCAATAACTGGCGGTTTTTAACAGCCACTTCTTGTGTTTCATAACCGATATAAGACACTTTCAGGTGTCCATTCTTAGGTACGTTCACCAGAAATTTACCGTCTATATCTGTAATAGTACCCTGTTTCGATTCTACGACTACTACGGAAGCGCCAATAACTGGTTCGCCCTTTTCGTCCGTCACCGTACCTGATATCTTACTTTCCTGCTGAACTTCCAAAGAAGCTCCCTTTACCTGTATACCGGAAAACAGTATCAGCAGTATACCTAACAGACAGGTACACGTTTTGAAATGAATATTCTTCATAAATAAATGATTTTATGTTAGATGATAAAGTTAACGCAATCCTCTTGCTTGTAAAGCGGAGATTAATACTTCCGGTGCATCTGTCTGTATCATACGTACTTCAGGATAAATCTGAAGAAGCTCATCCAGATAAGTCGCATTTATATCATATTCAGGTATTAATCCGGATAATACATGAAGCATATTGACTGTAGGAATCATTCCCTCACTGACGGCAGTTCCTATAGGAGTACTTTGTCCGTTGGGAGCATAAGAATATTGCACGAAGTAATTACCCGGAAGTCCTACCAGAGGTTTATAAGCGCTTTGTGCCCATGTGTACACGTGTGCCTTTTTAGAAATAGACAACACTTCTTCTGCTTTCTGGCTACTGTTACAATAGAAAAAGACTTGTTCCATCATATCCAGTTCCTTGACAACATTCATCACCTCTTGGGTAGAGGCTGTACGTGGAGAATAATCCAGATTGAAATATATTTTTCCACGCCCTGCTTTCAGAAACTCTTCCAATGTGGGCATCTTCTCATCGGTCACCCTTCCATTCCGGTCCAACAGATTATATTGCTGAATTTCAGCATAAGTCATTTTCGTAATATCCCCTGTGCCGTTAGTCGTAGCATTGATTGTCTGGTCATGGCACACCATAACTACTCCATCGCTTGTGAGATGAGTGTCACATTCAATCACATCCGCTCCTGCATTGATGGCAGCTTCTACAGCAGATACCGAATTTTCGGGAATAGTCTTGTCTGTTGTATGAGAGCGATGCGTCATAGCCCATACCATTTTGTTATCTGCATCCCTGAATTGCTTCATGGCTTCTGTCAGCGCCAATAGGTCGTAAATACGGATCCTTTTCTGTACTACGCGCTCACCTGCTGTCACTAACATCGTGTAGTCACCACTTTGTGTATAAGCATGAGTGATAGGCGTAGCAGCTTTCCCTTCCTTGACCGTTCCGTCACCAAAGTCAACAGTAATGTCAGTATTACTATCGATATTGTTAAACACCACTTCCACTACCTCTTTCAGCATAGCACGGGTGCTCGTTTGCAGATAAGGATTCTTTTTTACGGGATCATCATCTGAACATGCTATAAAACTAATTCCGCATAAAATAAGTAAGCTGTATGCATATTTTATAGCCAGTAGTTTTAAGATTCTTCTCTTTATAAGAAGAATGGACAATAGATTTTCATTTCTCATTGTGCGTTTTACATTAGTTGATTTATTTAATAGATTACGTTGCAAACATAAGTAATACGCACTAAAAAAAAGGAAAAAAAACATTCAATAAAAGATGAGAATTTTTCTTTTTGTGAAAAAGAAGACCGTTTGAATAAGAAAAGAAAGAAATGGGCTCTTTTTGAATAAAACGGGCGTATTGCAAAAATACACCCCCTATTTTCACTTGCGTTCAGGAGTGCCTGACGGTTTGCGAAGCGGGACTCCTTCTTTCTGCGGAACTCCTAAAACAGGGATTCCTTCCTTATCCCACTCTATTTTCTGCATACGCGGCGTCCGGCTATCCAAAACAAGCATATCATACAAACTCTTGCGGGCGTGATAAAGCATATACCATTCCTTACCGTCAGGTGAAGGAATAAAACAGATACTACCGGGTCCATATACATGATTTTCCGGTGCTTGCTTAAACACAGGCTCCGGTGCCTTTTTCCAAGAAGCCGGATTCAGCAGATCGCTGTCAGTATCGGCAGTCAGCAGTCCTACACAGTAGTAAGGAGTCCAATTACCACTTGCCGAATAATAAATCAATAACTTATCTTTCTTCAAAGAATAGAAGAATTGCGGTGCTTCATTGACACGAATCGGATAGGCAGTTTTATTACCATCTATACTGATCCACTGGCATTCCCATTCATATTCTGGTTCGGAAATCAAAATACGGTCAGAAGCCAGTGTCCATGGGTTTTCCATTTCGGCAATATAAATACATTGATTTTCCTGATAAACTCTACGTTTTTGCCATCCACACCAGATTAAATAACGCTTTCCTCCATGTTCAAAAGTACTGGCATGAATTGCCCAATTATTATCTTCATCAGTTGATATTCTTCCCTTCATGACAAATTCCCCTTTCATCGGGTCAGCAGACTCATTCTCAAGCACATAAATCTGACGATTATCAATATTTCCATCATCCGCACAACAATAAATATACCATTTATTATTAATGTAATGTATTTCAGGTCCCCAAAGATGAAATGCGTTTGACGAATTTTGAGGTACCCACACATCTTTCTGGGATGCTTCCGCCAACCGGGTTATATCATCTGTTGCCCATAAAGTGATACGGTTGCTCATGCTTTGGGTATAATAATATATTCCGTTATGGAATACCGCCCATGGGTCTCCTCCTCTTGACAAAAGCGGATTCGTATAAACAGGTACGGAATCGAGATCCACCCGCTCATGTGTTTTTTTATTCTGACCGGATGAGCACCCCACTAAAAGAATAAGGAGAAAATACAATAAAATTCGCATAGTAATACTTATAATATATATAAATAATAGCCTGTTAAATGACTAATTAAGAAATTCAAGACAGATACAACGAAAATGGGGCGGCAATATATAACAAAAGTGTTGAACCTGCAAACAAAGAAAGTGAAAAAACAAATTAAAACAGCCCTTTACAAGCAGTAATATATGAAATAATTATTTTTCCAGCAATTTGGTTGATTCTCGCTATTTATTGGCAAATAATCAACCTTTATTTCATTGATTTTTCATCATTTTTGCGGCATAACTTTAATATTTATAGACATGAATTCCAAAATAGTATTCTTTTTCATGATTATGTGTTGCTATTCAGTAACCTTATTTGCTCAAACAAATACGGGCAAAAAACAAACAAGTACTAATCCGGTTTTTGACGGTTGGTATGCAGATCCCGAAGGAGTCGTTTTCGGTGATAAATACTGGATTTATCCGACTTATTCAGCTCCTTTCGAACAACAATTGTACATGGATGCCTTTTCTTCCCCAGATTTGGTACACTGGAGAAAACACCCGAAAGTCCTTTCTGTCGAAAATATCAGCTGGTTAAGGAATGCTTTATGGGCACCTGCCGTGATAGAAGCAAATGGGAAATATTATTTCTATTTTGGAGCAAACAACATATATCATGAGAGTGAAGTGGGAGGTATAGGTGTGGCTGTAGCCGATCGTCCGGAAGGTCCTTTCAAGGATGCGCTCGGAAAGCCGCTGATTGGCAAGATCGTGAACGGAGCGCAACCTATTGACCAGTTTGTATTCAAGGACGATGACGGTCAGTATTATATGTATTACGGCGGTTGGGGACATTGCAATATGGTGAAGATGGGATCTGATCTAATCAGTATCGTACCTTTTGAAGACGGAACAACTTATAAAGAAGTGACTCCGGAAAATTATATAGAAGGACCTTTTATGCTTAAACACAATGGCAAATATTATTTCATGTGGTCAGAAGGCGACTGGACAGGACCCGATTATTGTGTAGCGTATGCCATTGCGGATTCGCCTTTTGGTCCGTTCAAAAGAGTCGGAAAGATTCTGGAGCAGGACACTAAAATAGCTAATGGTGCCGGACATCATTCCATTATCAAAGGTCCGGGAAAGGATGAATGGTATATTGTCTACCATCGCCGTCCTTTGGGTGAAACCGATGGGAACTACCGCATTACTTGCATTGACCGAATGTATTTTAATACAAACGGTACTATCAAACCTGTAAAAATGACTTCCGGCGGAATAAAAGCCAGACCATTGCGCTAACCTGTTATTTATTATAGCGATGAAACTTAAAATAATATCCATGAAGAAATTCTTGTTGGTTTTAGCTTTATTGTTTCCATTGGCATCCTTTTCCCAGTCTCCGGTCGATAAGTCTTTTCCTCCGGAAGAGTTGTTTGCTTTGGGTTCTTATTATTACCCCGAGCAATGGGATTCCTCCCAATGGGAACGTGATCTGAAAAGAATGGCGGAGATAGGAATCAAGTTCACCTATTTTGCAGAGTTCGCCTGGGCCATGATGGAGCCGGAAGAAGGAAAGTATGATTTTGAGTGGCTGGACCGTGCCGTCTCTCCGGTGACCGGACATAATCATTGATCGGCAGTGCACGCCTCGAACCTGCAGGAGTAGTGGTATGGAAAGAAAAATCAGACAACAAATATAAATAACCCAATAACAAGAAAAATGAAGATAAGAAATCTTATATCTTGCGCCCTTTTCGGGCTTATTCTTTTTGCCTGCTCACCTTCTGGGGAAGGAGAAGATAGGGAAATGGACCGTTTTATTGCCGACTTAATGGACCGGATGACTCTCCGTGAGAAACTCGGACAACTGAACCTGCCTTCGGGCGGTGATCTCGTGACAGGTTCGGTGATGAACGGTGAACTTAGCGATATGATTCGCAAACAGGAAATAGGCGGCTTCTTCAATGTCAAGGGCATTCAGAAAATCAATATCCTACAGCACCTTGCGGTAGAAGAAAGCCGATTGAAAATACCTCTACTTGTAGGTGCAGACGTTATCCACGGCTACGAAACTATTTTCCCGATCCCATTGGCACTTTCCTGTAGTTGGGATACGCTGGCCGTCGAACGTATGGCACGCATCTCCGCCATTGAGGCCAGCGCAGACGGTATTAACTGGACATTCAGCCCGATGGTCGATATTTGTCGTGATGCCCGTTGGGGACGTATCGCAGAAGGGAACGGAGAAGATCCTTACCTGGGTTCTTTAATGGCAAAAGCGTATGTGCGTGGTTATCAGGGAAACAATATGCAAGGCAACGATGAAATACTTGCCTGCGTGAAACATTTCGCACTTTATGGGGCGTCCGAATCGGGACGCGATTACAATACAGTGGATATGAGCCGACTACGTATGTATAACGAATATCTGGCTCCTTATAAAGCTGCCGTTGACGCTGGTGTAGGCAGCATCATGAGCTCGTTTAATATCGTTGACGGTATTCCAGCCACAGCCAACAAATGGTTACTGACCGACCTGCTCCGGAATGAATGGGGCTTCGGAGGACTATTGGTAACAGATTACAATTCGATAGCCGAAATGTCCTCCCATGGTGTCGCCCCTCTGAAGGAAGCATCCATTCGCGCTTTACAGGCAGGAACGGATATGGATATGGTTTCATGCGGGTTCCTCAATACATTGGAGGAATCCCTGAAAGAAGCGAAGGTAACGGAAGAGCAGATTAATATGGCTTGTCGCCGTGTATTGGAAGCCAAATATAAACTGGGACTGTTCTCCAATCCGTATAAATATTGCGATGCCCTGCGTGCCAAAGAGAAACTTTATACGCCTGAACACCGTTCTGCTGCACGTGCGATTGCAGCTGAAACATTTGTTCTGTTGAAGAATGACAACAACCTGCTTCCACTTGAACAAAAAGGCAGGATTGCCCTGATCGGTCCAATGGCAGACGCACGTAATAATATGTGCGGTATGTAGAGCATGACATGTACGCCGTCTCGTCACAGAACATTGTTGGAAGGAATTCGTGCGGCAGCGGGTGACAAGGCTGAAATTCTATATGCGAAAGGCAGCAACATATATTATGATGCGGAAACAGAAAAAGCAGCTACGGGCATTCGCCCGCTGGAACGTGGAGACAACCGGGAACTGTTGGACGAGGCTTTACGCATGGCTTCCCGTTCAGACATCATTGTTGCCGCTTTGGGTGAATGTGCGGAAATGAGCGGTGAATCGGCTTCACGCACCAGTCTTGAGATACCCGATGCACAACAGGATTTATTGAAGGCTTTAGTGAAGACGGGCAAACCTGTCGTACTTCTTCTGTTCACGGGACGTCCTTTAGTCTTAAACTGGGAGGATGCGAATGTTCATTCCATATTGAATGTCTGGTTTGGCGGTAGCGAAACAGGGGACGCGGTTGCCGATGTATTGTTTGGCAAGATCACTCCAAGTGGCAAACTGACAACTACCTTCCCGCGTTCGGTGGGACAGCTGCCGTTATTCTACAATCATTTGAATACGGGTCGTCCTGATCCCGACAGTCATATATTCAACCGCTATGCCAGCAATTATCTGGATGAGAGCAATGAGCCTCTGTATCCGTTCGGATATGGTTTGAGTTATACGGACTTTGTTTATGGTGAGTTGCAGATTAGCTCGGAAACCTTGCCTAAAAATGGTGAGTTGACTGTGTCTGTCACTGTAACAAACAAGGGGAACTATGATGGTTATGAAACGGTACAACTGTACCTTCGTGATATTTACGCGGAGGTCGCCCGTCCAATGAAAGAGTTGAAAGGTTTTGAACGCATTTTCCTGAAAAGCGGGGAAAGTCGTGATGTTAAGTTTGTTATTACGAAAGATGACTTGAAATTCTATAATTCCGAATTACACTATGTTTACGAACCCGGAGAATTTGATGTTATGGTAGGGCCGAACTCCCGTGATGTACAAACTAAAAGTTTCCAAGCAGAATAAAGTAACACCTGATAAAAGTTGTATTGTAGGGAGTACTTATTATAATCGCACGAGCTTGCACTCATGACATAGTACAAGCCGAAGATATTGTTGCCGACACTATGATTTTGTTATGAGGAAAGTTCTGCAACTCGGAAGAAATCAGCGCGACGTTACCTTTAAATGAAATCAAGGTGTACCTTCTACTTTAATGAACAGATTAAATTATTCACTATTTAAAATAAAAAAAGATATGCATTATTTAAGAACACTGACTTATTTATGGAGTTTACTTACTCTTCTTTTAATGGTTGCTATCACAACAATCTGCTCCTGTGTCTCTACACCCCAAAGAAGCGGACAGTTGAAAGAACAAGATGAATATGATGTGGCAGCTTATATTTGGCCATCGTGTCACAACGATCCGAGAGGACGCGATACGTTATGGAGTGAAGGTATTGGCGAGTGGGAAGTCATTCAAAAAGGTACTCCCCGTTTCGAAGGACACTATCAGCCAAAGGTACCTTTGTGGGGATATGAAATGGATGATGACACGCAAGTAATGGAAAAATGGATTGATGTGGCAACTGCGCATGGCATCAATATGTTTATTTTCGATTGGTATTGGTATGATGGGAAGCCTTTTTTGGAAAGCACCGTCAATAACGGATTTCTGAAAGCCAAGAACAATGAAAAGATGAAATTCTATTTGATGTGGGCCAATCATCATGTGGCACACAATTATTGGAATGTACACCGTTATAAGGATGACAAGTCACGCTTGTGGAATGGTACGGTGGATTGGGATAATTTCAAGATCATAGTGGGTCGGGTTATAAGCCAGTATTTCCACAAACCGAATTATTTCAAGATAGACGGTTGTCCGGTATTCTCTATCTTCGGCTACTATGAGCTGATTGAAAGCTTTGGAGATGCCCAAGGAGTGAAAAAGGCAATGGATTACTTCCGTGAAGAGGTGAAAAAGGCTGGATTCCCGGACTTGCACCTTCAGCTTATCGGTGATGGCTTCCCTTTCTCCGAATTTATGGAATTAGTGGCCACGGTGGGTGTCAACAGCGTAACGAAATACAACTGGGGATGGCCTTATGAGGAAGACTACGTGGCATGGGGCACAAAAGCTATGCAACGTAGAGAACAATGGACGCAGGCTTTGGATTCTCTTGGAGTTCCCTTCTTCCCCAATGCATCTATCGGTTGGGATGATTCTCCCCGGTTCCCGAATAAAACAGTCAAGGACATTGTGCATTATAATGATTCGCCCGAGAGTTTTGCCGCTTTCTTGCAGAAGACGAAAGAGTATGTAGATCAGCGCCCCGGACGTCCGAAACTGATAACTATCAATTCCTGGAACGAATGGGTGGAGGGTAGCTATCTCTTGCCTGATATGAAGAACGGTTTCGGTTACCTGAATGCAGTGAAGCGGGTAATGAATGGTGAATATGAGTATAAACCCTAAAAAAGTGCGGATTACTGAATAATGCGAATCAGTAGTTGAACTCTGATTCCTTGTTTTAGAAAATTAGATAAA
>OGPA01000400.1_pt1 | contig 46733 bp, 52 predicted proteins | sample 1552841 | NCBI WGS metagenome assembly OGPA01 (sample SAMEA2579916, study PRJEB22360) | human gut metagenome
GATGTGGAGCTGGTGCCTGCGGAGGACGGCTACGTGCAGGGCGATGTGACCCTGGAAAACGAGACGGTCAAGTGCAACTTCGACCGCGGCCGTATGTTCTGGGTCGATTCCATGGACGACCTGGAGACTGCTGGCATCGCCTTCGGCCGCCTGGCGGCGGAGTTCATCCGCGCGAAGGTCGGCCCGGAGATCGACGCTTTCCGGTTTGCGACCTACTGCTCCAAGGAGGGCATCGGCAAGAAGGAGGAGACCCTCGCCGACGGCGCGGCTGTCGTTGCCGCGCTGCGCGCCGCCACCACCGCCATGGACGAGGATGAGGTCTCGGAAGGCGACCGGTACCTGTACATCACGCCGACGCTGTACGGCATGATCTCGGACCTGGACACCACCAAGAGCCGCGAGATCCTGACCAGCTTCGCGAAAATCGTCCGGGTTCCGCAGCGGCGGTTTTATACAGCTATCGACCAGCTCTCCGGCGGCTCCGGCGAGGAAGCTGGCGGCTACAAGAAAGCGGACGGCGCGTCCGACCTGAATTTCATGATCGTGCACAAGCCCGCCGTCATCCAGTACCACAAGCACGCCGCGCCCAAGATCGTGACCCCGGACGCCAACCAGGACGGCGACGCCTACAAGTACGGCTACCGCCTGGTCAGCATCGCGGACATCTATGCCAACAAGCTGGCCGGCGTGTACGCCAGCTACAAACCCGTGGCGGGAGGCTGATCCAGATGAAACGTGTAGGCTTTATCCCTGATCCGACACCCCAAGCTACGGCCCCCGCTGGCGCCAGCCAGGAAGGCCGGCCGCAGGCTTGCACCGTGGATGCGGACATCAGCACCATCGCAGAGCCGGACGCCGACCCCGCTGCAGAGGCCGAAAGCGAACCCGCTGCCGAGCCTGACAAAAAGCCGGTTGCAAGGAAGTCCCGCCGCAAGGCGGATGCCGATTGAGGAGGGGGTCAAATTGAGGAGGGGGTCAAATGTATGCTGATTATGCCTACTATCAGGGCACCTACCACGGCGTGGCGCTGACAGAGGAACAGTGGCCCGCTGCAGCGCGGGAAGCAGACGCTTGGATCGACCGGCTGACACTCGGCCGCCTGCGGCATGGTGCACCGGTGGACGATGCTGTGCGCAATGCCTGCTGTGCCATGGCGGAGGTGGTCGGGCGGTATCAGAGTGCCGTAGCGGCGCGTACACCGGGGCTGGCCAGCGCCAACAACGATGGTTACAGCGAAAGCTATACCGGGACAGCTGCCGATCTGGCGGTACAGAAGCAGGCGGAGATGACAGCCGCCGCTGACCTGTATCTGCCCCGGTCACACCCGCTTCGGTACAGGGGGTGCGGCTGATATGCTTGGCTGTGATCAGACTGTGACACTCTATCACCGCACATATGACCCGGCCAGCCGCACAGACGTGTGGGAGCGCACTGTGTACGCCGACGCCAGCTGGTACGGCACCCAGGCTGCCACCGTGAGCGACAATGGCTTGTTGACCGCCGATGCCTACACGGTGCGCATTGCTACCGGAGATGAGATTGCCGCTGCCCCCGGCGATGTGCTGGTGCTGGGCGAGGTCGCGGACACCGTGACCGGAAGCGCGATGCTGACCGGCAAATACCACGGCCGCTGCTTTGTGGTGACCCATGTGCAGGACAACCGGCGCGGGGCGCGGCAAATGTGGCATTGGAGGATCGAGGGGAAATAAATGGCAAACCGGCCCAAGATCGAGACACCGCGAGGCAAACTGATCCAGGTGCATTTCAAGAACGGGCGTGTTTCCTGTCGGCTGACCTGGAATCCGGGGTTTGGTTCCCGGCGAACGAATACTTTTCTGAGCGTGCAGGAGTATGTGGATGCGGCTGTGCTGCGGTACAGCCGCCCATACCTGCCGATGCAGACCGGTATGCTGATGCGGTCCGGCGACCTGGGCACGGTGATCGGCTCTGGTGAGGTCAGCTATATTGCCCCTTACGCCCATCGCCTGTACTATGGCACACATTTCAAGTTCGACCGCTCGGCACATCCCGATGCAGGCGCTCTCTGGTTTGAGCGGATGAAAGCCGCCCACCGGGAAGATATTCTGCGCGGGGCAGCTGCGCGGGCCGGAGGTGAAGCCCATGGAGGATAACAGCATTGCCGGCGCGCTGCGCCGGTATTTTCTTACCTGCCCGCTGCTGGAGCAGTACCGGGTAGGCGTGGACTGGCTGCCGGACCACGGGGTGGCATTTTCCATCGACACCACCCCCGCCAACCAGATTTTGCAGCGTTATGCCAGCGGCAGCAGCCTGCGCCAGTATCTGTTCACGCTGCGCAGCATGCAGGACTACGGCGCGGATGACCTGCAGAACCTGGCCAACAGCGCCCTGTATGAACAGCTGGCCGGCTGGATGGAGGCGCAGACCCGCGCCCGGAACTTTCCTGACCTGGGGCCCGGGCGCAGGGTGCAGCTGATCGAAGCGCAGAGCACCGGCTACCTGTTCACCGTAACCCCTGATGCCGGCCGTTACCAGATCCAGTGCCGGCTTGTCTATTTTGAGAAAGGAAAACGCACATGAAATTGTCTGAACTGATGGCCGGCGTGACGCCCAGCCCGGACTATGAGGGAATCGTCACTGCTGGCGATATGGTGCTGGCGGTGGACTTCTCCGGTGAGGCCACCGGCCCTTCCGACTACATCGTGGCCGATGAGGGCGTCACCGAGCAGAGCGGCGCGCTGGAAGCCACCACTGCCGAGAGCACCTATCTGCGCAGCGGCACCCGAACCACCAAGACGGGTACAACCCGCACCTTCACCGTGACGGGCGACCGTTTCGCCGGCGATGAGTTCCAGGACGCCTTGCTGGCGCACTCCATCAAGTACGGCACCGGCCAGGCCGTCATCCGTCCGTATGTCTACTTCAATATGCTCACCGGTAAGGGTGAGCAGGGCTCCATCAGCATTGCGGTCGAGGATGACCACAGCGGCACGGCCGGCGAGAATGCCGGCTGGTCTGCCACGCTGACCTCCAGCGGCACGCCGAAGGAGTACACCTATTCTGCCAGCTGAATCCTGGCAAGGCCCTGCCCTGCGGCAGGGTCTTTTCCATGCGGCCAACAGGACACCACGCCGGGGCAGCACCGGCGGGCCGCAAGCGTGAATCTGATTAAAGGAGGCCCTCTCATGATCACAGTCAAAGGCCACGAAATTGACTTCGATATTACTTCTCCCGCTGACCTGCAGCGGTACCTGGCTGCCAGCGATGCGATGGAGAAAGCCGCCGCATCCCTGCCGCCCATGCCGTCCCCTGACGAGATGGGATCGCCGGCAGGCATCCGGGCCTACACCGCCTACATCACCGGCCAGTGCAAGCTGCTGACCGATTTCATTGACGCGGCTTTCGGGGACGGCACCTGCAATGCCCTGTTGGGGTCCAAGACCAGCCTGGATACCCTGATGGATGTGGCAGACGCCCTTCAGGAGGCTATCACTGCGCAGGGCCAGCGCGCCGGGGAGCGGATCACCGGCTACCTGCCCAACCGCGCAACCCGACGCGCCGCAGCCAAAAAGAAGGCAGCCAAATGAACTGCCTGCTGCTGGAAACCGGCCTGCCGGATACCATTGATGGCGTGCCTATCTATGCGGACTACCGCAACATGATCCGATTCGAACAGATTCTGGACGATGATGGCCTGAACGATATTCAGAAAACTGTGATGGGCGTCAAACAGCTGTTTGAGGAACTGCCGCCGGGCGGCATCGAGCGGGCAGTGGACCGCCTGCAATGGTTTTACCGGCGCGGGCAGGATGCAGGCAGCCGCAAGCCCAAGCAGGCCGGCAACGGTGTCCGTGCTTATGATCTAACCACAGACGCCGCCTGCATCTATGCGGCCTTTTTGCAAGCCTATCGAATCGACCTGACTGAGATCCCGTTTTTGCACTGGTGGGCGTTTTTGGCGCTACTGGAAAACCTGCCGGAGGAAACGCCCATGGCCCAGCGGATGCAGCTGCGCACCATGGATTTAACCGAGATCAAGGACAAAGAGATGCGCAAGCACTATGCGAAACGGCAGAAGCAGGTCGCACTGCCCCAAAAGGCAATCCGCCGGGACGGCCATGTGGAGACCCTGGCCGAGAGGGTAAAGCGCCGGCACGCAGAAGCACAAAAGGAGCTGGAGAGGAGACGGTTGCATGGCGTATGACGGCTCGATCACCTTTGACACCCATGTGGATACCGGCGGTTTCTCCTCCGGCACCGGTGACATCAACAAAGAATTTGAATCGGTCCGCAAGGGTGCCGAATCGGCCGCCGAAGGGGTAAGCCAGCTGCCCGATGCACTGGACGAGACCTCCAGCAGCACCAGCCGCCTGGCCGATATTGTCAAGGGCGGCGGTGTGTTCAAGCTGATTGAAAAAGGCATGGACGCGGTGGTATCCTCGCTGGATTCAGCCATCGACCGCTACGACACCATGAACCGCTTCCCTATGATGCTGCAGCAGATGGGGTATGGCGCGGACGAGGCGGACGCTGCCGTGCAGCGGCTGTCTGAAGGCATCCAGGGCCTGCCCACCACACTGGATAGCGTGGTTTCTAACGCGCAGCGTCTGACGATCCTGACCGGCAATTTGGACAGTGCCGTGGACACAACGCTGGCGCTGAACAACGCCTTCCTGGCCAGCGGCGCCGGCAGTGACGGGGCTGCCCGCGGCCTGGAACAGTACATCCAGGCATTGAGCCGCGGCAAGTTTGAGGCCGAAGAGTGGAAGACCATGCAGGAAACCATGGGTCTCGCACTGAACCGTATAGCCGAATCGTTCGGCTATGCCGGAGAAAGCGCCCAGAATGATCTGTACGCTGCCCTCCAAAACGGCGAAATCACCTTCAGCCAGTTCAACTCTCGCCTGATCCAGCTGAACAGCGGAGTAGGCGGTTTTGCCGATTTGGCAAAGACTTCCAGTACCGGCATCAAGACGGCCTGGACCAATATGGGCACCGCCATGGTGCGCGGAACCACAACGATCATCGAGGCGCTGGACAAAGGGCTTTCTGAAACCAAGTTTGAGAGCATCCAGAATGTGATCGAGACGACCGGCGAGGCCATCGAGGGAGCCATGAACCTGGCTGCGCCCGCCATCGAGCTGGTGGCGTCCCATGCGGATGTGCTGGCGGTATCCCTGGGGGCGCTGACTGTCGCCTACGGCGCAAACAAGGCAGTGCAGGCTTTTGTAACCGCGCAAAAGACTGCCACAGCGGCGATCATCGCAGCCGATGCGGCTGGCAAGGTACTGACCCCCACCCTGGACGCAAAGACCCTGGCGGAGGCCCGCGCGGCAGCCGCGGCAAAGCTTGGCACCGGCGCCACTGAGGCGCAGATCGTGGCCGAGATGGCCGCCAATGGCGTTATCACTGCCAAAACCTTTGCTTTGGGTGGAATGACCACCGGCATGGGTGCGGCCACGGTGGCCAGCGGCCTGCTGACCGCCGCTACCACTGCGCTGAGCACCGCCATCAATGTGCTGCTGGGTCCTGTGGGCCTGATTATCCTGGCAGTTACTGCCCTGGCCGCCGGGGCTGTTGCCGTGTACAACGCGGTGACGGCGGAATCGGAAGCGTTTACCGAGCAGTCTGAAATCCTGGACGATCTGGCCGAGCAGCAGGAAAACCTTTCCAGCAGCGAGGAGAGCAACGCCAAGGCGGCCCAGGACAATATCAAATCCATCCGCGCCAGCGCCGATGCATCCAGCGAGCTGGCTCAGGAACTGGGCACGCTGGCCAGCGCCGAGAACAAGACAGCCAGCCAGAAGCAGCGCATGGGCGAGCTGGTGGACCAGCTCAATGAAAAATATACCGACCTCTGCCTGACCTACGATGAGGAAGCCGACCAGCTCTCAATGAACACCGAGCAGCTGCAGGCATACATCGAAGCCCAGCAGACCATGGAGGAAGCCTCCGCCCTGCAGGAACGGTACAACGAACTGCTGGAAGAGGAATCCACCATCCGGCAGAACAATGCCGAACTGGACGCCAAAGAGCAGGAGCTGGGGGATCAGCTGGCACAAAAGATGATCTCCACCAGCGAGTACAATGAGCTGCTCAAGCAGCTCAACGAAACCCGCTCCGGATACCTTGCCCAGGAGGAGCAGATCGCCGCCCGCAAAACCGAACTGGACACCCAGATGGCTGCGCTGGATACCGCAACAGCCCAGACGGTTATTGACAATGCGGCTGCCCAGCAGGCCGCCACGCAGGCCGCGGCAGAGGCCCAGGAACAGGAAATGCAGCGCCAGCAGGAGGCATTGCAGTCCTACACCGAGGCCGCCACCAATATGTACGACCAGATCAACACCAAGAGTGACCTGAGCGTACAGCAGATGATCGAAAACCTGCAGGCCAACCAGGAGGCTGTAGCCACCTGGGCTGAAAACCTCAATACACTTGCTGCACGCGGTATTGATGAGGGCTTGTTGCAGCAGCTGCGGGACGCCGGCCCCGAATCGGCAGCTACAGTGGCTGAGCTTGTCACCGCCACAGATGAACAGCTGGTCACGTTGAGCGATGCCTTCCGCAACGGCGCCAGCACCGCCACCGATGCCCTGCTGACCGAGCTGGGGCTGCCGAAAGTCACCAATTCCGGCAGCGATATGGTCGATGACATAGCAACCGGAGTCAACAGCAACACAAGCCTTACCACTGCCACCACCCAGCTGATTCAGAACGCCCAGCAGGCAGCCTCAAGCGCGGTGGCCTCGGCCGGTTTTCCCAGCATTGGCACCCAGATCATCAATGGCATTACCCAGGGGGTGCAGGCGGGGACGTCAGGGCTGGTCAATGCGATGTGCCAGGCGGTACAGGATGCGGCCAGCGCCGCCAAGAGCGAGGCGCAAATCCATTCTCCCTCGGTGCTGTTCCGCAAGGTCATCGGCCTGAACATCATGAAAGGCTGGGCGCTGGGCATCGAGGATGGCGAACCGCTGGTCTCTGGCAAAGTCATTGGCGCCATGGATACCCTGCGCCGGCAGCTTTCCGGCCTGAGCCCGTCCGGGCTTGTGGCATCGATGCGCGAAACCGTTGCCGGGCTGCAATCCAGCATGATTGGCCAGCTGCGCAGCGTCAGTGCTGCGGCCTGGGGCCGGCCTTCCGCTGCGGCAGGAGGCAGCGTGGCCAACTATACGCAGAACGTTTATTTTGAACAGCCGATGCAGGCCCCGGACGAGATTGCCCGTGAGCTGCGCATCCAGAACACTTACGGATTGGCAGGTGCACGCTGATGGACAGAGACGTCATTGCCCGGATCGTCCGCAGTGACGGCGCCGAGCTTGTCGTGGACGAAACCGACTGGGGGCTGGTGGATGAGATCAAGGGTGCAGCCGCCCCCACCTACGAAATATTCACTGAGAAAAACGCCACCGATGACGGCGACACCGTCACCGGCAAGCGGGTGGCGGGCCGCGATTTGGAGCTGTACGCTGCCGTAATGGACACGACATACAACGATGTCCTGCGTGCCCGGGCCAATGCCTTCTTCAACCCCAAATATACCTATCAGATCTACCTGACTTACATGGGCACCACCCTGTGGCTGGCCGCTGAGCTGAAAGCCTTTGACGCACCGGCAACGCAGATTGACCAGCCTCAGACCTGGTCCGCTTACTTTCTCGCCGCGAACCCCTATTGGCAAAGCGTGGATGACTTCGGTCAGGACATTGCCGCCATCACGCCGCGGTGGGGCTTCCCGTACATGGACCACCCCCAATACGGCGTGCTGGTCGATGTGGCCAACTTTGCGCGGCAGGTCATCTTTGGCTATGACGGCGATGTGCCAGCCTTTCCCACCATCACCATCACGGCGGACGGTGCGGTCACCAACCCCAAAATCGTCAAGGACGGCGCGTTTGTCCGCCTGATCGACACGCTGGCCGCCGGCGACACGGTGGTCATCGCCACCAATCCCCGCGGCATCCGCATCACCAAAAACGGGGCCAACGTGCTCAACAAGGTGGACCGGGCCAGCAACTTTGCGGCGATGCAGATGGCGCCCGGGGTCAATACCGTCAGCTACGAGGCCGACTATGGTGACAACAACCTGCACGTGGTCATCCGCTACAACAAACAGTACCTGGGGGTGTGACAATGCAGTTGCTTGCATTGGATTCCGGCTTTCAGCCGGTATCCTATCTGCCTTACTTCAACCTGCAATGGGACCGGGAATACTACGCTGTCGGAGAGTTCAGCGTCCAGATCGCGGCGGCCAACTACGACCCCGCCATGGCCTACCTGTACACCCCCGACCGCCCCGAGACCGGCATCATCCAGAAGGTGGAGCTGACCGAGACCATCAAGGGCCGGTTTGTGCAGCTGTCCGGCTATTTTCTGGAGGCCATCCTCAACGACAAGGTGGTGTACCCCACCTACTACGCCAATGGCAGCATCCCGGCTACCGTGGTGGCCATGCTGCGCCAGTACAAGGATGACATCCCGCTGCTGGCCGTGGCCGATGCCCCTGCGAGCCAGGCGGACGAAACCAGCTGGCAGGAGACCGGCGGACAGCTGGCCGATGCGGCCTACACCAAATTGCAGACCGTGCAGCACAGCCTGCGCTGCCGGTACGACTACCAGGCCAACACCATCACGGCCGAGGTCTGGCAGGGGCTGGACCGCACCCAGAATCAGACCGTCAACCCGTTTGTGACGTTCAGTGATGGCTTCGGCAACCTGACCGAGGTAGATGCCTCCACCGACCGCTCCAACTACAAAAACTACGCCATCGTGGCCGGGCAGGATCAGGAGGAAAACCGCAAGGTCGCCTATGCCGACCTGTCCGGCGGCGGGTACAAACGGGTGCTCTATGTGGATGCCCGCAGCGAGCGGTGGGACCCGGAGGAACAGACCGAAGCCGAATACCTGGCCAGCCTGCAGCATAAGGGCCTGGACAAACTGATGGACTATGCCATTGTCAACAATGTGGACATTCAGGCGGCGGCATCCGGCTTTGTCTATCTGCAAGACTGGGACCTGGGCGACCTGGTGGACGTGATTGTGGCTGACATCGGCCTGGCCATGCAGGCGCGCATTGTCACGGTACGGGAGGTGTTCAAGCAAAACAACCACACCGTTGAGATCGAGCTGGGGGACAAAAAGCTGACCCAGCTCAAGAAAGCGAGGCTGATCTACTAAATGCAATCTTATCCGTTTACCTCGCAGGTCACTTACGATGACCAGGGCCTGCCGCTGTACGACCGTGCGGTGGACAGTGCCTTTTTGCGCAAGGTGTTTGCGGCGTATTTCTCCGATGGCATCTTCTACAAGCCGACCAACGCCCTGCAGGTGGTGGCGGGCGGCGGGATGCAGGTGCAGGTCAACCCCGGCATCTGCCACATCCAGGGGGCCATGGGCATCCAGACAGACACTGCGTCCCTTGCCTTGTCGCCTGCCGCCGGCCAGCCCCGCATTGACACGGTGGTGGCGCGGCTGGACCTGTCCCAGGCGGTGCGCAGCGTTGAGCTGTACGTCAAGCCCGGCACCGCCGCAGCCAGCCCTGCCAGGCCCGCCCTGACCCGTGACAGCACCATCTGGGAGCTGGGCCTGGCCGACATCGAGGTGGGGGCTAACGTGGGCAATATCTCACAGGCCAATATCACCGACACCCGGCTGGACACTGCACGCTGCGGCATGGTGGCGCAGACCATTGGAAGCCTGGACACCGCGCCCTATTTCGCACAGTTGCAGCAGGCCATCGCCGAGCACCAGGACGAAGCTGAGGCACAGATCGCCGCCCTGCAGGCGGCGATCGCGGCCGTTGAGGGTGACACGGCCTGGATGCTCAAGGCGGTGTACGACGCCGAAGGCCAGAACCGGGATGTGTTCCAGGCCATGGGGCACCTGTACAAGGCCACGCTGCTGGCGGACAACTGGACCAGCTCGGGCAGCGGCAAATATACGCAGACCGCCGCGCTGGCGCCGATGACCGGCGGCCCGGCGGTGACCGCAGGCAGTGTACTGACATCCGCCGTCATGTGCGAGCAGACAGACGTTGAGGCAACCAACGAGACACTGCAGGATGTGCTGGCCGTCATCAATGCAGGAAACGCGATGCTGGGGGCCAATCAGGTGACTGTAACGGTATTCGAAACCCCGGAGGCCGACATTGAGGCCATCTGGCAGATCAAGCAGGGGGTGAGCTGATGGGATTGCAAGGAGCAGGCGGCGGGCTGACAGCGGGCAAGCTGGCGCTGGCCAACGCCGCCGCCACAGATGTGGTAGCCGGAATAACGTTTTATGCCGGCGGCAAGGGCCTGCAAACCGGGACCATGCCGGACCGCGGTGCATGGGGCACGGTGATCAGCCCTGGCGGCGCGGTTACAGTGCCGCAGGGGCGCCACAACGGCAGCGGTGTGGTGCGGGCCAATGGGGCCTCTGCCGCGCAGCAGCTGTCTGTAAACGATGGGCAGGGGCAGAACAAACGTTTTGAGTACTGGTGGGGCCTTGGCGCCGGGCTGTATGCGTTTTGCTTTGTGGGGGCCGTTCAGAAAGATAACGGCGCGCAGTGGTCGGCCCTCGGCTGTGATTACAACAACGGCTGGGTCGAGACCTACCAAAACAGCCGGCCTGGCAGCACATTTACGTCCTTGCTGTCAGGTCTGATCCACTCGAACGGGAACGGCACTTTCCACATCTACTATGAGGGCACGGACAGCACGCGGCAGAACGGATTTGCCGGAACGATCTTCCGCATCTATTGAGGGGAGGGAGCCCATGAACATCTATCACGAAACCACCCTGGAACGGCTGGAAAACCCGGACCTCACCCTGGGCCGCACCTACCCCGCCCGTCGGTTTGTCGCCCACCACGATGCCGTGGCAGAAGTCAGCCACCTGGAAGTGATGCCCGGCACCGAGGCCATGAACGGCGGCAAGGGCCTGCGCGGCATGGTCATCGACGTGCCGGCCAAAGACGCCTGGGATGAGTATGAGGACTGCCTGTACTACCACCCCTACACCGAGGAGGAGCTGGCTGCCATGCATCCGCCTGACCCGCAGCCCACGCCAGTGCCTGACACCGCGGCCACCTGGGACGAGCTGGCTGCCGCCTACACCGAGGGGGTGAATACCTGATGGACAGCAAAACCCTTGTGCTGGAACTGCTGCGCAGTCTGGGCCAGCGGGATGCCGCTGAGCTGCGCCAGGCCGCCGGCGCCATGACCGGCACCGAGGTCATCGCAGCCGAGCGGGCCGTGCCTGCCTGGAACAGCCAACAGGATTACACCGGCTGGCCCGCGGGCGCACCGGTGTCCGATGAAGGACAGGTCTGGCTGCTGATCCAGCCGCACAACGCCGCCAACTACCAGGGCCGACCCGCAACGCTGCGGGCGCTGTGGGGCCTGGCTCACACCACCGACCCCGCCCGTGCCAAGCCGTGGGTGGACCCGCAGGGCACCAGCGGTATGTACATGACCGGCGAGTGCTATCTGGCCGATGACGGCGCCGTATACCGCTGCCTGCAGGACAACTGCGTCTGGGATGCCGCCGGCCTGCCCAGCGCCTGGGAGGTGGCCATCGCAGGCCCTGACACCGATACCGAGGAGGATACCGAAAATGTGCAATCTGACGAATAAGCGTCATTTATGCGGGGGGGGCAGCCTGACCCCGTAACTGGCAAACTGCACAATGCCGCCCGGAAGGGGGTGTTGGCATGGGGCTGATGGGAGCAGGCGGCGGCAGCACGCGCAAGATCATCGACCTGATCTACCCGGTGGGAAGTGTCTACATCAGCGCCAATGATGTCAACCCGCAGGCCCTGTTTGGGGGCAGCTGGGAGCAGATTCAGGGGCGCTTCCTGCTGGCATCCGGCAACGGGTACAGTCTGGGGGCCACGGGCGGCGCAGAAAAAGTGGCGCTAACGTGGGAAAACAATGGCCCGCATACGCACACCAGAGGTTCGATGAACATTACAGGCTATTTTGCTGGCAGGCCTCATCAAGATAGCAACACCGCGGCAGGTGCAATTGTTGGCGCAAGTGGTGCATTCAGTCTAGGTGTTCATGGCGATGGTGCTTCTCATAACGGCACACAGCAAAGTGGCACAATGAAGAATGCAGATGGCATTTGGTTCAACGCCGCAAATAGTTGGTCAGGTGAAACTTCCAGTTCCGGTTCGGGCACGCCCCATGAAAACATGCCGCCCTACCTTGTGGTCAACGCATGGAAACGGACGGCCTGAGAAGAAAGGACTTGGCAATATGACGAATGAACGTGTTTTAATTGGGGGGGGGCAGCATAATGCCCCATTAGGCACATTGCACAATGCCTCGTTTGGAGGTGGTGTGTGATGGGCCTCATGACAGCGAGCAGCGGTCTGACCAAGCGCAAGCTGGCGCTGGCAACAGCAACACCGGACAAGGTGTCTGCAGATGCAACGTATTATGCCGGAGACAAGACGCTGAAAACCGGCACCCTTGTTGAACGAGGCACAAATCAAAATGCTGGTGACATTGGCGCTGGCGGGAGCGGAAGTTCTGCTTATATTGCCTTTAACAAAATCCCTGAGGGCATTTATCGCGCAAATGGTGCAGAGTGGGGGCCTGAAATTCGAGCATCGAGTGTAGATGTTATGAATCAAGCATTGAAGCCGACCAGCGCAGGCAATTACCGGGACGATGGAAACACTAATTCTAGCACGTCTCTAAGTCACAGCTTTTCACTTACAGCCGGCTGTTTCTATCTTTTTGTCTTGGATGTGGGGACCCGCGATGGCTCATCTATCAATGCGAGTTTGAGTACCCCGAACTGTACCAATCTTTTGAATCTGAGTTACTCCGATACCCAAGACAAAGCCTATTACGATTCTCGCCTCATCGTAAGAATTGTCCGATGTAATTCAAATACGACCGCCACGGCAAGCGTGAACGCAAACAATATTCGTTCCGCTGGAAGAATTTTTTGTTACAAACTGAGCAACTGGTGAGAATCCGAGTAACGAATAAGTTTTTTTGGAATCTAAAGGAAAGGAATTGCAAAATGAAAAAAGCAATCGACGTAAGCAAGCACCAGGGCTTGATCGACTGGCTCAAAGTCAAAAATGCCGGCATCTCGCTGGCCATGATCCGTTCCGGCTATGGCCGGTATACCAGCCAGCGCGACCCCCAGTTTGACCGCAATGTGCGCGAGTGCGAGGCCAACGGCATCGCCTGGGGTACATACTGGTACAGCTACGCTACCAGCCCTGCCCAGGCGCAGCAGGAAGCGCGCTGCTGCCTGCAGGTGATCAAAGGTCTCAAACCAACGCTTCCGGTGGCCTATGATATCGAGTACGAGCCTGGCATCCTGGCACTGTCCAATGCCACCCGCACCGAGATGGTGCGGGCCTTCCTGGAGGAAATCGAGGCCGCGGGATACTACGGTATCCTGTACGCCAGCAAGGACTTCATCCAGAATAGGCTGAATTATAAAGAGTTGACCGCTTACGATGTCTGGTGCGCACAGTACGGCAGTGCATGCACCTGCCCGCTGCCGTATGGTATGTGGCAGTACAGCTCCAAAAACCCGCTGGGTATCCCCGGATTTGGCAACAGCCTGGACTGCAACAACGTCTACAAGGACTATCCCTCGATCATCCAGAATGCCGAGCTCAATGGCTGGATCGAGCCGGAGGATGATGGCGGCAGCGATGACAGCGCCAGGCTGCAGCGGATCACCATCGGCCCGATCAGCTCTGGCGACGTGGCCACGCTGCGCAAGCTGTGCGAGAGCCTGTCACTTACCAGCATGGGCCTGTACAAGGAGAGCTCCGGCGTGCTGACCATCGGGCCTGTGTCCAGCGGCGACGCCTGGGCGATCATGCGTCAGTGCGAGGCGCTGGAACTGACCGACATGGGCCTGTACCACAGCGAGTACGTGGACTAAGGAGCAGTTAAAATGGCAACCAAACTCTACATATCCCAACCCATGCGCGGGAAGTCGATGAACAACATCATGGCCGAACGCAAGCGTCTTGTTACCGAGGCGGCGACTGCACTGCACACGGATGATATCCTTGTGCTGGACACGCTCTTCATCAATCACGACAAACCACCGCTTGAAATGCTTGGCCGCTGCCTCGAAAAGATGGCGGAAGCCGACGCTGCCATTTTTGCGCCGGGATGGCGTGATGCTCGCGGCTGTCGAGTGGAACACCTGGCAGCATCCGAGTATGATCTCAAAATCATCCACGGGAAGGAGGTGGTTTTGTGAACGACTTCTGGAAGAACCTTGCGGCGCTGATCAAGGTCAAAACGATTGTCACCATGGTGGTCATCGGCGTTTTTGCTGCCATGGCGCTGACCGGCAAGTTTCAGCCCGACACGGTGATGACCGTGGTGACCATGGTCGTCGCCTTCTATTTCGGTACACAGATGGAAAAGTAACCCCGGATAAGATCATCTTTCGCCCCTTAGAAAGGATGATCTTATGCAAAGTTTTCTCGGCTGGATTGGCGGCAAAAGCGCCCTGCGCAACACGATCCTAAATCGTTTCCCGGATAAGGTTGGTCGTTATATTGAAGTTTTCGGCGGAGCCGGATGGGTGCTCTTTGGCCGCGATCCGGTTCCCGGCCAGATGGAAGTGTTCAACGATGCTGACGGTGATCTGATCAATATTTACCGCTGCGTCAAATACCACCCAGAAGCCCTGCAGAAAGAACTGGATGGTCTGCCGGATTCGCGTGAGGTCTTCTTCGACTATGCCGCACAAGAGCATATTCGAGGAATGACAGACATTCAACGTGCGGCCCGCAGTCTATATTTGATCAAGATTTCGTTTGGTTCTGACCGCAGGACCTTCGCAACAGCCCCAAAGATAGCAAGCAACATTTCTGCATCTTTTTCAGCAGTGCAGGAGAGGCTGCGGAAGGTTATCATTGAGAACTTGGACTTCGAACGCTTAATCCATACCTACGACCGCCCGGATGCTTTATTCTACTGCGATCCGCCTTATATCGGCACGGAATCCTATTACCGGGCGCCATTTACCGCGGATGATCACGTTAGACTGGCCAATGTACTCCACAACATCAAAGGCCGCTTTTTGCTGTCTTACAATGATTGTCCGTTGGTCCATGATCTGTATGGAGATTGCCGGATCGAACCCCTCACAAGGCTCAATCAGCTGCCAGCTGCAGGGCCAACCGAGTACAAAGAGTTACTGATTCGTAACTATTTATAACCCCTGGCGTTATTTTCCGACAAAAGCGAGACGCCACAAAGCCCCTTGCGCTACACTTTTGCGTAAGGGGCGATTCGATGATCAAGAATCATTTGTCGCGTATCCTCGGAGACAGGCGTTGGACACAGGCAAGGTTGGCCGAAGAGACCGGTATACGGCCCACAACGATCAGCCATCTCTATAATGAGTTTGCGGATCGTGTGAGCTTTGAGCAGCTGGATCTTATATGTGAAGCGTTGGACTGCTCCATATCGGACCTCCTGGAGTACATACCAAATGCACAGCGACGCACTGGGAAGGACCTGATACGCGACAAGAAAAGCAATCTTAACAAGGTATAGAAAACGGCATTTAAGCAGTCTTTTTCGGTTGCTTAAATGCCGTTTTCTGTTTTTATGATCTGCAAATGTTTGCCAGCAGATTTTGTCATTTCAAATGCAAATTTTTTTCATTTTTCGCGAAAAGCAACAATGGCTCTCCAATAGTCGTGATAACACCACAGGGAAAATAATGCTGCCCATGCTCTTGATTGATGACGAGGCAGATAATGCATCTGTTAATACAAAGAGTGAGGATGACAGCCCAGCCGCTATCAATGCCTGCATTCGCCAGCTGCTGCACGAGTTTAATCAGGCTTCCTATCTGGGAATTACTGCGACACCCTTTGCCAATATTTTTATCAACCCTGAAACAGAAGATGAGATGATTGGCGATGACCTATTTCCCAGAGATTTTATCTACTCGCTGGCACCGCCTACGAACTACATTGGAGCTGATAAGATCTTCGGAGACGCAACAGAGAAGTTTTCTGATGTATTGATTCCGCTGCGGCGCGAAGAAATGGATCTATTTTTCCCTTTCACACACAAAAAGACATTGGAAGTGGATGCGCTGCCGCCCAGCATGTATGAAGCAATTGCATACTTTCTGCTGTTTAATGCAATTCGTGATCTGCGCGGCGATTATACCGAGCACCGCTCCATGATGATTCATGTTAGCCGTTTTACAGATGTGCAGAACCGAATTGCAGAAGCTGTAAATGAATGGCTTGTTCAAGTAAAGTCCGATGTGCAGAATTATGCTGCTTTGGATGATGAAAAGCGCGAGCAAATTGCATCTCTGCGTTATCTGCATAAAGTGTGGATGAAACACCAATTAGAAAAGATTAGCAAGACAAATTGGGATGACATTTGCTCCAATTACTTAAACCGCGCTATCGCCCCTATTGCAGTGCGCGCAGTTAACCAAAGAACTGGGGCAACAAGTCTGGATTATTTCAACCACAAAGAAGATGGCCTGCGCGTTATTGCAGTTGGCGGCAACAGCTTGTCCAGAGGCCTGACGCTGGAGGGGCTGGGAGTCAGTTATTTCTATCGTAAATCTCAAATGTATGATACGCTGCTGCAGATGGGACGCTGGTTTGGTTATCGTCCAAACTACGAGGACCTTTTCAGAATTTGGATGGCAGAAGAAGCTATTGACTGGTATGGGTACATCACCAGAGCGGCCAATGAGCTTAAAGATGAAATTGCAAAGATGAAGCTCGCCAACCAAACACCGATGGAGTTTGGTCTGAAAGTACGTCAGGATCCGAACTCACTTATTGCAACAGCTCGCAACAAAATGCGCTCGGCAACACAGGTAAGCCGCCCGGTAACTGTATCGGGAAAGCTGCTTGAAACGCCCAAGCTCAAGGCCAATCCCGAAATACTGAAAGCAAATGAAGCTGCATTCAAAGAATTTGTGGATCATTTGGGCAGTGCCGGAACTCGTGACTTCTCTGTGAAGCCATATTATTGGCGCGGTGTAAACAAAGAATTGGTTGTGCAGCTGCTTCTTGACTTTGAAACGCACCCGTGGCACCTTGCCTTCCAAGGCAGAGCACTTGCTGAGTATATCGATGAAAAAATGGACAATGAGACTTGGGATGTTGCCCTTATTACAGACGGTGAAGGCTCAGAATATGAGCCTGGTCTCAAATGCGGCAACGAAGTGCTCTCGATTAAGGCAACTGAGCGCCGTTCTGTGATAGCTGATGACAAAATGATTCGGATCAGCGGAACCAAAGTGAAGGTGGGTTCCGGCGGTTGCACAAGAGTTGGATTAACCAAAGAACAGATCGAAACAGCAAGAAAACGCTTCAAAGAGCGAAATGGGGACAAGCATATGTCTGACAGTGCCTATTTGATTCGAGAGCGAAGCCCGTTGCTGATGCTGCACATCATTGAAACAGATTTGGATAAAGTCGAATCTACCAACAGAGAAGTTCCTCCCTATTTATTTGCACTTGGCGTTGGCTTCCCTGATACTGGTGCCGGTATCCGTACTGCGAATTACATGGTGAACATGGTTGAACTGAAAAACTGGATGGATCCTGACGAGGAAGAAGACGAATGAAAATTACTGCTGAATATCTTCATGAGAAGTGGAACGCCTTCAACTACTATGACGGAGGATACATACAGATTGAGGTGAAACACGCCCTTGAATGGCACGTTGGCTACAAGGAGATTGACCAGAAAGCCTTGGTGATTATTTCACAGAATGAGCCGGAACTTCTGCCGTCTTCCAAATCAATTGTTGTAACCAAGGGCCGCCGCACAGACGGACGATGGACTCTTTCCTTTGTGCTTATGCGCAATGAACAGGACAGCGTTTTTGAATTGCTGTGCGCGGATTTGATCTCTTATTCTCAAACAGCAGATAATGAGATTTCTGCTTTGAATTTAACAGTGCGGCGCTTTAAGCAATGGAACAAACTGCTTGAGCATCAAAGAAAAAGCCTGATGGATGAGAGTAACCGCAAAGGATTGCTTGGCGAGCTTATCTATCTGTGCGAAGTGATTGATGCCGGATATCCAATTCTGCCGGCGGTTCAAGGATGGGTCGGCCCGGATGGTGCTGATCAAGACTTTGTGTACGCAGACAACTGGCATGAGGTGAAATCTGTGGGTGTATCCGCAGATTCTGTGAAAATTTCTTCTTTGGAGCAGCTTGCAAATACCGATCCTGGAGAGTTGGTTGTGATGCTTATTGATAAGTGTGCACCAGAACACAGCGGCGCAGTGTCACTTGGAGAGCAGGTAGATCACACTTTCAGACGGGTGCATGAAAACGATGACGCCTATTCCCTTTTGGAAAGCAAGCTGATGCGCTATGGCTTTATCGATCTTCCTGAGTATAGGGAGCAAAAATATGTATGCTCGGGGGAAATGCATTTCCGCGTAGACGCGGATTTCCCAAGGCTGACATCAGATAATGTCGTTCCGCAGATTATCGAGGTACAATATTCAATTAGTCTGGCCAGTATTGAAGACTGGCGGGTGGAGGGTTAACATGGATGCGCAGGAATTCAGAAAGGATTTTCTCGAAAATGTAAAAGCAGAGGCTGCTGCCACTGGTGAGGGTTCCTGCGCAGCCTTTGTTGGCTCTATGGCGCAGTATCTTGTTGAAGCGGAAGTCTTGCCGGACTTCACTCCTGCTTTCTATACAAGTACAACATCCAAGAGAAAAATCTATCGTGTAGATGGGTACGTTTTTGACGAATTCGACTATACGATGAATTTAATCATTGCGGATTATGACGGCGTGGAAGAACGGACGATGGGTAAGGTTGTATCTTCAACGAATTTTCAACGCTTAGCCGTGTTTGTGGATCAGGCCCTAAACACGAATTTGTATAGAGAGATCGAGATGAGTACTCCTTGTGCGGATTTGGTAGATCTGCTTCGGTTGGAAAAAGAGAGAATTCGAAAATACAGACTTCTCATTTTCACAGATGCAGATGTCAGCGATACGCTGAAGAATCTTGACAATCTCGATATTGGAGGCATTCCTGCTGAATGTCAAATCTGGGACATCGACCGTGTGTTTCGTGTATGCTGCTCTGATCTGGGGCGTCAAAATATTGAGATTGATTTTCGAGAATATATCCCCGAAGGCATCCCTTGCCTGGAGGCCAGCAGCGCTGCGACGGCAGAATATAACAGCTATCTTTGCATTATTCCGGGAAAGGTTCTTGCAGATATTTATGATAAGTATGGCAGTCAATTGTTGGAGGGCAATGTTCGGTCATTTCTTTCTACAAAGGTCGCCGTAAATAAAAAAATCAGGGAAACTATTTTGAAATGCCCCTCAATGTTTTTTGCGTATAACAATGGCGTATCTGCAACCGCAATGGATGTCCAGCTTGAGCGCACAGCAGGTGGAACACACATTGTCGGGGCAAGAGACTTTCAGATTATTAACGGCGGCCAGACGACAGCATCCCTTTCCAATACCCGTCATAAGGATAAAGCTGATTTGGAAGGCATCTACGTACAGATGAAGCTGACTGAGATTGATGAAAGCGACATGGACCGTTCAACGGAGTTGGTACGAAATATATCTCGGTCCTCAAATAGCCAAAACAAAGTTACAGATGCAGATTTCTTCTCTACTCACCCATTCCACATACGCATGGAGCAGCATTCCCGGAGAATTTTTGCTCCTGCAGAATCTGGTGCACAGTATGAAACAAAATGGTTTTATGAGCGTGCTAAGGGTCAATTTCTTCAGGCTCAAATGCGTCTTACACCGGCCAAGAAGCGGCAATTCCTGCTGCAGAATCCCAAGAGCAAAGTCATCACTAAAACGGATTTGGCTAAAGTACGCAACACATGGAGTGAAATGCCCCACATCGTCAGCAAGGGTGCTCAGACAAACTTTATGAAGTTTGCTGAGTTGATTGATGAAGCTTGGACGGCCAACGATTCGCAGTTTAATGAGCGATACTTTACAGAAAGCGTGGCGCTGGTTATCTTATTTAAGCATCTCGAAGCGTTGATACCGAGGCAGGAGTGGTATGAACAGGGCTACCGAGCGAACATCGTTACTTATTCATTGGCACTGCTTCATCAGTTAATTCGGAAGCAGTTCAAAAATATGGAGTTGGATTTGCAGAGTATTTGGCAGCGCCAAAGCGTTCCAGAAAGCGTTACAAAAGCTTTGGAACAGATAGCTGAGCAGGTCTTCTATAGGATAACTGATCCAAATAGACCTACAATCAATGTCACGCAGTGGTGCAAGCGCGAGGGATGCTGGAACAGTGTTCAAGAAATTAATCTAATTCTGCCAGCAGAATTTTCTAGTGTATTGATTGGAAAAACTGAAGTGAGGGCAGCAGAAAAAGAAGCGAGGAAAGACCAAAAAGTGCTTTCCGAAACGGAGGCACAGGTTAAAGTACTTCAATATTCTGCAGATCAATGGAAAAAGCTGTCTGCGTTTGCGATGCAGAAACGCATGGCATCGCCCGATGAAAATGTAGCGCTGAAATATGCATGCCAAATCCCTAACAAAATGCCGAGTGGATACCAGAGTCAACGACTCCTTGCGCTCCTTGATCGAGCATTATCCGAGGGTTTTAACCTTTAACAAGAGAAAGAGGAATGTGTTGTGTACAAAGTTGTGGACTTGTTTGCAGGAGCAGGAGGCCTGAGCCTCGGCTTTATGCAGACGAGAAAATATGATATCAAGGTAGCGTTTGAGAACAGTCCTTATATGCAGGAAACATATCGCCTGAATCATCCCGGCGTTGAAGTACATGGAGATGTCTGCGCTGCAAATTATGACGAGATTAAGGAAAAATATGGGGATATAGACGTGGTCATCGGCGGCCCGCCCTGTCAAGGCTTTTCTAATGCGAATCGCCAAAAGAACCATGCTATCAGTCAGAATAATATGCTGGTAAAACAGTATATCAGGGCTGTTCTCGAACTCAAACCAAAAGCATTCGTTATGGAAAATGTCAGCATGCTGAAATCTGATGTTCACCGATTTTATATGGAAGAGAGTGATGTTGAAACTGTCGCAAAATACAAGATTCCTGTTAAATCCACATATCTTCACTTGCTGGATCAGGCGTATGTATTTGACGGCGCACTGGAGATTGTTAAAGATCAGCAGAAGATTCAGCAGTATCTTTGGCCGGAACAGCATTACTTTGAGCTGAACGTTATCTATAAGGCCGCGAAGAATCTTGAAAAAATGAAATCTGCACTTGAAAAGCACAAAAAGAAGCTTTGTGCTGCGGCTGCTGACTATGCGAAATTGCATGATAGTAATCATATCGCCAGTGTCTCTGCGGAAGCATTTCAAGCGATCTCAGAATACTATTCTGGTGAGTTGGATGCGTCTGCGCTCAAAAGCAGGATTGAACCAGCGATTCTGATCCAACGTATGCTCAGCAAGGCACAGGAGATACACGAAAATCACATAGTTGTGGATGCCTACTCTGTCGAAGATGGAATCGCAGCCGTGATTCGCTCTTTTGCTGTTTACGATTATCTGGAGAGCGTATTGCAGGCACCTGAAAATGACTATGTTTTGGATAAAGATGTCCTTTGCGCTGCAGATTACGGCGCGCCTCAGAAACGAATGCGCTTTGTTGTGATAGGCATTAAACGCCGTATTTCCTCTAAAATAGCCCTTCCTAAAGGACGTTTTGATGCAGATGAATATCGAACCGTGCGCGATGCCATCAGCGATCTGGAAGATGTCAAGCCGGTCGTTGAGCTTGAAGACGACAAAGATGGTATTGTTCTGCAGCCAAAAGAGAACCTGGGTGAATTGGCTTCTTCACTTCGAGATTCCAAAATACTAAAAAACCATATGGTTACAAAAACAACCGATACAGCGATGCAGCGTTTTAAGGCGCTCAAACAGGGAGAAAATTTCCACGCTTTAGATGATTCGATGAAAACCAATACATATACGGACGCATCGCGGACTCAGAATACGATTTATCTTAGATTAAACTACGACGAACCCAGTGGGACAGTGGTGAATGTCCGCAAATCTATGTGGATACATCCGACACAGGATCGAGCTATCAGTGTTAGAGAAGCAGCGCGTCTGCAAACTTTCCCAGATAGTTTTGTATTCTGCGGCTCAAAGGACAAACAGTATCAGCAGGTAGGCAATGCGGTTCCGCCGATTATGGCTAAGTCGATTGCCAAGAAGTTGGCCAAAGTTTTGAAAGACAATTTACCGGAAGGTGAACAGAATGGCGGATAACCATAGTAAGGAAGCCCGAAGTATGAGCATGTCTCACATCCGCAGTACGAATTCGAAACCTGAAGAAATTGTACGAAAGTATCTTTTTGCAGAGGGATTCCGTTATCGTAAGAATGTGAAGAAGCTGCCGGGATGTCCTGATATAGTTCTCCCCAAATATAAAACTGTAATCTTTGTGAACGGTTGCTTCTGGCATAAGCATGATTGTCCTCGGTTTGTTTGGCCCTCGTCCAATCAGGATTACTGGAGACCCAAAATTCTTAGAAATGTTGAACGGGACAATCAAAGCCGCAAAGGATTAGAAACTCTGGGCTGGAAGGTAATCACTGTCTGGGAATGCGAATTAAAAAAGAATGTACTTAACGAGACCCTTGGAAAACTGATTGCAGAACTGAAAGCCATTGACTTCAGTACTGATAATAAGGAGACGACATGAAAAGGAAATCTGTACGAGGGGGAAATATTTATGACCAGAACTATAACCATCAAGGGCGTCGGCAAGCTGAGCCTGAAGCCGGATCAGGTGGTGGTATCACTGACCCTGAATGCGACCGATAAGAACTACGACAAGACAATGGATACAGCTGCGAAGCATTTGGAGCAACTCCGGGGAGCGCTTGTCGGTATTGGTTTTACAAAGGATGACCTGAAAACTACCAATTTCAATGTGAATACGGAATATGAAAGTGAGCGGGACAAAAACGGCAATTACAAGAGAAGCTTCATCGGTTACAGCGTCACCCATCAACTAAAGCTGGAGTTTGGTTTTGACTCTCAGCGCCTTTCCCGAACACTTGGAGCCATTGCAGGCTGCATCGCTGAGCCGGAACTGAATGTGCAGTTTACGGTAAAGGACAAAAAGTCCGTGAATGCGGCGCTTCTGGAGAATGCCTGCGTCAACGCAAAGGCAAAAGCCGGTATCCTCGCCAAGGCTTCCGGTGTGACGCTGGGCGATCTGATTTCTATCGACTACAATTGGGGCGAGCTGCATCTGTTTTCCCAAACTCAGTATGATATGGAGGACGATTGCATGAGAATGGCCAGTGCCGCACCCACCAGTATTGAAATCGAGCCGGACGACATCGATATCAGCGACAGCGTGACATTTGTGTGGGAGATCAGTAAATGAATGCAGCGATTTTAGACGAACTCATCCATCTCTATGAGGAGAATATGGACACCCTTTATGGCAGTGAGCATGATGAGATTTTTAAGTGGAGGGCCTTAAAGACCTTCCAGCGGGAGTGGTTCCGAAACGATCATCCCGATTTTGCTTCCCGCTTCAATGCTGCCACAAAGGACTTTTCGGTCCTGATTGATAACAGCCGTATGCATCCCCGGAATGCCGTCGTGAAGCTCTGCGAAAAGGATTCTGCCGAAGTGGAGCACCTGTTCTGCGATGTTCTCTTTGCCGAGGACCACGGTGTGAAGCTTCGGCAGGAACATATGGATCAGTTCCTGGACGGAATGGAACGGCTACGCATTGCCTATTATCCGGGCAGTTGGTCCTTTAAGCACGATCGGCACGCAGCCTCTGCGTATCTGGCCATGTATGCACCGGAGGACAATTACATTTACAAGTACAGCGAGGCCGCCCAGATGGCTGCCTATGGAGAATACGGATTTGACATCGGGTCCGGCGGAAGCTTTGACCTGAGCAAATACTACCAAATGTGCGATGAAATCGTGGAGCGTCTGAAAGCGCATCCTGAATTCCTCCGAAAGCATTTCGACAAGCTCCGCAGGGACGGCTATTGTGCGGAGGAGCGCAGCCTACATTTGCTGGCGTTTGATTTGATTTACTGCTGCCGGACCTACGGCTACTATAAGGAAATTCCCTACGTCCCAAAGGCAAAATCCCAGAAGCGCAAAAAAGCAGCCGAGCAGCAGGAAGCCGATGCGGCAGCACGCCAGGCTCGGATTGCAGATATTACCGCCCAAATTGAGGATTTAAGGGCGTCGCTCCCGGATGTTTCGGATATTTCGCTGGTGAATGTTGCCGTCACTTCCAGGCTCTACGGTGGCGGAATGGTAACGGAGCATAATCTGAATACGATTCGGGTCCGGTTCCCAGGTGCAACAAAAACATTTATTCTGGATGCAAAATTCCCGCAGCGCCCAACCTTTGAAAATGATGCAGATGTGGTCGCTGCCTACACGGAATACACGAGTATCAGCGGCAAAATCGAAAAGCTGGAAAAACAGCTGAAGCAGTTGGGCGGTTAAATCTGTCTTTTGGGTGGTAAATATGAAAGCGCTAACCTGTGTAGAACACGTCTAAGGCTGCAGGAACTGCCGGAACCGTTTGCGCCCGCACTTTGAGGAGATAACCGCTGAGAGAGCCCTTTACCTTGCCTTCGGGAGAGATAATATTGGAAGCTCTCATGGAGGAGTGCATGGAATAACAAGATTTCGCAATCTTTTTTCCGTGAACTGTAAGCAAAAACAATATAAAATCCATTATCATGAAAGGGGTGTGTCTGCATGGCTTATAACGAGCTCATTAAAAACTTTGAAAAAGTCAGAGCTTATATGCGTGAGTTTTATGTGTATGGCTTTAAGAGCAGAACAGAATATGATGCCAAGAGTGCACGCTCCTATGATGATGAACGCCGCAGGCTGGAGAGCTGGTTGGGAGACTGCATGCGGTTCACGCAGACGCCGGAAGGAAAGAACGTTTTCCTGTCGGTAGATAGCCGCGTGACCCGTAAGAACCCATTCTATAAGGCGTGGAAGGCCAAGAGCTTTACGGATGGAGATATCACACTGCATTTTGCGATTTTTGATATTCTCTATGATCCTGAAACAAAAATGACGCTTACAGAGCTGATTGAGGAGATCGATCAGCGGCTGTCATCCAGTATGGCCTTTGATGAGTCTACCTTGAGAAAGAAACTCAAAGAGTATGCCGAAGAGGGTATCATTCGGATGGAGAAGGATGGGCGGAAGGTCCTGTATAGCAGAGCTCCGGATACGGACATCACTGCCTTGCATGATGTGATCGACTTCTTCAGCGAGGTAGCCCCGTGCGGCGTTATCGGCTCATTCCTGCAGGACAGGCAGCCGAAGCACCCTGAGCTGTTTTCCTTTAAGCATCACTACATAACGCAGGCAATGGATAGTGATGTAATGGCCACACTGTTTGAGGCTATTCACGGCCATCGCTACATCACCGTTGACAATTTGGGCAAACATTCAAACGAAGTCAGAACGGTTCGGTTAGTCCCACTCAAGCTCTACATAAGCGCTCAAAACGGAAGACAAAACCTTTTGGCCTTTCACGAAAAAGCCAATCGCTTGAATTCCTATCGCTTGGACTATATGTCCAACATCAGGATTGAAGATGAGATTTGCGAAAAGTTCGATGCGCTGCGCGCCGCACTCAGCAAAGCTGAAGCCCATATGTGGGGCGTGAACTGCAGATGGAATGTCAAGCATACCGAGCATGTGGAGTTTGAAATAAAGATTGAAGACGATGAGCAGTTTATTGTCCGCCGGCTGGAGAGAGAAAAACGCTGTGGGTGTGTAGAGAAAATCGACGACAACCACTACCGGTACGTTGCAGAGGTTTTTGACACAACAGAAATGCTGCCGTGGATACGCACATTTATCTCCCGCATTACGAGAATGAGCTTCTCAAATCGAACGGCTGAAAACAAATTCAAGGCAGACATTCAGGAAATGTGCCGTATGTATGGGCTTGACGGAGGTGCTGCACAATGATTTTCAGTGAGTTATACTCCGCCTATTACAATACGGTCGCAAAAATCATGGAAGCAGCGTTTAACCCCGAAGCAACCGAGAAGGATTTGCAGCGCTGCGTTATGGAAGAAGCATTTTCTGAGAGCGTCCTGACCATACTTCCTGCGCTGAAGTCCGGGAAATGGCCGCTGCTTCACGAGGATCTTTCGCCGGTTCTGTTACATAAGCCCACCATGCCCCTGACCAATCTGGAAAAGCGGTGGCTGAAGGCAATATCAGAAGATCCCCGTGTTAAGCTGTTCGGCGTCAAGTTCCCCGAGCTTGACGATGTGGAACCGCTCTTCACGAGGAATGACTATAAAATCTATGACCAATACAGTGACGGAGATCCTTTTGAAGACGAGGCCTACATAGAGCATTTCAGGCTGATGCTTTCCGCTATACGGAGTGAGTGCCCTGTTCAAATGACTATGGTGAACCGTCACGGCAGGAAGGTGCGGGTTCGCTTTTATCCCAAAGGATTTGAGTATTCGGTGAAGGACGACAAGATCCGAATCGTAGCGACCGGGTGTAAGTTCAAGCAATTCAATCTCGGGAGAGTTTTAAGCTGCGACTTTTATAACGGGCGGGGCCCGTGGCGCGAGAAGCCTCAAGCAGAGCGCCGAAAGGATCTCACCTTGCTGATCACCGATGAGCGCAATGCGCTGGAGAGAGCCATGCTGCACTTTGCGCATTTTGAAAAGCAAGCAGAGCGAACAGACGATGGCAGATATATCCTGCGGCTGAAGTATTACGAGAATGACGAGACTGAAATCGTGATCCGTGTGCTGTCATTTGGCCCGTATGTCAAGGTTCTGGAGCCGGAGGGCTTCGTAAATCTAATAAAAGAACGACTGATTTCTCAAAAAAGCTGTGAACTCAAGTGAGTTCGCAGCTTTTTTTCCGTGAAATACCTGCGCTTGAACCGTATAATATGCGTGTAAGATGCAGATGACAAAATACTGCTTCTTATCAAAGGTACTTACAGCAATCGTTTTGCTTATTAGAAAAGGGCTGAAAATCCTTGTCGCTGGCGGATATTATCCGTTAAAGGATGTACCTTGTTTGTAAAAGATGCATACAGCAACCAAAAGACGATGATAACGCACCTCTCTTTGAGCTGGAGCGATGGTTTGCCGAAAAACTGCATCTTGAAAAGGCACCAACAGCAATGGCGAATAGCTAAGTGGTTATAGCAGGTGACTCATAATCATCGTTCGCGGGTCCGAATCCCGCTTCAAATGGTGCCTTGTTTTTGTGAAAGACGCGAGTAGCGATTATATATCTTATGTTACCGAAACATTAACTGGATAACCGGAGCTTGCTACCGGGCAAACATTGGTGAGGTGAAATCCCTCGTATGTATTAAAAAAGAGCGCGTCTTGTATAAAGGCATCTACAGCAATGAAGTGGTACGATCTGACAGCCGGAACCTGTCGAAGGCAGGACACCGACTTCGATTTTACGGGTTCAATTCCCGGTGATGCCTTGTTAATTAAAATGAAAGGAGCGGCACGATGATTGAAATCAAAGGAAAGGTAAATACGGCGATCTGTTATGCAACGGTTGTAGAGGGTGAAGCGATTGAACAGATCCGCAGAATGTGTGACTATGATTTCACAGCAGGATCTCAAATACGGATCATGCCCGATGTACATGCCGGAAAGGGCTGCACGATCGGCACCACAATGACAATCACAGATAAAGCGGTTCCTAATATCGTTGGAGTCGATATAGGCTGCGGCATGTATACTGCTGAGCTGGGTAAGGTGGATGTTGATTTTGAAAAGGTCGATGCTGCTGCTCATGATATTCCCAGCGGAAGAGATGTTTGGGAAGGGCGCATGGAGCGTTTTGACCTGACCGGACTTCGCTGTTATAGAAACCTGAAGCAGGCAAAGCGCTTGGAGAGAAGCCTGGGGACGCTGGGCGGAGGGAACCATTTTATTGAGATTGATGCAGCTTCTGACGGCACAAAGTATTTGGTGATCCATTCTGGCAGCCGTAATCTTGGCAAGCAGGTTGCGGAGCTCTATCAGTCTTTAGCCATCGACCTAAATGCCGGTAAGGCAGATTACTTCGAGCGTCGGGATGAGCTGATCCGTACCTATAAGGAGCAGGGCCGCAGAGCTGAGATTCAGACCGCATTGAAGGCAATGGAGAAGGAATGGGCAGCAAAAGAGCCGACGATCCCCGCAGACCTTTGCTATCTGTACGGCACCTACTTAGAGGACTACCTCCACGATGTAGAAATCTGCCAGCAATTTGCAAGGCGCAGCCGTGAAAGAATGGCGGAGATCATTTTAGAAAAGACCGGAATGACCGCGATTTCTTCTTTCCACACCATCCACAATTATATTGATACGAAGGAAATGATCCTTCGCAAGGGGTCTATTGCAGCCCATGACGGAGAACTTGTCTTGATTCCGATCAATATGCGGGATGGCAGCGTGTTGGCTCGCGGAAAAGGAAATCCGGAATGGAATTATTCTGCCCCGCATGGCGCCGGACGCCTTATGTCTCGTACAAAGGCAAGAGAAACGCTGGATTTAGAGGCGTATAGGAAGACGATGGAGGGTATCTACACGACATCGGTCAATGAGGCCACCATCGATGAAGCACCCATGGCATACAAGTCGCTGAAGGACATTGTCGATGTCATCCGAGAGTCTGTCGATGTGATCGAAATACTAAAACCTATTTACAATTTTAAGGCGTCTGAGTGATAAAATTCTTCTGCGCCGTCTGATTGGAGGAATTGAAATGTTGAATCATTTGAAGAGTGAGGCGAATATTGCCTACACAGAAAACGGCGCAGTTACCAACGCAAGCACATTGTCTGACTGTCTGGATCTGTTCGCAGTGATCGGCGCACTCCGTGCAGCCGACGATCAGGAAATCATCAGACGCTTTGTCCGCGCATATGCGGAGGACGCGGATATTGCCATGAAGATCCTGTTCTTCGGACGCGATGTTCGCGGTGGCCTTGGTGAGCGCCGGGTGTTCCGCGTTATCATCAATTGGCTGGCTGAGAACAGAACGGAGTCTCTGCGCAAGAATATCGAGCTTATCCCTGAGTTCGGACGCTACGACGATCTGGTATCTCTCATCGGCACGGCCTGCGAAAAGGATGCTTTACGTACCATTCGCAAGCAGCTGGAGGCCGACCTTGCGTCTGACGCAGAGGTGTCCCTGCTGGCGAAATGGCTTCCGTCTGTAAATGCGTCCAACGCAGAGACGGTCCGCAAAGCAAAGCGCATCGCCCGCTATCTTGGAATGTCCGATGCGGAGTATCGCAAGACCCTTGTAGAGCTGAGAAAGAAAATCCGCATCATAGAGAATCATCTCCGCGAGAAGGACTACTCTTTCGACTATGCGAAGCAGCCGTCCAAGGCCATGTTCAAATACCGGAAAGCATTCCTGCGTAATGATGGTGAGCGCTATAACGCGTTCCTGGAGGCTGTAAGCAGCGGTGAAAAGCAGTTGCATGCAGATAACCTTGCTCCTTATGAGATCGTCAGATCTGCGCTGAATGCAGACCGGTGGGGCTTTCATGCTGACTTGACCGTCGGAGAGAAGGCTGCACTCAATGCGTCCTGGGCGTCACTTCCCGACTTCTGTGACAACAGAAATGCGCTGGCAGTAGTGGATACATCCGGATCCATGTACTGCTATGACAACGCGCTGCCGGCGGCTGTTGCGCTGTCCTTGGGACTGTATTTCGGAGAGCGTAATACCGGCATATTTCATAACCATTTTATCGAGTTTTCTTCTCGGCCACAGCTTATTGAGATCAAGGGCAAGACCTTTGCCGAGAGGCTGGAGTATCTGTGCACCTTTAACGAGGTTGCCGATACAAATGTGGAAGCGGTCTTTGATCTGATCTTGGATGCGGCAGTGCGCAACAACGTCCCGCAAGAAGAGCTGCCCGAGACTTTGTATCTGATTTCGGATATGGAGTTCAACGCCTGCGTTCGAAATGCATCTGTGTCTAATTTTGCCAGTGCAAAGCGCAGATTTGCAGAGTGTGGATACAAATTACCTCAGATCGTCTTCTGGAATGTTGCGAGCCGGAACAGCAATCAGCCCGTGACAAAGAACGAGCAAGGCGTTGCTCTAGTTTCCGGATGTACGCCGCGTCTGTTTTCCATGGTGGCAAGCGGAGACCTTTCTCCGTATTCTGTCATGATGGAGATCATAGAGTCGGAGCGGTACGCAAAAATTTCAGCATAAATCGAAGGCGGTACCTACCGGTATCGCCTTTTCTCTTCATATGGATAATCCAAGGGCAGGACAGACGAAGAACCCCCGGAATCTGGACAGGCATGAACTGATAACAAAAAACAATTTAACGAGGTGACGAACAGGATCGCCACCTCGTTTTGCCTTTCTGCAAACCTATTGCATTTCTTTTTTGCCTGAGTATAATAACATTATGGGATATGAAATCCCATATAGAAACAGAGGTGCTGATATGAGAACAAAGAATCAAGAAACTCTGGACAGGATATTGAAGTTCGTCAACAAGTATTATCAGGAGCATCACAGCTCTCCTACGATCAACGATGTTGCTGAAGGTGTCGGCGTTGCCAGATCCACTACGCATCGCTACCTTCAGGAGCTGAGTGACCGCAACCTGATTGATTACGGCAGAGGTATCTTGTCTGCTCCCCAGAGCGCCAAAATGAAAACGGCCTATGTATCCGCCCCGTTAGTAGGTTCTATTCGCTGCGGCAATCCGGAGGATGAGGAAGAGTCGATTGAGGAGTATGTCAGCCTCCCGGTCTCTATGTTTGGCAAGGGGGATTTCTACATTCTCCGCGCCAAAGGCGATTCCATGGTGGATGCCGGAATTGACGAGGACGATCTGCTTGTTATCGAGCGCAATTGCCCTGCTCTCGAGGGGGATATAGTCGTTGCGCTGGATGAAGACAACCAGAATACGCTGAAGCGATACGCCGGCTACGACAAGGAAAGTGGGTATTACATCCTCGAATACGAAAACGAGGCTCGATACCCGGGCAAAACAATAAAGGTGCGGAGCTTTCAGGTACAAGGTGTTGCTCGGCACGTAATCAAATCACTCTAAACAATAATCTTGATTCGATGGGAGATGTGTTGTTTTGAATGCAAAAGATGTGAAATGCCCCATTTGCGGCACAGTCAACAGGAGTCTCGATTTAGATGAGACCGACGGATGGATGGAATGTGAGAGCTGCCATAATGCCGTTCAGATATTGGCGTATGCTAAAACCAAGCGTGTTCCGGTATATCAGATGGCAGATTGCAATCTTCTCGTTCCATTGAGCAAGAAAAGATAGAAGGAGAATGGCGATGCTGGAGGATTGGACGATTTACTCTTGGTATTGCCCAAACTGTAAGACGCAGGTAGCGGGGCTAAAAAACAAGAAAAATCAGATTAGAGTTATTTGCACAAAGTGCGGCGTTGAAATGGTTCGCACGGTTGTAAGCAGGCGGCATGATGTGATTGATATGTTCGCACCGTCAGGAATGGAACATAGCGAACTGGAATTGAGGGAGTATTGATATGACGATGTTAGAGGCTTTTGTAAAAGAGCGCAACGAGGCGCTGTTCAGCCTTGACCGAAAGAAGATCGAGGCGTACATGATCAAACATGGAGAAACGGAGATCGCCCAGACCCCCGATAATGTTTTCTGGGCATCCGTGTACAAGGCCATCTGCGGCATCAAGGATGCGCCGGAAGCCATTGTAAGTAAGGCAAAGGCATGGCTGCGCGAGCATGGCATGAGTCCTTATCTGGCGGGGTGAAATGTTTATGTACACTACCTATGTCGAGCATATAAAACTGGCTTCTGAATCTGCAGAAACGGAGTTTATCATGAATCAGCGCCGAACCTGCTATGGGGGGATATATCCCTTCAAGGTGTTTCCACAGAAAGAGTTGGAGTATTTGGAGCTCGGCCCAATAACCGTTTTCTATGGTGGAAACGGCTCTGGAAAGACTACTCTCTTAAATGTAATTGCCGAAAAACTGCATGTGATGCGCCATTCTGCTTTTAGCGGAAGTGCATTTTTCGCTGATTATGTTTCACTGTGTAGTGCCTCGTCAAAGGAAATTCCTCAAAACAGTCAAATACTAACGAGCGATGATGTGTTCGATTATTTGCTGAATGCGAGATATCTAAATGACGGCATTGATGTTCGCCGGGAGAAGCTATTCGAGGAGTATCTTTCGCGAAAGTGGGAGGATCACAGAAATCTGAAAGGCTTAGATGACTACGATGATTGGAAAATCAGCTATGATGCCAAGTCAAAGACGCAATCAAGGTTTGTAAAGGACAGGCTTGCAAGAAATGTGGATATGTTTTCTAATGGTGAAAGTGCCATGAAGTACTTTACCGACCACATAACCGAAGACGCACTGTACTTGTTGGATGAGCCTGAAAACAGTCTTTCAATTGCTTTCCAAATGGAATTGAGCAAATATATCTCTGACTCAGCGAGACATTTTGGCTGCCAATTCATCATGGCGACGCATTCGCCTGTGCTTTTATCTATAAAGGATGCACTGATATACGATCTTGATGAAACTCCTGTAGAAACAAAGAAATGGACGGAGCTCGATAATGTAAGAAGATACTTCAATTTCTTTGAAGAACATCGAAGCGAGTTCCTATAACAACTGAATCAACGACATCACGACGGAACGGTCGGGCTGAAACAGAGCCACACTAAATCCGCTTCCAGGTCACTTGATCGTGGGCAGCAGCCCGAACATGAACCGGTAGTTATTCCAGACATATGTGAGAGGCCACCGGCAAGGTAAGACACTATAGTTCTATCTATAGGTCTGCCTTGTCGGTGGCCTTTTTTTGTTTTTTACCGACATCACAAATACATATTCGCAGCCTGAAGTACAAGGGCCAAGGATACAAATACGCTGATTTCAAACTCTTTTGAAAAAGCAGTATGGGTACCCTTAGATTTCTGCGCCCTTTTTCAGGCAGGCAGCATCGGGAGTCCTTTTCGCCAGCGTAGTTGTGTCCTTTGGACCGCAGCAGGCGGAAAGGACTTTTTATGTGCGACCAGTGGCTCTGCTATATCGCTGAATACCCGTGATCTCCGAATTTTTGACTTTCACCCAAATTCAAAAATTCAAAGGAGATCACAGTAATGAAAAGAACATTTTTGGTAAAGAAGGACCCCACGATTGAAGCACAGGACAATTGGCTGATCATGGATTATCGCCAGTATGCGGCATGGAGAGAAACGGATGAAGGCAAGAATCGGGAAATCGTCTTTGGAAAGTTTGAGGCTTGTAGTGAAGACGACTCTATCATTTTCATGGAGTGCAATGAAAAAGTCAGCAAAGAGTTGAAAAAGGATTGCCATCGCAAGCAGTACATCCGAAGCCGAGACGCCGAAACACCGTTCCAAGTCATGTCTTACAGCACTATGACCTTTCAAGAGTCTGAAATCTATGGAGAAGATGTTCTCGAAGATACAGAGTGCAATGTAGAGGAGTCGGTCATGCAGCGTATGGATATTGAGCGGGTCAGAACTGCACTGAAAATGTTGGCCCCGGAAGAGCGGGCCATCATTCAGGATTTTTTCTTCACAGAATCCCCAATACCGGTTAAGGAGCTTGTGGAAAAATACGCAATGCCCAAGACGAGCATCTATAGAAAAAGGGATGATGCACTGAAGGCGCTTAAGAAAATTTTAGAAAATGCGTAGGTTAAATAGGAACGATACGACTGGTTTGACATAGAAAATGCACCTGCCGAAGCAGGTGCAGGAATGAAATCACATCATGGGGTTTTCCAATAGGTCTTCCACATTGCAGCCGAGAACACGGGACAACTTGTAGAGGATGTTTGCCTGCGCCTTGTCAATGCCATTGACCCGCTGTTCGTACATCTGAATGTTGCGCAGATTCACGCCGGATTGCTCTGCAAGCTCTGCCTGAGATAAGCCCCGGTTTTCACGGATGCGCTTCAGGTTGGAATCGCCTTCCGCTGCTTTATAGAGTTCCTCCATGGTATCGATGAAACTTGTAATGTCCATCTCGTGGTAAACGGAATACATCCCAATGATCTTGGAAAGCGGAATGCGCTCAAAGATATCCTTGAAACGACGGCCAGTAAACCATTGGTACTCTGCAACTGCCCAACCGGCCCAATATTCAGGGGAGCAGTCCTCTGCGTTGGTTGGTGCTGGCAGCTCCTTTGGACCGTATGCCTTTGTGATGACCGCACGGGCCAGCTCAACACCGGACATCCCTGCAACATAGGCGGGGTTGCCTCGTTCAAACTGTTCGGCGTAGCCGGTATTGATGAAGAGTGCTGTGATCCAATCCGGTTTTAGCTTGCAGTCGTTGATCGCATAGTCGAAGAAAGAGGAAAGACGATCCTTGGCATTATTCAAATAAGATTCGCTGTATGCGTGGGTCATCGTTGCTCATCTCCTCCCTCAAGATATCCAGCACGAAGATGTCGTCCCGGTAAGACTTGCTTTTCTTGATCTCTTTACGGTAAGTATCCCTCGCTTTGGTATCTCTATCCAAGAACTTGGGGTAATAGACGCTCTTGCTGACCGGATAAGCATTCACGAAGTGCAGCCGATCAAAGCCTTTTTGAGAAATGACAACCGTCTGTTCTCCCAGCTTTCCAAGCTTCAATGCCTTGTTGAGGCTTCGAAGCGGCAGGGTGTTGGATACGAAGGACTCAGCATACTGGAAATAGGAATCGTCTGCCCGATAGCCGATCACAACATCGTAGCCGGTTAAATCAATTGAATAGTGGTCAATAAGATAGTCCCTTGCATCAACGGCAACTTCGGAGTCCAGCTTGAAGGTGCGGAACTGAAGCAGAAGAGCCATCCAGTTCAGTACCGTATGCGTTCCGTCCAACAGATTCAGCACCTTCAGCCCATCTGTGTCAAAGTCGTAGCTGTTGACAAAACCGTCTGTGTTCTTTTTGCAGGCCCACTCACGAGCCATTTCATCGACGCGGGTACAGTAGAAACCCATGCCATAGTCGTTGTGCGGATTACCAATATGAATATCCGGAACCTCGATGATGTGGTCGGTTCCATGAAGCAGTTGAATGACGCTCATAATATGAAGCCTCCATTATCATTGTAATGATACAACCACATTATATCATCCTGATGATAGTTTTGTCAATAGCGCATGAGAATTCATTCCAAAGAATATGCCGCCTTCCTCCAAATTCTTCTGCTTCCGAAAAATATTTTGGAAACGAGCAAAAAACTGTGGGAATCTCGCAGAAAAATTCGGCAAAGAGAAAGTGAGAAGGCAATCTCATAAAACCCGGTAGGAGTGATTCACATGAATAACAAAATAAATATCAACCCCAGCTCGACAAAGTGGCTCGAAAAAGATGATCGGGTCGTCGCTGATTACTTTTGCGATTTGGGCTTCCGTTCCCTGAAGCAGATCCTTGATATGCGTGTTTTCGATCTGATGAATATGCAGGGCCTGAACGCTGTCCGAGTCGAGGAAGTGATCATCTGCTTATATAAGTGGCTGAATCCCAACACAGCTATCGATGAGGCTATCTATAACGGTATGATGTCACAGCCCTTCCTCTATACTCCGTGGAGAAAAGAACACAAAGACCTTGCTGCAATCAAAGTCGGCGACTTGGTGCTGACCCCCGGTATCAACATGAAAGCTATCCAGCATTTCTATGATGCGATCCGTAAGGCGTTTTTCAAATCGGAGGAATACAACTGGAGATGGTACAAGTTCCGAAACAGAAGTGAATATGTGACCTATCTCCGGAAACACGAGGAGGCGGAATAAATGACGCGAACAGAAAAAGAAAATCTCGTTCCTGTTTGGGAGCGCATTACCATTAGTCTGGAAGAAGCTGCCGCATATAGCGGTATCGGCGTGAGGAAGCTGCGGGATATGACCGATAAGCCCGAATGCAACTATGTTATCTGGGTCGGAAACCGAAGAATGATCAAGCGGAAAAAGTTCGATGAATACCTTGAGTCGGCCTATTCTGTATGAGTCAAGTATGCGATTTGCTTGATATGGGCTGATTCGCAACATTGGAAAACGAGATGTCTCTATGTATCCTTAATGGTGCCAAGAGAAAAGCGAAAGCAAAGGAGTGAAGACTATGCAGTTTCAAAAGAAGGAAAAGCGGCAGACAACCGTTCGCTTTGATAGCCACCATGTCAGGCTACGCACCGGAGAGGTACAGAGAAAAACCGGCAGCTATATGTACCGCTGGACAGACAAGCTCGGAAAACGTAATACCATATACGCTGCAACATTGGAAGATCTCCGGGAGCAGGAGGAACAGATCCTTGTTGATCAGCATGACGGCATCAAAGCCAATATCAAAAATGTCACGGTGAATGATGTATATGAGCTTTGGTGCCAACTGAAAAGAGGCATCAAGGACAGCACCATGAAAAACTACATTTATATGTATGAGCTGTTTGTGAAGCCAACTTTCGGAAAGAAGAAGCTTGTACAGGTGAAAAAATCGGATGTGCGCCGATTCTATAACCAGCTCATCGACGATAAGGTCCTGAAGCCGTCTACAGTAGATGTCATCCATAATATTGTCCACCAAGTATTTCAGATAGCCGTCGATGACGATATGATTCGCAGCAACCCTGCGGCCAATATGCTTCGGGAAATCAAAATGGCACACGGTTCGGAAATCGAGAAAAGAAAGGCTTTGACCCTTGAGCAGGAAGAACTATTTCTTGGCTATCTGGCCAGAACTTCAAAATACCAGCACTGGTATCCTGTCTTTTATATTATGGCGAATACCGGACTGCGTGTGGGGGAAATCACTGGTCTGCGCTGGTGCGATGTGGATATGGAAAACGGAATCATCAGCGTGAACCATACGCTGGTGTACTACAACCACAGAGATGAGAAGGGCTGCTACTTCTCCATCAATACACCTAAGACAAAAGCCGGTATTCGGGAAATTCCCATGACCGAAGGTGTGAAGCAGGCATTTCTCATGGAAAAGGAGTTCCAAGAGGAGTGCGGAATGAAAAGTGTCAGCCACATTGAGGGGTATTCAGACTTCGTGTTTGTTAATCGGAACGGCGAGGTGCAGCATCAAGGCACACTGAATAAGGCTCTGCAACGGATCATGCGCGATTGTAACAGCGAGGTCCTTGAGAAAAAGGGCGTAGACTCCGATCCGGTTCTTCTGCCTAAGTTCTCGTGCCATGTGCTACGGCATACATTCGCTACAAGAATGTGCGAGAGCGGTCTGAATGTAAAGGTCGTGCAGTCTGTGCTTGGTCACGCCGATGTAACGACCACGCTCGACATTTATGTGACGGTCACGAACGACCTGAAGAAACGAGAAATCACAGCCTTTGAAACATATTTGAAAACCGGAGCCAAGCAAATGGCAAATGTATAATATGGTTCTCTCCCCCTTGCGGTCGCAAAATCTGCGATTGCAGGGGGATTTCTCTTTTTGCACATTTCTCTTATTTTGAGGTTTTTCTTATACTGTTAGCAGTACGCAGGAAGGGCGGCAACAGTATGGAAAACAGTTTGGCAAATAAGAAACCTTGGCTTGTAGCTGAATGGTCAGAAAGAAACGGCAGCATCTCACCGGATGATGTACCCTATGGTTCTAAAAAACTATATTGGTGGCATGGCAGTTGTGGCCATGAGTGGCAGGCCAGCGCAAAGGCAAGATCAAGCGGCGAGAATTGCCCGATTTGCAGTAACGCCAGAATTGTTGCGGGTATCAATGACCTTGCGAGTTTGAAACCGGAACTACTGAAAGAATGGTCGCCGAATAATACCATTCAACCAACAGAGATCGGTGTTGGCTCTCATAAGAAAGTGCTTTGGATAGGAGCTTGCGGACATGAGTGGAGCGCAGAAATCCGAAATCGCGTCAGGGGAGCTGGTTGCCCCTACTGTTCGCACAATGCAGTCCTTCAAGGATTTAACGACCTTGCAACTGTACTGCCGCAGGTTGCAAAGGAGTGGTCGCCTCGAAACGCACCGCTCAAGCCAACACAGGTAACGCCTTATGCAAATCGGAAAGTTTGGTGGAAATGCGAACAGGGCCATGAGTGGTTTACGCTCATATCTACACGGGCTTATGGAAGCAAATGCCCTTATTGCAGCGGAATAAAATTGCTGAAGGGATTCAATGATTTAGCTTCGCTCCATCCGCAGCTCGCATTGGAATGGTCACAAAACAACGGCACATTATTGCCGGAAGATTTCAACGAGCGCTCCACCAAAAATGTCTGGTGGAAGTGTAGTACCTGCGGACATGAGTATAGGGCGGTAATCAAATCCAAAGTTCATGGGTTAAAATGCCCAGTATGCACGAGGAACGCTGTGTTGCCTGGTTATAGCGATTTAGCAACTACAGACCCGGAGCTGGCACAGGAATGGAATGCGGCCAAAAACACAAGAAAGCCCACAGAGATATCAAGACTGTCACAGTACCCGGTTTGGTGGAAAGGCATTTGCGGGCATGAATGGAAGGATAAAGTGTTTCACCGTGCAGTTGAAGGGGCTGGCTGCATCTACTGCGAGAAAGCATTTCTTAAGGAGCTGCCATATCTGCTTGTAACGATGTATGCAAAGCAATATGGGCTTGCGACACGCACAGACGACGAAAAAATGATTGGGGCACGGATCGATGCAGTTATCCCGGAACTGCGGCTTGCGTTTGCCTTTTCTCAAAAAGGCACTGATAGAGAAGCCAAAGTCGCGGAGGTTCTTCACTTCCTGTGCAAAGCGAAAAGGATACAGTTATTTGTGATACGGCAGAAAGACCCGATTGCGCTTGCCACAGAAATCAAGCAAGCCTTCGCTAAGGCAAACCTATTTATAAATTCGGATAGTCAAAGGGATGTTGCCCATCTTCGGAAGCGATACTTTGCTCAAAAGAACAATGGAAACTAAAAAGAGGAACTGCGACTTGCAGTTCCTCTTAGTTCTTTTGATTCGTTTTTACTGCATGGGCAAGTAACATGTTGAGTGCGTCTTGCTTTGCTCGCTCATCAGCTTTTCGTGATGCGATCAACAAGCTGAGTTCATATTCAGACAGTGTAGAGTCCTCGATGTCCTGCCTTCCCAGCAGGTAGTCAACCGTTACGCCAAAAATATCTGCCAGTTGGATCAGAATGTCAATGGAAGGCTGCCTGGAGCCGGTTTCATAACGGGAGTAAACCACAGAGGATACGCCCAATGCGGAGGCCACTTCTGCCTGTGTAAGCCCCTTGCGAGTGCGAATATCCTTGATGTTCACAGGCACGACCTCCTTCCAATATACTATATTAAATTATACTACCGGAGCGGAATGCAATGTACTACCGTATCGGTAAATGGCTCGTTGACCAGATACCGTTTTGGTAGTATCATATTCCACAGGGGTAAATGCTTCGTGTCACTTCGCACCATCTCGGAATGCGGAGGAATACATGAACCTAAAAGAAATACGAGTCAGTCGCAAACTCAAAGTACAAGAGGTATCAGACTATCTGAGCTGCTTGCCATCTGTTTACAGCCGTTATGAGAATGGCAAACGAGAGCCATCCATCGATATTCTTCTGAAGCTGTCCAAGCTGTACGGCGTTTCAGTTGATTGTCTAATTGGAAATGATGAGGTCGTTGACACGAGCATAACCGAAAAAGAAGCTGCAATGATAAGCGCTATGCGTCGGGCGGACGAACGAGCCAGACAGGATGCAATTGCCTTATTAGAGCTGCATACAGGGAATAAGAAAATCTAAACAGAGAGGTGCAAAGTGACAGGAGCTTTGCCCTCTGTATCTTGAAAGGGCACCGTGCAAGCGGTGCTCTTTCTTTTAAGGTCGCAAGGCAGCACGCACTTTTGTGAGCATCCCTTTTGCGAGGTTAAAAGCAGGAAAAGTGCGAGCTTGGACACCGTTTTTGCCAAAATGGCTCACTGAAAAGCGGTTATTGCCGAAACGGCGATGGAAGCAGATGTGTCACAACCTTATAATAATAGTAGTGACTTATGATCCCTATCTGCTTTGAGAAATGTGCGAGGTTAGAATGGAAGGTTCCGTTTACCAATACTACGCAAATGTCCGAACTGAGCCGGTTGAATGGCTATGGTATCCCTATATACCGCTCGGGAAGCTGACGGTGCTCCAAGGCGATCCCGGTGAGGGTAAATCTACATTTGCGTTGAATGTCGTAGCAAGAATTACGACAGGACAGCCTATGCCGGATGGTGTTCCTGCTAAAGGAAAGCGTGTTGCGATCTATCAGTGTGCTGAAGACGGTATTGCAGATACAATAAAGCCCCGTCTCCAGCAGGCCGGAGCGGATTGTGAACGAGTAGCTTATATCATAGACAACGACATTGCATTGACACTGGAGGACGGTCGAATCGAAACAGCGATCAAGGACACACACGCCAGTGTATTTATTATCGACCCCATTCAGGCATTTATCCCGCCTGATGCAGATATGCAGAGTGCCACCAAGATGCGCTCTGTTCTGCGGAAGCTGGCAAATATTGCAGACCGCAACAAATGCGCTGTAATTCTCATCGGTCACATGAACAAAGGCGGCAGTAGCAAATCATTGTATCGAGGGCTTGGCTCTATCGACATTGCTGCTATTGCACGAAGTGTGCTCATGATCTCAAGAGATGAAAGCCGCCCTGACATTCGATACATGTATCCGATAAAGTCGAGCCTTGCTCCGGAAGGACCTGCAATTGCTTTCTCGTTCAAAGAGCATGGCGGAATCGTATGGCACGGCAAATATGATCTGAATACCGCAGAACTCATGGACAGCATCACAGTAAAAACAACCAAGCGGGAACGAGCTCGTGCAAAACTGGTTCAGCTTTTGGAGCATGAGGATCGTCCGGCAAAAGAAGTATATGCCGGCCTTGCTGATATAGGCGTTGGAAGCCGTACTGTTGAGAAAGCAAAAAAAGAACTCCAAGTCACAACTTACCGTTCTGGCGGAAGTTGGTACTGGAGTTTGCCAAAACCCAAATAACCAATGATGTTTACCGGGAGATGAGATGATGGAGAACTTGGTTTGGAAAGCCTACTATCACAGTATGAGTGGGCATGAGATTCGGCCATTTAACATATTTGAACATGGGAGATTCAGAGAAGAAGTACGGAAGCTCTTGCTGAAATGCCCAGAGAAAGAAACATTCGCTGAGGAGCTGCGCCGTTCTCTTTTCTACTATTACTGCAGTAAATGTGAATGGGAAGTTGTCATCGGACCTTGGTGCGGAGATCGGGGCACGAAGGAAATCAAAGTCGATGTCTATATGCAGGTCATGAACAACTGGGATATCTTCGTGGATTATGTTTGGAACGAAGGAAAGAAGCAAAGACGATGAGTGTGAGCACAGATACAGAGCGGATTTTCCGAATCGGTGGCTATGTAAAGCGGGCAAAACTGAATCTGCGCAATGAGCGTGAGATAAGAGCCTTTCATCGAAATGCGATTGAAAGACGGTTTGGTGATTTTGAGGATGGCACACTCGTGGATGTTTATATCGACATCACCGGTTATAAAGAAACGGCCAAGCGTCCTGAGATGCTGCGGCTTATGCGGGATTGTGCAGATGGAAAAGTGAATCTGATTTTTGCAGAAACCAAAGGATATTTGAGTGCAAACACACGAGAGTTCTGCTACTGGCTCCATTTCATCTTTAATCTGAAAGAACGGGTAGACATCATAACCGACGATGACCAGTTCAACATCAACACGATTCTCAACGCAGACAAGCAGCGTGAGGCACTGATAAAAATGGCTGAAGACTACATTTATCTGAATCCGCCTGACCACCAGAAGTGGTTGAATGGAGTGGTTTCTGCCATCACAAACTTACGGGAGGACGGATAAGGATATGGCAAAGGATGAAAACAAGGAATCGGAAATCCGAGGCGATGAGCAAGAAATCGTAGACCAGCGGCTTCCGGTGTGGCGTCCGCAGGATGCTGACCGAGAATATTACCGGTATGAAACGAAGAAGAGAATCCAGCATTATACGGTTCCGCCGCAGACTATTTTCCGTCCAGCAAAACCAACGCCTACCATTCGAGATGCAGAGCATAAGCGTGTTGCAGTTTATGCCCGTGTGAGTACGAAGAGCAAAGAGCAGGTCTCCTCCATCGAAAACCAAACAAAGTACTATACAGAGAAGATTGCCAAAACGCCCAACTGGGATCTGGCGGAAATATACAGTGACGAGGGCAAATCCGGCACATCAAAAAAATGGCGTCCAGAGTTCAAACGAATGCTGGAAGATGCGTCGAAGAAGAAAATGGATTTGATCGTTTGTGCCAGTGTGTCTCGTTTTGCCCGTAACATCTCTGACCTGATTGAGGAAGTGCGGAAACTAAGAACGACGAATCCGTCAAACCCGGTCGGCGTGTATTTTGAAACGGAGGACCTTTATACGCTGGACCCGAACATCAACGAAAGGCTCCAGATGCAAGGCCTTTTTGCAGAGTGGGAATCCGGCAATAAAAGTCGCCGCATGATCCTATCCTATGATCAAAGAATCTGCACTGGACAGTTTCCGCTATCCGATCTGCTCGGTTTACGGCACACAATAGAGGGCGGTTTCATCATCGAGGAAGAAGAGGCGAAGACGGTTAAGTATATTTTCCTTGCTACGCTGTGTGGGTACACAGCGGAAGAAATCGCAGAGGTGTTGACGGAGAAGCAACGGCCAACACTTCGAGGCCGTACTGAATGGACGCCCTCAATGGTGAAAGCAATTATGGAGAACGAACGGCGTTGGGGTGATCTTGAGGTTCGGAAAAGGGTCGTCATTGACTATAAGGAAAAAGTGACGGCGAAAAACGATGGTCTGAGAGAAGGAGCCTACATCCCCCATTACCATGAGGGAATTGTATCTCCTGAAATTGCAAGAGCAGCACATATGATGCGAGCCAGCCGATACAAGTTCGGAAGTGTCCCGGATGTCTATGTGATCGATAGTGGAGCACTGAAAGGCTTCGTCAGTATCTCCCCGACATGGAGCGGCATCGACAATCGGGCTTTTCAGGATATTTCACGCCAAGTTTACAACGAGGATGAGTTTTGCGAGCTTCAGCGTCGGGCAAATATCATGAACGACAGAACACACAGCAATGTCGTTTCCATGACGCTGAATGATTACCGGGTTGCACCCGGTGTCATGTTCATGACCCGTAGTGATCCGCAGCTTACATTTTCGCAAAGAAGTATGAAATTGAATGCGGCCTGTTGGGAAAAACTTGGGCAGCAGAAATATGTAGAGTTCTTGTACCACCCAGTACTGGAAGTAATCGCAGTACGAAGCTGCAATGCCACAAACCCCAATGCGGTGCTATGGGACGAAACGAAAAAGTCGGGTCTTCAACTATGTACTTCCGCATTCTCAAACGCCGTCTATGATAAGCTCGATTGGATGAGAAAGTATAAATTCAGATTCAGAGGTGTGACCCGTGTCAGAGGGGGCGAAAGGATCATTTTCTTTTTTCTTGATGAACCGCAGATCTTGGTTGGAAAGGATAAAAAGAACCTTGATGCTATGGACACCTCAGATTCAACCGTAAAGTACATTCCCTATAAGGAAAGCGAGTGTGGCGAAGCGGCTGGTTTGACAGCCGGAATCGCTTACCCTGAGAACTGGCAGGAACAAGTTGGTGTCAGTTATGAGATCAAACAGCAACGAGGGCGTGTCCTTGATGCGGTGTCTTCAGCAGATATTCGCAACCATGGTACAAAAGTAGTGAACCCTTTTATAGGAGTAATCCCTACACACGGAGAGCTTGAAGATGAATTAGAACAAATCTATGAGGCAATGTAACCGGAGGACGATATGGATAACGATAATTTTTCCTTTCTCGCTGATGCAGAAAGCTCGATAACGGTAGATAAAACCGAAGGGTACACGCCCAAGGAGCAGGAGCTGATTCATCAATTGGTTCAAGAAAGACTGGGCAAGAAAAATGCCATCGAGTTTGAATCGCTCGATGACTATGTCGTTCCGCCCAAAATGTTCTTCTCCATGATTAAGAAACCGGCTGTGAGTATTCGTGCAAACAGAATGGAATTTAGTATGTCAGCGATCCGGCTGTTTGAGGGAGTACAGCACGTCCTTCCTATGCTCAGTGAGAATAAAAAGCGAATGGTTGTGGCCATCTGTGCGGAAGAAGAAATCTCTTCGATTGAATGGGCAAGACTAAAGAAAGATAAGTGGGTCAACCGTTCTATATCCTGCCCGGAATATGTCCAAAGCATTTATAAGATGATGAACTGGAACAAGGAGTGTCGGTACAAGATCTATGGACGGCTTGCCAATTCTGAGCGAGGGCTGGTTCTGGTATTTGATCTTGCATCCGCTGTTATGTTTGATCCGCTGCCGGAGGAGTACTTTGACAAGCACACCGGCAAAATGAAGAAACGCATTGTTAAATACTATCCTGATGAGATCCGCATGAAGTTGGGCAGGAGTTATTCGGATTATGAAGCCCTTCAGCAACGAAGCAGCTTCGAATCACTATCCGGATACATGGACACCAGCGGAGGCGCTGTTCCCGCTACGGTTTCTGAAGAGCTGGCTGCTTCCATCAGTATGCAGGAGCAGGAGAAGAAACGGGAGACTTTGTTTGGCACGATTATTGGAAATGGAGGTGACGATGATGTCCGAAACAACGAATGAGGATAGAATGTACCCAATCGAAATGACGCTGCAAGGCGCTCGCTGCTGTATCAGCATCGGCAAGGGCGTTATAAAAGCCTTGGGAAAGCCGAGCCATGTCTCAATTAAAATTTCAGACAGCCATGATTCTTTGAGCGTTTTCCCTTGTGATGAGGATGATGTGATGGCTTTCCGAGTTCCACTGAAACTGTTCACCGATCACAGATGCGTCATGAGGATCAACAGCAAGCAATTTGTTCATGGAATCATGCGGACAAACCAGATGGACACTTCAAAGACATATGTTTTATCCGGCGAGTTTCTGGAAGAGAAGAATACAGCAGTATTCTCGTTAGTTGAGGGCGTCAGTCTTCGTACACAAAAAGGGATGGCGCAGTCATGAACGATTTCGTCAGAGAGTTTTTTGAGGATCAGCCTGAATTACTCAGGCGATATGAACGCAACGAGGCACGATATATCTTGCAGCTTCCGAAGAACTACGATACAATTAGCATTGACTTTGGAATTGATAAGAATGAGATGAAGCGGCTGGTGATTGCCCTTGCCGAGCTTGATCTGACCATTGATGAATGGCTCTGCTTTAAGATGAAAGAGCTGATTCTGGCCGACAGACTATCCAAGGAAAACAGAGGCGAAGAATAAGGGATTATGCGCTACTATGTTATCTCCGATGTTCACGGATACTATACGCAGATGAAGTCTGCTTTGGAAAAGGCAGGCTTCTTTTCCGATACAACTCCTCATAAGTTGATCATGCTCGGAGATTTATTTGATCGAGGGCATGAGGCGAAACAGCTTCAGCAGTTCATATTGGAGCAGATGGAGCAAGACAAGATAATTCTCATTCGTGGAAACCATGAGGACCTATTTGTGGAGCTTGTGACCACGGATGCAGGGATGCCATATAGCTATCACAAATCAAACGGAACTTATGATACTGCACTCCAGTTGACGGGCTTTGATCCAGTGATGGCATCTATACGCCATTATGATTTTGCCGATGCAGCGAAAGACACACCGTTTTACAAAGAGATTATCCCAGCGATGCTTGATTACTTTGAGACGGAACACTATGTTTTCACGCATGGCTGGATACCAAGCATTCCGAACAGGGATAAAAGCTACAGCTATATTTCTTCTTGGAGAGAAGCAGACCGTGAGCAATGGAATCAAGCAAGATGGTTCAATGGCATGGATGCAGCACAGACCGCAGATGAGAATAAGACCATTGTTTGCGGACACTGGCATACTTCGTATGGCCATAGCAAATACGAACACAAGGGGACCGAGTTTGGAGAAGATGCGGACTTCTCTCCCTATTATGGCCCCGGAATTATTGCCATAGATGCCTGTACAGCGTTCAGTGGAAAGGTAAATTGTCTTGTGATAGAGGATTAACGGCGTGGCGTAGTACGGGATTGAACTTTGCATATCCGTTTATAACCACGCTTTAGACGTGCACAATATAAAGAGTGAATGTAAGCAGAGTATTGAAGTTTTTTCTGAATTCCTTACGGGACGACCTGAAACCCATTGAAATTCTGAGATTCTACTGTTATAATATTAACTACAATCTTTCGGAGGTGCGAAAGGTTGGAGTTGCACCACATACACCACTTGGAGCACCACTATGGTGTATGCTTTCAGCAGGGAAATGTACAGAGTTATCACACACGGGAAAATGTGACCTGTAAGCAAAGCACAGTATTAACAGGGCTTCTACACAGCTATTCCATGTGAGGAATCTTATCCCGACGATGAAGCCCATCGACTAAAAAGCATTGATTCTACGCCTTTTATAAACCTGGCTTGGCTGATTTGACACCACATTGACACCAAACTTGCAGAAAAGGCTTTACAAAAATAGCAGAGAGTTATCCTCTTACGGGGATGGCTCTCTGCTTTTTAGTCCAGTTGTGCATTTCTATACATAGTATGGAGAAAGTTCTATCTCCCTCTGTTAAATTCCCCCATAAATTGACGCAGGCGGCTTATCGGTGGTATAATTTACAATAATTATAAAGGCAACACCGCACAATTCCCGCCTGACGGCTTAAGCACCGCTCCGGCGGCTG
>OGPA01000419.1_pt1 | contig 45325 bp, 27 predicted proteins | sample 1552841 | NCBI WGS metagenome assembly OGPA01 (sample SAMEA2579916, study PRJEB22360) | human gut metagenome
TAAGCTGTCCGATCACATTCGAGACACTGACGCAGTTCCAGAGTACCCGCGTTTACCCGACGATGGTCAACAAGAATACACCGATCACGATCCAGACAGGAGCACCGGATGAAACTCCTGAATCGGCTGTCGTAGAGGTATACAACCTGAACGGACAGATCGTGAACAGACTGGAGATGAAGACATGGGAAACTACCCTGTCTACTGATATGGCTTCAGGAAGTTATATCGTCAAGGTTACGACGGAATCCGGAAGAACAACAACTCACAAAATTATTATCAAATAAAAGAACCTGAATATGATCAAGATGATTTCCAACATAAGAAAAACTGTTTTATTACTTGCCACCGGCTGCCTGGTCAGCACCGTTTCCGCTCAGCAGGGAACGGGGGGCAGAGAACGTAGCCAGTATAACAACAACCAGCAGCAACAGCGTCAGCAGCAGCGTGAATATCGTGAAGAACAACGCGATACGACAAAGACTAAAACGTCTTACCTCACCGTCTCCGGCGGTGTGGGTTCCTCTTCCTTACGCTATGATCTGGACTATAAGATCGAGGGCTTTCAGGAAAAAGGAAACCGCGACAATAAACTCGGTTATGAAGTAGATATCCGTTACAGTTACTTTTTCAATCCGCACTGGGGCGTTGCTACCGGCGTAGGTATCTCCCGTTATGCCACGGTAGGCAGGCTAAGAGGCGATATGTCGGACGACAAATATATGAAGCTGGGCAATATGATCGATGACGACGACTTCTCCGGCCACCCGCGTGAGTTCGAACTGCGTGCCCGACTGAAAGGCCTGGAAGAAAAGCAGACCGCTTTTCTTCTGGATATACCTTTGATGGCAATGTATCAAACACGTTTCGGCGAAGAAGAGAACTGGGGAATGTATGCCGGCTTGGGTGTTAAACTACAAATCCCTGTCCAGACAAAATACAAAGTGCAGGGTAACACGACCAGTGAACTGAATGTATCGGGATATTACCCACATATCCCGTCCGATGTAGGTTCACCCTCCGAATCACCCGTGCCTCACCATGGGTTCGGCACGATCAATGATCCGGGTAGTGAGCTCGACTGGAGCGGCAAGAACAAACTGAAGCTGGGTGTAGCCGGGACAGCCGAACTGGGTTTCCTGATATCATTGAACGAAGACAAAGATATCGACTTGTTGTTGGGTGGCTATATCGATTACGGTTTTACCAACATGAAAAAGAAAAAAAACCAGGGTTTACTCTCCTCTCCTGCCTCTTATCATCCCGAAGGGAATAAGACCGTCGGACAAGGTATCCCGTACAACGGCATGTTGAACTCGGATGTGACCGACAAAGTGAAGGTTATGTCGTTCGGTGTGAAACTAGGGCTTAGGTTCAAACTGAATTGATAAAGTTCAGAGAATCGATATTTAATATATTAAGCGATCAAAAAAGGCCGGAAGTTATTTTCCGGCCTTTTTACTTATCAGGCAATTACTTATTTTTCATTCTTTACAGGGGACCAGTTGTTCCAGTCGGGAGGAGTTACTCCCAGTAAATGTTTTACAAAGAAATCCAAGCGTTTCCGGTCGCCATATTCACCTCCCAGCGTATGGTTACTTCCCGGTACGACTACCAGTTCAAATTCTTTCTTTGCTTTTATAAGGGCATTGACAACCTGCATCGTTGTAGCCGGATCTACATTATCATCCATCTCACCGACCATCAGCATCAGCGGTCGTGTCAATAAATGGGCATTTTCCACATTACTGCAAGCCACATAACTACTATCGACCGGATATCCCATCCACTGCTCATTCCACCAGATCTTATCCATTCGGTTGTCATGACAACCACATCCGGCATAAGCAGCCTTATAGAACTCTGGATGGAAAAGCACAGCAGCCATTGCTTCCTGACCTCCGGCCGAACCACCGAACACACCTACCTTATCGATATCCATATAAGGATATTTTTGTGCAGCCGCTTTCATCCAGGCAATACGATCCGGGAAACCTGCATCTTTCAGATTCTTATAGATAATACTCTCAAAGGCTTTACTACGGAAAGATGTTCCCATCCCGTCGCACTGGACAACGATAAAGCCTAATTCGGCGATTTGCTGATGGAACCAGTAAAACGACCGGAATTCCTTCGGTGTATAGGCACTTCCGGGGCCGGCATAAATATATTCGAGTACCGGATATTTCCTAGACGGATCGAAATTGGTCGGACGGAAAATGACACCCCATATATCCGTTTCGTTATCGCGTCCTTTAGCAACGAAAGGTTCAGGGGCAATCCATCCGCGTTTCTTTAATTCCGTCAGATCGGATTCTTCAAGCGGCATGACCACCTTTCCATCTTTGGCACTGCGCAAAACAGATTTAGGAGCTTTGTCGACCTTCGACCAGGTATCGACCAGGAATTTATTATCAGCCGAAAACCAGGCTGTATGAGTGCCTTCTTCCGGAGTCAGACAAGTAAGGCCGGTACCGTCCATATTGATACGGTAGTAGCGTATCAGGTAAGGGTCTTCATCTTTCACCATTCCACTGGCGGCAAAATAGATAACACGGTTTGTTTCATCCACCTCAACCACATTACGCACATACCATTCGCCTTTGGTGATCTGTTGTTTTACCTGTCCCGTTTGGCGGTCTATCAGATAAAGATGGTTCCAGTTATCGCGCTCGCTCATCCAGATCAGTTCATTCCCGTTAGCCAGGTCTTTGCGGAAATAACGGGTGTAATTGACAAAGGTGTTGCTTGTCTCTTCTACGATAGGGCGCACTTTGCCCGTTTCGGCAGAAAGTTCCAATACCCGGTAAACCTGATGCCCTCGCTGATTATATTCGAAAAGAAGTGACCGGCTATCGTTATCCCAATCCAACCCGTGTACATCGAACTGGGAGGCAAAGAGTTCAGTCGACGGTGCTTTCACCTCTCCTGTCTCCACATTAAAAATATGGGGAACACGGAAAGGAAGGGCATCACCGGGTTTGGCATATTCCCGTTTATGCAGTTTGGGTTGTAACTGGTCTTTCGGTGATGACTCTACGAAATAAATATATCTCTTTTCTGCCGGACGGATCTTCATAGAAGCCACTTTCCGGGAGTCGGGCGACCAACTGACATAGGCAGAGTAATACTCACCGGGAGCACCATCCAGGCTCAGGGCTTTTTCCTGTCCGGTGGCTACATCCTTTACATAGACATTGCTATTTTTAATGAAAGCAATCCTTTTTCCATCCGGAGAAGGGATGGAATCGCCTGTACGTTCCTCATCCGTTTCCGCCCAGTAGCGGTCAGGCCAACGGCGGGTATTTTCTGTGAGCAGGCGTTGCTTCATGGTGTCGGGCATGGCAATACGCGTTTTTTTATCGGCATCGACAATCACGTACTTTTCACCTTCTGGGGTGTTACGTACATACCAGAAACGATGGGAGTCGCCTATCCAACGAGGATTCATGTTCGAATAAGGAACAGCATCTTTAAACTTCTCAGGTAAAGAAAAGGCACGGGCATAGTCGTCTGCCGTGCCTTGAGCCTTGAGGGTACCGGCAAATAATCCGGTACCCAGAGCTACTAGCAATACTAATCTTTTCATTATCTACTACATATAAAAAATCCAGACTATTCTATAGCCCATTCAAAAAGGCCTACAGAGTTTTTCTCCGGTTGTACCACTTCCAGTTTAACTGCTGAAGTTTTTACCGGTGTAAAACGGACTGTATTAGGATCTCCCTTGGCTACTCCATATTGAGTGGAGTTTTCTACGGGTTGCCAGCCACCGGAAGCATCTTTATAATAAATTTTCCAGCTTTGTGGGATGCGGCAACCTCCCCAGGGGGCATCATCATACCAATAAACAGTAGTGGAAGATACTTCCTGCGGTTGTTCAAACTCGTATGCAATCCATTCGGTAGTACCTTCCTCCGGCCACCAATGATAATAAGGGGCAGTACGGTCGTTTTCATCCTTCGGAGTCAGACCGTCATTAATAGCAGAAATCGATTTTACCATATGAGAGGCTGTGATTTTTGCTTTTGAAGCGATCGTCGGAGGCATTACCGGACGGGTTGCACTTACATCCTGCGGCAACCAAACGGACATTTCACCGGTACCGCGATGTGCCCAGGCATAATAAGGGATCATGGTCAGGGTGACATCTTTGGTAATCAGGCGACCGGTTTCGTCGTACCCCAACGTTTGTATTTGTGTTTTCAGGCAGTCGATGCCATACAGAAGCTCCGGTTTACGTTCTACGGTGAATTCCGGTTTACGATTCATAAATACGCTCAATACACTGAAGTCGTTATCAGGCCATTCGGCACAATAAACGAGCGGACCACGTTCAACAGATATCTTTCCCCGGTCGGCTTCTACTTTCGAGTTGGCTTTTACGGTACGCGGTTCCATATCGAAATGAACTTCCACGACATCCCCTTTTTTCCACAGGCGGTTTATAGCGAAATAACCCTTATCGAGATTACTTCTGAATGTTTCTCCATTCACTTTTACAGAATAATTCAATTGTTTATTATCGGTAAATGAATATAGATTGCTCGGAACGACTTCACCCTGTACCCACCCCGGTATACGAATCTTTAAGGTGAAGTTTTGTTTTCCTTTCGGAGAAACGGATACGCGGATATCACCGTTCCAGGGATATTCGGTAGTCTGGGCCAAGGTCACTTTCTTTCCTTCTACATTCAGTTCAGATGTGTTACTCATAAACAGATTGACATATACATCCTTATTGTGTACGGCATAAACATATCCGGGTAAAGAAGGAATAAAACGGCAGATATTAGACGGACAGCAGGCACATCCAAACCATGGTTGCCGCTGATGCTGACCGATAGATTCCAGCGGGTTCGGATAGAAGAAACCGCCGCCATCCAAAGATACACCGGAGATCAATCCGTTATACAAGGAACGTTCCAATACATCGTAATATTTAGATTCGCCGTGAAGGAGGAAAAGACGATAGTTCCAATACACGTTACCGATTGCTGCACAAGTCTCGCAATAGGCCGACATATTAGGCAACTCATAATTTTCACCGAATGCTTCACCGTGGCTGGTAGCACCGATACCTCCGGTAACATACAATTTCTTGGTTACTACATTATCCCATATCTTGTCAATGGCATGTACATATCCGGTATCACCTGTCAACGCGGCAACATCTGCCATCCCTGAATACATATAAGCAGCACGAACGGCATGGCCGACAGCCTCATCCTGTTCTAAAACAGGCTTATGAGCCTGACTATAAGCATCGGTACGGGTAGTATATCCACGTTTGTCGAGGAAGAATTTAGCCAGATCGAGATATTTCCGTTCTCCCGTCACCAGATATAACTTAGCCAGTGCCATCTCTGCTATCTGATGCCCGGGAACGCGAACGAGCTGTCCGGGTTTATCCCCTATTTCCCGTTCCACGCAATCGGCATACTTGATGGCGATATTAAGGAAGTTCTTTTTTCCGGTGGCCTGATAATGGGCGATAGCACCCTCGATCATGTGTCCCAGATTATAAAATTCATGGCTCAGGTCTTCCACTTTTTCCCAGCGTTTACTTCCGGCCCATTCATGCGGATGCTCGGGGTTCATGGTACGAGAGGTATATAAATATCCGTCGGGTTCCTGAGCGGCTGCAACTACCGTCAATACACTATCGATATATTTGGCCAACTTTTTGTCCGGATAAGTTTGCATGGAGTAGCTGGCACCTTCAATGGTTTTATAAACATCCGTATCGTCAAAAGCCAGGCCACCGACCTTATACTCGCTACTGGGATGAGCCGCTTTATAGAAATTATCATAACGGCCGGTTTCTTCACATTTGCTGAATGCTAAAGGTATTGTCACTTCACGACTGGCTTTCAGACGTTGTCCCCAAAAGCTGTCGGTTACTTTCACGGAAGTGAACGGAACAGGAGTGATCGGATATCCCCCGTCATGCGTTTGTGCACTTCCCGCCAGACATAAGCCGGCTAGTGTTATTACCAGAATATTTTTCATGTTCTATAATATTTTAGTTAACTTTCCATTCGATCACACCGCCCGATTCGCCTTTCTGCAAGTTGATTACAAGTTTCAGACCGGAAGTTGTGACGGGTTCGAAGTCGACCGAATTGTAACAATCTTTCTTACAACCGTATTCACCTTTCGCCTTCACGTCTTTCCAGGTGTTTCCTTCCTTATATTGCACTTTCCAGTTAGCCGGAACGCGATAGTTACCGTCGTAATGATCGAATTCAAGCCAGTAGACTTCTACATTCTTTACTGTTTCAGGCTGATTGAATACATATTCGATAGCTTCTTCCGAACCTGTCTTCAACCAGAAATAATGATAGGGTTTCGACATATCGTCCGAGCTCTTCGGATCCCACTGATCGTTTACACCATAACAATACTCACGACGTTCGATAGGCAGGCCATCCTTCTGGATCGGTGCACTGACAATCGTAAATGACCGGGCACGGGAAGCGATACTTGGTTCCGGAGTCGGTTTTGCATAATCGGCAGACGCCGGGATCCAGACAGCCATCTCCGCATTACCACGATTGTTCCAGGTTGAATAAGGGATCAGTTTCACCGGTACGTCTTTTTCTGCGATTGTGCCGTCGTCATTACGCTCCAACTCTTTCGCTGTACCTTCCAATTCTACGATCCCGTTCAGTTTGTCCTTTTCAAATGTATAAGACAGAGAGGCATTTTCCGGAAGATACTTATTGAAGACATGGTGGTCTGGCTGATCCACTCCTTCGAGACAATAAACGACCGGACCACGTTCGATAGCCAACAAACCTTCGTCTGCTTTCACTTTCTCATGTGCCTTGACACGGCGAACATCCATCGGCAGAGATATTTCTACTACATCACCGGCATTCCACTGGCGTTCGAGAGAAATATAGCCGTCATACGCTTTACTTTTAACAGCCTTACCATTCACTTTAACCTGGTATTTATCCGATTCTTTGGATGTAAAAGTATACAAGTCGCTTCCGCTAACGGGTTCATTGTCAGCCCAACCCGGCATACGCAGTTTTAATGCGAAATTAGTAGCTGTTTGCGGTGTAACTGTTAATTTAACAGCTCCATCCCATGGATATTCAGTTTCCTGATCCAATTCAACTTCATTTTCACCCAGTTTCACTTTACTGTTGCTACCAATGTACAGATTCACGAAAATGCTATTTTCCTGAGTGGCATACATATACATGGGAACAGAGGCCATAAAACGGGTTACATTTCCCGGACAGCAGGCACATCCGAACCAGGGAGCACGTTCATGCTGTCCCATCGATTCAAGCGGATTATCATAAAAGAATTTATCTCCACTCAAAGAGACACCGGAGATCACACCGTTATATAGAGCACGTTCCAGTACATCCACATATTTAGCATCACCGGTTGCCAGGAACATACGTTGATTCCAGTATACATTAGCGATAGACGCACATGTTTCGCAATAAGCACTGTGATTATGTAATTCATATTCTGGTCCGAAACCTTCACCTTGCGCTCTCGAACCGATTCCACCGGTAATATAAAGTTTCTTGGTTGCCATATTATTCCAGATACGGCAAATAGCGTTAAAATAGGCTGAGTCTTTTGTCAAAGCGGCAACGTCGGCCACTCCGGAATAAAGATAACCGGCACGTACGGCATGACCGACAATCTCTTCCTGCTCCAGGATAGGCATGTGATCCTGGCTATATGCATTTAACCGATGCCCGTCTGTACCGCGTCCCGCTTCTTCCACAAAGTAACGGGCCATATCCAGATATTTCTGTTCACCTGTCACCTTATACATTTTAGCCAACCCCATTTCAACAATAGGATGCCCTGACGGAACATGCTTCTGCCCTTCATTAGGACCGAACACCTGACAAACCAGATCCGCATTTTTTATAGCGACATCCAATAAAGAACGTTTTCCGGTAGCACGATAATGAGCTACGGCTGCTTCATACAGGTGACCGCAGTTATAGAGTTCATGACTGTTCAGTTTTTCCCAACGTTCTTTCCCCCACCAACGTGATAACCGTTCGCATTTGTTCGTTACGCAGGTAGTCAGATAACCATCCGGTTCCTGGGCGACACCAATCAGTGTGATAACACTATCCAGATAGGCATCCAACTGAGGATCATATTTAACAGCCAGAGAATAAGAGGCTCCTTCAATGATCTTGTACGGATCAGTATCATCGAACGGGAAATCGCCTTTGTGTTCGCCTTTGATAAGTCCGCCGGCAAGGGCAAAGTTATCGAAACGTCCGTTCAACTCACATTGTTTGAATGCAGACGGGATAGATACAGTCCGGTTTACTTCGATACGGGGAGCCCAAAAATTATCTGTCAGATGTACTTCGGTAAACGGGACCTCTACGATCGGTTCTGTGGATGTATATTTATCAGGAATAGACTGACAGGCAAAGAAACCGATAACAGGGATCGATGTAAATAATAAATCTTTCAGCATAACGCAAATATTTTGTTTTTGACTAATCGATAAAATCTTGAATGCAAAGAAAAATAATAAGAAACTCTTTCAATAAAAATATTGTCCATTAGAATAGCAAATTAGACTATTTTACCATTCTAATAGACTGATCCTACATTATTGTTGTTGTTTTAATGAGATAGCGAAACCTCCTCCTGGCGCCATCAACAGTTTTAGTTGAGTTTGTGAAGTAACTGTTTTTACTTCTTTTTTATAATCAGTAGCCTGCTTGGCCGCGTTCACTCCATCTTTAAATATGGTAGCTGTATAGTTACCGTTACCCAGAAAAGAGAGATCCAAAGTAACTTCACGCGAGTCCCAGTTTGTCATTCCACCAATGTACCAATCTGCTTCCACACGACGGGCCGATACGATATATTCTCCCATCGTGCCCTGGAGAATACGAGTTTCTTCCACTCCGGTATTAGGAATACTGACTATAAAATCGGTACACTCTTTTTCTTTCCGATATATAGTCGGGTTATCAGCCAGCATCGTCAATGGAGAGTCGTGTACGACATAGGCAGCCAACTGATGACAACGTGTCCCCTGGCTCATCGGGTTATAGTAAATATCTTTGAAATCTTTTTTAGAGGCATTTCTCATCGCTCCGGGAGTATAATCGACCGGGCCTGCCATCATACGGATATAAGGCATTATCACATCATATTGCATCATATCTTTTTCAACCGTACTCCATTTCATTTCTTCCATACCGAACACACTTTCAAAATTGATAATGTTCGGATAAGTACGGTTAAGACCTGTCGGTTTATAGATTCCATGCAAATCGAGCGACAACTTATATTTAGCTGTTGTTTCAGCTATCCTGTAAACCATTTCTACTGCTGTCTGGTCATCCCGATCGAGAAAGTCGACCTTGAAACCACTGATTCCCATTTCCGAATATTTCTTGCACGCGGCTTCCAGCTGTTCATCGAGAACATTAAATACAGTCCACAAAATAATATCGACCTGTTTACTTTTAGCATAACGAACAAGTTCCGGCAAATCAAGATCGGGAATAACTGTCAACATATTTCCTACTTTCGGGTCATACCATCCTTCGTCGAGAACAATAAATTCTATATTATTTTCAGAAGCAAAATCGATATAATACTTATACGTATCCATATTTATACCGGCTTTGAAGTCGACACCGGAAATCCCCCAGTCATTCCACCAATCCCAGGCTACTTTACCACCTTTCACCCACGAGCAATCACCGATACGATTGGGAGATGCCAAAGCATAAACCATATTGTTAACCGGCATGTGAGTATCTTTTTCCGAAATGGCCAGAATACGCCAAGGGAAACTTCGTGTTCCGGTTGATTTTGCAATGTACTCACTACGTTCGGCAACATAACTCATGTGTCGCCACGGATGATAATCCATGCGGGAAGGATACGGAGCAAACTCGCCTTTCAATGATGTTGTCTGGCCGTCCCCTTTTATAAACATACCCGGATAGGCTTCCAGGTCTGATTCTGTTATTGTCAGTTTCACTCCATTATCGTAATCTACCGTTACCGGAAGAAATGCTACATTTTCCGTATCGAAGGAGGTTAATGGCGTCTTCACATACAAGTTCTGAAAAGCCATGGCATAGGGATCTTTCCCTTTAGCTGCAGTGGAATAGGCCATATAAGTCGTATAATCTTTATCAAAATTAAACTCAGCCAATTCCCCCTGAATGATCATCGGTTTCTTCCCCACTGAATAAAAACGATAGGCTACACCTTCATTGTAAGCACGAAATAGAATTCCATAATCCCCTTTCATCTTTAAATCCAATTCATTACAGACAGATTGAAAAGAAGGTAACCGGTAGTGCGGGGATACAATTTTTTCTGAAATATTTTTACGTTTCTGCGAACGGATATGTGTATCAGTCCCCCACTGGGTTCCCTCTTCCAATCGCATACCCAATCTACTGTCTTTCAGCAAACACTGGTCTGCCCGGTAAACAGAATAGGTCAATAGTCCGTTTTCTGTTCGTATCTCCACCTTCAATATTCCATCCGGAGATAATAAAACTAACGGTTTTTCTGCTGCATTTACACAGAAGATACCCAACAGACAAATACATACAGTCAAAAAAATGTTTTTCATATTCGTATACTATTATTCGATATTAGTACCCGAAACCTTTATTTTATAAGGCCATTGGGCATCACTCTCCGTCGAGGAATTCATCCAGTGTTCTGTGGGTGCCCCCATTACAACGAGCCACAAATAGGAAAGTTTTGCATCGGTTGGAGTTGTAAAAGAAACCTGCCCTTCCGCATCGCGTCCAACAGTACCCAAAACAGATTTTCCATCCGCCGTAACACCGACAAAACCATAACGCCATCCAGCTTTATCCGCATGAACCAGATTATATCCGGTTGCATCAGGCAAGCCTTTGAAATCGACTGTAACCGTTCGGTTCGTTTCCGGAACTTCCAGTTTAATGGCATTGAATCCATAATTTTCAGGACATACTTCCTTCACTACCCGCAACCAGCCGTTATCGTCATCTTTCAAGTTTGCTTTAAACGGAGCAAACGAGTTGGCCCATTGCCGGGTGATATCATAAACACGGTCGTAGTCAAGATTTACCAGATGTAAATAGGCATCCATCATTTCGTCATTGAACTGTTCCTGGGTCATTTCATGCATCCTTTTATAGGTAATGACGGGGTCTTCCCCTTTCAAACCTTGCCGAAACATTTCTGCGATAACCGGCAATCCACGCTTTACCCCCCAATATTCCAGTACATAAGGGGAATGATAGATATTATCGACATGAAGAAAAGCTTTGTGTGTCAATTCTTTGAAAGCTACCCAATGATAGTTTTCATCTTTCATCCAGTCAGGATTCACCTGCCAGAGCATCCATTGGGAGGCCATTTCATAAATACCGTTTCCTCCCCAAGCCTCGCCTTGTCCGTCAGCAATGATCTGTAGTTGGAAGCTATGGCCAAGTTCATGAGCCACGGCATTAAGTTTTTGATCCTGCAAACGATTCGGTGCCGCCCAGAATGCTCCGATTTTGTTATCATAAGTTCCTCCATAGGCTGTTCCTTCCAGTGAATACATGATCATAACCATCATCCGGTATTTTTCACTTAAGGAACCTGGCTTCACGAATTGCAGTTCATCACGAAAATAGGTATAGAATGTTTCCAGCTTCTCTTTCAAATTTTCCAGATCCACCTTCATTGACTTTCCTTCCAATTCCGGTGGGTTGGCCAGACCTTCACCAAAACCTTTCTGCCAATAGATAACTAAATTATCGGTATAAGCCATCCGGTTATAAGAATAGTCGTTATCATTTGTCCACCAGTCTTGTCCGGAAAAATCTTCGGGACGATAGAGTTCTTTCCCCTCAGGAAGCTTTCCGATTTTCCCGGTATCAGTATCATCACCATCCTTACTGCACGAGGAACAGGCAGCCAGCAAAATGAAACAGCATGTTATAAACAAGACAAGCAGTGATTTAAGAAAACTAAAGAATATCTTCATGTTATTACTATTTCAAGATTACCTAAAAGGAGAGTGTTTCAAAATATCTTACTTTTGAAACACCCTTACTTAACATTATTCCATTATACCAGTCACAATAAACTCTACAAATTTGCTTTTATCAGCCTTTAGAGCATAAACGAAACTTACTTTTACAACAGTTCCGGAAGTAATACCGGAATAACGTCCGATATTTACACAACCATCTCCTGTTTCTGCGAAAAATACAGCGGTATCTCCCCAATCACAAACCTTTGCATCAGCCGTCAACCAGTACCCTAAACCATTTGCCGTATAATTGCATGTTTCATCCCAGCTATCATCTGCTCCAACAAGATACATAGCCATCGAACCGGTTGTGCGATCTTCAGAAACGGCTGCAGAGAATTCTTTAACTGTCATACCCATACATGTTTTAATAACATCCTCATAGTCAGAAAAATTAACAGCAAATGCAGAATAATCTCCGGCAGGAATTGTTTCGCTAATAACAATACGTCCCGGATCTGTAACAGTTATATTGAAAGAGAAGCGTACATAATCATCGAAATCCATACCATTATTAATAGCAAAACCAACATTTAATGTCAAAGCTGTACCAATAGGAGCTGATTCTTCCACATTGACTGACAGAGCCTTATTGGCTGCATCAAGTTCTACACTGACAATACCGGAAGAGGCATCGCATACACCACCGGCCGTATTAAAATACCAACCGTTCGAACCTTTTGTTGGAGCCGTTTTATTCCATATATTTCTTGATATATTGATAGGATAGAAAACAACACTGCCTGATGACATGGCAAACAAGGCTTCATCTACCGTCATTCCCAGATAAGCTTGGAACTTTTCCGCATAATCATTTAAAATGATAGACTTTGTTTCCAGCCGGGTGATAGGAAATTCCATACTGGTAGAAACTGTTGCATCTAAATTTGTCTTCAAATAGGGGTTTTCGTTTTCCCCATACATGTGCTTACTGGTGGCATCCTCCGGATCTGTGCTGCATGCAGCCAATGACAAGGTAAAACAACCAATCAAAGCATATATAAAATTCTTCTTCATTGTAGTATTCTTTTTAATTAATAAACTTTTCGGTATTGGATTAATATCCCGGATTCTGTATCAACTTGATATTACCGTCTAATGCAGACTTAGGCAATGGGAAGATATCACAATGTCTGTCTGTCATATCGGCCTTTGCATCTTTGCAAAACCATGACTTGCCATTATAAACATTCTGATTTGTACCCTTAATGCGGAAACGGATCAAATCCTGACGACGGTGGTGTTCTGCCACAAATTCCCAAGCAAGTTCGTCCAACAATCCGCCCAATTCAATATCGTCGCCACCTTCTTCTGTGATAATCCATTTATCCGATTCGCCCATGATACCCTGATTCTCACGATGTCCATAATTATAGCGACTGCCACCTTTCAGTTGGGCTACCGTAACTGTAGCCTTGTCGGGATCCGATTTGAAAGCACGCTGACGAACCTGAGTAACCAAATCAGCAGCCGTTTGTTCGCTTTCGCCGTTATATCCTCCCAAGCGGAGTAAGCATTCAGCCTTTATCATATACGCATCAGCCAAACGGAAGAAAGGCACATCATCGTAAGAAGTTCCATAATCGCCCGAAAGGATTTCATATTTTACCAGACGCTCACTCTCAAAAGGATAGCAACCCGGATTATCAATACTGTGTAACTCTCTGGTATAAACCAAAGGTTCGCTATCCACATAGATAGGAGCACCAGCATAATCATATTGTTGTCCGGAAATCCAGCAATCTTCATAACGGCTGTCATTTTTATCATAGGTCTCCAGAAATTGGGGCAGAACGGCTGCACCACCAGTTGCCCATCCGTTAAACTGCCAGGTTGCACGTCCGGCCACATGCATCCACATATTTGCCATATAGTTACCTCCGGCATAATTAAACTCAAACGGAATACCAAAGATAATTTCGGGTGAGCCGGAAATATCTTCCTTGAAGTTATCCGAATAATTAGCAGACAATGAGAACTTACTACTGTTAATTACCTCATTTACTTCATCGATAGCCTTTCCATAATAGGAATTATCTGAATAATCTTTGAACCAGGCATTATGATTCAGATATATTTTAGCTAGAAGCATATTGATGGCGTAATTATTGAGTTTACCCATTTCAACTTTATCCCCACATTTTCCTTTTACATCGATCAGTTCACTAGTCAGGAAATCCCACATCTGGTGAGGAGTAGCCTGATCTGGCAACCAACCGTCTTCATGATTAAACTGGGTGTCTAGCGGAATGTTACGGTACAAGTCAAATAAAATGTAATAATATAAAGCACGGTAGGCTCGTAGTTGAGCAGAAGTAGTTTCATCTGCAGCAATGATTTCATCTGCCAACAGTTTATTACAAGCATTGATACCGGCATAATTACGGTTCCACGTATCGTTAAAGTGAGCAATTTGTGAATGAAACTGATGTTTGTGCATAGACACATACAAGTCACCCCAACCAATGCTGATTCGATAAGGGATACACCATGAATCGGATGACTGGTCCATCATATCCGCATAACTGTACCACCCCCAATACACATCACGCAGGCTGCTATATACCGGAGCAAACATAGCTTCCCTGTCTTTATCAGTAAACTCATATTTTTCAGAAGCAATCGTATCGTAAATCGTTTCACTCAAGTCGGTACAGCTACCTAAAGATAGAACAGAAGCTCCTATTGCTGAAACTAAAAGTGTTTTATTGAATATTGTTTTCATATTAATTTTTCCATTTAATAGTTAGAAAGAGACATTCATACCAAATGTAAATGAGCGGGTAGATGGATATTTATCGCGCCAGTCAATGCCTATAGACCATATGTCCCCATTCGACATTTCAGGATCCAGGCCGTCATATCCGGTGATACAGAATAAATTGTCAGCTGAGACATAAGCGCGGATAGCCTTTACATATTTGTTGCTCTTCAATGGGATATTGTATCCCAAAGTGAGGTTGGTCATCTTCAGAAAATCTCCGTTTTCCAGATAATAACTTACAAATGTTTGCTTCTGGGCTGTCGACAGTGTATATTGTCCATCATAAGGAGCATTCTGTACTGATTTAAGACGATTATAAGCAATAGAATTATTTTCGTAATAAGCACGTGGTTCATTCAAAATCTTAAAGCCGAACTGACCGGTCAACTGGAATGACAAATCAAAATCTTTGTAACTGAAAGAGTTGGTCCAGCCCAAATAGACTTTAGGAAGAGCATTTCCCAAATACTGGCGATAGTCGTCGTTAGACAACATTTTGTCGGCAAATTCTTCAATTTCACCAGTTTTCACATTTTCAACCAACCAAAGACCGTTTTCAGAAACACCCACCGACTTCATACCAAAGAACTGTCCGACAGGTTTGCCTACCTCCATGCGCTGAGTAGAAATAGAGATAGGTTCACCTAATACGGCATGGTCAATCTGGTTGGAAGTTTCATATAAGTCATTGGAAAGGTTTAACAATTTGTTTGCATTGTGAGAAGCCGTGACAGTAGTCTTCCATTCGAAATCTTTCGCTTGAACAGGAATGGCATTGATAGCAATTTCAATACCCTGGTTACGCATTTCACCCACATTAGCTAATGTCAAATTATATAAGTTTGGGGGGGTTGGTACCGTATAGTCCCATAACATATCTGAAGTTTTCTTCTGATATACATCGATAGATCCACTCAAACGGTCATTCAATACTCCCCAGTCTAAACCGAAATTGAACTCTTTGGAAGTTTCCCATTTCAAATTAGGGTTAGGATTGGAAGCTACATTTAAGCCCTGTTTCCAGACGCCATTGTCATAAAAATAAGGGGAGCCATAAGTATACTTGGTCAATGAGTTATATGAATCCCCTGTAATAACACCAGTCACACCATAACCGGCACGTAGTTTTAAGTTGCTCAACCAGTTAACATCATCCATAAACCCCTCATTACTGATAGTCCATCCTAAAGAGACAGAAGGGAAAATAGCCCATTTGTTATTCTCGCCAAACCGGGAAGATCCCTCACGACGAACACTGATTAATGCATTATATTTATTACCATACCCATAGCTGACGCGTCCAAAAAAACCGATCAGAGTATTTTCATTCTTATAACTGCTCATTCCTGCTTTTCCATCTTTCAAAGCAGTTCCAAGTCCCAGATTATTATACTGGTAAAAATCTGTCGGGAAATCATAGTTGTTAGCACTGAAACCTTCATTCACATTATATTGGTAACTATATCCCAACAAAGCGTCAAAACGATGTTTGCCCCAAATATGATTATATTTGGAAGTAATCTCCAAATTGTCTGTGGTATATTCATTTTCAGACTGATAAGCATACCCTGTATGATTTTCACTCTTTTGTGAATAATATTCTGAATTATAATATCCGCGGTTATGGTCATTCGTCGTTCTGCGCCCTACCATCAGATTGGTTTGCCATCCTTTGAACGGTTCAAAAGTTACATTACCTGTCATACGAGTGTTTTCACTGGTATATTTACCATCTTGTTCACGAATGATACCCACTGGATTATAATAATAGTTTACTGCAAAGTTTTCGTTGAAAGTACCATCTTCATTCCAAATAGATTCTGTCGGATTACGCATGATAGCCTGACGGTAAATACCGGCAGTCGCTGCATCAATAGGGCCGTTTTTGTGAAGTGTCTTTACCATATTCAAATTAACCTTCAACATATCGTTGAGCATCCAATGCGAAACATCAAAGCTCATTTTCATCTCTTCGTTGTAAGTTTCAAGTATGACACCTTCTTCCTTGCGGTAAGTAAAGTCTGCAGAATAGGTTGTGCTCTTTGAGCCGCCGCCAATATTGAAATTGTGGTTATGAGTAAATGCTTTACGGGTAACAGCGTCCAGCCAGTCTGTATCATATCCCTTATCCGTAAAGTTTGTCAACCCTTGGCGAATCTCATCCCCCCCATAAAAATCCAGTGTCTTCCCGAATTGGGATAAAGACATATAACCTGAATAGTTAGCAGAAGCACGCGATTCGCGTTGGCCATTCTTTGTCGTAATCAATATAACACCATTAGCACCTCGTGTACCATATATGGCCGCTGCAGATGCATCCTTCAGGACATCGATAGAAGCGATATTCTCTGGCGCAACAGTACCTAAACCTCCTTCTATACCATCAACCAACACTAACGGAGTAGAACCGCCCTTCAATGAAATTACACCACGAAGGCGGATAGTAGATTCCGCATTCGGATCACCGGATCCTTTAGCGATTGTCAAACCGGCCACTTTTCCTTTAATCAGTTCGGCTGCATCTCCTATCTTACCTATTGTGAAGTCTTCCGCTTTAACGGACGCAACTGCACTGGTGACATCTCCTTTACGTTGAGTTCCGTAACCAATAACCACCACTTCGTCTATCAACTTGGAGTCATCTTTTAAAGAAACGTTGATTGTTAAATTGTTACCCACCTTAATTTCTTGGGTCTGGTAACCAATATAAGAAATGACCAATATAGAGTTGGGATTTTCTACATTCAGTGTATATTTACCGTCAAGATCGGTAACTACGCCATTTGTTGTTCCTTTCTCAACTACATTTGCTCCGATAATCGGTTCTCCATTAGCATCTGTTACCATACCGCTAATAGTTCCTTTCTGTTGTGGCATTCCCACCTCCACTCCAACATCGCCTTTTAAAAATGTTGTCGAAGAATAAACTTGTGGTGTATTACTTATCAACATACATAATGCGACGACAGGTAATTTCTTTTTAGAATTAAAGTTCATTTTCTTTAAGTATTAATTTAGTAAATAGATTTTTTCATCGCTGTTCACTGATGCAAATAAAGTGTAATACATCCATTTTATATAGAAAAATAGTCCAATTGAATAGCAAATAAGTGCATCTTTTACATTTACAGACAACACACACTCCACACCATATAAATAAAGGTTTAAAGCAACGTGGTCTGGACTAATTTACTATTCCGTTAGACTAATGATATTGTTTATATATATCAAAAAACAATATCCGCGAATCGAAAACATATAAAGAATATCCGTTAACAGAATCAATCTGTTTATTTTCTATCTACAAAAGATGGAATGTCCAATGTGTCAAAATGTTATTTCATGCCATGCCTGGATCGGTTATACTGGGAAGAGATGGAACAGATAGATTTCACGAAACTCTCCAGGGGTATAAAATTATCAAACAGGCGATTTATGACTGAATAACACAGCGGCTAGATGGATTTTCTCGGCTTATCACATCTGTTTATTTTATAAAATCGACATCCGCTTTATTTATGTCATTTCATTTCTATCCTTTTTTACAGATGTTCCAGAAACGAGAACTGCTAAAAAACATACAATTCAGATTAAATAGAGCGTTGGTTTATCCACTATACAACTTCTTTTAACACTTTTCCGGTCTTAAACAAACCACCATTTCGTTTAAAACAAAAAAAACTTCGTTTTAAACGAAGTGATAATTTCTTTAAAACGAGTTTCCGAAAATGATTTACAGGGATATTTGTTAATTATTGTAACAACAAATACTCCAAAAGCATTATTCTGAAATATTCAAGCGTTATCCATTCATCAAAAAGCCAAGCATACTAACACAAAAGCACGTAATCAGCAAACATTTTGTCTCAATTTATTCCAGCAAATAGAATAACCTATGACTATCCATAATTGACGCTACATGAAACCTTCATTTCAGGCAAAGCACTTAATCCCCATTTAGAAATAGTGTATTTTTTACCTGCACTGCTAAGATATTCTATATATTTTCTACCTTTGTATTCAATACTGTATCTTCAAAATAACATGAGAGCACTATCTATTGTCCGGTACATTAAGATTATTATAGTATTCCTATTATCCTGCCAATGGATTTATGCGGAACAATTCAGATTCATCCACTATGAAGTTGAAAACGGATTATCTTCCAATACAGTTCGCAGTATCATTCAGGATAGTCGTGGATTTATGTGGTTTGGCACAGAAAACGGATTAAACAGATTTGACGGCTATCATGTGAAAGTTTTTAAAAATATAATAGGTGACTCTACTTCTATCGGCAATAACTATATATATTCATTATTAGAAGATTCTGAAAAAATATTTTGGATAGGAACAGATGAAGGCGTCTATATCTACAATCCAGAACTGGAACAATTCAGATACTTTGCCGCTCAGACAGACAATGGGACAAAAATCAAGAGTAACATAACAGCTATTGCTGAAGCGTCCAATGGAAATATCTGGTTTGCAACGTTAAGTCAAGGTGTTTTCTGCTTCAACAAACAAGCACAACAACTAAAACATTATGAATCCATATCGGATAACAGCAATTCACTGATTTCAAACACAATATTCTATTTACACATCGATAATCAAGGTTCGATATGGGTTGCTTCCCAACAAAACAAAGGAACCATAAATCGCTATGACCCGGAAAACGATCAGTTCATCACATATCAGATAACGAAGATGAACGGAGAGCCTTGCAACTTACGGATCTATGCCATTGAAGATGGAGACGAAGATAATCTATGGATAGGAACTTGGAATCATGGCATTTGTCAGCTAAACAAAAAGACATTAAAAATAGAATCGTTCCTGGTACCGGGAACACAGAACGGAATCTCTCACGTTCACTATATCACCGAATACCAACCGGGTATTTTATTAATTGGCTCCGACGACGGACTTGCTTATTTTGATACAAAAACGAAGAAAGCAGAAGTAATGACAGCCACCGAATTAAAAAACAGTAGCCTTTCCAATAAATTTATCTATCCCATCTATAAAGACCGGGAAGGTGGTGTTTGGGTCGGTACTTATTATGGTGGTGTCAACTATGCCGCTCCGATGAAAGGAATGATCAACGGATATACCCATTCGGATTACAGTAATTCTGTCGGTGGAAATATTATCAGCTGTTTTTGTGAAGATCCATCCGGTAATATCTGGATCGGTTCAGACGATGGCGGACTGAGTTATTTTAATACGCAAAACAAAAAATTCACGAATTATCAGCCGGATCCGAACCGTAACAGTCTTTCCTACCATAATATCCACGCCTTGTTCCTGGATAACGAGAATTTATGGATCGGAACCTATTCTGGTAATCTGAATATATTAAATACCCGAACCGGTAAATTCTCCCAATATTTCGCCGACTCAACCGAAAAGACTCCTTCGGATATGAGCAGTGTGTATTCTATCTATAAAGACAAACAAAACAATATCTGGTTGGGAACCATGCAAAGCATCCTGCGTTATGACCGCCCAAACGATAGTTTCAGTAAAATCAAAGAAACAGGGACAACTACCAGTTGTATATTGCAGGATTCAGACGACAATATATGGTTTGCCACACTGGGTAAAGGACTCTTTTGTTTTAACCCAAAAACAGAGAAATGGGAACAATATACATTAAACCCTGATGATAAAAACACCTTATCGACCAACCAGATAAATAGTCTCTGCCTGGATGACAAACAACAATTATGGGTAGGAACCGATAACGGAATATGCCGGTTTGATAAAACAATCGGAAACTTCGTACGTGTACCGTTGAACATATCACAAGCAGCCGTCACCGGTGTCGTTTTTAATCTGGGCTATTTATGGATCAGTACGATTAACGGGCTTATATCCTACTGCCTAGAGACCGGAAAACAACGGATCTTCTTTAAGAGCGATGGACTACAAAGCGATCAATATGGAGTCAATGCCGTCTTACTGGCATCCTCAGGACTTTTATATCTGGGAACCACCAACGGCTTCTGCGAACTCGATACTCGTACCATCACCCTTAATACTTATATACCGCCGGTAGTAATTACAAACCTGCAAGTATTCAACAAAGATGTAAAAATCGAAAAGCAAGGTATTTTGCCTCAGTCGACAACCAGCATTAAAGAAATAGAACTCTCATACAAATATAATGTATTCAGCATCGAATATGTGAGCCTCAGTTATAGTGTACCGGCCAAAAACCAATATAAATATAAACTGGAAGGTTTCGACAAAGACTGGAACTTTGTAGGTAACCAGCGAAAAGCGACCTATACAAATTTACCGGCTGGTAAATACAAGTTCCATGTAATGGGTTCAAATAACGATGGCGTATGGAATGAAGAGCCTACAACGGTAGATATTATCATTCATCCTCCCTTCTGGCGTTCACATTTTGCCTATTTCATTTATATCATATCAGTCATAGGATTGGTATGCTACATTATATATGCCATGAAGCTACGAACAGAAAAACGTCATAAAGCCCGTATGCTTCAACTGAGTGTGGAAAAAGAGAAGGAACTGCACGATGCCAAGATCAATTTCTTTACATTGATCGCCCATGAAATACGAACACCGGTCTCTTTAATCATCGGGCCGCTTGAAAAAATAATGGAAACCTCATCAACTCTTCCTACAACGATCCAGAGCGCATTAAATATAATCGACCGCAACAGTCAGCGGCTCTTGTCATTAGTCAATCAGTTGCTGGATTTCCGGAAAGCGGAACAGGGAGCATTCGTGATCAATTTCTCCGAACAAAATATCCATGAATTACTTCAGAACCTGTATGATCGTTTCAAACCGATGATCGAACAGAAAGGTTTCATCTTTTCTTTTGATATGTCAGATAAAGGAATTATGGCCATTGTCGATCCCGAAGCGATAACCAAAGTCATCAGCAACCTGCTGACCAATGCCACTAAATACGCTGCCGGTAAAATTACAATGACCTGCGGGATTCATAACAAGGTTATTGTCATCAAAGTATCGGATGATGGCCGGGGAATATCCGAACAGGAACAGCACAATATATTCCTTCCTTTCTATCAGACAGCCCAAAGCCATAAACCGGGTACAGGACTCGGACTTTCGCTGGCAAAATTACTGGTAGATGCCCATCACGGCATGATTGAAGTAGAAAGTAAAGCAGAGCAAGGTACAACGTTTACCGTTACAATACCGTTGGAACAACCCAATGTCGTTCCGGCCGAATCAAAAAAGGATATAGTAACAGACTATACGGTTTCCGAAGAGGAACCGTACACCGAAGATGCCACCAGTCAACTAGTCGTATCTTCCAGCCGTCCCACATTATTAATAGTAGAAGACAATACCGACATGAGGAACTTCCTCCATGACAGTTTCAAAGAGACATACAATATTTTATTGGCAGAAAACGGTCAGGAAGGATTAGAACAGCTGAAAAAACAACCAGCCGATCTTATCATAAGCGACGTGATGATGCCGGTTATGGATGGTTTCGCTTTTGCCAAAGAGGTAAAAGAAAATGTTTCTTACAGTCATATTCCATTGGTATTGCTGACTGCGAAAACCGATAATATATCGAAAGTAACCGGTATAAAGTCCGGAGCAGATGCCTACATCGAAAAACCTTTCTCAACACAAGTTTTACGTGCCCAGATCGAGAATTTGCTCGAGTCGCGGAAAAAACTGCGAAAGAAGTTTTCAGAAATGCCGTTCGTTCCTCTGGATAGCGTAGCTGTCAATAAGGCTGACGAACAGTTCTTGTCGAAGATGAATGAGATCATTGAAAAAAATATATCGAATGTCGACTTCTCCATCGATATATTGGCAGAACAATTATGCATCAGTCGGTCAGGTTTGTTTGCCAAAATAAAAACGCTGGTAGAAATGACCCCGAATGAACTGATACAGCTTGTCCGTTTAAAGAAAGCCGCAGAGTTGTTAGCAACACAGAAATATCGTATCAACGAAATATGTTACCAGGTTGGATTCAACAACCCTTCTTATTTCTCCAAATGTTTTCAGAAACAATTCGGAGTTTTGCCGAAAGATTTTATGAACAAAAAAAACTAAAGCAGTATGAATATACAGCAACTCGAGTACATCCTGGCGGTAGACACATTCCGCCACTTTGCAAAAGCTGCAGAACATTGCAGAGTAACACAACCCACTCTCAGTATGATGATCCAAAAGTTGGAAGACGAACTGGGTATTAAATTATTCGACAGAAATATGCAACCAGTCTGTCCTACCCCGGCCGGACGAAAGGTGATCGACCAGGCCCGTACCGTATTATACCAGGCATCCCTGATAAAAGATATTGTGAATGAAGAAGAGCAGTCGCTGAAAGGAACTTTCCGCCTGGCTGTTTTACCGACGATTGCCCCTTATCTGCTTCCCCGTTTCTTCCAGCAGCTATCGGAAAAACATCCCGACCTGGATATCCGTATCCTGGAAATGAAAACAGCCCCGACGATGTCTGCCATATTAAACGGAGAAATCGATGCAGCCATCATTGCCAACCAACCGACCGAGACACAGCTGCAAGGCGATACATTATATTACGAACAGTTCTTCGGTTATGTAGCCGAAAACGATCCGGTATTCAAAAAAGACCTGATCCGTACAGCCGATATCAGCGACGAACACCTCTGGTTGCTGGATGAAGGACATTGCTTCCGCGATCAGTTAATGCGTTTCTGCCAGATGGAGAAAGTAAAACTCCGCCAGGCAGCCTATCGTTTGGGGAGCCTCGAAACATTCATGCGAATGGTTGAAAGCGGTAATGGTGTCACGTTCATTCCCGAACTGGCTACCCTGCAACTCAGCGAAGAACAAAAAAAGCTGGTACGTCCTTTCGCCATTCCTAAACCTGCACGCGAAATTGTCTGGATCACCCGTAAAGACTTTATCCGTCATACCATTGGAGGCATGTTGATCGAGAGTATCAAAAAGTCCGTACCGAAAGAAATGTTGACGCTTCAGGCCGGATTAAAAGTAGTCTGAACATTATTTTTTACTGCATGACAAAAAATATTATTACTTTTTGCTTGTAGTTTCCAAAAAAGCGTTACTTTTGCTGCATATTTAAAAACAAACAAGACAAATGAATCGATTTAGCTTTACATATTTCTTTTATTACTTTTACTTTAGCAGAGTGAAGGCAGGAATTTGTATGTAAAGCGTTGATGATAGAAATGTATCAATAAATAATATAAAGTCCTGCCGGTTTCGGTAGGACTTTTTTTGTGACAATAAATTAGAAAGATGAAAAAGAAAGTAGCAATTCAGGGAATAGCCGGTTCGTATCACGACATCGCTGCCCGTAGCTTCTATGAAGGTGAAGATATTGAAATTGTTGGATGCAATACATTCAGAGATGTTATTTCAGCCATAAAGAAAGACCCGTCTTTATTGGGACTGATGGCTATCGAGAATACCATTGCGGGAAGCTTGCTGCAGAACCATGAACTGATCCGCGAAAGCGGTCTGCGGGTGATCGGTGAATACAAACTGCGTATTTCGCATTCCTTGGTTGCACTGCCGGGAACGTCGATACACGATGTCACGGAAGTCAACTCCCATCCGATCGCATTGATGCAATGTACCGACTTCCTCGACACCTTGCCGAATGCCAAAGTGGTGGAAAAAGAAGATACCGCGATGAGTGCCCGATGGATTGCCGAGAATAAGCTGGAAGGACACGCTGCTATCTGCGGGAAACTGGCCGCCCAGATCTACAAGATGGAAATACTGGCCGAAGGGATAGAGACCAATAAACGAAACTTCACCCGCTTCCTTGCCATAGCAGACCGCTGGACAGCGGAAGATCTTCTTGAGAAGTCAGACATCAACAAATCTTCACTGGTATTCGCTCTCCCCCACACTTCCGGCAGTCTCTCCAAAGTTCTTTCTATCCTTTCTTTTTACGACATGAATCTTTCTAAAATACAATCGTTGCCGATCATCGGCCGCGAATGGGAATACTTGTTCTATATCGACCTGACATTCGTCGATTATACCAGATACAAACAAGCATTGGATGCGATCATCCCATTAACAAAGGACTTAAAAATATTAGGTGAATATGCAGAAGGAAAACAAAGTGTGTAACATCACACCTGCCGACCGTGTCGGTAGCGTACAGGAATACTACTTCTCAAAGAAACTGAAAGAGGTAGCCGAAATGAATGCCGCAGGCAAGAACGTAATCAGCCTAGGTGTAGGTAGTCCCGACCTGCCTCCTTCGGAACAAACGATCGAGACATTGTGCGAACATGCCCATAATGCCAATGAGCACGGTTATCAACCTTATGTGGGTATTCCGGAATTACGTAAAGGTTTCGCAGACTGGTATCAGACATGGTACGGAGTTGAACTGGACCCGAAAACGGAGATCCAGCCGCTGATCGGTTCCAAGGAAGGTATCCTGCATATCTCGCTGGCATTCCTGAATCCGGGAGACGGCGTATTGGTTCCCAACCCGGGTTACCCGACATATAGCTCTGTCAGCAAACTAGTACAGGCCAACCTGATCTCCTACGAACTGAAAGAAGAACTGAACTGGCAACCGGATTTCGAAGCATTGGAAAAGATGGATCTTTCCAACGTGAAACTAATGTGGGTAAATTATCCCAATATGCCGACCGGAGCCAATGCGAGTATGGAACTTTTTGAGAAGCTGGTTGCTTTCGGACGTAAACACGGTATTATTATATGTAATGACAATCCGTATAGTTTTATCCTGAACGAGCATCCGTTAAGCATCCTCAGTGTACCGGGTGCCAAAGATATCTGCATCGAAATGAACTCGATGAGCAAGGCACACAATATGCCGGGTTGGCGTATGGCTATGTTGGCTTCGAACGCACAATTCGTTCAATGGATACTGAAGGTGAAAAGCAATATCGACTCAGGCCAGTTCAAACCGATGCAACATGCAGCGGTGGAAGCCCTCAAAGCTCCGAAAGAATGGTACGATACCATGAACCGCACTTACCGTAGCCGCCGCGACCTGGCAGGACAAATCATGCACGCCATAGGATGTACGTATGATGAAAACCAGGTGGGAATGTTCCTTTGGGGAAAGATACCGGCTACAGCAGAAGGAAGTGAAGCACTGGCAAACAAAGTATTGTACGAAGCCAATGTATTTGTCACTCCCGGATTTATCTTCGGAAGTTGTGGCGAACGTTATATCCGCATTTCCCTTTGCTGCAAGAATGAAGCATTACAGGAAGCATTAGACAGAATCAAACAATTAAAAATAAACAAATAAAAGTATACAATCATGGAAATGGAATTAGAATCGATCTTATTACCCGGTGTAGACCCCCAGCGTCCTATCATCATCTCCGGCCCGTGTAGCGCCGAAACAGAAGAACAAGTTATGGAAGCCGCTCACCAGCTTTCATCCAAAGGAGTTAAAATATTCCGTGCCGGAATCTGGAAACCCCGTACTAAACCGGGAGGTTTCGAAGGTATTGGAGCAGAAGGTCTGCAATGGTTGAAACGCGTGAAGAAAGAAACCGGTATGTATGTCGCTACCGAAGTGGCAACTAAAGACCATGTATTCGAAGCCTTGAAAGCAGGCATCGACATTCTGTGGATCGGTGCTCGTACAACCGTAAACCCGTTCGCCGTACAGGAGATTGCCGATGCACTGAAAGGTGTAGACGTCCCTGTACTGATCAAGAACCCGGTAAACCCGGATTTGGAATTGTGGATCGGAGCATTCGAACGTCTGTACGGAGCCGGTATCCACAAACTGGGAGCCATCCACCGCGGATTCAGTTCATACGACAAAAAGATGTACCGTAACCTGCCGCTGTGGCATATTCCTATCGAACTGCGCCGCCGCATGCCGAATCTGCCGATCTTCTGCGATCCCAGCCATATCGGTGGTAAACGCGAACTGATCGCTCCGCTGTCTCAGCAGGCTATGGACCTGAGCTTCGACGGTTTGATGATCGAATCGCATCCATGTCCGGATTGCGCATGGAGCGATGCTTCACAGCAGATCACTCCGGATGTTCTGGATTATGTTGTCAACCTATTGGTTATCCGTAACGAGACACAAACAACAGAAAACCTGGCCGAACTGCGTCGCCAGATCGACGGTATCGACGAACAACTGCTCGAACTGCTGGCTAAACGTATGCGTATCTCACGCGAGATCGGGGTCTATAAAAAAGAGCACAACATGCCGATCCTGCAATCACCGCGTTACAGTGAGATCCTGGAAAAACGTTCGGATATGGGACAGACAATGGAACTGAACGTGGATTTTGTAAAAGAAATATTGAAAGAGATACATGAAGAGTCTGTTCGTCAGCAGATGATCATCATGAACGAGTAATAAGCCACCCTGCCCCGTCTGTAACCTACGCAACACTGCCTAGATGACGGACGGGGTAGCACGTAGGTTGTAGACGTGGAAGCGCGTAGACAACGAACGGAAAAATAAAAAGACAAAAAGAATAAAGACAATGAAGATATTAATATTAGGTGCCGGAAAGATGGGTTCTTTCTTCACCGACTTGCTGAGTTTCGACCATGAAGTAGCTGTATTGGAAAGCGATCCGAAAAGGATGCGTTTCATTTACAATGCTCTTCGTCTTCAAAAACCGGAAGAGGTTGCAGAGTTTGCTCCTGAATTGGTTATCAACTGTGTGACATTGAACTATACGATCGAAGCGTTTAAAGCCGTCCTTCCTTACCTGCAACCGTATTGTATTATTTCGGACATTGCATCCGTAAAGACCCATCTGAAAGAGTTCTACGAAACCTGCGGTTTCCCGTATGTTTCCACTCACCCGATGTTCGGTCCTACTTTTGCCAATCTGGGACAGTTGGAAAAAGAGAATACAATCATTATCTCCGAAGGCGACCATCTGGGAAAGATTTTCTTCAAAGATATTTACGCCAGCCTACGCCTGCATATCTGCGAATACACATTCGAAGAGCATGATAAGGTGGTGGCTTATTCATTAGGTATTCCTTTTGCATCGACAATGGTATTTGCCGCAACGATGAAGCATCAGGATGCACCCGGTACGACATTCAAGCGTCACATGAAGATTGCACGCGGACTGTTGTCGGAAGATGATTACCTGTTGACTGAAATCCTTTTTAACCCGCGTACACCGAAACAGATCGCTCGTATCCAGGAAGAACTGAATATTCTTCAGGAGATCATCAAGGATAAAGACTCCGAGGCAATGAAAGGCTATCTGACAAAGATCCGTAAGAACATTGAATAACAATCGTCACTAACCGCGCAGGTAGTCGTAATTACCCGCGCGGCTGGTGACTACAGGCTGCGCGGGTAATTTTTATCTATATGACTATATTTATCAGTAAAATCGTGATTTTATTCAGCAATGAAATTACCTTGCCCTACACTCCAGTCGTTACCGAAGAAACCGGATACTTCAACTCCACGAATACCTTCTTTCAGGACATCCACGTTAAAGATCAATAAGTCGGGGAAACCGGTAATACCGGAGATATAATCGTTCGGATAGGTTGCTTTCATTCCTTCGATACCAGTTCCGGCCACTACACCGACGCTGGCTGTACGGCTATCGGGACGGGGATAGACGAAATAAGTTCCCAGGTTATTACCCTTCATTACTTTGTCTCCCATCCGTATCTCACCTTTCAGAACCTGTACCGGAGCATTCTTCAGAAGCTTATTCCAGGCTTTATTGTTCGCTGCATTTCCATAAAGGACAACATTCCGGTCGGCATAGGCAGACGGAGCAAAGTCTTTATCGGCAATCACTTCGATAGAACCGTTTCCTCTGTAAAGGAATGTTTCCGCATCGAACCGTGCTTTGTTCTGATACCATGCGTTTTCTTCTTTATTGCCTCCGGTGGCATATACAAATACCACATTATTGTCGAAAGCCTGCTTGAAACCACCATAACGTGAAGGATATTTCTCCGCTACCGATACCTCGTCGATCAATGTCCATTTACCGGAAACTTTCTTCAAGATAGCCGGTTTACTTCCATCTGCACGAAGCGTTTCATTGTCGATCGCTATTATTGCTTCCGCCGGAAGTTCCAGAGCTGGAAGATCAAAGGTGAGGGAAGCGACATTCGAGGTTGTTCCTTCAAGCCCTTTGCCGGTTTGCTTGAAAGATACGGAAGAAAAAGCGTAGGCGGTATCCTGCTGATTTATGGTTACCCAATAATCTTTAGCGGAAATAGCAGGAGAGGCAGTATGGAACTCCAGTTGCTTCACTTCGCCGGCAGCCGGAACTTTATGCCAGCGGAAATAATCGAATATAGGTTTCCAGTCTACGCTCTCGTTGCTGTACCAATGCGAACCACCGGGATATTCATAATAACAGAAGTCCGGGTGGAAAGTACCCAACAGTTCACGCATCTGGCGTACCTGCTGGATAGGAACCACATTATCGGAGTCGCCATGCAGGATATAGATACCCGATTGCAGGAAGTTTTTCTTCAGATCCAATACACGTCCGGCATTAGCAGCCCGGCAAATCATATCGAAATGCATCTCTCCCACATTGGCAGCATCGGCATTCGGTCGGGAGTAGCGGGCAATATCCGGATAACTGGCACAGGGAGCGATAGCAGCAAAACGATCGGGATAAGTAACACCGAGGAACCAGGTTCCGTGTCCACCCATCGAATGACCGGTCAGGTAGGTATGCGACGGATCGGTTTTTAATACTTTCTCTGCTTCAGCTAGAACTTCCATTGCGTCGATACGTCCCCACTCTTCCCAGTTGAAACCGAACGGCCGGCGATTGGTCGGAGCGACGATATGTCCCCAGTCTTTCGGAGCATAGGCACGGGCCTGATTACGGGCTTCCACAGATGCTCCGTGAACAGAAAGGAACAATGCCTGATTATCGGCCTGAGTCGTGGATGGAGTCACACTATAATATTGCACGCTGCCATCTACATTACTGATAAAAGTCCGTTCATGAATGGAAGAAGCGTCTTTTTGCTGAAAAGCGATTTCAGTACGGTCGATCTCTTTTCCCGACTTATCCAATAGAGTAACAGTAGCCTTCGTTTCCCCTTTCTTTGTGGAAACGGCTGCCGGAACCTGGAATTTGACCTTACGTACCATCATAGGCATGATATCGTCCGTTGCAATAGTAGCAGTCTCACCGCTTTCCAGTTTACACTGTATTTTTAATCCGGACAGATGCTTATCCTGCGCATTGACAACACGGATGGCGGCCCATTTCTCTCCCGTTTCTCCATTAATGATGTCCGGCAGGGTCATATCTCTTTTTGTGAACATCACCGGTTTAGTCGGGATGATCAATTTGGCCTCTACCCGACCGAAACGTCCCGGGGTGAAGATAAATTCGTTATTTCCCTTTTGCAAACGGAAAGGGATCAACGTATAAGCAAAATCGTAATGATCGCCTTCGTGTGGCATACCATTGATAAAAGTACGGGTGTTTCCACTCGATTCGAGTAAGGCGATCTGTGGTTTATCCGCTTCATAAGCTGTATAAACATACGCACGACGTAAGGCACGATTGGCAAATTTTCCGGTAGAGTCGGCAGCGATCGGAGTCCATTGTACGGCTTCCCGGGTACGTCCGTAGTTCGTTGCAGTCAGGTCATTTTCCGAAGGAGTACGGAATTTGCCGGTTGCAATCTCCCATCCCAGACCGTCGGAGGTGGTGAACAAATAACCGGAAGGGGCTGTCACAGGGACAAAGTATCCCTGCTTAAAAGCATGGAGGATGACACCTTCGTCCACACGTTCTACCCTCTCTTTTCCGAAATACTCGACAATATTACCTGTCGTTTGTTGTGCTATCAGCGGAGCCATACTTATAAACAGCCCGGTAGCAATCAAAATGAACATTTTCTTCATGTGAAATAAATTAGTGGTTGTATCTTACATCCAGTAGTACTGATCCATTATTTCCTTCATCCGTGGCGTATCGGCATCGGTATCTCCTACTTCCTCACGAAGTTTCAATAGTTCCTGCTTCATTTCCTTGATGATATCTTTATACTGAGGATCATTATACATGTTCTTATCCTCCTTCGGATCTACCTGCAAATCATGGAATTCCCATGCCGGAGTGGTCGGCGTTTCTTCCGATCCCGTCGCATTCAGGCGGTCGCCATACAAGAACATCAGTTTATAACGCTCGTTTCGGATACCCATATGAGCCGGACGGATGGAATGATGTGTCCAGTAGCGATAATACATTTCTTTCCGCCAGTCGGCAGACGTCTCCCCTTTCAGATTCTCCCGGAAGCTTTTACCTTGCGACAAATCCGGAGCCTTTACTCCGGCATAATCGGCCAGTGTCGAAGCAAAGTCGACGTTCAGGATAATATCTTTATTACGTGTTCCGGCCGGAATTTCTTTCGGATAGCGGATCACGAAAGGCATGTGCAAAGGTTCTTCGTACATCATCCGCTTATCGAACATACCATGTTCACCCAGGAAATAGCCCTGGTCGGAAACATAAACTACGATCGTATTCTTACTCAATCCCTCTTCATCGAGCATCTTCAACAGACGGCCTATATTATCGTCGATCGTAGCACCACAACGCAGGTAGTCCTTGATCATCTTCTGGTAGATCTTCTTACGGGCGGCAACCTTATCCATACCTTTTGTAGAGAAAGGCAATTCCGGATAACGGCACCACCAGGCATCCGGATCCTTCGAAGCGGTCTCCCAACGCCATCCCATATTCTCCAACTGCTGTCCGGTGAAAGCTCTGCCCGACTCTTCCGGGCCGAACTCCATCATGCTTTCGGGTTCAGGGAATACCACATCGTCATAAAGATGTTTCATCCGTTCGGGGAAATCCCAGGGTTCGTGGGTTGCTTTGAAATGGCAACACATCATAAAAGGTTTGTTCTTATCACGGTTGCGTATCCACTCCATGGTCTGATCGGTTACGATATCAGTCGAGAAGCCTTTTACCTCCACACCTTGTTTCCCTTTATCGTCGTCCACCCAGTTTTCGGCAGTCTTGAAAATCGGATTGACATATTCACCCTGGTCGTGGAACACATTGAAATGATCGAAACCGGCAGGTTGTCTCTTCAAATGCCACTTACCGATCAAGGCTGTCTGATAGCCACCGGCCTGCATTTGTTTTGCAATGTTATCGACGGCCGGCTCCAGTCCATCCTCCAGGGTATACACACCATTACGGTGGCTGTATGCTCCGGTCATGATAGCGGCACGGCTCGGTGCGGAGATCGAGTTGGTACAGAAACAATTATCCAACACACAACCTTCGTCAGCCAAACGGCGGATATTTTCATTCTTTACATAGTCAGCCAGGATACCTCCATAGATACCCCACGCCTGACCGGTATGGTCGTCAGACAAAATAAAAAGGATGTTCGGGCGTTCTTCCGCCTCTTTCTCCGTCTTTTTGTTCGAGTTGCAACCAATGATAGGCAAGCATGTTGCTAACATACCTGCCTTTAAAATTAGATCAGCGTTTTTCATTACCTAATATATAATAATATGTTATTTTAATTTTCCTGGTTCGCGACGTCCTGTTCCCTTCACACGTGTCAGATTATCTCCCAGATCCTTACGCATATCATCAGCGATCTTCATTAATTTGGCAGCCTCTTCCGGATACTGGGATATGACATCGTAACGTTCTCCCGGATCACGACGCAGATCATACATTTCAGTCTTCTTCAGTTCCAGGTTTGTCAAATTTCCCGGCTGGCCGTCGTTACCCGGCGCGTAAGCACCATAAGTGACATATTTATGTGGGAACACAAGTTTGAATTTACCGTCTGTCACAGCCTCCAAATCGTTTTTGTGATAATAATAAACGAATGACTCGCGTGGATTAGCATCCTTTTCTCCTTTGATAAGAGGAACGATACTTACACCGTCGATCTTACGTTGTGGAAGCGGGGCACCGCTGAGTTCCGCCAATGTCGGCAACAGGTCTATATTGGATGCCAGTTTATTACAGGTTGTACCCGGCTGAACAGTTCCTTTCCAGTACATCACACACGGGATACGGTTACCACCATCAAAAGTAGTAGCTTTAGCTTCGCGAAGCCCTCCGGCCGAACCGGCATGGTTTCCGTAGTTAGCCCACGGACCATTATCGGAAGTAAGGACGATCAGGGTATTTTCTTCCAATCCCTGTTCACGTAATGCTTTCAATACTTCACCGACACTCCAGTCCAGTTCCATCATTACATCACCGTATAACCCCTGTTCACTCTTTCCTTTAAACTTATCGGAAACAGCCAGAGGCACATGCGGCATGGAATGTGCCAGATAAATAAAGAACGGTTTATTTTTGTTCTTCTTGATGAAGTTTACCGTACGGTTCGTATAATCGGTTGTAAATTGGGTCTGATCGGTGTTATAACCGACTATTTCGTTTCCATCGTAAGTCGGCAGATCCGGAAAATTGAAGACTTCCCCCTGTTGCGGGTGGAAAGGCCACATATCATTGGAATATGGCAGTCCGTAATATTCATCGAAACCGTTCTGCAAAGGAAGGAATTGTTTGGCGTCTCCCAAATGCCATTTACCAAAAACAGCCGTACTATATCCTTTTTGTTTCAGCAACTCTCCTATCGTCATTTCATCAGGACTGATGCCATAATCGGAACCCGGCCCCGGTGCTCCGGCAAAACCGATACGGTTCGGATAACATCCGGTCAGCAATCCGGCACGCGATGCACCGCTGATAGGTTGTCCGGCAAGGAAATGGGTGAAACGGACTCCCCCGGCGGCCATACGGTCGATGTTCGGCGTTTTGTATCCGTAGGCACCGTTATAGGAAAAGTCTCCGTAGCCTGCATCATCGAGGTTGATGATAATGAAATTAGTGTAGTTTGCGGCCACACCAGCCATTGAAAATGCGGACGTAGCAGCCAATAAGAATAGTTTACTGTTCATGATATTATGTTTCTTGTTAAACTTTGCGAACTTTAAGAGTAGACAAAGTTCGCAAAGTTTTCTAAAGAAACAAATAATATTATAGGAGTTTTCTTCCTACAAACACTTAGGGTTCAATCACAATATCGAATTCGTCACAGTCGCCGGTACGCCAGGCAAACGACTCCGTTGTCGGAGAAATACCAAACAAAGGAGAATAAGTTTTTACCTTGATCGTTTTCCCATCCGGCATAAATTCCAGGATACGCAACCAACCGTCTCCCCCGTTCCCATGCCAACCGCCTCCGGCTGTCTGAGCGTTGAACATCATTTGGAATACACTTTTCCCGGCTATATTCTTATCCGTACGGCGTCCTACATTGTGGCAGAAATCATCGACCAGACAATAGTGACCACAAATCAGCATACGGATATTGGAAGAGGGATACAACAGTTTCTCCCAGATCGCTTTCCCATAATTAGCCGGAGATACTTTATAGTTTTCGGATTCGATCACCGTTCCGTCCCACCGCAAATAGGAATGTGTCAGAACAAAAACCTTATGATCGGCAAACTTCTTACCGGCAGCTAAATCTTTCGCCCATTCGAGCACCTCATCACGGGGAGCAAACTCTGTCGTAATAACAAGAATTTTGCCCCAATGAGGTTCATCGAACGCAAAAGCCGCATTCTCCAATGTCGGTAATCCGAATGCATTATTGCAAACGCTGACTAATGAGTTTTTCCATGCACTGTTACGCTCCACCGGGAAATATTCAGGAAACCGGCACAGGCGGTTCTCCGAACGGGTATATCCATAATCATGATTTCCGCCACAAATGATATAAGGGATCTTATTATCTAACTTAGCAAAGGCATTGGAAGCTGCTTTCCATTGCTGGGTACTTGTCTGGTTTCCGTTTACATTATCCGGAACGATATATTCGTTTTGTTCCACCAGATCACCGGTACATAACACAGCCTTCACCGACAGTTTGTCCAGATTAGCAGCCGTCCATGCAGTCATCAGGTCGAAGAGCGGCTGGTTGGTATCGAACTTGGTATAACTCTGCGGGTCCGGTAAAAGGATCATTGAAAACGATTCGGCATCCGTCAATTCCGGTTTTCCCGCTCCCGGTTGTCCGCTTTTATTCTGAGCTGTTGCCATCAGAAATGGCAACAGCATACATATACAAATAAGTTTCTTCATTTTATTTATCTATTCATTAAAGAGATACACATCAGTTACCCCAACCGGAGTGTTGTTGCAAATTCTTATTGGAATTCAATTCATCGGCAGGATAAGGCAGATCAAACAATTTTTCATCCCAGGCAAACCCGCCGACACGGGGCCATTCTTCCTTCAATGTTCCCCAACGTTTCAAATCATAATACCGCATGCAGTCTACTGCAAAAAGTTCTACTCTCGATTCGTAGTTTATCGCATTCATGGCTTCTTGCCCGTTGGTGATTGTGAACGGCGGTAATACATCTTTATCGGCCATTTCTTCAGGTATATATTTCTCCGGATTAGCTAATGCGAACCGACGGGCACGGGAACGGACTTTTTCTATATATTCGGAACATTTTGCATAATCAGGAGCCGACTTTAATGCATACGCCTCCGCAATATGCAAATAAACTCTCGGCAAAAGCATTAAATGGATATCCGTCCGTTTATTCCAGGTGTTCTCGCCATACCATACTCCCCTTTTCTGAACATCATAACCGGTTGCCGTATTGACAAGCCAGTCCTGTTTCCATGTCATCTGTTTTCCGGTTGTCGTTTCGACTTCATCCATGATAGTGAAAAATGTCGCATCGAAACGAGGATCACGGTTTTTCCAACTCTCAGTTGCTTTATAATAAGACGATTCATTTATCGGTTTACCGTCTATCGCTTCATAGAAATCAACCAATTCACGGGACGGATAAAAATAATCGCCGGAATAGGTATCGCCGCGCATAATACGTCCGTCTTCACCCAAATCTTCGATAGTACCCCAATAGAACTCCCGGTATGTTTCCACACCACTGCCAAAACCTACCGAGAAAATGATCTCCGGGCATGCTTCATAATCTACTCTCAACACATTCCCCGGATTTTCAATTAATGAATAGCCGTATTTCTCGACCTGTTCACCGGCTTTTATCGCATTCTCATACTCTTTTTCATACAGATAGACTTCGCATAAGTAAGCATAAGCCGCTCCTTTCGTTGCCCGGTTCTGATATTTATCCTCCCAGGCGTCCGGTAAATTCTGAGCGGCAAATTCAAGATCAGGAAGAACGGTCTGCTTAATGATCTCATTCTTGGGAGTTGCTGCTAATTGTACATCATCCTCATTGGTCGGGTCTGAGACAGAAACGGAACGCAAAGGAACATCTCCATAGAACTGGACCAAGCGGAAATACCAGAATGCCCGGATAAAGAACATCTCTGCCAGGTGTTTATTGCGGGTATCTTCATCGATGATATCGGCAGGCATATTCTTCACTCCTTCGATATTTTTATTACAAACAGCTATCCCCTGATAAGCACGCTGCCAGATACCTTTCACCAGATTCGATTCATTCGGATTAAAGGATCCGACATAAAAAGGTTGGGCATCTTTAAAACCGGCAGACGATAGATCACCAGTCATTCCCAGTTCCAGTTGAGCGTCCGCCCAATGGGCATTCAGCTTCTGCAACTTGGCATAGCAGGCCATAGCCGCCAGGTCAGCATGCTCCTTCTGGGTAAAGAAAGTCGTTTCGTCAATTGAACCATAAGGATTCCGGTCCAGGAAATTATCCATACAGCTTGTTGTCAGTATACACAACAAGATCAATAATCCTATTATATTCGATTTCATAACCATCTTCTTTTAAAATGTTAAATTCAAACCTACCAAAAATATTCTCGGAGTCGGGAAGTCGTCCCCCCAGTTCGTATAATGTCCGACCCCGTTACCATTCTCCGGATCGAAGCCGTCAAACGATTTACTATGGATCGTAAAGAGATTCTCTCCGGATACGAACACGCGTGTTCTGAACGATTTTACAGGAACGGTATAACCCAAAGTCAACGAGCGCAATTTCACGAATGACGTATTGGCAACCATCAGATCCGTCATCTCTTCATACGATTCGGACTGGATCAGTGCCGGATATTTCCCTTCAGGATCAGCCCCCAATGTCCAGCGGTTATCATACCAGTGACGGCTCATATTACGGTTTGGGAAACGGTTCTGGAACGACATCGGTGCATGTTGCTTCCTTCCGAAAACACCGGCAAACACAGCATTGAAATCAAATCCTTTCCAGTCGGCAGAAAGGGTAAGGCCGGCACTCACCTTGGGGATATAACTACCTAAGATAGTACGGTCGTCACTATCGATCTTGCCATTACCATCCAAATCGACATATTTCAAACGTCCGATCTTGGCATTTCCCTGCCCCATCGCTTTATATTTATCGGCCTCTTCCCGGGTCGTGATAACACCTCCGGTCTTATAACCATATAATGCATCGACCGGTTCGCCGACACGATTGATCGTCACGCCGCCGTAACTACCGATGGAGGTAACTTCTTCCGTTACACCTTCACTCAACTTCTTGATTTCATTATGCAGGAAAGAAACGTTTCCGGAGACACTAAACGTAAAATCCCTTACCTTACCGTTATATCCAACTTCAAGGTCAAAGCCACGGTTCTGAACTTTTGCATAGTTCACGTTCGGTGCAGTCATACCCACAGAGAGCGGTAATACCATACTACGCAAAATACCGTCCGTACTCTTGATAAAATAATCGGCTGTCATAAACAGTTTACCGTTCAGTAAACCCAGGTCGAGACCGATATTGGTCATCGTTGTCGTTTCCCATTTCAGTTTCCTGTTAGACAAAGCAGTCTGGCTATATCCGTAATATAAAATCTGGTTATTTCCGCCATTACCCAACATCACTTTCTGGCTTTCCACAGCTGCTATGGTCGGATACCATGAACCGATCGACTGGTTTCCTAATTGTCCCCACGATGCTCTTAACTTCAAAGAACTAATCGACTTTACCGAGAAGAAATCTTCTTCAGAGATACGCCATGCACCGGAGAAAGATGGGAAAACACCCCAACGTTCGCCCCCTTTGAAACGGGAAGAACCGTCAGCCCTTAAATTGACAGAGAAAAGATATCTTCCGGCATAATCGTAATTGACACGTCCGAACCAGGAAGCCAACGCCAACTGGCTCTTTCCTCCCTCCAACGTCCGATCGATAGAATTTGTACCTCCATTGATCACATGCATATTATCTACTTCGGATACAAAATCCTTTACAACACCTTTCAGGTTATCCTTCGAAAACAGCTGCTGGGAAAAACCACCCATAGCATTGATCGTATGTTTACCAAAGACCTTATCGAAATAGAGCAAATAATCCGTTACCCACATAAACTCCTTCTGGCGGTTCTCCGAATAGCTATTCTGGTTATTGGTCTGTCCCCCGTCACTGAAAAGAGGCTTAAATGCTTTATCTTCCGAATAAACCATATCGATACCTCCATTAAAACGGAACTTTAACCAGTCGGTGAACTTATATTCCACGAATAGATTATCCAATACGCGGTAATTATCGTTCGTAGGTGTGTTCCAACCCACTTCGGCGATGGCATTCTTGGAACTGGTATAGGCCGGATCGGGCTCTCCGTAGCTGCCATCCGCATCATAAGCCGGGATGATCGGCGCATTGAAAATAACATCGGAGTAACGGTTGTCTTTACTGCCTTTCGTGTTGCGGTATGCCAGATGCACATTGTTACCGATTGTCAGGCGACTATTGACCTGTCCTTCTATATTGGCACGTAAAGATGCTTTCTGGAAACCGGTATTGATGGCAATACCATCCTGATTCAGATATTCGGCAGAAAGGTAATAACGAGTTTTTTCACCTCCTCCCGATACACTGGTATTTATATTATAAGTTGGCGCCGAGCTATAAATATAATCACTCCATTTGGTTCCTTTACCGAATGTCGAAGGATCGATACCATCAAACTTGGTAGTCGGATTTCCTCCGTCGATCGCTTGTTTATTGTCACGCATTTCCTGAATGGCTGAAACAAATTCTTCCGCAGTCAGCAAATCCATAATATTGGAAGCTGTTTGCATACCCCATGTTGCATTGACGGATACTTTAGCTGCACCGGTAGAACCCTTCTTGGTTGAAATCAAAATAACCCCATTGGCTGCACGTGATCCGTAAATAGCAGCAGAAGAAGCATCCTTCAAAACGTTTACAGTCTCGATATCACCGGGATTCAAAGTCTCAAAACCGGATGTAACAGGAACCCCGTCAATAATAATAAGCGGATTACTGTCGCTACCGCTACCGAAAGTCCCGACCCCACGTATCTTGATAGATGTCTCAGCTCCGGGGAAACCGCTGTTGCTCAGGACAGACATCCCCGACATCTTTCCCTGTAAAGCTCCTCCGACTGAAATATTCGAATTGGTAGCCAGATTTTCGCCGCTCAGGACAGAAGCAGCTCCCATCAAATCTTTTTTCTTCATCGTGCCATACCCGACAACTACGACCTCTTCCAGGTTCTGTGCATCGACCTGCAACTTAAGATTATGGACCGTCTTATTACCCACTTTTATTTCCTGCGGAAGATATCCGATATAAGAAACAAGCAGGATATCATCATTACCGGCCTCAATTGCATACTTTCCGTTCAGGTCTGTGACCGTACCGTTCGTTGTTCCTTTGATAACAATATTCGCACCAATGACAGGTTCCCCGTTTTCATCAACTATTACCCCGGAAACAGGACGTAATGATTGAGAGGAAAAAGATGCAGGTCCTCCCACCGCTTTCTTACTGACAGAAATGGTATTATCCGTTCTGTCGAAATGTAATCCGGCCTGCTTCGTTATTTCTGCCAATACGGTAGAAAGGGAAGCATCCCGAAAGTTTAAACTTAACGATTGATTCGCTTTAAGGACTGTTTCTCCATAAAAGAATTTTAAGCCTGTCTTTTCGGATATCTCCTTAAAAATCTTTTCTACAGGCTGATTCTGTACTTGAATTGTTATTTTCTCTGACTGGTTCGGTTGGGCGGCCAAAGGCTGTAAACACAAAATTGCTAAAAAAACAAAATGTGCGAAATAACCGACCCGGCGATACTTCTTATTAGTTAGGAAGTTCATAACTTTGGGAGTTTAATTGTTGTTTTAAATAGAAATATTAAAAACGACTCCGTATAAAATAATACCGGGAGTGGACGCTTTGGTATTATTTTACAGGAATTTTGAAAGGAAGGTCTGCTGCAGGTCTTCCTTTTCTTTGGTGTTTTTTCAGGTTGTATCTTTCATAACATTTTCGATTAACAGGTTAATAATCAACTTTATTTATAGAGTATAATTTTATCGCCCTCCTTGCGGTACTTTATATCCGTAGAATACCGGATAGACTTAAGAACCGATTCCAGACTTTTATTATCATGTTCTCCATATATATAATTATCATAAGGAACATTGCCGGAAAACTCAATCTTGCAGTTGTACATTCGCTCCAGTTCTTTTGCAACGCTACGGATCGGCGTCTTGTTGAAATACAGACCTCCATCGATCCAGACTGTTGCATGACGTGCACTTTCATTCCGCTTCTGTATCTCCCCGTTTTTCCTGGAAAAGACAAGCTGCTCATCCGGTAACAAACGCATCATAGCATCCGTCATATCCACCTGCACTTTCCCGGATCGCACACTCACCAGGATCTGTTCGTCAGCATCATAGGCTTTTACGTTGAATGAGGTACCCAATACCTTTACACTGGCATCTTTAGTGGAAACAATAAACGGTTTATCTTCGTCATGCTCCACTTCGAAAAAGGCCTCCCCATCCATTTCTATCCGACGGAAATCTTGTGTAAACCGTTCCGGATATTTCATAAAAGAGCCGGCATTCAATACGACTTTCGTTCCATCCGGTAAAATAATCCGTTTATGTTCCCCGTTTTTAACCCGTATTTCCGTATATGCCATATTCTGCAAATCCGTTACCCTCGAGAACCGATAGACTCCTAATCCCACAGAAACAACAAGAGCCAGCATAGCGGCATATTTTAATAATGAAACGAACGGGAATTTCTTCTCTTCCTTACGGATACGGTTTAATAATATACGTGCCTCCATCGTATACCGTTCATGTTGGAGAGATGTTGTTTCCTCCCCCTGTGCCGCCTGCCATACCTGATCCATTTCATCATCCACCTGTTTCGTATGCTGTTGCGTACGAAACAGGTGGATGATCCGGTCGGCATCTTTACGGGTATATATTCCGTTTACAAATCGTTTTAAAATAGTATTTTGTTTCAATTGCTCCATCTCTTTTTACGTGTATATAAATAGTACAGAGATAAGGAGTATAACTGGGATGCCGTTAACTTTTATTATATATTTAAGCAAAATAGAAGTAACAACAAGTCTGTATATGTCCCTGCATATTTAGCCAGATAAATGCGGATTATCTTCAATGAAGCAGAGATATGTTGCTGAACCGTATAAACAGAAATACCTAATTCGTCGGCTATCTCTTTATGCGATTTCATCTCTTTCCTGCTCATGTCGAATATCCTCCGTTGTTGGGTAGTCAGGTTCATTAGGGCTTTCTCCAACAATCCGTTCAAATCAGCATCCAAAATGGCTTCCTCCGTATCATTCGTGATTTCCACTGCCGCCGATAAGATTTTATTCTTTAGTTGTTGTTCTTTATCGATGCCGGCAAGCACATTCAATATCCTGTTCTTTACAATAGTATAAATATAGGGTGCAAACGGGTATTCCGGATTCAGAAAACGGCGATTCTGCCACACAGAGGCAAAAGCATCCTGATAAATATCTTCTGCGAATTCTTTTGACTTCAGAAACGTCATGGCAAAATACATCAGTCTGTTCTTATACAATGCGTATAATTCACAGAATGCGGTCTCGTCATTATTGAGTAATCCTGCTATTAATTTACGTTCCTGTTCCGAGTTGATATACATCCTATTTATAAATATCTCGTTCTTGCTTACAGATTCCTTTCCAGTCGTCAAATATAAAAAGATTCCATTATATCCCCTATTACATTTGAAAGAAGTATTTGTTTCGGATGTAACTTTCTCATGGTAATATCAGCAGGAAACCGTACATTTGTGTGATTTTTTACGAAAGGATTAGATTGCAGATGAAAGTATGTATTGCTGAAAAACCGAGTGTGGCACGCGAGATCGCCGAAGTACTGGGGGCTACAAAAAGAATGAACGGGTATATTGAAGGAAACGGATATCAGGTTACCTGGACATTCGGACATCTGTGTACACTGAAGGAACCGCATGATTATGCCGATGAATGGAAACGGTGGAGCCTGAGTGCTCTTCCGATGATCCCGCCCCGTTTCGGTATCAAACTGATCAGTAACCCTACTTATGAGCAGCAGTTCAAAGTGATCGAAACCCTCATGCAGAATGCCGAAATGGTGATTAACTGCGGTGATGCCGGCCAGGAAGGGGAATTGATACAACGCTGGGTGATGCAAAAAGCCGGCTGTACCTGCCCGGTATATCGGCTGTGGATCTCTTCTCTGACAGAAGAAGCCATCCGCGAAGGGTTCCAACACCTGAAAGAACAGACAGAATTCAAGACATTATACGAAGCAGGATTGTCACGGGCTATCGGTGACTGGCTATTGGGAATGAATGCGACCCGGCTCTATACAATACGGTACGGACAAAACCGTCAGGTATTATCCATCGGACGGGTACAGACACCGACACTGGCCCTGATTGTAAACCGCCAGGCAGAAATCGACAATTTCAAACCCGAACCTTATTGGGAATTGAAAACAATCTACCGGAATACGACCTTCTCCGCTACGAAAGGTAAATTCACCAAGAAAGAGGAAGGAGAAGCTTTTCTCGAAGTAGTACAAAAAGAGGACTTCACCGTCACTGACATTTCTGAAAAGAAGGGGAAGGAATATGCTCCAAGGCTTTTTGACCTGACTTCATTGCAGGTGGAATGTAATAAAAAGTTTGCTTTCACCGCCGACGATACATTGAAATTGATCCAGTCGCTCTATGAAAAGAAAGTGACGACCTATCCCCGTGTGGACACCACTTTCCTGAGTGACGATATTTATCCTAAAGTTCCGAATACCCTAAAGGGTCTGGTCGATTATACCGAGTTGACAGCTCCGGTACTGGCAGCCAAAATTCCTAAAAGCAAAAGGGTGTTCGACAACTCGAAAGTAACCGATCACCATGCGATCATCCCGACAGGAGTTCCAGCCCGTAACCTGACGGAAAATGAACGGAAAGTATACGACCTGGTTGCCCGTCGTTTCATTGCCGCCTTTTATCCGGACTGTGACATCTCCACGACTACCGTACTGGGTAAGGTCGATAAAGTGGATTTCAAAGTAACGGGAAAGCAGATACTAAAACCGGGATGGCGTGTCGTATTCGGTGCCGAACAAAAAGATCCGGATGCCGAACCGACTGAAGAAGAAGGTGTATTACCTGATTTCGTGAAAGGTGAAAGCGGTCCGCATAAACCTATTTTAAAAGAGACATGGACAACACCTCCCAAACCTTATACCGAGGCGACTTTGCTTCGTGCCATGGAAACGGCAGGTAAGCTGGTCGACAACGAAGAACTGCGCGATTCCCTGAAAGAGAATAGTATCCCGTTAATCGGCCGCCCCGCCACCTGTGCCGCCATTATCGAGACACTGTTCAAACGGAACTATATCCGCAAGGAGCGTAAAAACCTGTTCCCTACCGCCACCGGTGTCGAACTGATCGGTACCATACACGAGGAACTGCTTAAAAGTGCGGAACTGACCGGTCTATGGGAAAAGAAACTGCGTCAGATCGAACGGGGAACGTATGAAGCCCGTACATTCCTGGAAGAGTTGAAACAGATGGTCAATCAGGTAGTCATCAACGTACTGTCCGACCAGTCGACCCGTTCAATTACGATTGAAGAGGCCGTCAAGGAACAGCCAAAAGAGGAGAAAAAGGAAAAGAAACCTCGTAAGCCACGTGCTAAAAAGGAAAATACTCCGAAAAAGCAGACAGCAATCGAACAATCAGATAAACCTGTTTGTCCGATTTGTAAAAAAGGGAATATCCTACGTGGCAAGACGGCCTATGGTTGTTCCGAATACAAAAATGGTTGTACGTTCCGTCTGGATTATGCGACTTATGGAGAAGGGTTATCGGATAAGGAATTGGTAAATGTTATAAAAGCATTATAATCACTCTATTATTTGTCATTATAATGTTCTGTCGCTTGTACTACTGTTACGATTACCTTATCTTCCTCAACCGTATAAATTAACCGGTCTTTTTTATTGATACGGCGAAACCAGTAGCCGGACCAGTTTCCCCGCAAAGCTTCAGGCTTGCCTGTTCCGGTGTAAGGATGTTCATAGAGTTCTTCAATCAAAGAATATATTTTCTTTAAACTCACTTTATCTCCTGCCCGCCTGAATAATTCGATATCATCCTGCGCTTGCTTTGTTGGTATAACTTTATACATAGCTATTCCGATAATAATAACTTTTGCCAATCTTCCTTCGTCAATTCCACAACTTCTCCGTTTTCCTTCTGTTGCACAGATTTCCGGAAATGAGCCAAGTTTGCCGGGTTGGTAAAGAAAGGATCTTCTTTCGGAGTAGTAATACGTTTAATAGAAGCTTTTACTTTCTTTACTAAATCCATATCATCCAAGGCTAATACAATTCTTGCCAATTCAGCTTTTTCAGCTTCCAGGGCCATAGTTGATTTTGTCATAGTTATTTCTTTTTATTATGTCCTTTGCAAAAGTAATAATTAAAATCCATATTCCAACCTCCTTTATTCCTTATCTTTGCATGCTCAAAACACAGAAAAAGATGAAAGAAGAATGGTTCCCTCTGGTCAACGAAGAGGGAGAAACAATAGGTAAGGCGACACGCCGGGAATGCCATAGCGGGAGCAAACAATTACATCCGGTTATCCACCTGCATATTTTTAATGATGCAGGAGAATTGTACTTACAAAAGCGTTCGATGAATAAAGATATCCAGCCTGGCAAATGGGACACGGCTGTCGGCGGACATATCGATTACGGAGAAACAGTAGAAGAAGCCCTCCGCCGGGAAGTTCGGGAAGAATTAGGTATAACCGAGTTTGTTCCACAATTCATTACCCGTTATGTCTTCGAATCGGCCATCGAAAAAGAACTGGTCAATACCTTCCGTACCGTTTACAACGGAGAAATCCAACCGGATACCGAAGAGTTGGATGGCGGACGTTTCTGGCCGATGGAAGAGATAAAAGCCAATCTGGGGAAAAGCGTGTTTACTCCGAATTTCGAGCAGGAGTTTCAGCGGTTGTTCTTAATAACATATTAAAAATAGCATAAGAACCGTTCACCCGACCACATTCAACACATTGTAAAACAAGACACATCTGCAATAAACACAGGTGAATGGTTTCAAAAAAAGGTGAATGGTTAATAGCAAACCGTTCACCTTCATATTTTGACAGATATGAATGTAGTGTCGTTGGTAGGGGCGGTTCG